>Ga0302253_1000086_pt1 | contig 102448 bp, 96 predicted proteins | sample AAG_RA_Trp_MG_FD_193537 | JGI IMG/M metagenome (GOLD analysis project Ga0302253, IMG submission 193537) | Enriched activated sludge microbial communities from anaerobic digester in WTTP, New Holstein, Wisconsin, United States - AAG_RA_Trp | ecosystem: Engineered > Bioreactor > Anaerobic >... | reverse complement strand
ATCGAATTCTCCAGGTTAAGGCGCTGCTGGCGCAGCGCATCGAGCTGTTCGCGCAGTTCGCGGGCCCGCTGCGCGGCCTCCCCGACGAAGCGCTCGCTGAAGGTCGGGGCGCCGAAACGATAGACCGCGTTCACTTCGTAGACGCCGCCCTGCTCGTGGAAACTGCGCCAGGGCAGCGAGGCGGTCAGGTCTATCACCCAGGGCAGCAGGTTCACGCCCAGGCCTACCGCCAGATAATCCACGCCGCCGAGGTCCATGCCTTTGCCCGCGCGCAGGCGCAGCGTGTCGTTGAACACGGGGCGCTCCAGGCCGGGAAAGAACTCGGTGTGGCCGCTGCGGATACGCATGTCCATGGCGAAAAGGGTCCCTCTCCAGCGCAGCGAGTTCGCCAGGGTTATCGTGGTCAGGGACTTGCTCAGGCCGAGGTTGAAGTCGGAAAGCGCCAGGCCGGTGCTCAGGCCTTTGTCGGAGAGAAGCAGCGCGCCTATGTCGCCGCCGAGGCCGAAGCTGTTCTTGCCGCCCTCACCGCCGCGGCGGCTGCCAGAGGGGTAGCGCAGGCTGGTGATGCGCAGATTGTATCCCCACCGGACGGGCTTCTGGAAATGCTTCAGGGTGAAACGCTGGCCCTGTCCGAAGAGGAAAGTGTCCTTGTCTCCCACCCCGCCCTGTCTTATGCCGTGATAGCCGAAGCCCGCGGCTTTCTCCGCTATATCGGGATTGGGGCGGACATAGACCAGGTTCGCCTCGCCGACCGTCCGCTCGGGCGAGAGGCGCCTGGCGAAGCCGCCGCCGGCTTCCAGGTAGCTCATGCCGGAAAGGCCCGCCGGATTGTAGAAGACGGCGTAGGCGTCGTCCGCCACCGAGCCGAAGGCCGTGCCCATGCCGTTGGCACGCGCGCCCGGATTGAGGTCGTAGAACTCCGCCGCGCGGGAGGAGGCGGGCAGCAGCAGAGCGATGAACAGCGCGATATTTGTCATACGGGCGATATATATTATAATAACCGGGACCTGTTAACTTTCTGTGTCCTAATCTTTAACAAAATGAAGTATTCCACGATGACGCGTTCCCTGCTGCTCCTGCCGGTCCTTGCCGCCGCCCTGCAGGCCGGCGAGATAAAGGTCTCGTACCCCCGGGAGAACCAGCCCCTGCCGCTGGTCGCCAGGACCTTCGTTTTCGGCGTGATCAGCCCGGCTACGGCCCCCTTTTACATCAACGGGGAGCGCGTGCAGCCGCATACCAACGGCGGCTTCATCGCCTACCTCCCCGTAAAGCCGGGCGAGTTCGCCTTCAACTGCGAACTGCGCGAGGGAGCCACCGGCTACGCCACGACCTTCCTGGCGCGCAAGGTGAGGATAGGCCCGGCCGCGCCGGCCGGCGCGGAGAAGTCCCGCCCTGCTCTCGAGATCGTCTCCCCTTCGTCGGACCTCGAACTCTCGCCCGGCGACTACCTCAATGTCCACGCCGCCGGCGAGCCGGGCAGGGAGGTCTCTTTCTCCCTCGGCTCCGTCGTCGAGAACGAGAGGATGGCCGAGATCCCTCCGAACTCCGGCCGCTATTACGGCAGTTACCGGATAAAGGACGCGGACGGCGGCAGGGGGCTCGGGCTGACGGCCAGGTTCGGCGGCATGCTCCGCCACAGCGGCAGGTCCAGCCGCGACATCAAGGTGGACATCCTCGACAGGTTCACCCTGATCGAGACCTCCACGGATTCCGTCAATCTGCGCAGCGCCGAGGACGGCGGTTATATCATGTTCCTGCCGCTGGGCGTCAGGCTGGCCTCCGACGGCCGTGCGGGCGGCATGCGCCGCGTCCGGCTGACCCCGACCGAAACGGCCTGGATCGAGGAGAGCAAGGTCTCCGAGACCGGCCGCGGCGGCGCCCCGCGCACCGAGACCGGCACCATAAGGCTCAAGGCACAGGGTACCGGCTCCTCCGCTTCCATCGCCCTCTACGACAAGGTCCCCTATTCCGTCGAGCATGACGGCGACACGCTGCGGCTGCGCCTCTATTACACGCACCTGCACACGAACTGGGTGGTATACGATTCGGCCGACGCGCTGGTGAAACGGGTGGATATGAGGCAGGGCGCCGGCTACGCCGAGATAAATTTCAGGCTCGCCAGGGAACTCTGGGGTTACAATATCTCCTACGGCCCCAGGAATCTGCAGGTGGACCTCAAGGGGCCGCCCGCCGTCCCCCTCAAATGGCCGAAACCGCTCGAAGGCCTGAAGGTGGTGCTCGATCCCGGCCATTCGAGTTTCTACAAGTGCCGCGACGGCTCCCGCGCGCCCATGAAGGACGTGCCCTACCACGCGCTGCCCGAGACCTGCTGGCTGGACGGGGCCGTCGGCCCCATGGCCACCTTCGAGGTGGACGTCAACCTGGCGCTGGCCCGGAAACTGCGCGCGGAACTGGAAGGGCTCGGCGCCTCGGTGTTCATGACGCGCGAGGGCGAGGAGAACGTGGAGCTGACCGACCGTCCCCGGCTGGCCGTAGAGAAAGGCGGCGACCTGTTCATAAGCCTGCACAATAACGCGATACCCGACGGCGAGGACCCGTTCGGCTCGCCGCGCGGCTTCTCGGTCTACCACTATCACCCGCACAGTTTCGCGCTGGCCCGCGCCGTGCACCGCGCTTTCCTGCGCGAAATACAGCTGCCCGACGAAGGTCTCCGTTTCGGCGACTACCACGTGGCGCGCATGCCGCAGATGCCGTCGATACTGATAGAGCACGCGCACATGATCCTTCCGGACCAGGAAGAGCTGCTCAACGCTCCGGCCTTCCAGGAGAAACTGGCCCGGGCCACGGCGGCGGGACTGCTGGACCTGTTCGGCGCGCCGCCCAGGCCGGCGGCGAAGTCTTCCGGAAAGAGGAGGGCCCGCCGATGAGCGGAAGGGTATCGCAGCTGGCCGCCATGCTCAGGGACAGCGAGGCCGTTTTCCCGACCGAGGACGAGGCCTGGGAGAATTTCATAAGGAAGTCGGCGTCCTACATGGGCTGCCATTCGGTGAGCTGGTTCGAGGCCGAGCCGGAGAAGAAGCGCCTGACCTTCAAAAAGGCCATAGGTCCCGTCGGCGCCGACCTGGTAGGCCTGAGTTTCGGCTACCAGGGCATAGTCGGCGTCTGCGCGGAGAGCGGGGAGACCCTGCTGGTCAACGACGTTCTCAGCGATCCCCGCTTCACGCCGAAAGTGGACAAGGGCAGCGGTTTCGTGACCAAGGCCGCGCTGGCCCTGCCCTGCTTCTTCGGCGGCAAACTGGGCGGGGTGCTCGAGTACATAAACCCGCTGCAGGGCGCCTTCTCTCCGGAGGACGTCGCCTTCGCCGAGTGCGCGCTGAGGCATTTCTGCCAGCGCCTCTATATCGGCCGGCTGGAGTCCGCCGTCGCGCGGCTCAACGCCCGCGGCGAGAGCACGATAAACAACCTTTCCGGCGGCTTCATCGGCGTCGACCAGGACGGCGTGATGATCTTCTTCAATCCCAAGGCCAGGGAGATCCTGGCCGTCGGAGAGGAGTTCCTCGGCAGGCAGATAACGGAGTTCTTCAGCGTCTGCCCGGACCTCGTCAACGTCCTGGGCGACGTGCTCAAGACCGGCAGGACCGTGCGGCGCCAGGAGTTCAAGTGCCAGATCGGCGGCGGCCAGCGCGTTATCGGTTACAGTTCCATCAACATGAAAGGCCCCGACGGCGGCATAGTCGGCGCCGGGGTGATCTTCCAGGACATAACCGACCTTTGACGCGGGGCCGGTTCCATGAAGGGGGCCGACACTACGCTGTCGGCCCCCTCCTTTACAATAGAACGATGACGGAAAAGATAGAGATCAACCCCGAATTCCGCAGGGCCCTGGCCCTGCTGGAAGGCCCGTCGCCCTGCGTCTTCATAACAGGGAGGGCCGGCACCGGCAAATCCACGCTGCTGCGGCTCTTCAAGGAGAATTCCCGCCGCGCGCAGGCCGTGCTGGCCCCGACCGGCGTGGCCGCTCTCAACGTGGGCGGGCAGACCGTGCACTCCTTCTTCGGCTTCAAGCCGGGCGTCACGCCGGAAAAGGCCGCGCGCCTGGCCCGGTCCGCCGCCAAAAAAAGCAGGGGCGCCGTCTACAGGGCGCTGGAGACCGTTATCATCGACGAGGTCTCGATGGTCCGGCCCGACCTGCTCGACTGCGCGGACATTTTCCTGCGCGCCGCGCGCGAGGACCAGCACAGGCCTTTCGGCGGGGTGAAGGTGGTGCTCATAGGCGACCTGCACCAGCTGCCGCCGGTGCTCAAGAACTCCGAACGCGAGGCCTTCGGCCAGGCCTACGCCGGCGCCTATTTCTTCGATTCCAGGGTCTTCCGCGAACTCCGCCCCGACGTGGTCGAGCTGGTCAAGGTCTACCGCCAGAGCGACGATTCGTTCGTGGAACTGCTCAACGCCGTGCGCGACGCCCGCGCCACGCCGGCCCAGCTGGAGGCGCTCAACGCCCGCCACAGGCCCGGCTTCCAGCCTCCGCCGGAAGAGCTCTGGGTGCAGCTGACCACCACCAATCAGCGGGCGGCGGACCTCAACGCCGAACGGCTCTCCGGCCTGCGGGGCGCCGCGGGTTTCTACGAAGGTTTCGTCGACGGGGAGTTCGAGGACGCGGCGCTGCCGACCGAGGCGAGCCTGGAGCTCAAGGCCGGCGCGCAGGTCATGCTGCTCAACAACGATCCCGGCGGGCGCTGGGTCAACGGCACGATGGGAACGGTCACGGCCCTCGAGCCCGGCGCGGTGAAGGTGCGGCTCGAGACCGGCCCGGTGGTCACGGTCGGTCCCTACACCTGGGAGCTGCTGCGCTACGCCTACGACGAGCGCTCGGGCCGCCTGAAGACCGAGACGGCGGGCATCTTCATGCAGCTGCCGCTGCGCCTGGCCTGGGCCGTCACCATACACAAGAGCCAGGGCAAGACCTTCGACCGGCTGGTCCTGGACCTGGCGGGGGGAGTTTTCGCCAGCGGCCAGCTCTATGTCGCGTTAAGCCGCTGCCGCACGCTGGGCGGCATAGTGCTGCGCCATCCCGTGCGGCCCTGGCACGCCCGTACCGACGCGCGCGTGGCCGAGTTCATGAGGAAGATCTGTCCGCCGGCCAGCCCGCGGCCCGTGAAAGGGCCGTCTTCGCCGTCCGCCGGGGCCGTCCCCGCTTCCGCCGCCGCGGAATCCCGCCGTTCGCCGGTCTCCGAAGGGCTGCGCCGCGCCATAAAGGAAGGGCGCAGCGTCGAGATAGTCTATCTCAGCGCCGCGGCGGAGACCACGCGCCGCGTCGTCAAACCCGTTTTCATCGGCCGCTTCGGCCGGGCCGGAGAGACCTACGAGGGTTTCAAGGCCGTCTGCTCGCTGCGCCGCCAGGAACGTCTCTTCCGCGTGGACCGTGTCCTCGAACTCAACGAGGTCTGAAACGGGCGGTCTTAGGGGGTGTCGGCGGGGGCCGCATAATGGTAGAATGGAACCGCGCCGGAGTCCGGGGGGGTCTCAAATGAAGTTCGGACAGTGCCCTTACTGCGTCGTCAGGTACGACGGCGATTTCTTCTACTATTGCCTGCTTAACAGACGGGCGGTGGCCAGGAGCCACCGCTGTATCGACCCTTCCCTGCGCCGCGCGCGCAGCGGCGGGAAAGTCTAGGCCCCTGAATTACGCCCCGGGGGGCGACACTACGTTGTCGCACCCCCTTGTTACGATATTTTCATGAAAGAGTTCGTCCCGTCGGAAATGATCGAGGGTAAGATCCTGCTGCTGCGCGGCCGGAGGGTTATGCTGGACCGCGACCTGGCCGCTCTCTATGAGGTGCCTACTTTCCGGTTCAACGAGGCGGTAAAGCGTCATCGCAGGCAATTCCCGGAGGATTTTATGTTCCGGCTCACGCGCCGGGAAACCGAGAACTTGACATCGCAATTCGCGATGTCAAGTTCCCATGGCGGCCGCCGGACTCTTCCTTACGCCTTCACGGAGCACGGCTGCGTCATGGCGGCTAACATCCTGCGCAGCGAACGCGCGGTCCAGATGAGCGTCTTCGTGGTGCGCGCTTTCGTCCGCATGCGGCAGTTGATCGGGTCGCAACAGGAGTTGAGCGCTAAGCTCGCCGACCTTGAGAAGCAGCTTACTGTGCGGCTTGATACGCATGAAACGGCTATTGTCGATGTTCTACGGCAGCTAATGCTGCTCTTGAATCCGCCCAGTGACCCCGAAGAGCCGCCAAAGCGTATCGGTTTTACGGCGAAAGAGAGTTTGGCGGTCTATAAATGTCGGCCGGGAACGGCGGGCCAGGCACCTTTATAAGTATCGGGATTTTGTTACTCCAGTTTGATAGACTCTAAAAAATGAGCAAAGAAGAATCCTATTACGCCCATACGAAGCGCGCCTTGGATGGTACCCCTGCCCCCAAGAGCGACTGGCAGCCGCTGGAGGAGCATCTGAATAATGTCGCTGAACTCGCCTCCGGTTTTGCCAGAGATTTCGCTTCTTCCGAATGGGGCTATTTTGCTGGATTGCTTCATGACCTGGGGAAAGCGTCTCCGCAGTTTCAGAAATATCTTGAGAACGGTATGGGAAAGGTCGAACATTCCGGCCAGGGAGCGGCTTTCGCGGAAGATAATCTAAAAAAAGTGGGGCGTATACTGGCCTATCTGATAGCTGGGCATCATGCCGGCTTACCGGACTGGCATTCTACCGATACCGGAAGTAAGGCTCTGGCGGTTCGGCTGAAGAATGGCAGAGAGCTATTGCCGGATTTGGGGGATTATCAGGAAAAGTTTAAAGCCCGACTGGCGGGACCTTTAACTCCACCTGGCTTTAAACGGCCCGAAGACGTTCATCTCTGGATGCGCATGCTTTTTTCAGCTCTGACGGATGCGGATTACCTCGATACCGAAAATTTTATGGCGCCGGAGGCCAAGGCCTCACGCCAGGGGTTTAACAGTATAAGGAGATTGTCTGAGGCGTTTTTAAAGCATCTCGATGTTATAGAGTCGAAGTCAGCCCGGTCAGCGGTTAACAGTATTCGTGCGGAAGTGCGCCGTTACTGCGAAGTCGCCGCCGATAAAAAGCCGGGAATTTTCTCTCTGACCGTTCCTACGGGCGGAGGTAAGACCCTGTCTTCGATGGCTTTCGCTTTCCGGCACGCCCTTAAATACGGGAAAAAACGGATCATCTACGTTATCCCTTATACCAGCATAATAGAGCAGACGGCAAAGGTGCTGTCCGATATCCTCGGCCCCGAGAATATTGTCGAGCATCACTCAAATCTTGAGCCGAAGGACGAAACGGAAGCAACAAGGCGCTCCAAACTAGCCTCCGAGAATTGGGATGCGCCGGTAATAGTCACTACCAATGTCCAGTTCTTCGAATCCCTCTATGCCGCCAGGCCGGGGCGCTGTCGCAAGCTCCACAACCTTGTCGGGAGCATCATCATACTGGACGAGGCACAATTGCTGCCGCCCCATCTTCTGTCTCCCTGTGTGGACGCGATGCGGCAGCTTGCTGAGAATTATGGCGCCACTTTGGTGATTTCCACCGCCACTCAACCGGCCTTAAAAGGCCTGGGCCATGTCGAAGAGATCATTCCGGATGCGGCTCGCTTGTATAGCCGGCTTAAGCGTGTCAATTATTTTATGCCTACCCTTTTGTCCTCGCCGCCGACCTCCCTTGAAGAAGTTTCGGTGGAACTTCAGAAATACGAACAAGTCCTTTGCATAGTCAATACGCGTCCCGACTGCTATAAGTTGTTTAAACTGATGCCTGAGGGAACAGTACACCTTTCGGCGCTCATGTGCGGAGCCCATAGGTCGGAGGTTATCGCTGGTATAAAGGAAAGACTTAAAAATAACCTGCCTGTCAGAGTCATAAGCACGCAACTGGTGGAGGCGGGCGTGGATATAGACTTTCCTGTCGTATACCGGGCTTTTGCGGGGCTGGATGCCATTGCCCAGGCCGCGGGGCGCTGTAACCGTGAGGGTGGAAAAAGTACAAAAGGTGCGTTTGGACAGGTCCATGTCTTCGTGCCGCCGTCCCCTTTGCCTATAGGGATTATGCGGAAAAGTGCGGATACTTTCAGGGACCTCCTTGCCACGGGCGGCTTTGATCCCGATTCGCCTGGGATATATAAGCGCTATTTTGAGGCGCTTTATAGCAGGGCCAACAGTACGGATTCCGCCGGCATAATGGAATTACTGACAAAAGACATTCAGAACTGTGGGATACAATTCCGCACCGCCGCGGAAAAATTCCGCCTTATAGATGATTATTCCCGCCCCGTGGTGATCCGCTATGGCGGTGCGGAAAAACTGCTGGCACGCTTGCGTGAAACAGGGCCTAACAGGGAGATAATGCGTGGGCTCCAGCGGTATATCGTGAATGTGCCCGAGAAGAAGTTGCTCCGCATGGCCGCCGAGGATGGAGTTTCGGAGGTTTCACCCGGCGTCTGGGTTCAGGAGCGGGCGGCTTATAACCAGGCCACCGGGCTTGATATTTTCACCGGCCTGATAGAGCCGGAAGAACTGATGGCATGAGGGAGGATGAATGAAAGGATTCTGTCTTGAGGTCAGCGGCCCGTTCGCCTGTTTTACGAGGCCGGAGATGAAAGTTGAGCGCGTCAGTTACGACGTGATCACCCCTTCCGCGGCGCGGGCCATATTTGACTCCATACTCTGGAAGCCGGCCATTTTCTGGAATATCAGGCGCATTGACGTGCTTGCGCCGATAAAATGGATGTCGGTGCGCCGTAACGAAGTGGCAGCTGTCGCTTCACCGCGCAAAGCCTGCATTTATGTCGAGGATAACCGCCAGCAACGCGCCGGGCTGTTTCTGCGCGATGTCAGATATCGCCTCTATGGGGATTTTGACTTTATCCCGCCGGATAAGCGCATGAAATCCGTTAACTCTCTGCCCGAAGGGATGTTGAGCGCTGAGGACGCCACAGACATTAAAAAAGATGAGTCTCCGGCTAAATACGCCGCCATGTTCGAGCGTCGCGCCCGCAAGGGCCAGTGTTTCAACCAGCCCTATCTCGGCTGCAGGGAGTTCTCTGCCGATTTCCGGCTTGTGAATCCTGAAACTGAGCCGGCCGAGCCTGTACAGGAGAGCCGGGACCTGGGTTGGATGCTTTATGATATGGACTTTTCCGACCCAACGGACCCCCGGCCGCTATTCTTTAACGCCAGGATGGAGAACGGCGTTATCCGGGTCCCTTCCCGTGACAATAAAGAGGAGGTGCGGGGATGATATTGCAGGCTTTGAAGGAATATTACGACCGCAAAGCGGCTTTGCCGGATTCAAAAATGGCGCCGGAAGGCTTTGAATGGAAAGAAATCCCATTTATTATTGTTTTGAACAAAGAAGGACATTTCGTAAATATTGAGAACACCTATGAGGGGGATGGCAAGGATAGGCGAGCTAAATCGTTTTTGCTTCCGCACTCCGAGAAAAAAAGCGTGAACATAGTCGCCAATCTTTTCTGGGGGACTCCAGAGTATGCCCTTGGCTGGGTCAGAGAGAGCGGGAAGCCCGGGCGAATAAAGAAAATGCACGAGGCTTTCATAAAGAGAATATCCGGTCTCGGGAAAATTGAGGATGATGGTTATAGGGCAGTGTGCTGTTTTCTTGAGACATCCAATAAAGAGAAACTACTGGCGACTATAGAGAGCAATCCCGCCGTGCGGGAGACACTGAAAGAATTAGTTGAAACCGGACGGAACCTCTCCTTTAAGTTGGCCGGAGATGCCGGCCTGATCCCGGAGCGAAAGGCCGTTTTTGAGGCTATTAAAAATAGTCTGACTAATTCCACTAATGGCGTCCGGCGGCGATGCCTTGTTACAGGAACTATAGATACCCTTACTCTGACGCATGCCGCGATAAAGGGCGTATGGGGCGCGCAGCCGACCGGAGGGAACATCGTTTCATTTAACTTCCCCGCCGCCTGCTCCTACGGGAAAAGCCAGGGCGAGAATGCCCCGGTGGGAAAGACGGCAGTTTCTTCTTACACAACCGCGCTAAATTACCTCCTTGGTAAAGACTCCCGACAGCGGATTCAGGCCGGTGATTCCACAGTGGTCTTCTGGTCGAAAAAGAGCTCAAAGCTGGAGGATGATTTCTTCGATTTCTTCTCTATCCCGCCGAAAGATGATCCGGAGAGGGGTGCCAGGGCAGTTGAGGCTTTGTTGCGTTCAGTAGAGAATGGGGCATTTATCTCCGATGAAACTAGTGATGAATTCTATGTTTTAGCACTTGCTCCAAATGCGGCGCGTCTTTCAGTCCGTTTTTGGATAAAAGGACCGGTTTCTGCGATGGCTGAAAAAATCGCAAGGCATTTTAAGGATATACAGATAGTACACGGCCCAAAAGATGGTCCTGTTTTGCCATTATTCAGATTGCTTGTCTCTATAGCTTCCCTTGGCAAGGCCGAGAATATCCCGCCGAATCTCGCAGGGGATACTATGCGGGCTATACTTGAGGGGCTGCCCTATCCCAGGACCTTATTGCAGGCCGCAGTCCGGCGGGTACGTGCGGAGCACGAAGTCACCTATCCGCGCGCAGCACTTATCAAGGCCGCGATAAATCGTTTCGCCAGATATCAAGACCCGGAGAATAAGGAGGAACTGAAAGTGAGCTTAGACCTTGAAAACAAGAATGCCGGTTATCGCCTTGGCAGACTTTTTGCCGCGCTGGAGAAAGTCCAGTCCGAGGCGAATCCCGGCATAAACGCCACCATACGGGACAGATTCTATGGTGCGGCGTCCAGCACCCCGGTGACGGTATTCGGGAACCTTATGCGCCTGAAAAACCATCATCTCGCAAAACTTGAGAATCCTGGCCGGAAGGTGTATTTTGAAAAACTTCTGTCCGAAATCGCTGGGGAACTTCCGTCCACTGGGTTCCCGTCGCATCTTGCGCTGGATGACCAGGGACGGTTTGCCATCGGTTACTATCACCAGATGCAAGACTTTTACACAAAGAAATCGGAATAAGGAGAAGAAAAACTATGAATCCCATAAAGAACAGGTACGACTTCGTCTACATCTTCGACGTGCAGGACGGCAACCCCAACGGAGACCCGGACGCCGGGAATCTCCCCAGGCTAGACCCGGAAACCGGCCGCGGTCTCATAACGGATGTTTGCCTTAAGCGAAAAACCAGGAACTTCGTCGAGCTGGCCAAAGGCGGCAAAGCCCCCTTCGAAATCTATGTGCGGGAGAAGGCGATCCTTAATGATCAACATGCGCGTGCTTATAAAGAAATAGGTGCCGAAAGTGCACTGAAAGAAGAAGGAAAGAAGCGTAAAGGCGGCGATAAGGTCGATGCGGCGCGCAAGTGGATGTGCTCTAATTTTTATGATATCCGCGCCTTCGGGGCGGTCATGTCTACTGGGATCAATTGTGGCCAGGTCCGCGGTCCTATTCAAATGACTTTCGCCCGCTCCGTGGACCCTGTTGTAACACTTGAGCATTCTATAACCCGCATGGCCGTTGCGACTCAGGCCGAGGCGGAAAAACAGAGCGGCGATAACCGGACTATGGGGCGCAAGAATACCATCCCTTACGGGGTGTATGTCTCGCACGGATTCATTTCCGCCCCCTTGGCCGCGCAGACCGGTTTCAGCGAAGAAGACCTGGAGTTATTCTGGCAGGCGCTTGGCAGTATGTTCGAACATGACCGTTCGGCCGCCAGGGGCCTCATGTCGGCCCGGAAGTTGATAGTGTTCAAGCATGACGACGCCATGGGCAGCGCACCGGCGCATAAACTCTTCGACCTGGTATCCGTCAAGAAGGTTAACGGCGATGGCAAGCCGGCCAGGGCGTTCTCCGACTATAAAATCGAGATAGACAAGGCGGCGAAGCCGGAGCGGGTGGAGATAATCGAGAAGATATAATGTACGCCGAAGAGGACTTCCTGCCTCTATCCGCGCTGCAGCATTTCATCTTCTGCCGCCGCCAGTGCGCGCTGATACATATTGAGCGCATCTGGGTGGAAAACCAGTATACGGCGGAGGGGCGGGTGATGCATGAGCGGGCGCATGACGAGGGCCGCCAGATTCTGTCCGGAGTACGGATAGAACGCGGCCTCGTCCTGCGGTCGGAAAGGCTTGGACTGAATGGCCAGGCTGATGTCGTTGAGTTCCGCGGTGATGGAGGGGATATGGTCCCTTTCCCCATAGAATATAAGAGGGGGAGGCCTAAAGCGGATAATTGCGACTCTGTTCAGCTTTGCGCGCAGGCTATATCATTGGAGGAGATGCTGGGGGTGCCGGTTCCGCAAGGAGCGTTGTTCTATGGGAAAACGCGGCGCAGGCAGGATGTCCGTTTTGACGCCGGATTGCGATCCGAAACATCCAACATCGCTGCTCTTCTGCATGATTTCGTGCGGGCCGGGGTGACGCCGCGCCCCGAGTATTCGCCGAAGTGTGACACCTGTTCTTTCTTTAAAATGTGTATGCCGAAGAAACTTTCTTCGCCTCGCGCTGTAAAGGAGTATCTGGAAAGAGGTTTGGCGGACTAATGAAGAAATATCTCAATACATTGTTCGTGACTACCCAGGGGGCCTATCTCTCCAAGGAGGGGGAGACCGTGGTCGTCTCCGCGGAGAAGCAAAAACTGTTACAGGTCCCTTCAAGTGCGCTGGGGGGGATCATCTGTTTTGGTAATGTCGGATGCAGTCCGTTCCTGATGGGGCACTGCGCCAAGAATAGTATCGCCATCAGCTTTATGACTGAATACGGGCGCTATCTGGCCAGTGTGCATGGCCGTATAAACGGGAATGTCCTTTTGCGACGGCAGCAGTACCGTGCCGCCGATGATGACGCGACGCGTCTCCCGGCGGCGCGCGCGATGATAGCGGCTAAATTGCATAATTGCCGCAGCGTTCTTTCCCGCGCCGTCCGCGACCATGCCGAAAAGATAGACGCAGGGCTTGTCGGCAAGGCCGCGGATTATCTGGCCGCGGCCGCCAGGAAGGCCCAGTCCGCTTCCAGCCTGGAGGAATTGCGGGGTATCGAGGGGGATGCGGCCGGGACGTATTTCGGCGTTTTCGATAACCTCATCCTGGCGCAGAAACAGGATTTTCAATTCACTGAGCGCAATCGCCGTCCGCCGCGGGATAATGTCAACTGTCTTCTCTCGTTCCTTTACACGCTTCTTATGCATGATGTGCGCTCTGCCCTGGATGCGGTGGGGCTTGATTCGTGTGTTGGGATGTTCCATTGTGACAGGCCCGGCCGCGCAAGTCTCGCTCTGGATATGATGGAGGAGTGGCGGCCTGTGATAGCGGACCGTCTTGCGCTATCGCTGATAAATCGCGCACAGTTGGGCGGCGACGATTTCAAAAAAGCCGAAACCGGGGCCGTGATATTGTCCGATGAGGGCCGAAAAACGCTTCTGACCGCCTATCAGAAGCGCAAGCAGGAGGAGATAACGCATACTTATCTGCAGGAAACCGTCCAGACCGGCTTGTTGTTCTATATTCAGGCATTGCTTTTCGCGCGACATCTGCGCGGAGATCTCGACGGATACCCGGCGTTTTTATGGAAGTAAATTTATTATGATGGTTCTCGTGAGTTATGACGTTTCAGGCGTTGGGACGGCGGCTGGCGCCAGGCGGTTGCGCCATATCGCCAAAGCATGCAAAAATTACGGGCAGAGGGTTCAGTATTCGGTATTCGAATGCGAGGTGGATCCTGCTGTGTGGGTCAAGTTGAAGGACCGATTATTGAAGGCCATAGATCCGGAGAAAGACAGCCTGCGATTTTATTACCTTGGCGCTAACTGGGAGAGGCGTATAGAGCATATCGGGGCTAAAAAGCCTCTCGACCTGGATGGGACGCTGATTGTCTGATTATGCGAACCTTCAGTTCTTAACGGTTCGTTGTATGGTTCGCGCGATTGTAACTATATTAAATGATAGCGTCTGTCGTTAGAGGATGTTTGTTCTTTGACAATTTATAGGGTTCGCAATACTGGCGAAAAAAGAGTTTGTGTGGTAAGCTGATTATGGCAGTACTGTCGCCCCTCGTACAGGGGCGTGGATTGAAACACGTCTACCTTAACACCATTACTCCCACACCATAGTCGCCCCTCGTACAGGGGCGTGGATTGAAACATGTTAAAGGTTGAAGAATTGTTGGGTAAGATTTGGTCGCCCCTCGTACAGGGGCGTGGATTGAAACTTCCTTGCCCTCAACAATCCGGAGAAAGCCGCCGGTCGCCCCTCGTACAGGGGCGTGGATTGAAACAATGAATCCATTGTAGAAATGGACGACGGGTTACGTCGCCCCTCGTACAGGGGCGTGGATTGAAACAACGATATGGTCATAGTAGAAAGCCGAAGCCCCAGGTCGCCCCTCGTACAGGGGCGTGGATTGAAACTCCTTGACATTCCGTACAAGGCGATTGTACCAGGTCGCCCCTCGTACAGGGGCGTGGATTGAAACTTCTGATACATGAGCGTCAGGTGGTTGGCCGTCGGTCGCCCCTCGTACAGGGGCGTGGATTGAAACTGGTCTTTTTTACGGGTAATGCCGAAGCCGCCACGTCGCCCCTCGTACAGGGGCGTGGATTGAAACAATTTACAGGCCCCTTGGACCCCGCGCCCGCCTCGGTCGCCCCTCGTACAGGGGCGTGGATTGAAACATGTGGGGCGGCATGATAAGCCTGCGGCTGGGAGGGTCGCCCCTCGTACAGGGGCGTGGATTGAAACTTTGCATTACACTAGCCTACGGTCTCTAACTGCCCGTCGCCCCTCGTACAGGGGCGTGGATTGAAACCAGGCGGGGGAAGAAAGCAAGATAACTACCGGCCGTCGCCCCTCGTACAGGGGCGTGGATTGAAACAAGGTGACTTGTATCGGCGGAGGCGGCGGCGGCGGTCGCCCCTCGTACAGGGGCGTGGATTGAAACGCCTATCATGTCCCCGAGGCAAAGCACCCACGACAGTCGCCCCTCGTACAGGGGCGTGGATTGAAACGCATCAACCTTGTAAACATAGTAGTCCGTGGCAGGTCGCCCCTCGTACAGGGGCGTGGATTGAAACATGCACAAGCTGCGCCACACCTACGGAAGCGACCGTCGCCCCTCGTACAGGGGCGTGGATTGAAACGTCGTCCCTGTGGCCCCGGATGGTCTCGGCCGAAGTCGCCCCTCGTACAGGGGCGTGGATTGAAACTCCATGCCTGTTATGCCTCCACCTGTTGAGTATGTCGCCCCTCGTACAGGGGCGTGGATTGAAACACCGAAAGGGAGAACGGGTGGATCAGCACCTTTGTCGCCCCTCGTACAGGGGCGTGGATTGAAACCTCTTTGAACATCTGCTCCAATCTGCGGAACCACTGTCGCCCCTCGTACAGGGGCGTGGATTGAAACAAAATGCGGTCAGTCCAAGTCGTAGCCACATTTGGTCGCCCCTCGTACAGGGGCGTGGATTGAAACAAGCGATAGTCTGCGCGGTCGGGGATTGGATAGTGTCGCCCCTCGTACAGGGGCGTGGATTGAAACTGTTATGGCTTGCGCCCCTTTGCCCGCTACCTCTGGTCGCCCCTCGTACAGGGGCGTGGATTGAAACCCCTAAATATGGGATATTCAGCTTCCGGCATATGTCGCCCCTCGTACAGGGGCGTGGATTGAAACTTTCATGGATTTAGCGCGAAATAAAATATCTGGAGTCGCCCCTCGTACAGGGGCGTGGATTGAAACATCTCGTCTATCGTAGCCATTATTCAACACCTACCGTCGCCCCTCGTACAGGGGCGTGGATTGAAACTTCCGTTAGCCGCTGATCACCGAAAGCCCACAGTGTCGCCCCTCGTACAGGGGCGTGGATTGAAACAAAGTGGCTTTAAGATATATGCCGCCAGTAGTGGTCGCCCCTCGTACAGGGGCGTGGATTGAAACATGCCTATCCTGGTCCCATGTAGCGAGGTAGTAGAGTCGCCCCTCGTACAGGGGCGTGGATTGAAACATTTCCAAGCTCCCCCTTTCGGTAATGACTTAAACAGTCGCCCCTCGTACAGGGGCGTGGATTGAAACACCAAATCGCCAATGGTTTCCAGGAGCAAGTCAGGTCGCCCCTCGTACAGGGGCGTGGATTGAAACAAGGTGGGGTGGCTCACCAACGGGCGGTTCGAGAGTCGCCCCTCGTACAGGGGCGTGGATTGAAACACTCTAACGCACTCGGCAAGGCCGGGGTTTCCGTGTCGCCCCTCGTACAGGGGCGTGGATTGAAACTCCTGCACCGCAGGGTCATTAGATGCAAGTCCAGGTCGCCCCTCGTACAGGGGCGTGGATTGAAACACACAGTAGAGTATTGTAAAAACAGAATAACTATGTCGCCCCTCGTACAGGGGCGTGGATTGAAACCGTCTGCTTATACTGCTTTTCAAGCATCGCCAATGTCGCCCCTCGTACAGGGGCGTGGATTGAAACCTTTATACAAGGGTTTGAGGGGAAGGGGCTTGAGTCGCCCCTCGTACAGGGGCGTGGATTGAAACAAAAAGTTTGTCAAGACCCAATTTTAATAAACACGGTCGCCCCTCGTACAGGGGCGTGGATTGAAACCACGGCGAAATTGCGCCATTGTGAAAGGCCGGTGGTCGCCCCTCGTACAGGGGCGTGGATTGAAACATCAGGTTGATACCAAACAGAGCGTGGCACAGCAGCGTCGCCCCTCGTACAGGGGCGTGGATTGAAACTCTAAACCCCTCCGCGTCCTGGTGGGTGTCAGTTAGGTCGCCCCTCGTACAGGGGCGTGGATTGAAACTACTGCAAGTCCATACAGAGGGCATGGTGCTTACGTCGCCCCTCGTACAGGGGCGTGGATTGAAACAGACATAAGATTTATTATACAAAATTTTGCACCGAGTCGCCCCTCGTACAGGGGCGTGGATTGAAACTGTTTTGTGGGGATAAGGGCATCTATTTTAACGAAGTCGCCCCTCGTACAGGGGCGTGGATTGAAACAGGCGTGACTGTCGTCGGCTCTGGCTCCGGTGCCGTCGCCCCTCGTACAGGGGCGTGGATTGAAACCGTTAGGTCCCCCGGCGGTCCCCGTTTCCTCTTGGTCGCCCCTCGTACAGGGGCGTGGATTGAAACCCTAGCGAACACGGGTTGACTACTATCCTAATGCGTCGCCCCTCGTACAGGGGCGTGGATTGAAACACGGACAGAGCAAGGAGGGGAAATGAGCGAACTGGTCGCCCCTCGTACAGGGGCGTGGATTGAAACACAAGCCCTTGAAGAAACCTATAATATAAAGCCGTCGCCCCTCGTACAGGGGCGTGGATTGAAACACTCTGAACTTGACGGCAAGGTGGCTAGGACTACGTCGCCCCTCGTACAGGGGCGTGGATTGAAACACCACGAAAGCGCTACCCCTCACGCTGAACGCGGAGTCGCCCCTCGTACAGGGGCGTGGATTGAAACTTTACCGGGGCTAGGGATGCGTATGCCGGGCAGAGTCGCCCCTCGTACAGGGGCGTGGATTGAAACACGGCGACGGAGGCAACGATAAGCGGCTATAGGCGGGTCGCCCCTCGTACAGGGGCGTGGATTGAAACTGCGGGCACTGACTACCTCGCTCCCGACGGCGACGTCGCCCCTCGTACAGGGGCGTGGATTGAAACATCGAAAATGACAGTAGAGTGTTTCGGAATCCGAGTCGCCCCTCGTACAGGGGCGTGGATTGAAACAACATCAATAGTTGAGCCACCGATTGAAACATCAGTCGCCCCTCGTACAGGGGCGTGGATTGAAACTCTGGGACGCTGTATAGTGATACAGACTCCTCTCGTCGCCCCTCGTACAGGGGCGTGGATTGAAACGTGAAGGTCGTCTACGAATGGACCAAGCGGTTCCGTCGCCCCTCGTACAGGGGCGTGGATTGAAACTCTACTGGCAGTATGCTCATACTGTTACTCTCCGTCGCCCCTCGTACAGGGGCGTGGATTGAAACTGGAGAAGCCGGCAGAATATTTCGCATGCGAGCCGGTCGCCCCTCGTACAGGGGCGTGGATTGAAACACACCGCACCCCAGATCCTGGTCACGCGCTCGCGTCGCCCCTCGTACAGGGGCGTGGATTGAAACACAACAGACGATATCCCGACGACATAGACGGACGGTCGCCCCTCGTACAGGGGCGTGGATTGAAACAACAGTCCGGCGGCTCGGTAAGCGTCGGCCAGGGTCGCCCCTCGTACAGGGGCGTGGATTGAAACACCGTCGCCAAAGCCATGCAGGTGGACCTGCTCAAGTCGCCCCTCGTACAGGGGCGTGGATTGAAACATCCTGATCATAGCGTCGAGGGCCCTTGAAAAAGTCGCCCCTCGTACAGGGGCGTGGATTGAAACACGGCGTCGTCGGTGAGCTTGACGCCGCAGTTGCGTCGCCCCTCGTACAGGGGCGTGGATTGAAACATCCAGCCGATGGCGGCGGAGAAGCCGGTCGCGGTCGCCCCTCGTACAGGGGCGTGGATTGAAACATCGAGAGCGAAGGCGTCGGGGTGCAGCACGATGTCGCCCCTCGTACAGGGGCGTGGATTGAAACACAACAACCGACGATATCCCGACGACATAGACGGGTCGCCCCTCGTACAGGGGCGTGGATTGAAACTCGTCGGGGTCGTTGACGAGATAGCCACGGCGGAGTCGCCCCTCGTACAGGGGCGTGGATTGAAACATCGCTTTGATAGTTTACCGGATTTCTTCTTTGCCGGTCGCCCCTCGTACAGGGGCGTGGATTGAAACTATTCCTCTACTAATCCGTTTAGTAGAGACCCGCGTCGCCCCTCGTACAGGGGCGTGGATTGAAACAGGAGGATAAAAATGATAGTCAACAAAGAGAACCTGTCGCCCCTCGTACAGGGGCGTGGATTGAAACATCGGACCGGACGGTAAAGCGGTTGTCCCCGGTTGTCGCCCCTCGTACAGGGGCGTGGATTGAAACAAATTCCCCGGATACTCCGCCGGCGAAATGTTTTGTCGCCCCTCGTACAGGGGCGTGGATTGAAACGCCTGGGAGCACCTGCTGGACTTTGACCTGGTCTTCGTCGCCCCTCGTACAGGGGCGTGGATTGAAACCTCTATCAGCTGGTCGAGACGCCTCTGCTTTTCCGGTCGCCCCTCGTACAGGGGCGTGGATTGAAACATGGACGGCGCGGCGCTGGTAGGCGGCGACAATAGTCGCCCCTCGTACAGGGGCGTGGATTGAAACTTGGAGGCGTAGCAGGTGAGGAAGTTCCAGCCTAGTCGCCCCTCGTACAGGGGCGTGGATTGAAACAACCTGTCTCCGCAGGAAAAGCTCATGATGGACGGTCGCCCCTCGTACAGGGGCGTGGATTGAAACCCTTTGTCGAACCAGATATAGCCGCCTTTTACAAGTCGCCCCTCGTACAGGGGCGTGGATTGAAACTTCATCTCGCCGTCGGCCGCCCACATGACCTGGGTCGCCCCTCGTACAGGGGCGTGGATTGAAACTTCTCCGGGGAGACTTACGAGAACCACGCGCGGAGTCGCCCCTCGTACAGGGGCGTGGATTGAAACAGCATCTCCATTGCCTGCTTTTGGGTAACGCTGGCGTCGCCCCTCGTACAGGGGCGTGGATTGAAACCCCGGTCCTCTCCCTGGCCGGCCGGCGCAGCCGGGTCGCCCCTCGTACAGGGGCGTGGGTTGAAACGCCCTCAGGCCGGCGACGGTCTCATATATACTCAGTCGCCTCTCGTACGGAGGCGTGGATTGAAACATGGTCCGCCTCCCTTGTATCGTGCGCTATACCTAGTCGCCTCTCGTACGGAGGCGTGGATTGAAACGCGGGTTCTTTGCCGAAATGCTGACCGCGCAGAAGTCCGAGTTGGTGGCGTTGACCGAGGAGACCAAATGTTCCCCGCGTGCCTGGGGATGAACCGCGGCGTTCCAACCTGCTGGTGTATTATTTAGGCGATGTACTTTATCTAATCCTGGAAAGGAAATGAGCGCGCCTCTTATGAGAGCGCGCTCATTAATGGAGGGGGGACGGAGGGACGGCTCTTCCCCTCATACCACTGCCGGCTTTCGCCGGAAGCGCCGTAGGCAACGCCGATTTTCCTACTGTCGTCCCCTTCTGGATTATAGCCTCCCGGCCACGGTTTTTCAAGGGCCCGCTTTATTGCCCGGATAAGCGCGGCGCCGGCGACCGCGCGAGCGGACCGGAGTCGGCTCTTCCACATGGATGGGAAATAGTTCCGGCCGGCGGTATCAATTAAGGACCGGCGCCGCAGCGGGGTTTGGGGTTGGGGCGGCGATCGGGGAGATCGCCGAGGACCGTTCGGGGGAACGGCCGCTGCTGCGGCACCGGCTGAATATAGTGTACTGAATTTTCGGCCATAGTCAAGGCTCGGCCCGTTCCCGGGGTGCGCCCGCGATCACCGCGCGGGCGCTTTCGGCTATCACCACCACGGACAGTACCAGCAGCACCGCGCCTATGGCCGTTATCAGGTTGAAACCGGAGCGGGCCAGCATGGAGCCGAGGGCCCAGATCGTCATGACCGTCATGAACACGGCGGGCGCTATTATCAGGCCGGTGCGCTTCACGCCGGTATTCCTGGCCCAGATATAGACTATCACCAGCACCAGCGCCGCCAGCAGCTGGTTGGTCACGCCGAAAAGCGGCCAGACCACTTTCCAGCAGGGGATAGGCGCGCCATCGGCGCCGGTCATGCGGAGGTTTAGTAGCAGCAGCGGTAGCGCCACCGAGACCGCGGTTGCGATAAGGCGGCTGCGCAGGGAATTGCCCGCCCCGGCCAGTTCCTGCAGTATGTAGCGCGCGATGCGCGTGGCGCTGTCGAGCGTGGTCAGCATGAAAGCGGAGACGACCAGCAGGCCGAATATCGTCCCGGCGCGCTCGCCCAAACCTATCAGCGAAGAGAACTTGCCCAGTCCGGCGGCGAAGATGCGCGCCGGGGCCGCGCCGGTCAGGGAGTCCGAGGGGGCCAGGAACATTATGGTGCACAGAGCTATCACGGCCACCACCGCCTCCAGTACCATGCCGCCGTAGCCTATGAACTTCGCTTCCGACGGGGCGGCGAGCTGCTTGGAGGTAGTGCCGGAGGCCACCAGCGAATGGAAGCCGGAGACCGCGCCGCAGGCTATGGTGATGAACAGGAACGGGAACATGCCGCCGAGGGACGGGTCCGAGAAGGCCTTGAAGGCCGGGTAGGTGACGGCGTGGCCGCCGAAGAAGATGCCGCCCAGGCCTATGGCGATGGCGGCGTAGAGCAGGTAGCTGGAAAGATAATCCCTCGGCTGCAGCAGCAGCCAGACGGGGAGTATCGAGGCTGCGAAACAATAGGTCATGAGCACCGCTATCCAGGTCCGCTTGTCGGCGGCGGGCAGCTGCCAGCGGTAACTCAGGTACATCCCGGCCAGCAGCGCCGCCAGCGAGACGACGGTGCCGGCCTTCAGGCCCGCGCCGCGCCTGTACATCGCCCAGCCCAGTACGGCGGCCACCGCGATATAGAGGACGCTGGTCTGGGACACGGCCGGTTCGTTGACGAAGGTGTCGGCGGTGAGGTCCGCGAAGACGGTCACCACATAGACCAGCGTGAGCCAGGTGAAGAGCAGGAAGAGCTTGTAGGTGCGGCTGTTTATGTATTTGCGCGCCACTTCCGCCACCGACCGGCCCTGGTGGCGTATGGAGATGATCAGCGCGGAGAGATCGTGCAGGCCTCCGATGAAAACGGTGCCTATCAGTATCCAGAGGGCGGCCGGAAGCCAGCCGAAGGCGGCCGCCGCTATCAGCGGGCCGACGATGGGGCCGGCCCCGGCTATCGAGGAGAAATGATGGCCGAGCAGGACGAACTTGTTGGCCGGCACATAGTCCACTCCGTCGGTCATCGTCTTCGAAGGGACGGGTTCGGAGAAGGAAACGGAGTAATTCCGCTCAAGGAAGCCTCCGTAAAAACGGTAGCCGGCCCACAGCAGCGCGAGGGCGGCCAGGGTGAAAAGTGCCATATAACGGTGTCTCCTTATTTTTTTGAAGCCGCCACGCCCCGCTTGGGGCAATACGGCGAAAGGGCGCATTCGCCGCAGAGCGGCCTGCGGGCGTCGCAGACGGCGCGGCCGTGCAGCACCAGCGAATGGGCGAACCAGATCCAATGCTCTTTCGGCAGGGCCTTCATCAGGTCCCGCTCTATCTTTTCCGGGTCCGTGTGGCGGGTCAGGCCCAGCCTGAAGGCCAGGCGCTTCACATGCGTGTCCACGACCACGCCTTCGGCTATGCCGAAGGCCGTGCCAAGCACGACATTGGCCGTTTTACGTGCCACGCCGCGCAGCGTGAGCAGTTCGTCCATCGTGCGGGGGACTTTGCCGCCGAAACGCTCCGTTATAGCCCTTGACGATTCTTTCAGCGAGAGGGCCTTGTTCTTGTAGAACCCCGTCGAGCGGACCAGCTTTTCCAGGTCCGGTAGCGGCGCTCCGGCCATGGCCGCCGGGTCCGGGTATTTTTTGAAAAGCGCCGGCGTGGTCATGTTGACCCGCTCGTCGGTGCATTGCGCCGACAATATCGTGGCCATCAGCAGCTGGTACGGGCTCTTGTGGTCCAGCGAGCAGGTGGCGTCCGGGTAGGCCTTCTTCAGGCCTTTTATTATGCCGGCCAGGCGCGTCTTCTCCGTCACAGTATGAAGTCCGTGGAGAGGAATTTGGACTTGCGGCCGCGCACTATGCCGTTTATGAGTTCCTTGTTGGGGGGCGAATCCTTGGCGGCCACCAGCGTGCGTATGGAGAACACCCGCAGGGCGTCCGAGACCGACAGCGTGCCCTCGGCCGAGTCCTTGCGGCCGGTGAACGGCAGCACGTCGGGGCCGCGCTGGCACTGGCTGTTGATATTGACGCGGCAGACCTGGTTGACCAGCGTGTCCATCAGGGCGGCCATCCGCTTCTGGTCGTGGCCGAAGATGCTGACCTGCTGGCCGAAGTCGGAATCTACGACATAGTTCAGGGGCTCGGCGATGTCGTCGAAGGAGGTCATCGGCACCACGGGTCCGAACTGCTCCTCGCGCCAGAGCCGGGCCTTGCCGTTCACTCCCCAGAGCACGGCCGGGTAGAAGAAATTGCCGTTATGCGTCCCGCCGTGCGCGTTGACCACTTTCGCGCCGTGCGCCCGGGCGTCCTCTATCGCTTCCTTGAGGTATTCGATGCGCGAGTCCTCGGGCAGCGGGGTCAGCTTCACTCCCTTCTCCCAGGGCATTCCCATCTTGAGCGACTCCACCTCGCGGACGAACTTCTCCAGGAAGGCGTCCTTGAACGAGGAGTGGACGAAGAGCATCTTGAGCGCCGTGCAGCGCTGGCCGTTGAACGACAGCGAGCCGGTGACGCATTCCTTGACGGCCAGGTCCAGGTCGGCGTCCTCCAGGAGTATTCCGGCGTTCTTGGCGTCCAGGCCCAGCGCGCAGCGCAGCCGGTGCGGCTTGGGATGCTGCGAGCGGATGGCGTCGGCCGCGGCGCTGGACCCGATGAACGCCAGCACGTTGACCCGGCCTGACTTCATGATGGGGCCGATGAGCGTCTTGCCGGAACCGTAGAGCGTATTGACCACGCCGGGGGGGAAGCTGTCGCGGAAGGCCTCGAGCAGCGGCCGGTGCAGCAGCACGCCGTACTTGGCCGGCTTGAAGATGACCGTGTTGCCCATGATCAGCGCCGGTATCAGCGTGGTGAAGGTCTCGTTGAGCGGGTAATTGTAGGGGCCCATGCAGAGGACCACGCCCAGCGGCGCGCGCTTCACCTGCGCGATTATTCCCTGCACCACCTGGAAGCGCGACGAATTGCGGTCGAGTTCCTTGAGGGAGTTGATCGTGTCCACGATATAGTCCACCGTGCGGTCGAATTCCTTGGCGGAGTCCTCGGCGGACTTGCCTATCTCCCACATCAGCAGGTTGACCACTTCGGCGCGGCGCTTTTTCATCGCTTCGGTGAAGTTCTCCAGGTGCTTTATGCGGTCCTCGACGGACATCGCCGGCCAGGCGCCGCGTCCTTCGTCGTAGGCCTTTACGGCGGCGTCGAGCGCGGCCAGCGCCTCCTTCTCTCCCAGCAGGGGGTAGCGGCCCAGCTTCACGCGCTCGAGGCCCTTGCGGCCGTGCAGGCTGACGGGGGAGAGCACCTCGTGGAAAGGGCCCGTCCATTTGAGCAGCTTGCCGCCGGAGAGATACTCGGCCTGGTCCTGGTATCTGAAAGAGACCTCGGCGGGGATCTCCGATTCTTTCGGGAAAATATCGGCCACTTTTTCCTTTACGGTCATGTTAAACCCTCCTGCCGCGGGGCCGCAGCCCGGCGAAATAAACGGTCTTACCCCCGAAAACTGCCTTCACCGCGCCGGCGGCGGGCAGGCCGCCGAACTTTTTCACGAAAGGTATTTCCCTGACGTCCCCGGATTCCCCTGTCGCCTCCAGCAGCCTCCCGCCGCCGGTATAGAACATGACATGGTCTATCTCCCCCGGCCGGCCTCTGGGCGAGGAGAATATCAGGTCGCCGGGCAGCAGGTCCCGCCAGCGCCGCGACGGGGAGAGCCGCCGCTGGTCGTCGGCGTTGCGCGGCAGGTCCAGGCCGCGGGTGCGGCAGGCCAGGCTTACCAGTCCCGAGCAGTCCGGGCCGTGATGCGAGCGGCCGCCCCAGAAATACCGGTCGCCAAGGAACTGCCTGGCGGCGGCCAGGATGGAGCGCCGGAGGGCGGCCTCGCTCTTCTCCGCCGGCGGGAAAGGAACGCAGTCGGCCCTTTTTACCGGCGTCAGCCGTCCGCCGGCCAGCCAGGCGCGCAGCCGGCCTTTCCCGGCGGGCGCGGCGTAGAAGCGAGTTCCGATGGAGAGAGAAAGTCGTTCTCCGCCGCATACCGCCGCGGCGGATTTCGCGGCCACGCAGTAATTGGGCGGCGGCAGCGGATCGGCGCGCAGCGAGGCGGAGCGCACGAAACCGGCGTAGCAGCCCGACGGGCCGCGATAAGGGCCCGACTTGTGCGGCTGCTCCAGCGCCTCCACCCTGGTCCAGCCGCGCGACCGGGAGAGCGGGCGTACTGCCTCGTTCATCAGCAGTTGCGATTCTATCCTCTTCTTTTTCTGGGCCGGGGTGAAGGCCGGCGAGGAGTAGAGCGATTCCACGGGCGCGGCGACGGCCGCGAAGACGGCCGGGTCGCGGACAATGATATAGGCCGCGCCGAACTTGTTGCGGAACCAGGCCCGGGCGAACTCCTCCCGCCGGTAGATCCTCTCGGCGCGGCCGTTCTTCACGGCCGGGTCGTTGCAGACGGCGTTGCCGCGCGCGTCGAAGCCCTTGAGGAGGACGAAATGGCCGCGCGTGCCTTTTTTGAGCGGCGAGCCGCGCAGTTCGCCCGGCCCGAAGGTGAGGCTGGCGGCCAGCGGCAGGCCGCGGCGCAGTACCGCTTCGGCCTCGGCGAAAGTGTTGAAGCGCGCGTACCAGGCCGCGGCGCCGCGCAGCGCGGCCGCGCGCGCGTTGAGCGTCCAGTTGCCGTAGATATCGGCCGCCCTGTCCCTGGCCGCGGCGGCCTGGCGCAGAGGTTCCGTCGGCAGTCCTATGGCGGCCAGCGCCATGGAGACCGATACCGGGCTGCACATGTCCTTGCAGCGCGGATGGGGAAGCCTCATCTGCGAGACGGGTTTCACTTTAAGCGAAAAAGAGCCGGCATAAGGACCCCGGTACATCGCGGCGGCGGAATATGGCAGGGTAGAATCCGTCAGACAGACGGCGGCCAGGAACAGCTCCGCGCGGGAGCCGGCCGGGCCGGAGAACACGAAGCGCAGCCTGAAGGCCGAGGCTTTCCGGGTCAGCTTCAGCAGGTCCTGGCCTACCTCTCCCTGCGGCAGCGGCCTGGAGGGAACGCTGGAGCCTTCCGCGCCGCGCAGTTCCGCCATGGCGAACCACGGCGACCATTTTTTCTGCAGGACCGAGACCTCCGCGCGCAGCGAGCCCGCGCCTTTGACCGAAGCGTTGACGGAGAGCACCAGCTGGTCGAAAAGCAGGGGCGCCGCGGCGGCGGGGGAGGAGACGGCGGATTTCCCGGGACCTCCGCGCAGAACGGGGCGGCCGGAAGCGGAAAAGGACGCGCGGCCGCCGGCGCGCCAGCCGGAGAGATCGGACGGCAGGGCGTATAGAACGGTGCGGGAGCGTGTCGGGTCTTTTATCATATGTCCCCTCGGTGAAATATTATCAAATATAGCGGCGGCGGGCCTCCGTACTCCCGCTTATGTTAAAATCTCGGTATGACACCGTGGGTATATCTGGCCGCGGCGGGGGTGATGGAAATAGCCTGGGCCGTGGGGCTGAAGTTCACCCATGGCTTCACCCGGCTCTGGCCCAGCGTCTGGACGCTGGGCACCATGGCGCTGAGCATCTATCTCCTTTCTCTGGCCGTTCGCTCGCTGCCGATAGGTACCGCCTACGCCGTCTGGACCGGCATAGGCGCGGCCGGAACGGCCGCCGCCGGCATGTTCTTCCTGGGCGAGCCGAAGGAATGGATGAAGGTCTTCTGTATATTCCTGATACTGGCGGGGATAGCGGGACTGAGGTTGTTCTCGAAGTCCTGAAAGTTCAGAGCTTGCCTATCACGTCGTAGACCAGCCGCATGTTGAGGCGGCGCATGGCGGAAAGCAGGCTTTCTTCCGTGGCGGCCGTCCCGCCCGTCACGGGAATGGGTTCTTTTTCGGCGTATTCCTTCTCGAAAAGCCGCGTCCCGTCACGGTAAAGCGAGGCCTTCAGGCGTATCTCGGCCGAAGGTCCCGCGCGGAAGTCCCGCAGGCTGCTCCGCAGGACCAGCGCTCCGCCCTCTTCTATCCCGAACCCCGCCTCCCGGAGTTCCGCCTCTATCGAGGAGGAGACCCAGAGCGGGACGTTCTGTCCCGGGGCGCTTATGGGGGCTTTGCCGAAGAAGGAGGCCTTTTTCCCCAGCCCCTTGTCGGCGCGTTCGTCCTCCACCGCCGCCAGGCTTATGCGGTGGCCGGTGCCCGCCGGCACGCCAGGGAAGTCAGGCGCGTAACGCAGGGTTATCTCTTTGGGGCCGGCGCAGGCCTGCAGGGCCAGCGCGGCGGATAGCAGTATAAGTCGGCGGTATGTTCTCATAAGATCTGGTCGGGGCACCGGGAATCGAACCCAGGACTCATGCTCCCAAAGCACGCGTGATGCCACTTCACCATGCCCCGCTGGCGATATTCTACTAAATAGGGGTCAGGAGTCTTTGCTTATGTAGGCTTCGAGCAGCTTGTGGCGTCGCGTCTTGCGCACAAGTATCGTCAGCCCTTCGAGTTTCAGCAGTTCGCTGCCCCTGGGCGGGCGGCCCAACCTGCGCTCGACCCAGAAAGCGAGGATATCGTTCTCGGCGGGAGTGGGCAGGCGCAGGCGGCGGAAGACGTCCTTTATCTTCGAGGCCCCGCCGGCGATGAGGCCTTCGCCGCTGGGATAGAGATGCGCGGGCAGGCGGTCGTACTCGTCGCTTATCTCGCCCGTCAGCTGGTGTATGATGTCCTCCAGCGTCAGCAGGCCCAGCACCCGCCCTTCCTCCCCCGTGACCACGGCCATGTGTATGTTGCCTTCGATCATCTTCTCAAGCGCCTTGGACGCGGTCATGCCGCAGGGAAGTTTCTCGATGGGGCGAGCTATGGAGGCCACCGTGCCGCCCTGCGCCCCCATCTTGAGCGCCGTGACTATGTCCTTGAAATTGACGTACCCCTTTATGTTCTCCGGCTCTCCCTCCGCGGCGGTCACGGGAAAGCGCGTGTGCAGGTCCATGTGCGCCCGCAGCAGGGCCTCGGTCAGCGTCAGGGTGATGGGGATGTAGGAGATGGCCGGCGGGGGGATCAGCAGTTCGCCGATCTTCTTGACCGAAAGCCCGGCGGCGGAGGAAACTATCCGCTCCTCGACCGGGCCGATCAGTTTCTGCTCGAGGGCCTGCGCCGCCGCCGCCCGCATTTCCTGCACCGAGGCTCTTTCCTCGCGGTGCTCCGAGCGGGGAAGGAGAGCGGAAGCCAGCCTGACCGCGGCCTTGGTGACCTTCTCCATCCCGCGCACCACGGGGTACGCCACCGAATAAAGCACGCGCATCGCCGGGGAGACGCGCAGCAGGACCAGTTCCTTGTTCTCTATCGCGAAGACCTTGGGCACCAGCTCGCCGAACATTATGGTGATGGCGCTCAAGGGGAGGACGAACAGGGTCAGGGCCACTATGTCGGCCGCGCGCGGGCTGAGCGCGAAGCGGTCCGCGAGCAGCGGGGCGAAGGATTCGTTGATGCCGGCCCCGCCCGTGGCGGCCGCTATGGCGCCGAAGAGCGTTATGCCCAGCTGTATCACGGAGAAAGAGGCCTCCAGTTTGTTCTTCATGAACAGGGCGGCCGCGGCCCCGGGCGCCTTTTTCCCGTAAAGTTCCGTCAGCCTGGCCTTGGAGATGGAGGCCAGGGCCATCTCGTAAGCGGCGAAAACGGCGTTGAAAGCCAGCATCGCCGCTATTATCGTCAGTTCCGGCAGAAAATCGGTCATTTGTCTGTGAGCCCCGTGAAAGTATATAATATTAAACAGCGCTTCATATTCCGGGATAGTGTAACGGTAGCACGAGAGACTCTGAATCTCTTTGTCTAGGTTCGAATCCTAGTCCCGGAGCGCCGATTTAAGGAAAACCCCCCTTCGGGGGGTTTTCTTTTCGGCCCTCAACGCTCTGTCGGACGCCCGCGGGACCGTGCTATAATTCTTGCGGGGGATAAATGAAATCCATCAGCCTGTACAGTGCCCGTTTCCGGGTAATAGAATACGTCAGCTATTTGCTGCTGGCCGTGCCCTGGCTGGGCGGCCTGCTCGGCGAGAATTTTCTGCGCTACACTTTCTCCGGCCTGACGCTGAAACTGGCCCTCAGCGCCGCCATACTGGCGTTTATATTCCTGCTCCGCGACGTGCGCAGGAAGATACATTCCCTGGACACGCTCAAACAGACCCTCGCCCTTGCGGCTATACACGACCTCAAGGGCCCGCTGACCGCCATAATAGGAGCTCTGTCGATAGTGGGAGAGCCTAAGATGGACCATGGGATCCGGGATAAACTGCTGAGCGTGGCGGCGCAGAGCTCCAAGGACATGGTCAAACTGATACAGATACTGCTGGACACGGAGCGGATGGAGGTGGCGGAGATTCTAGTGCAGAAGCGGCCGCTGGAAGTGGGCCCGCTGATAGCCGAGTCCATAGCCGCGCTGGAGCCCGTCAGCGCGCAGACCGGGATAAAGCTGATCGTTTCCGCAGACAAAGGCCTGCCGCCGGTGCACGCCGACCACGACCTGCTTATGAGGGTCCTGGAAAACCTGGTGCTTAACGCTTTTAAATATTCCCGCCGCGGCGGCCGGATAGATATAAAGAGCGATTTCTCCGGCGGGATGTCCAGATTCGAGGTCTCGGATACCGGCGCCGGGATAGCGCCGGAAGACGTTAAAAGAGTGTTCGAGAAATATTACCGGGTGGAGGGCCAGGAGGCGGATTCCCGCAAGGGCAGCGGTTTCGGCCTCTATTTCTGCCGCCTCGCGGTCGAGGCGCATAAGGGCAGGATCACCATCGACAGCGTTCCGGGCCGCGGCACCACGGTGAGATTCGAGATCCCGCCCGCAGCCTGAAGTCCCTCTCCGCGGACCTCCCACGGCCCGCGTCAGGATTCGAAAGCCGGACGCGCGAGGGCAGCAGCCCGCAGCGCGGAGGCGCGGATTCTTATGAGCGGCGGCGAGGCGGGAACCCGTGACCGGATCCTGGTCCCGGAACCAATATTTAAAGGCCCTGGCAACTATGCCGGGGCTTTTTTTGTATATTTTCAGCGTCGAGGCGATATGCGGATAGATTACCTGGCCGATCACAAAGAACTTGTCCCCGCGATAGCGAAATGGTTTTTCGGGGAATGGTCCTGCTTCTATCCCGGAAAGGGACTGAAGGACTTCGAGGCGATGGTCCTTGAACGCGCCAACAGGGACCGCCTGCCTCTTGCCCTGGTGGCCATGGAGGGGGCGGAACTGCTCGGGATAGGCTGCCTGAAGGCGAAGGACATGGAAACGCGCCCGGAACTGACCCCCTGGCTGGCCGGGATGTACGTGGCCCGGGAGCGGCGCGGGCGCGGCATAGGCGCGGCGCTGGTGCGCGCGGTCGAGGAGAACGCCGCCAGGCTCGGTATAGCGAAGCTCTATCTGCATACGCCTAAATCCGCGCAGTTCTACGCGCGCCTCGGCTGGCGGGTCAGGGAAAGGACCGAATATTGCGGCCGCGGCGTCACTATCATGGAAAAAGAGTTCCCCGCATTGAAAGGTCCCGGCCGGGAGTAAAAGAAGGTCCCCCATACGAACCCCGGTCCGGAGAGACCCCCGCGAGGGGGTTTTTTATTTGAGGTGAAACTTTCCGGCCCCGGCCGCATCTAAGTTTCGACGGGATATACCGGAGGCGCGGATGCAGGGTATGGACACGGCGGCGGCGGTGACGGCGGGCGGGGAGCGCTGGTCGGCCTGCTTTTCGCGGTACGATGAACAACGGAGGAACGATGCAGATCATAAATACGGATACATTCAAGGCCAAGGTATTCGATTTCGCCAGGAGCAAGGAGTGGAAGTTCGCGGGCGAGAGGCCCTGCATAGTGGATTTCTACGCCGACTGGTGCGGGCCGTGCAAGATGCTCGCGCCGGTGCTGGAGGAGCTCTCGGAGAAATACGCCGGCAAGCTCGATATCTACAAGGTGAATACCGACCAGGAGCAGGAACTGGCCGCGTCCTTCGGCATACAGAGCATCCCCAGCCTGCTCTTCGTGCCTATGACCGGGAAGCCGCAGATGGCGCAGGGCCTGCTTCCGAAAGAGGAGCTGGAGAAGGTCATCGGAGAGGTGCTCGGGGTCGTATAGCCGTTCCCGTGAATAGAGGCGAAAAGGTCCCCGGCCCGGCGCCGGGGACTTTTTTTGCCGCCTGAAGGGGGGGGAGGGGGCCTGGGTCCTTCGACCCTTGCGGACCGGGCGGTCAGGGGCCAGACTATTACTGTTACGGTATCCTATAAAGGCGCGGAGAACATCTATGAAGAACAAACTAGTGGTTTTCACCTTCCTGGCCTGCGCGGTGTCGGCCGGACTGCTCCTCTTCCCGGACGGCCGCCCCGGGGACGTCCCGGGAGACTTGCGCGACGCGCCCGCGGATTTCGGCTATTTTGACCGCGCCGATATCGAGGACATGGACGTGCCCGTCCCGGCCGCCGCCCAGGCGGAGCCGGTGCGTTCCGGCTATCAGCCGGTAGCTATCTACGGCGACAATACCCTAGACGATTACTACAAAGTGGACAAGTCGCTGCAGGAACTGGCCGATTCCGTAGTGGCTCTCATGGACAAGAGCGCGATCGCTTACGACGAGGCCAGCGGCGCGTACAAGCCGCTCAAGCTTTCCACCGTCGACAGGAGGATGGGTCTGAGCAGCGGCGCCGAGTTCTCCGGCCAGAAATCCCTCTCTTTCTGCTCCGGGGCGCTGGTTTCCAGGGACCTGGTGCTGACCGCCGGCCACTGCATCAACAACGATCCCTCTCACGCGCACTATTTCAACAAAGTCTACGTGGTCTTCGGCTGGCGGCAGACGGGGCGGGGGGAGTACGACCAGACTTTCTCTCCCGACCAGGTCTACGAAGTGGAGAGGCTCCTGGCGCACAAGCTCGACGGCTCCATCGGGAACATGGACACGTACCGGGATTACGCGCTTATCTCGCTCAAACGGCCGGTCCCGGGCAGGTCGCCGCTGACCATCGAGAGGTCGCACGGCGAGGGCCTGAGGGAGGGCGCCTACGTCTTCGCCTCCGGTTATCCCATGGGCATGAGCGTCAAGGTCACCGACCCGGGCGACGCCACGATCAGGGAGATAGGCCGCAACGGGTACGCCACCGACCTCGACGCGTTCGGCGGCTCGTCGGGCGGCCCGGTGTTCGATTCCGTCAGCAGGCGCATCTGCGGCGTGGTGATAACCGCCAACGCCAAACAGTTCAAATACACCGTCCGCAGGGAATTCTCCCTGCGCTACCGCGAGGACGCCGACCCTTCCGCGACGCTGGACCTGGTGCGGGAGGAGGGGGGGAAAGTGCTGGTCGTGCCGCAGGGCGACCTGGAGGCCGTGACGAACTCGCTGCGGAGCGTCGGCTGCGGGATAACCGCCGAGAGGGGCGGCGGCCTGATCACCTTCCCGCTCGGCTATTCGTTCTATAACAACCAGGAAAGCCTGCTGAACGACCTGATCTCGCTGACCGGCACCGAACGCGACGTTTACGGCGAACCGGTGCAGCTGCCCGCCTACGAGGGGATAGGCACCGGAGTGCAGAAGATCTCGGTCGAGCTGGAAGTTTTCACCCCTTTCACCGCCGAGGAGAACCGCATGTGCGAGCGGATCCGTTCCAGGATGCGCAACGGCATGACGATAGACCCGGCGTTCATGCAGCTCTACAAGGACGCCAAGTGCGACAGCCGCCGCATGATCTGACGCGCGCGCGGCCCGGGCGGGCGGCGCGCCGCGGGGAAAATTTGCCATAATTCCCCCATGAGCGTATCGTCCCATCTTACCCCGGACCCCGAAAGGCGGCTCTGGGTGATCTACTCCCGGGTGCAGGACCTGCTGGCCTCCACTGAAAGGAAACTCTGGCTTTTCACTTTCCTGGCCGCGGCGCAGGCCGCGCTGGCCAGGTTCGCCTCGCCCGGCGGGCTCGCCGCGTACCTCTCAATAGTCCTGTCGGCCCTGGCGCTGCCGCTCGGCGCGCTGGCGCTGTCTCCGTTCCTGGACAACCCCCGCCCCTCGATCAGCCAGAAGCCCGGCCCCGGAAAGAAAGGGACGGCTTACTCCCTGCTGAGGGAGCGCGACCTGGCCGGGTTTTCCCAGGCGGACCTTACCATAACGCTGGACAAATACCTGGGCGGGGGGGTGACGGCCATCCCCTATTACGACGATATAATAGACCAGATCGTGCTCGGCGCGAGGGCCGTCGTGAGGAAGGAGTTCCAGCTCAGGGTGCTCTGTTCCCTGGTGTTCGCCGGCCAACTGCTGTTCCTGGCGGCGCTGCTGTCCCGCCCCTGACCCCGCCTTTCATAACCATTTGTGTTTCGGGTAGCGGCGCGTCAGCGCCGGCCTGAGTTCGGGGTAGCTTTCCGACCAGAAACTTTTAAGGTCCTTGGTGACCTGAACGGGGCGCATGGACGGCGCCAGGATGTGCACGACCAGCGGCACCCGGCCGGCGGCTATGCGCGGCGTCTCTTTCAATCCGAAAAGGTCCTGTATCTTCGCCTCCAGGAAAGGCTCGCCGCCGGCGGGATAGCGTATCCGCGCTTTCCTGCCCGACGGAGTCTCCAGCCTCTGCGGCGCGTGCCGGTCCAGCAGGCGGCATTTCTCCCAGCCGTACCAGTCCTTCAGCGCCGGCAGGACCTCCCGCTCGCGCGCCTCGGCCACGCTGCGCGCGCCGTGGCAGATATCGGCTATTATTAGGGCCTTGTCCTCCGCCGACAGCGGCTCTATCCCGAGGTCGGGGCAGTTGCGGTGCAGGAAGTCCGCGCGCGCCAGCCAGTCCTCCACCTCCCCGTCCCAGCGCCGGAGTTTCTGCCTGCCGCTCGCGAACTCCTCCGCTATAAGGTCCGACGAAGCCCCGCCTTTCTTCGCCGAGGTTATCTCCCTGCGTACGACTATGTCCCGGTAAAGCGTCAGGCGCTCGGTTACGGGCGTCAGCATCTCTTTGTCCAGAGCGGGCCGGCTTTCTTCCTTTATGTCGCGCGGGAACGATTCGCGGAGCCATTCCTCTTTCACCGGCGCGGCGAAGGAAAGGGTGATATCGGCGCCGCCCTTGCCCGCGCTTTCGACTACGGAGCCGGCGCAGACGAGGGGGGCTCCGGCGGCGGCGCTGGCCGGGTCCAGCCTGGCGCCGCGGCCGCCGGGAAGGCGGTAGCGGCCCTGTTCCGCGGAGAACAACGCCGCCACGCGGTCGGGGAAGGCGAGCAGGAAGCAGCGCGCGGCGTTCTCCAGGGCCTTGGCCCCGCCGGGAGCGGCCCCGCCGGCCAGCCGCTCCGCCATCCGCCAGGCCTCGCGGGCCGGGACCTGTTTCAGCCCCGCTTTCTCGCAGGCGGACCAGTGGAAGCCGCCGGCCGCGCAGGAGGAGAGCTCTTTTACGGCGGCGGCCAGATCGGAACCGGCTTCGGCCCGCCTGCCTCCGCCGCGCCTGTCGGCCCAGATGCCGCGCCCCTGGGCCGCGGCGGCGATGATCGCGCATTCCCGGGCGCAGCCCAGCCGCTTCGCCTCTACCATCATGCGGGAATAGCGGGGATGGAGGGGGTACGCGGACATGGCCCGGCCCGCCGCCGTCAGCGCGCCCTTCCCGTCGCAGGCGCCCAGGTCCCGCAGCAGGCTCTCCGCCCGCTCCGCCGCTTCCGGCGACGGCGGGTCCAGCCAGCGCAGGTCTCCGAAGCCGCGGTAGCCGCAGGCCTTGAGGGTCAGCAGCGCCTCGCTGATGTCCAGCCGCAGCATCTCGGGCGAGAGCGCGGCAGCGAGGCCGTGGTTCTCCCGCTCGGTCCAGAGCCGCGCGCATACGCCCGGCCCGGTGCGCCCGGCGCGGCCGGCGCGCTGGGCCGCCGAGGCGGCGGATATGCGCTCGGTGAAAAGAGTGTTTATGCCCCGGGAGCCGTCGAAACGGGCCACACGGGCCAGGCCCGCGTCCACCACGGCCGTCACTCCTTCTATCGTGACCGAAGTCTCGGCGATATTGGTGGAGATGATGACCTTCCGCCCGCCGGAGGCCGCGACCGCCGCGTCCTGTTCCTCCGGCTTCATCTCGCCGTGCAGCGGCATGACGCGGAAACCGGCGAGGGACGGCAGTCTGGCTATTTCCGCGGCGGTCCTGTTTATCTCGTAGGCGCCGGGCATGAAGACCAGCGCGTGGCCCTCCTTCAGACGGGGGAGCAGCGCGGCGCAGGTCCTGGCCGCCGCTTCCCAGGGAGGCAGGGCGGCGGTCGCGGCGTCGCAGTAAGCGGTGCGGACGGGGTAGAGGGTGCCTTCCGCCTTTATGACGACGCAGGGCTTCATGTGTTCCGCCAGCGCCGCTTCGTCCATGGTCGCCGACATGACGGCCACCAGCAGGTCCGGCCTCGGTCCTTTCTGCAGGGCCAGGCAGGCCGCCAGGGTGATATCGCCGTGCAGGTGCCGCTCGTGGAATTCGTCCAGCACTACCGCGGAATATTTTTTCAGCAGCGGGTCGGAGACCAGCTCGCGCAGCAGGATCCCTTCGGTCTCGAATATTATGCGAGTGGAAGGTCCGGTCCTGTCGTCGAAACGCACCCTGTAGCCGACCTCGCCGCCGGTCCGTCCGCCGCGCTCGGCCGCTACCCGGTCGGCCAGCATACGGGCCGCGAGGCGGCGCGGCTGAAGGACGGCGATGCGGCCTTTAACGGCCCCGCGGTCCAGGAGCAGCTGGGGGACCTTGGTGGACTTGCCCGAGCCCGGGGGGGACGAGACGACAAGCCGCGCGCCGGGCCGTGCCGCGCGCGCGATCTCGTCAGCTTTAGCGAGAACTGGCAGTTGCATCCTTATCCTCTATTATCCTAAAAAGGGGCCGTGCCGGGACAGTGCCGCGGCCGCTCCCCGACGCGAAGGACCCCGCGCGGAACGCGTTTTTCGGAGGCCGGGAGCCTCCGAAAAGGTATAATATCCGTGATGGTATCGCTTCCCGCGGAAAATTTTTTGCGCGATGACCGCTGACGTGAAATCCCCCATGTTCATCTCCGGCGGCATGGGCGTGCGCGTTTCCTGGTGGCCGCTGGCCAGGATAGTGTCCATCATGGGCGGGCTGGGCGTGGTCTCCGGCACGGGGCTGGAGGTGGTCTATCCGCGCCTGCTCCAGGACGGCGATCCCGGCGGCAATGTCCGCGCCGCTTTCAACGAACTGGCCGCCCGCCAGCCTTCCCTGGCCGACGGGCTCAAGGACCTCTACGGGAAATACTATATCGAGGGGGGAAAGGCCCCTTCCGCGCCGTACAAGCCCGTGCCGATGTGGCGCCTTTCGCGCGTCGAGGGGTACGGGACCCCGCCGGATTCTTTCTGGGAGCCGTCCCGGGACCTGCAGTTGATGTCCCTGGCCTCCAATTTCGCCGAGGTCTGGCTCGCCAAGCGCGATCATAACGGCCCCATCGGCATAAATTTCCTGCGCAAAGTCGAGCGTCCGCTGCCCTGGGCGCTCTACGGGGCGATGCTGGCCGGCATCGACTATGTGCTGGTCGGCGCCGGCAATCCCTACGAGTTCCCCGGCATGATACGCTCGCTGTCGCGCCATGAGCCGGCCTCGCTGGGCTTCAAGGTCTTCGGCGCCACTTCCGGCTCCGGCAATTTTTCCGTGCTGGCCAGGCCCGCCTCGCTGGGCATAAAAGGCGTTCCGAACCTGCCGCAGCCCAGATTCCTGGCCATCGTCTCTTCCTACGGCCTGGCCAAAGCCCTTTACGATAATCCCGGGACGCGGCCGCACGGCTTCGTCGTCGAAGGCCCCGAGGCCGGCGGGCACAGCGCCCCGCCCGGCAAGATGAAGTTCGACGCGTCCGACAAGCAGGTCCTGGCCTATACCGACGAGGACCGCGCCGACGTGCCGGCGATCGCCTCCATCGGCCTGCCTTTCTGGCTGGCCGGCACCTACGGCACACCGCGGAAGCTCGGGGAGGCCCTGGCCGCCGGCGCCGCGGGCGTGCAGTTCGGCACTCTGGCCGCGCTTTCGGGCCAGTCGGGCTTCGAGCCCTCGCTCAGGGCCAGGACGCTGCGGATGCTGGCGGCCGGCGAGCTGAAGGTCGTCAATTCTCACGTGTCGCCCACCGGCTTCCCTTTCAAGGTGGCCCAGGTCCCCGGCACCATCTCCGACCCCGCGGTCTATTCGAAGAGGCGCAGGGTCTGCGATATCGGTCTGCTGGCCGCCGCCTACCTGGCGCCCGGCGGCAAAGTGGAATTCCGCTGTCCCGCGGAACCCCTCGAGTCTTTCAAGGCCAAGGGCGGGCGCCCGCAGAACACCGAGGGCAAGGTCTGCCTCTGCAACGCGCTGCTGGCCGCGGCCGGGCAGCCGCAGCTCCATCCGGACGGCTATTCCGAGCCGGGCATAGTCACGCTCGGCGAGGACCTGACCCCGGTGAAGGACATGCTGGCCTCGCTGCCGCCCGGCCAGGAAGGCTATTCCATCGGCAAGGCGATACAGTACCTCAAGTCCGGACTCAAAGAAGCCTGAATTTTTCCGGAAGCGACGAATAAAAAACCCCGGGACGGCCCGGGGTTTTTCATCGGGGGGGAGCCCGTTCTCAATACCGGTAATGGTCCGGCTTGTAGGGGCCTTCGGGTTTCACGCCGATATAGTCGGCCTGTTCCTTCGTCAGTTTCGTGAGCTTCACCCCTATCTTCTCCAGGTGCAGCCGCGCCACTTCCTCGTCGAGGTGCTTGGGCAGGCGGTAGACGCCGATCTCGTGCTTCTTCGTCCAGAGCTCCAGCTGCGCCAGCGTCTGGTTGGAGAAGGAATTGCTCATGACGAACGAGGGGTGGCCCTTGGCGCAGCCCAGGTTCACCAGCCGGCCTTCGGCCAGCAGGTAGATGGACCTGCCGCCGGGCAGGTCGTAGCGGTCCACCTGCGGCTTGATATTCACCCGCTTGACGCCCTTCGTCCTGTTGAGCGCGTCCACCTGTATCTCGTTGTCGAAATGGCCGATATTGCAGACGATGGCCTGGTCCTTCATCTTCAGCATGTGCTCCAGGCGTATGATGTCCCGGTTGCCGGTGGTGGTCACGTAGAGGTCGGCCTCGCCGAGCGTGTCCTCGACGGTCCTGACCTCGAAGCCCTCCATCGCCGCCTGCAGCGCGCAGATGGGGTCTATCTCGGTGACGATGACCCGCGCGCCGAAACCGCGCAGCGATCTGGCCGAACCCTTGCCCACGTCGCCGTAGCCGCAGACCACGGCCACTTTCCCGGCTATCATCACGTCGGTGGCGCGCTTGATGCCGTCGGCCAGCGATTCGCGGCAGCCGTAGAGGTTGTCGAACTTGGATTTGGTGACGGAATCGTTGACGTTGATGGCGGGGACCAGCAGTTTGCCCGCCTCGTGCATCTGGTAGAGGCGGTGCACGCCGGTGGTGGTCTCCTCGGAGACGCCCTTCCATTCCTTCGCGACGCCGTGCCAGCGCCGCGGGCTCTTTTTAAGAATGGCCTTCAGGCAGTTGTTGAGCTCCAGTTCGTCCTCGCCGGAGGTCCTGCCTTCGAGCGCCTTCGCGTCGTTCTCGGCCTGGAAGCCGCGGTGTATCATCATCGTGGCGTCGCCGCCGTCGTCCACTATGAGCTGCGGTCCCTTGCCGCCGCCGAAGTCCAGCGCGCGCTCGGTGCACCACCAGTACTCGGCCAGCGTCTCGCCCTTCCAGGCGAACACGGGGATGCCCGCCCTGGCTATCGCCGCGGCGGCCTGGTCCTGGGTCGAGAAGATGTTGCACGAGCACCAGCGCACTTCGGCGCCCAGCGCCGCGAGCGTTTCGATGAGCACGGCGGTCTGGGTGGTCATGTGCAGCGAGCCCATCACGCGCGCGCCTTTGAGCGGCTTCTTCGCGGCGTATCGCTCCCGTATGGCCATCAGGCCGGGCATTTCCTTCTCGGCTATCTCGATCTCGCGGCGGCCCTGGGCGGCCAGCGAGATGTCCCTGATCCTGAAATCTTCGTTCATCTTGAGCGCTCCGTTGTTCTTCGCGGGGTTCGGCATGGTCCTCATCTTCATCTCCTGTCGCGGCGGTACTGCCCCCGCGTTCCTTTATAGGGAGATTATACTTTTTATGACGACGCCGGGGGAACTTCCCCGGGTTCGCGGGTTTTGGTATCCTATCCGCGGACCGAAGGAGGAGAACCGTGAGGAAGACGCTTTTTTTTGCCCTGCTGCTCCCCTGGCTGCTGGCGGCCGCGGCGCCGCCGCGGGCGGAGGACTGGGTAATACCCAGGACCACTTATTATATTTCCGCCGCGGAACAGGAGTTCCCGGATTTTCCGCCGCCGCCCGCGGACGGTTCGCCCGCGGACCTCTCCGACCTTCAGGGAGTGCGGGACTGGCAGATAAAGCGCAGCACCGCCCAATGCGCCGCCGCCAACGCGGCCGCCCGCGCCTCCTTCACGGAATTCTTCGCCGACATAAGCCCTTTCCCTTCGCCTCTGCCGGGGAAGGCGAAAGAGATACTCGACAGGGTCAAGAAGGAAACCGACGGGGCGGCGGCCGGCGTGAAGGACATGTTCGGGAGGCCGAGGCCTTTCCTCAGGGCGCCGGACCTGAACCCCTGCCTCGGCCGCATAGGAGGCAAGGCCTATCCCAGCGGCCACGCCGCCATCTCGCGGGTCCTGGCCCTGCTGCTCGCCGACCTGGTCCCGGCCCGGCGCGGGGAATTCCTGTCCAGGGCCGACGCGGCCGCGCTGGACAGGGTCATAGGCGGCGTTCATCATCCCGCCGATATAGAGGCGGGCAAACTGCTCGGCGACAGGCTTTACGCCGCTTATTCCAGAAGTCCGGCTTTCAAAGCGGATATGTCGGCCCTGCGCGGCCTGCTGAAAAAAAACGCCCGCCCTTTACCCGAAGGAACGGTCCGCCGTTCCGGCGGCGTCCGTTAGCCCGGCGGGGACCCCCGCCCGGCCGGCTTTTCAGGATCGGGATCCGCTGAAGGGCCGTCCCCATATCTGCTAAAATATCCCCGATAGGAACGGAGGAACGACCATGAAAAAGACTTCCAAGACCTGCGGCTGCGCCTGCGGCTGCTCCCAGAGCACGCTGACCTCGCCCGCCGACGCCATGATGGCGCTGTGCGTCATGGCCATGGCCAGCGACGGCAAACTGGAAAAGCACGAACTCTCCCGCATAGACCAGATGATAGCGATGAGCCCGCTTTTCGATGGCGTGATGAACGCCCGCGACTACGCCGCCTGCATCTCGGAGACCATAGCCGAAAAGGGCCGCGCGGCCGTCATAGAGGAAGCCGCCGGACAGCTTTCCGGACGCCTGGCCGAGACCGCCTACGCCTGGGCCGCCAGCATGGTCATGGCCGACGGGAAGGCCGTCTCGCCCGAGCATAAGTTCCTCTCCTCGATACGCAAGGCGCTGGGAGTGCACGGGGTGCTCGCCGGCAAGATCAACGCGGTGGTCGCCATCCTCAACCGCGCGAAATAAGCGGGGGGAACTCTGGCTTCCGGCAGGATAGTCTATTCCACGGGACCGGACGGCGTTTCGATATGTCCGAAATGCCGCCGGTCCCCTTGTTCCTGTCCGGAGGGCCTGGCGGGACCGTCCAGGCCGAGGACGCAGACCGAGCCGGTGCGGGTCTCCTACAGGCGTACGGGCAAAGGCGGGGGGATGACCCTGGTAGAGAAGCTGCCGATGCATCCCGCCGGAAAGGAAGAACTGCTCTCTAAATTCAAGAAACGCCTCGGCGCCGGCGGCACCGTGAAGAACGGCGTCCTCGAGCTGCAGGGCGACCGCAGGGATTTCGTCAGGGCCGAACTCGAGTCGGCCGGCTACAGGGTCCGCCTCATCGGCTGAAGCCCCTCCCGGCCGACCGCCCCTCTAAAATGCTAAAATAGTACCGCGCGGCGCCTTTCCGGGCGCCGCCGGGAGTCCTCTGACCTTCGGTCCCGCGGCCGTAAAAATCACATCGGAGAGACTTTCGCCCGGACGGCCCGGACCGTCCATGAGCGGCGCTCTATTTTATGATCACGCTTCGCAATGTCTCCAAATCCTTCGGCGGCCAGTCCCTTCTGGAGGACGCCTCTCTCCAGATAAACGACGGGGAGCGCTTCGCGCTGGTCGGCCCGAACGGCGCCGGCAAGTCCACGCTTTTCAAGATGATGCTGGGGCAGGAGGAGGCCGACGAGGGGGAACTCCAGTTCAAGAAAGGGACGGTGGTGGGCTACCTGCCGCAGGAGAACCCGCCGGTCTCGGACCTGACCGTCCTGGAGGAGACCCTCGCCGAGCTGGAGGACCTCGACGGCCGCAAGGAGGCCGAGGCCAAGGCCGTGCTTATGGGCCTGGGCTTCAAGGTCTCCGATTTCACGCGCAAGGTGAACACGCTCAGCGGCGGCTGGGCCATGCGCGTGGCCATGGCGCGGCTGCTGGTCAAGAAGCCGGACCTGCTGCTGCTCGACGAGCCGACCAACCACCTCGACCTCGACTCGATGATCTGGCTGCAGGACTACCTGGCCTGGTATCCCGGCGCGGTCTTCATCATCTCCCACGACCGGTCCTTCATAGATTTCCTGTGCAGCGCGATAGTCTCGCTGCAGGAGAGGAAACTCAGGGTCTATCACGGCGACTACGCCAACTTCCTGGCCCAGCGCGAGTCCGAGAAGGAGAAGCTCCTTTCGCAGTGGAAGCAGCAGCAGCTCGAGATCGCCGACATGGAGGATTTCATCGCGCGCAACCGCGCCCGCGTCTCCACTGCCTCGCGCGTGCAGAGCATGATAAAGCGCCTGGAGAAGCTCGAGCGCATAGAGCTGCCGCCGGAGAACAAGACGGTCAAGATCCGCTTCCCGCAGCCGAACCGCACCGGTACCAAGGTGCTGGAACTGAAGAACGTTTCCAAGACCTACAAGGTTCCCGGCCACGAACCGATAAAGGTCTACGAGAACTTCGACTTCGAGCTGATGCGCGGCCAGAAGCTGGCCTTCGTCGGCCGCAACGGCGCCGGCAAGAGCACGCTGCTCAAGATGCTGGCCGGCGTGGTCGAGCCGGACGCCGGCGAGCGCGTACTGGGCCTGAACGCCAAGACGGGGTATTTCTCCCAGCACAGCACCGGCATCCTGGAGCCGCGCCGCACCGTGCTGCAGGAGGCGATGGACAACGACAGGATGAACCCCGAGCTGATGGTGCGCACCGTGCTGGGCACCTTCCTGTTCCCGGGCGACAACGTTTTCAAGAAGGTCTCGGTGCTCAGCGGCGGCGAGAAGAGCCGCCTCATGCTGGTCAAGCTGCTGCTGGACCCGCCGAACGTGCTGCTGCTCGACGAGCCCACCACCCACCTCGATATCCCCAGCGTCGAGGCGCTGATAGGCGCGCTCAAGGAATACGAGGGCACGGTCTGTTTCATCAGCCACGACCTCTATTTCATAAACCAGCTCGCTGACGGTATCGTGCACGTGGACGACGGGAAGGTCACCGTCTATCCCGGCAACTACGATTATTTCCAGCGCCGCCAGGAGCAGATGAAGGCCGAGGCCAAAGCCGGGGCCGCGGCCAGGGCGAAGAAAGCCGTCGCCGCGCCGGAGCCGCAGGCCGATCCCCGCGACGAGGAGCGCCGGCAGAAGCGCGAGCGCGAGCAGGCGGAGCGCCGCCGCGCGAAACTGGCGGAAGAGATCGCCGCGTCCAGGAAGAAGGTGGAAGAACTGGCCGCGCGCCTTTCCGACCCGGCCGTGCACGCCGATTACGAGCTGGTCAGATCCATCGGCGACGAGATAAAAATTTTGGAAGCCGAGGCCGCGGACAAGGAGAGCGAGCTCTCCGCCGGCCCGGAGGCAGGACGGTGACGCCGGCCGCGGAGGCCGCGTCCGCCCCGAAAGGGGAGAAGGAACGAATGCAACAGGAAAAGACAGCGCGCAGGGCGGACCTGCGGAACATAGCCATCATAGCCCACGTCGACCACGGCAAGACCACGCTGGTGGACGCGATGCTCAAGCAGACCGGCGCCTTCACCGACAAGAGCGGCGAAGAGGCCGTCTGCATAATGGACTCCAACGATCTCGAGCGCGAGCGGGGCATAACGATACTTTCCAAGAACACCTCGGTGCGCCGCGGCGGCGCCACGATACACATCGTGGACACTCCCGGCCACGCGGACTTCGGCAGCGAGGTCGAGCGCGTCCTGCGCATGGTGGACGGCGTTCTGCTGCTGGTGGACGCCCTCGACGGGCCCATGCCGCAGACCCGTTTCGTTCTCAAGAAGTCGCTGGCCCTGGGCCTGCGGCCGATAGTGGTCATAAACAAAGTGGACCGCCCGAACTGCGACCCGCACGCCGCGCTGGACAAGGTCTTCGCCCTCTTTATGGAGCTGGGCGCCACCGACGAACAGCTGGATTTCCCGGTCGTTTACGCGGTCGGCCGCGACGGCTGGGCCTCGCCGGACTACCATAAGCCGGCCAAAGACCTCTCCTACCTCTTCGACACCATCATGAAGCACGTGCCCGGGCCGCTGGACCTGGACGCGGAGCCGCTGCGCGCGCTCATCACGATGCTGGACTACAGCTCCTATACGGGCCGCATCGGGGTGGGCCGCATCGTCCAGGGCGTGATAAGTTCCGGCCAGGCCGTGGCGATGGGCTCCCCGTCGTCGCAGCCCGTGACGCGCAAGGTCATGCAGCTGATGGGTTACAAGGGGCTGGACCGCGTCGGCATCAAGACGGCGCGTTCGGGCGACATCATCGCCATAGCCGGCCTGGAGGGAGTGGAGGTCGGGGACACCGTCTCCTCCGCGGAGTCGCCCGGCGTACTGCCGGGGCTGGAGATCGAGCAGCCGACGCTCTCGATGGAATTCTTCGCCAACGACGGTCCCTTCTCCGGCCGCGAGGGTAAATTCGTCACGATAACCCAGATCCGCGACCGCCTCTACCGCGAACAGGAAACGAACGTCGGCCTGAAGGTGGAGGAGATCCCCGGCCAGGCCGGCTTCAAGGTCTCGGGCCGCGGCGAACTGCACCTCTCCATCCTGATCGAGACGATGCGCCGCGAGGGCTACGAACTCTGCGTCTCCAAGATGGCGGTCATCACCAAAGAGGAGAACGGCGTCACGCTGGAGCCGGTCGAATACCTCATACTCGACGCTCCCGCGGAATTCCAGGGCGCCGTCATGACCGGTCTCGGCGCGCGGGGGGCGCAGATGAAGAACATGGCCACCGGCGACGACGGCCGCGTGCGCTTCGAATATGTCATCTCCTCGCGGGCCCTGATCGGCTTCAAGTCCGAGTTCATGACCTTCACCAGGGGTTCGGGACTGATGCATCACAGCTTCCACGGCTTCCTGCCGGAGGGCAATTTCAGCCGGCCCCCGCGCAACGGCGTCTTCATCGCCAAGGAATCGGGCCAGTCGGCCGGCTACGCGCTCAACGGCCTGCAGGACCACGGCATCATGTTCGTAGGTCCCGGCGAGGATATCTACGCCGGGCAGGTGGTGGGCGAGCATTGCCGCGGCAACGACCTGGTCACAAACCCGTGCAAGGAGAAGAAGCAGACCAATATGCGCTCTTCCACCTCGGACGCTTCCATCATACTCACGCCGCCTCTCAGGATGAGCCTGGAGCAGGCCATCGAATACGTGGAGGAGGACGAGTTCGTGGAGGTCACGCCGAAGAGCCTGCGCCTGCGCAAGAAGATCCTCGACCATTCCATGCGCAAAAGGAGCGAGAAGGACGAGTGAGGCCGACTCTAGCCGCCCTCTGCTTCGCCCTCGCGGCGGCCGCCCCGCGGCCCGCCGCCGACCCGGCCGACGGTTACGCCGGGCTCTGGTCCGGGGAGGCCCGGCTGGATTCGGGCCAGTTCTACGAGGTCTCCATATCCATCCGCAAGGCCGCGCACGGCTTCTCCGTTTCCTATAACGCCTCGCCGAAGGACGGCGGCCGCGCCGGGGGACGGATGAGCGGGACCGCGGAGGCGGCGAAAAGACCGGAGGGCACCTACAGGGTAAGGCTGAGGCTGGACGCTTTCAGGAATTTCAACATGCCGGCCACGGCTTCCGTGGACGAGGGGGGGAAGCTGACGATAGAGTCGACGCTCTTCAGCGGCTTCGGCAACCTCAACGCCAGGAAGGACGAGATCCGTTTCATGTACGATTCCCGCATGGGTTCGGGCAGCGGAGTGCTGACCAGGAAAGTGCCCAAAAAGCCCGGTGTGGCCAGGAAGAAAAAAGAGGCCGCTCCCTCTCCCGTTCCGGCGGGCCCGGCGGCTCCCGGCATTTCCCCGGTCAGGCCCGACTGACCCCGCCGTCCCGCCCTTCGGGCGGCGCGGCCGGGCACAGGCAGGCGCCGTATATCACTACACAGGCCGAGATATAGACCCACAGCAGCAGGGCCATTATGCCGCCCAGTACGCCGTAGACGCTGCGGCCGGCGGCATAACCGGTATACAGGGAGAAAAGCCATTCGGTGGCCCGAAGTATGGCCGTGACGGCCAGCGCCGGGCCCCATACGTCCTGGAAACTTTTTTTGCCGGAGGGCGCGAACTTGTAGAAAAGCGCCAGCCCGGCGAATATCACGGCCCAGGGCAGGAAGACGAAGAAAAGGCTGTACATTCCGGAGGGGACCATGCCCAGGTCCAGCCCCCAGGCTTTGGCCAGGTTCGCCGCGGCCCCGGCGGCCAGGCCTGCCAGCACCAGCGCCGATATCAGGAAGAAAAGCAGCAGCCCTTTGAGATTGTTCCTGAGCCAGCCGGTCCTGCCGTCGCCGCAGGCCAGGTTGACGGCCTCGGCCATGGCGCAGAAGGCCCTGGAGGACATCCAGGACAGCAGCACCAGCGAGACGGTCCCCACCCCGGCCCTGGCCTCGGCCAGGCCCGTTATAGTGTCCGCTACCCAGCTCCGCAGCTGCGGTCCGAGCGAGGCGAAGGTCTCGGCGTAACCGATCACCTTCGCCACGGCCAGGTCGTAGTCCAGGAACATGGACGCCCCCGCAACGATGAGCACTATGGCGGGGAAGAGGGAAAAGAAGGCGTGGAAGGCCACCGCGGCCCCGCGCTGGGAGCCGTCTATCCTGATGAAAATGTCCAGGGCGCGGCGGGCGGCGCGCCAGGCTTTAAGCGCCGTATCGTACTTCATACCGGATAGATATTATCAAAAGAGAGCCTCGTGTTCCTCTATTTTGGTATATTTAACTCATGAATGACCATCTCAAGTTCATGCGCGAAGCGATAAAAGAGGCCCGTAAGGGCCTGGCGGAGGGGGGCATCCCCATCGGTTCCGTTCTCGTCAAGTGGGGGCGTATAATAGGAAGGGGGCATAACAGGAGGGTGCAGAAGAAGTCGGCCATACTGCACGCGGAGATGGACTGCCTGGAGAACGCCGGCCGCCTCAAGGCCGCCGATTACCGCAAATGCACCATCTATTCCACCCTGTCTCCCTGCCATATGTGCACCGGGGCCATACTGCTCTACGGGATACCCCGGGTGGTCATAGGGGAGAACCGTACCTTTAAGGGGCCGGAGGCTTATTCCCGGCGCCGTCTGAAGTTCGTGAACCTGGACCTGGCCGAATGCCGGGAGCTCATGGAGGGGTTCATAAAAGCCCGGCCGGAGCTCTGGTACGAAGATATAGGAAAATAAAACGCAACTTATGCCTTTTATTATGCTATAATAAAGGCGTACCCAGCTCAGTCTATTGCGGTCCAACCCGGCAATACTGCGGTGTAGAAGATAGCAGAGAGTGAGTTTGCGGACAGAGAGAGTATTGTCAGGAGGATAGCACAATGAAAAAGATATACGTAGGGGGACTCCCCTTCTCGACCACCGAGGACGAACTGAACGGTCTGTTCGCCAGCTACGGCAAGGTCTCCAGCGCCAAGATCATCACGGACAAGTTCAGCGGGCAGTCCCGCGGCTTCGGCTTCGTGGAGATGGAGGACGACGGTGAGGCCACCGGCGCCATGGAAAAGCTCAACGGCTCCGATTTCGGCGGCCGCAAGCTGACCGTGAACGAGGCTCGCCCGATGGAGCCCCGCTCCGGCGGCGGCAAGTTCGGCGGCGGGCGCGGCGGCGATCGCGGCGGTCGCGGCGGCGGCGGCTTCTCCAAGTGGTAAGCTGACCCCATAGACTGAAACTGAAAAGTTTCGACCCCCGTTCGCGCAAGCGGACGGGGGTTTTTCTTTGCCCCAAGGGCCTATCCGGGCCTGGGCCTTGCTGTGCTTGACCTGTCAAGGGTTTTGCCTTAGGCTATATATAAGAGAGCGATACCCGGAACAAAGGCGGAATTTATGAAAACCCTTACGACCATGGCGGCCACCCTCCTCCTGGGGACCTGCGCCTACGCCCAGAACGATTTCGGACTCGAAGGCCTCCGCTCGGCCGAGATACTTCTGACCGAGGTCCCGGAGATAAGCGCCGAGGCCGCTATCCCGGCCGGGGATACCTCCAAGGCGGCCGGCGTGAGGGCCGCGCAGAAGGAATGGACCGTCATGGTCTTCCTCAACGCCAAGAACAATCTCGAGAGCTACGGCATGAAGGACATGAACGAGATGGAGACCGTGGGTTCCACCTCCAAGGTCAATGTCGTGGTCCAGATGGGCCGCATGGCCGGCTTCGACGATTCGGACGGCGACTGGCGGGGCGTGCGCCGCTACTATGTCACCCGCGACCTCAATCCCTGGCGCATAACCTCCCCGGTGGCGCAGGACCTGGGCCGGGTTAACATGGGCGATTCCCGCGAACTGACCAGGTTCATCCAGTGGGCCAAGGCCAATTATCCCGCGAAGAAGTACCTGCTGGTGCTCTGGAACCACGGCTCCGGCTGGGACAAGGGCAACCCGGTGCGCGACGAGAACAAGGGCATCTCTTTCGACGACGAGACCGGCAACAATATCGACACCCCGCAGCTGCGCCGCGTGCTGGCGGCCGCCGGCGGCGTGGACGTGCTGGCCTCCGACGCCTGCCTGATGCAGATGGCCGAGGTCGCCTACGAGGTAAAGGACGGCGCGAAGTTCATAGTCGGCTCGGAGGAGACCGAGCCCGGCGCCGGCTACGCCTATTACAAGATCCTCTTCCCTCTTTCCCTCAACCCGACGATGAGCGCCGAGTCGCTGGGCCGGGTCATAGTCGCCGCCTACTGGGACTCCAATCCCATCGGCTTCAGCGTGGCCACCCATTCGATCCTGGACGGCTCCAAGGTCGCCGAACTCGGCCGGCGGATGGACGAGTTCGCCCGCGCGGCCATGGCCTCGGGCGAGAAAGCGAAGATAAAGGAAGCCCGCGACGCGGCCCAGAAGTACGCAGTGGACGACAACAAGGACCTGCATCATTTTGCCTCGCTGGTCGCGCAGAAGACCGGCGACGCCGAGCTGCGCGCCAAGGCCCGCGCCCTGGCCACCCACATCTCGGGGGAACTGGTCCTGCTCAACATGACCAGCATACTGCCCCGCAGCAACTCCAACGGCATAGCGGCCTATATCCCCGGCTCCTGGTACGACAGGGACTTCAATGAGCTGAGGCTGGCCCGCGACACCCAGTGGGACGAATTCCTGCAGTGGGTGGCCGCCCGCTAGTCTTAGCGTCCCGCCCGCCCGGAAACCCCGCCTTCCCGGCGGGGTTTTCTTTTTGGCGGGGCCCTTGACAAAGATGTTATACGGATGTATAATTATACAAGCGTATAGTTATTTCGGAGGACATATGGCCAGACCGGCCTCGGGAACGGATATAAAGCTTAAAGCCGCCGGCAAGGAATTGCTGCGGGAGAAGGGAGTCACCGGGCTTGTCGTGCGCGAGGCCTGCCGCCGCGCGGGCGTCAATACCGGCATGTTCCACTATTATTTCGGTTCGCGGGAGGAGTTCCTGCGGGCCGTGCTGAAGGAAATGTACGCCGATTTTATGGTAGATTTCAAGGCGGGGGTATCCGCGGGGGGGACTCCGCGGGACAAGCTCAAGAACGCGCTGATACAGGTCGGCCGCTTCGTGCGCAGCATGCGGCGCACGGCGCCGATGGTGCTGGCGGACCTGGCCCACGGCAACAGAGAGGCTTTCGACTTCGTGACCGGCAATTTCACGGAGCACGCCGTGCAGATAGCCGGCCTCGCGGCCGCCAATCGCCCGCGGAGCGCCGTTAAGGGCCGGTCCATCCCCTTCCTGGTCGGCGCGCTGTTGCCGGTAATGATATTCCCCGGGATAATCGGAGGGATAATGGAGCGCAACGGCGTGAAGGCCCTGGGCGGGGAGAAACTGGGCGACCTCATGGAGGAGTTCCTCTCGGACGACGGCATAGAGGAACGGGCTGAGATAGCCCTGCGGGGGATAGGCTTATGAAGATATTAATTTACCTTCTTATGTCGCTGACGGTCCCCGCGCGGGCCGCGGAGTTCGCCGTTTCCCTGGCCGAGGCCGAGAGGGGCGCGCTCGAGGTCTCCGGCGATCACAGGAGCGCCGGTCTCTACGCGCGGGCCGCGGAGGCGGCCGCCGAAGCCTCGGGCTCCGCCCTTTACCCGCGCCTGGCGCTGGAGGGGAACCTCCGCTACGCGGCGGAGGTTCCCGAGATCTCGATGCCGACCGGCGCCCGCCCCCTCGGGGACAACTGGAATTACACCATCGGCCCTTCGGCCTACTGGACGCTCGACGGCGGCTCGCTGCGCCACGCGCGGGAGGCCGCGCGCCGGAACGCGGCCTCGCGTTCCGCTTCGGCGGAGGCGGCCCGGCGCGGCGCCCTGCTGCGGGCGCGCACGGCCTATTTCCGCCTCCAGCTGGCGCTCGAGAAGGTCTACCTGATAGGCGAGAGCCTGGCGCTGTCGGAATCGCAGCTCAAGGACACGGAGCTGGCGGTGAAGGCCGGCTCGCGCAGCCGTCTCGACGGGATAAGGGCGCGGCAGGAAACGCTGGACCGGCGCCGCGAAATGATACGGGCCCGCTCGGAACTGGCCGGGACCCTTTCCGCCCTGTCGCTGGCTTCCGGGATAGAGGCGCCGCGTTCCGAAGAGCTGCCGCTGGACGCCCGCCTCTCCGGCAGGGATTACGCCGCCGGCGCCCCGCTGGTGAAAGCGGAGAACTACGACGAGCTGCTGGCGCGGCTGATGCCCGCCTCGAAGGGCGGGCCGGGGCTGCCCCCGTCGGTGCGCGCCCTGGACGAAAGCGCCGCGGCGGCGCTGGCTTCGGCCAGGAGCTACAAAGCGGAAAAACTTCCGCGGCTGGTCTTCAGCGCGCGCACCTCGCTCGACTATCCCAACGGCCCCAATCTTTACTCTTTCATCCAGGGCAGCGCCGGCCTGGCCCTCAATATGCCGCTTTTCGAAAGCGGCAGGCTGGACGACAGGGAGCGGGAGAGCCGGCTGACGGCGGAGGCCGCCTCGGCCCTGCGCGACGAGGCCGCCCGCTCCGCGTCGCGTGATTATTACCTGGCGCTGGACGAATACCGGGCGTTGCTCGATGAGCAGGCGGTTAACATAGAGGCGGCGGAGGAGGCCGGCGAAGCCGCCGGACTCGCCTACGCGGCCTACAAGTCCGGCGGGGCGACCTGGCTGGAGGTGGAGAGCGCCAACCTGCGCGCCCTGCGGGCCCGCACGGACCTGGCCTCGGTAAACGCCGGCGTGCTGATAAAGCTCGCCGTGCTCGACAGTCTGAAATAAGGCGGAATATATGAAAAAGATAATACCTGTCATACTGATCGCGGCCGTCGCCGCCGGGATATACCTCAAGGTCCGCGACGGGGGGGATTTCCGCTACGCCGGCACTATAGAGGCCACGGAGACGGACCTTTCGGCCCGCGTCGGGGGCGTGATAGAACGCTACGGCGCGAAAGAGGGGGAGGCCGTTAAGAAAGGACAGCTTATAGCCGCCCTCGATTGCGCCGACCTTAAGCTCGCCGCCGGCATAGCCGCCGCGGATTTCGAGCGGGCCGAAGAGCTCTATAAGGCGGGCTCCGTCTCCCGCGAGAATTACGACCGGCTCAAGTACCGCCGCGACGACACGGCGCTGAAGGCGGGCTGGTGCTCCGTGAAATCGCCGGTCGACGGCAGGCTGCTCTACTCCTACCGCGAGCCCGGCGAACTGGTCGCCCCCGGCACGCGGCTGGCCACCGTCGCCGACCTTTCCGAGGTCTGGGCCTATATCTACGTGCCGCACGACGGGCTGGTCAAGCTTTCGCACGGCCTGGAGATCAAGGGCTTCCTGCCGGAGGCGGGGGATAAAGAATTCCCCGGCCGGGTATCGGTCATCTACCCGGAAGCCGAGTTCACGCCCAAGAACGTGCAGACCCGCGAGGAGCGCACGCGCCTGGTCTACGCCGTGAAGGTGTCGTTCCCCAATCCCGACGGCCTGCTCAAGCCGGGCATGACGATAGAGGCCGCGCTGCCGGAGTAGAGATGTTCTCCATACGGACGGAAAAACTCGCCAAGAGCTTCGGCGCCGTCAGGGCGCTCGACGGCGTCTCTTTCGATTTTTCCGCCGGGCTTATACACGGGCTCATCGGCTCCGACGGGGCCGGCAAGACCACTACGATGCGCCTGCTTGCGGGGCTGCTTCGTCCCTCGTCAGGGTCCGTCTCCTACCATCGCGGCGGGAAGGACTCTTCCTTCGCGGAGTTCCGTCCCGGGCTCGCCTATATGCCGCAGCAGGCGAGCCTCTATCCCGACCTTTCCGTCGCCGAGCACCTGGAGTTCTTCCGCGATCTCTACCGGCTCGACGCCGCCGTCTTCACCCGCCGCTCGGAAGAGCTGCTGGGCATAACAAGGCTGGCCAAGTTCAGGGACAGGCGCGCCGGGCAGCTTTCCGGCGGCATGTACAAGAAACTGGGCCTGATGTGCGCGCTCCTGCAGAGCCCTTCGGCGCTGCTGCTCGACGAGCCGACCAACGGCGTGGACCCCATAAGCCGGCGCGAATTCTGGGAACTGCTCTACTCGCAGTCGGGCTCCGGCATGCTGATAATCGTCTCCACCGCCTACATGGACGAGGCCGAGCGCTGCGCGCGGGTGCACCTGCTCGATTCCGGGCGGCTGCTCGCCGACGGCGAGCCGCGCGCGCTGCTCCAGGAGCGCGGCGCCGCCGGCTTCGAGGAGATCTTCATAAAGGGGGCGGCGCGATGACCGGCGGGCCGGCCCTGGAGGTAAAGGACCTCACCATAAAGTTCGGCGATTTCACCGCCGTGGACCGCGTTTCCTTCAGCGTGGAGCGGGGGGAGATCTTCGGCTTCCTCGGGGCCAACGGGGCGGGCAAGACCACCACGATAAGGACGCTCTGCGGCCTGCTGGTGCCGACCTCCGGCTCGGCCAGGGTGGGCGGCCTCGATTTCTCCGACGGGGGAAAGGGCATAAAGAGCATGGTCGGCTACATGTCCCAGAAGTTCACGCTTTACACCGACCTGACCGTCGGGGAGAACCTGGACTTCGCCGCCGGCCTGCGCAAGCTCGCGCCGGACTACGCCGCGCGCCGCAGGCGGGAGCTCTTCTCGCTGATAGCCTTCGACAGGCCGCTCTCGACGATGGTGGCCTCGCTGCCGGGAGGCGTGAAGCAGGAGCTGGCCCTGGCGGCGGCGATGCTGCACGATCCCGCCATCGTCTTCCTGGACGAGCCGACGGCCGGCGTCTCGCCGGCCTCGCGCGCGCGTTTCTGGGAGCTGATACGCAAGGTCACGGCCCTGGGCAAGACGGTGCTGGTGACCACCCATTACATGGACGAGGCCGAGCAATGCGGCCGCATCGCCCTGATGCGCACGGGCAGGCTCATCGCCCTGGATTCCCCGAGGGGACTCAAACGCGCTGCCTTCCCCGGCCCCATGGTGGAGCTCGATTTCAACGGCCCGGCGCCTGCGGACGCCCTCGCCGGGCTGGAGAAAGCGCCCGGCCTGCTGGAGCTCTCGCCGCACGGTATGCGCTGGCACGCCGCCTTTCCGGACGCGGCTTCTATGGAAGCCGCGCTGGCGGGACTGCCGCCGGGGACCGGGCGGCGGGACATACCGCCCTCGCTGGAGGACGTTTTCATACGCCTGGTGGAGGGGGCCGAGAGATGACCTTCTTCGATCCCCGCCGCGCCGCCGCCGTGGCCCGCAAGGAGGTCATGCATATCCTGCGCGACCCGTTCACTCTGGTCCTGGTGCTGGGCCTGCCGGTGGTGCTGGTGGTATTCTTCGGCTTCGCGATAGACTTCGACGTGAAGAATCTTTCCCTGGGCGTTTACGACCGCGATAATACCCGCTATTCCAGACAGGTGGCCTCCGTTTTCGGGAGTTCCGGCTATTTCCTGACGGAGGGAGCCGCCGGGCCCGCGCAGGCCGCGCGCGGCCTTGACTCCGGCCGCTACGCCGCGGCGCTGGTCATAGAGCCCGGCTTCGGGAGGGACCTCGGCCGCGGCGGACCGGCCTCCGCGCAGTTCATCGTGGACGGGACCGACAATTCCAAGGCGCAGGCAGTGCTGGGCTACCTCCCCGGCATCACCGCGGCGGCGCTGCGCAAGACCGGGCAGCCGGCGCCGGCCGACCCCGCGCCGCTGGTGACCCGCTACATGTACAACCCCGAGCTCAACAGCCGCTGGTTCGTCATACCGGGCCTGGCCGTCATCATCATCGGCCTGCTCTCCATCCTCATGACCGCGCTCACCGTAGCGCGCGAGTGGGAGAACGGTTCCATGGAACTGCTGCTCTCCACGCCGCTGCGCCCCGCCGAGATAATCGCGGGAAAGATCGCCCCCTACGTCGTCCTCGTGCTGGGCGGCGTCTTCTTCGTCAACATGGTGGCGCGCTTCGGCTTCGGCGTGCCTTTCCGCGGCAGCCACCTCCTCTTCCTCTCGGGCACGCTGCTCTTCGCGCTGGCCTGCCTGTCGCAGGGCATAGTCATCTCCGTGGTGACGCGCCAGCAGCAGCTGGCCATGCAGTTCTCGATGATCAGCGGACTGCTGCCGTCGCTGCTCCTGTCCGGGTTCATCTTCCCGGTCGAGAGCATGCCCGCCTTCTTCCGCTACTTCACGATGATACTATCGCCGCGCTGGTTCATGGAGGCCGCCCGCGGCATAACCATACGCGGCGCCGGCGCGGCCGACCTGGCCCTGCCGCTGCTGGCGCTGGCCGCGCTCTGCCTGCTGCTGCTGTCGGCGGCCTTCAAAAAGTTCAAGACGGACCTGGAGCCATGAAAAGGACGCTGCTCGCTTTCATACGCAAGGAATTCGCGCAGGTCCTGCGGGACCCGCGGATGAAGATGATGCTTTTCGTCATGCCGATGATACAGATGACGGTCTTCGGCCTGGCTCTTTCCAGCGAGATAAAGAACATCCGCCTGGCCTCGGTGCACTCGCCTTCCGACTCGGCCGCGCGGCGGCTGACGGAGCGCTTCACCTCCTCCGGCTGGTTCCTGCCCGTCGCCGCGGAAGGGAGGGCCCCTTCGGACCTGATAGTGTCCGGCGCCGCCGACGCCGTGCTCGTCTTCCCAGCGGAAGGCTTCGCCCGCGCCGCCTCGCGCGGCCGGGGCGCGGTGCAGCTGCTGGTGGACGCCACCAGCGTCACGCGGGCCCGCAGCGTCGAGGCCTACGCCCGGACCCTCTTCTCGGCGCACGCCGCGGGCGAGGCCGGGCTGACGCGCGCCGCGGCCCCGTTCTCTTTCGACGTCAGGGTGATCTACAACCCGGAGATGGAATCCCCGGTCTTCATGGTGCCGGGCGTGATGGGCATGATAGTCTGCCTGGTCACGATAATACTCACCAGCATGTCGCTGACCCGCGAGCGGGAAATGGGCACTTTCGAGACCATAATCTCGGCCCCGCTCGAGAACCGCGAGATACTGCTGGGCAAGACCGTGCCCTACGTCGTCCTGGGCCTGGTGAACGCGGCCATAGTTATCGCGGCCGGGTACCTGATCTTCGGCGTGCCGGTGAAAGGCGAGCTCTGGCGGCTCGCCGCGGCGGCCCTGGCCTTCGTCGTCACCACGGTCAGCGTCGGCACCCTTATCTCCACCGTGTCGCGGAACCAGCAGCAGGCGATGATGGGCGGCTTCATCTTCATCTTCCCCGCGGTGCTGATGAGCGGCATAATGTACCCGGTCGAGAACATGCCGGGCCTGTTGAAGACCGTGGTTTACATCAACCCTCTTTATTACTTCACGACGCTGCTGCGCAATATCCTGCTCAAGGGCGGCGACCCGGGGGTCTTCGCCTTCAATACGGCGGCGCTGGTCCTGATGGCCGCGGCCACAGGCACGCTGGCCTATAAAAGATTCAGGCAGACGCTGAATTGATATAAGGAGGGGACATGAAAAGAACGATGATGGCGGCGGTACTGGCGATATTCGCGGTATCCGCGGCGGAGGCGCATTGCGATTCCATGGACGGCCCGGTGATCGTCGCGGCTAAAGCCGCGCTCGGGAGCGGCAGGCCGGACGGCGTGCTGGCCTGGGTGCAGCCGGCGGACGAGGCGGCGATAAGGGACGCCTTCTCGAAGACGCTGGAGGTCCGCAAGCTGGGGGTGAAAGCGGCGGAGCTGGCCGATACCTGGTTCTTCGAGACCCTGGTGCGCGTGCATCGCGCGGGGGAAGGCGCGCCCTATACCGGCCTAAAGCCGGCCGGCTCCGCCGAGGAGATAGTCAAAAAGCTCGACGTTTCGGTGGAGAGGGGAGACATAAAGGAACTGGCGGGGATGATATCTTCCCACGCCGAACACTCCATCCACGCGAAGTTCAAACATGTCATGGAGCTGAAAAAGACGGCCGGTCAGAGCGTGGAGAAAGGGCGGGCCTACGTGGCGGCCTACGTGGAGTTCATGCATTATGTGGAGGGCGTTAAGAGCGCCGTACACGGGGACGGGCATCACGCGGCCGGCCGGGCAGAGCCGGCCGAGCATAAGCATTGAGGCGTGCCGGAATTAAGTATACTGTCCGGGAATAAAGGAGGAGATATGTTCAAGAAGGAAAACAGCAAGGAAGACATCAGGGGCAAGGCCCTGAAGGCCAAGGACCTGGTGGTTTACGACAAGGGTGCGGTGGTCAGCCGCACGATAATAGACAAAAAGACGGGCACCGTCACTATCTTCTCGTTCGACAAGGGCCAGGGGCTGAGCGAGCACACCGCGCCCTTCGACGCGATGGTGCAGATACTCGACGGCGAGGCCGAGATAACCATCTCCGGCAAGCCGCGCCGCGTGAAGGCCGGCGAGTTCATAATCATGCCGGCGCACAAGCCGCACGCGCTCAAAGCCGTCAAGCGCTACAAGATGGCGCTGATAATGATAAAAGCGTAAGGGGGGGACATGGGCGGGACGCCGGACAGGAAAAGGATACTCAAGGACATACTCGCGGAGCTTCATAAAGGGCTGCCGCTGGAAGAGGCCAAGAAGAAGTTCGAGGCGGAGATAGGCAATGTCACCTCCAAGGAGATCTTCGAGCTGGAACAGTCGCTGATAGACGACGGGGTTCCGCCGGAGGAGATAAAGCGCTTCTGCAACGTGCATGCCCTGCTTTTCCAGAAAGACCTGGAGAAGACCATGTCCGACCCGGAGGACCCGGGTCATCCCGTCGCGCTGTTCAAGGCCGAGAACGCCCAGATAAAGCGCCGCGTCGATTCCGCAAAAGCCCTGCTGCCGGGCCTGAAGGACGGCAAAGGCGCCGACTGGGTCAGGAACCTCCTGGAGGAGCTGCGCGCCGTCATAAAGCATTACGAGCGCAAGGAACAGCTGCTTTTCCCTTACCTGGAGAAGGCCGGCTTCTACGGTCCGTCCAAGGTGATGTGGGGCAAGCACGACGAGGTTCGCGGTCTTTTCAAGAAGGCCTTTGCCGCCGGCCCGGACGAATTCCCCGAGGCCGCCTCCGCGCTGCTTGAGGAGCTGGACGGCATGATCTTCAAGGAGGAGAGCATACTCTTCCCGACGGCGCTGGAGAAGCTCAAGCCCGCCGACTGGGCGGAGATCTTCCGCGAGAGCGCGCAGGCCGGCTATATCTTCATAGACCCGCCGGCCGCCATGGCCGAGGCGCTCGATATCGCCGCCAATACCGGCGTGGCGGGCGGAATGGTGAACCTGCCCAGCGGCAGTATCAAGCTGGAGCACCTGGTCGCCCTGCTCGATACCCTGCCGGTGGACCTCACCTTCGTGGACGCCGACGACACCGTCCGCTATTTCTCCGAAGGCAAGGACCGCGTCTTCCTGCGCGCCCGCTCCATAATCGGCCGCAAGGTGCAGAACTGCCACCCGCCGCAGAGCCTGGGCGCGGTGCAGAAGATAGTGGACGCCTTCCGGGCCGGGACGAAGGACTCGGAGGAGTTCTGGATAAACATGCGGGGACGCGTCATACACATACGTTATTTCGCCCTGCGCGGCCCCGCGAAGGAATACCTGGGCGCGCTCGAAGTGACCCAGGATATAACGGACATACAGAAAATAAAAGGCGAAAGGAGGCTGGTCTGATCATGGAACCCAAGATAATAGACCTGGACAGGACGCTCTACGACCTGACGACCGAGCGTCCCGAGCTTATAGACATACTCTTCGAGCTCGGCTTCATGGGGGTGAAGAACCCGATGATGCGCGAGACTCACGGTAAACAGATGACGGTGCGCGCCGGCTGCGGGCACCTGGGCATCGACCTCGCTAAGGTCAAGTCGGTCCTGGAGTCGAAAGGCTTCGAGGTCAGGTAGGCGGCGCCTCTTGACATAAAACGAGGCTCTGTTAAAATATACGGGTGATGTACGGCTTTTCTCCCGTGTTTTAGCGGCATGTTCGTCCCCGCGCCCCGCGAAGGGGGCGGGGATGTTCATTTCCGGTATGAAGAAGACCTTTTTTACGCTTATCCTCGCAGCCTGCGCCCTCCCGGCGTCGGCCGGGGACTATCATATTTCGTATCTCTGGCATCCGGACCTGGCCGCCGTAAAGGAATACAGGGCAAAAGTCGCCGGCCTGCTGGGCCGCGACATGGCCAGGCGCCTGCGCGTCGTGAAGGGACAGGACAATTACGGCCTGGTCTATCCGCGCAGAGGAGGCCGGGAATCGGCCGATACTGTCGCGGCGCGCCATTCGCGCCTGCTCGCGGTCAAAGGCCTGGAAGCCGCCGTGGCGGTTCCGGCCGCCGACTGGCTGGACGCCCTGTCGCCGCCCCCGGTTCCCGCGCCGCCCCCCGCGCCGACGCCCGGGCCCGCGGCCTCCCCGGCGGAGGAGCGCCCGGCCGCTCCCCGGCCCTCCGTCTCTCCCGCCAAAGCGGCGGCCCTCGCCGCCCTCGGCGGCAAGGTCGAGGCCTACATAAAGGGCCTGCGCCGCCGCCGCATAGTGCAGTCCGACGAGCGCACGGCCTGGGTGGTGTACGATTTCACCTCCGGCGAGAAAGTGGTCAGCATAAACGAGGACATGCCGATGGGCGCCGCCAGCATGATAAAGCCTTTCATCGCCCTGGCCTGGCTGCACGAGGCCGAAGCCGGCCGCAAGCCGTACGGGGCGGGGGAACGGGGCCTGATGGAGGATATGATACGCGACTCCGGCAATGTTTCCGCCAGCCGTCTCATGCGCGCCCTCGGCGGCCCCGGGGGAGTTCAGAACCTGCTCAAGCGCCATTACCCGGGCATCTTCAAGGAGACCCGGATCGTGGAGTATATCCCCGCCAACGGCCGTACCTACCGCAACCGGGCCTCCGCCCACGATTACAGCCGCTTCCTCTACGCGGTATGGAAGGACGAGGTGAAAGGCTCCGCAGAGATAAAGCGGCTGATGGGGCTCTCCAAGCCGAACCGGCTTTACACTTCGGTCCCCGAGGTGCCGGAGGATACCGAGGTCATCGATAAGACCGGCACCACGGCCAGGCTCTGCGGCGACATGGGCATTATGGTGGCCCGCGACGCGGAGGGGAACCCGTATCCCTACATAATAGTCGGCATAATAGAGAAATCCCGCCCCGCCAGCGGCTACGCCGGCTGGATGCGCTCGCGCGGCAACGTCATACGCGCCGTCTCAGGCATGGTCTACGAGGAACTGTCCGCCGCGCACGGCTTCGGCCCCGACGCCGTGGCCGCGCGCTCGGGAGAGCCTCCGGCCGAAACCGAGGCCGCCGGAGGCGGCTCCTGAACCTCTTTTTTATTTGACAGGCGTTTGGCTATTTGGCAAAATAGCCAAATGAAACAGGACCTCAAGGACCGCTACGCCGCCCAGGCCGCCGTCATAAAGGCGATGGCCCATCCGACCCGCCTGCTGATACTCAACTCGCTCAAGAAAAGGGAGACCTGCGTCTGTGAGCTGCGCGACCTGGTGGGCGACGATATCTCCACCGTCTCCAAACACCTGCTGGTGCTCAAAAGCGCCGGCCTCGTGGCCGCGCGCCGGGAGGGGAACTGGCTTTACTACCGCCTGACCTGCCCCTGCGTGATGGACTTTGCCAGGTGCATCGCGGGGATCGCCGGATGAACTTTAAAGAGGAATGGCGTATCCTGGCCGGCTTCGCGGCGGCCTTCTTCCTTTTCTACTTCCTGCCGGTGGGAACGGTCCGCTTCGACGGCGCTTTGACCGAGGCCCTGGAACTGACGAAGTGGTACGTGCGCGAGCACGTGGTCCTCTGCCTTATCCCCGCCCTTTTCATAGCGGGAGGGATATCGGCTTTCGTCAGCCAGGCCTCGGTGCTAAAATATTTCGGCGCCCGCGCCAATAAGTTCCTCTCTTACGGCGTGGCCTCGGTGTCCGGCGCCATACTGGCCGTCTGCTCCTGCACGGTGCTGCCGCTCTTCGCGGGCATCTACAAGCGCGGAGCGGGTCTGGGCCCGGCCATCGCTTTCTTGTATTCCGGCCCGGCCATCAATGTGCTGGCCGTAGTGCTGACCGCCCGCGTGCTGGGCTTCGAGATGGGCGCCGCGCGCGCCGTCGGCGCTGTAGTGTTCAGCGTGGTGATCGGCCTGGCGATGCATTTCCTGTTCCGCCGCGAGGAGGCCGCCAAGGCCGCCGCGCAGGCCGACCTGCCCGGGCCCGAAGTAAAGCGCCCGCTCTGGCGGACCACGCTGTACTTCGCCTCGATGGCCGCCATACTCATCTTCGCCAACTGGGCCGAAGCAGGTCCTTCCGCCCGCGTCTTCCACGCCATACACGGCGTCAAATGGCCGCTGACCGCGCTCTCCGCCGCCGCGCTGGGGCTCATGCTCCGGTACTGGTTCGACGCCGATACGAAGAAGATGGGCCTGCTGTCCGGAACCGTGATCGTCCTGTCCATCATATTCAGGGAAAACCCCGTTATCCCTTTCTCAGCCGGCTTCATAGGGCTTTCATGGGTCCTCAACACCTCCGGCGAGTGGGAACTGCGGGACTGGTTCGCTTCCGCCTGGGACCTGTCCAGGCAGATCTTCCCGCTGCTGATCGCCGGCGTCCTGGTGTCGGGCTTCCTGCTGGGCCGTCCCGGCCACGAGGGCGTCATTCCGTCGCAATGGGTGGCCTGGGCGGTGGGGGGAAATTCCTTCGCCGCCAATTTCTTCTCTTCGCTGGTCGGGGCCTTCATGTACTTCGCCACGCTGACCGAGATCCCCATACTGCAGGGCCTGCTGGGCGCGGGCATGGGCAAGGGCCCCGCGCTGGCGCTGCTGCTGGCCGGCCCCGCCCTGTCGCTCCCCAGTATGCTGGTGCTGCGGACCGTGATGGGCTGGCGGAAGACCGCCGCCTATGTCGCGCTGGTCGTGGTCATGGCCACCGCCAGCGGCATGTTCTACGGGCGCTATTTTTAGGAGGACCTCATGAAAAAGAAGATACAGGTGCTGGGTATGGGCTGTCTTAAATGCAACCGGCTTTACGCCAACGCCGAACTGGCCGCCAAGGAGCTGGGGCTGGATTACGAGATGGAGAAGATCGCCGATATCGACAAAATAACAGATATGGGGGTGATGATGACCCCCGCTTTGGCCGTGGACGGCAAGGTGCTGCTCTCCGCCAAGGTTCCGTCGGTGGAGGAGCTCAAAACGCTGCTCGCGGAGTTCGAATGAAACGGTCTCCCGCTCTGAAAGCGGCGCTTTTCGCCTTCGTGGCGGCGAGTATAGCCGCGACGGCTTACAAGGCTTTCGCGCCATCTTGCGGCGGGGAAAAACCAGCGGCGGCCGCGGCCGTGACGCAAACCGGGGAGACCGCACCGACCCCCACGCGGCGGGCCGCCAAGCCGGCGGCGACTGTACCGGCCGTGGCGGAGAAAACCGCCGTCGTGTATTACTTCTATACCAACACGCGCTGTTCCTCGTGCAAGGCCATAGAGAAGTATACCCGCGAGGCAGTGGCCGATAAACTGGCCGCCGGTTACAAAGGCTGGAAGATAGAGTTCCGCGGCGTCAACGTGGAGGAGCCGGTCAACGGGCATTACGTGCAGGTCTACCGGCTGAACTCCAAGTCCGTAGTGGTGCAGGCCTTCGCCGGGAGCAAACAGCTTAAGTGGGCCAGGCTCGACAAGGTCTGGACCCTGCTGGGAGACAAGCCGGCCTTCGTGGACTACGTCGCCGGTGAAATCCGCAAGCTGCTGGACGCCGAGAATGGCTGAGTTCTGGGCGGCCGCCGCAACGGCCCTGTGGACGGGGGTGCTCACCTCGGTGAGCCCCTGCCCGCTGGCCACCAATATCGCGGCGCTCACCTATATCTCGAGGCACTCCGGCTCCGGCCGGCTGGCCGTGCCGCTGTACGGCGCGCTCTATGCGCTGGGCCGGGCGCTGGCTTATGTCGTTATCGGTTTCCTGCTCGTCAAAGGCCTGCTCAGCGCGCCGTCCTTCTCTTTCTTCATGCAGAAATACGGCAACCAGGCGCTGTCGCCGCTGCTGGTGCTGGCCGGCATGTACATGCTGGGCCTGATAGGCGGGGGATTCGGGGGTTTCAGTTTCGTCGATCTTTCCCGGTTCAAGGCCAGAGGCGGGGCGGCCGCCTCGCTGGCGATGGGGCTTCTGTTCGCGCTGGCCTTCTGCCCCGTTTCCGCGGCGCTGTACTTCGGCGTGGTCATCCCGCTGGCGGCCGGCGGGGCTTCGCCTTTCTGGGTTCCGCTGCTCTACGGCCTGGGCACCGCCCTGCCCGTGCTGGCCATCGCCGCGGCGCTGGATCTCGGCGTCAGGAAAGCCTCCGGCCTCACCGCCCTGGCCGGGCGCTTCGACAGTTACGCCAGGCCCCTCACCGGCTGGGTCTTCGTCGCCGCCGGCCTCTACCTGGGGCTTAAATACATTTTCGGTATCATTTAGGAGGAACAATGAAAGTCTCACACGTTAAAACCCGTTCGATGGTGCGCAAGGCTTACGGCACGGTGGCTAAAAAGGCCGTGTCCTGCTGTTCAGGGGCGTCCTGCTGCGGTGGGACGGCGCCTGCCGCTTCCGAAGGGGAAATGGGCCTTTCCTGCGGCGACCCGGTCTCTTTTTCGAAGATAAAGAAAGGAATGACCGTGCTGGACCTGGGTTCCGGCGCCGGGAAGGACGTCTTCATCGCCTCGCCCAAGGCAGGCCCGAAAGGCCGGGTGATAGGCGTGGACATGACGCCGGCCATGCTGGCGCTGGCCAAAAAGAACGCGGTGAAATTCTCGGCGCGCACGGGCCTTAAGAACATGGAGTTCCGCAAGGGCGTCATCGAGAAGCTGCCCGTGAAGGACGGCGAGGCGGACCTGGTCATCTCCAATTGCGTCATCAATCTCTCGCCCGACAAACCGGCCGTGTTCCGCGAGGCTTACCGCTCGCTCAAGCCGGGCGGGGCCATCGTGGTCAGCGACATAGTCCTCAACCGCGAACTGCCGCCCGCGCTCAAAAAGCACGCCGGGCTTTACGCCGCCTGCGTGGCGGGCGCGCTGCTCCGGAAGGATTACCTGGCGGCGATAAAGGCCGCCGGCTTCACCGGCGTGAAACTGCTCTCCGACCGCCTCTACTCCGCTTCGGGGCCCTGCTCGGACCCGATAACCGACAAGGCCGGTAAAGCGCTGGAAGGCTCGGCCTCGAGCATAACCGTTTACGCCCGGCGGAAGAAATGAAGCGGATACTCTTCCTCTGCACCGGCAATTCCTGCCGCAGCCAGATGGCCGAGGGCTGGGGGAGGAAACTGCTGGCCGGCAAGGCCGAGGTCTTTTCGGCCGGCACGAAGCCCGGCACGGTCGACCCGCGCGCCATAAAGGTGATGGCCGAGGCCGGCGTGGACATCTCGGGCCACCGTTCCAAGCACGCCGACGAGTTCAGGGACGCGGCCTTTGACCTTGTGGTGACAGTCTGCGACAATGCCCGGGAAGCCTGCCCGGTATGGCTCGGGAAGGCGGAGAAACTGCATCGCAGTTTCGATGACCCGCCGCGCCTGGCTAAAGACGCTAAGAACGAGGACGAGGCGCTGGCGCATTACCGACGCGTGCGCGACGAGATAATGGTTTTCGTGGCCGGACTGGCCGAAGGGGGAAAATAATGGAGGGCGTCGTTAAAAAACTATCGTTCCTGGACCGCTATCTGACTCTCTGGATCTTCCTCGCCATGGGCGCGGGCGTGGCGCTGGGCTGGGCCTGGCCCGCCGCCGTGGCCGAGTTCAACGCGGCTTCCAGCGTGGGGACCACCTCCATCCCGATAGCGATCGGTCTGATACTGATGATGTATCCGCCGCTGGCCAAGGTGAAGTACGAGGAGATGCACCGCGTCTTCTCCAATAAAAAAGTGCTGGCGCTGTCGCTGGTGCAGAACTGGCTGGTCGGCCCGGTGCTGATGACGGCGCTGGCTATGATCTTCCTGCGCGACAAGCCGGAATACATGGTGGGGCTCATAATGATAGGATTGGCCCGCTGTATAGCCATGGTCATAGTCTGGAACGACCTGGCCCGCGGCGACCGCGAATACTGCGCGGGTCTGGTCGCGTTCAACTCCGTCTTCCAGGTCCTGTTCTTCCCGGTCTACGCCTGGTTCTTCATCACGCTGGTGCCCGGCTGGTTCGGCCTGAAGGGCGCCGTGGTGGACATCACGATGGGAGAGATAGCCAAAAGCGTGTTCATCTATCTCGGAGTGCCGTTCATCGCCGGCGTGCTGACCCGGTTCTCTCTGATAAAGGCGAAGGGGCGGGAATGGTACGCGCATGAATTTATCCCGGTGATAAGCCCGCTCACCCTTATAGCGCTTCTCTTCACTATCGTGGTGATGTTTTCCATAAAGGGCGAGAACATAGTGCAGGTGCCGCTCGACGTGGTCCGCATAGCGGCGCCGCTGCTGGTCTATTTCGTCCTTATGTTCCTGGCCTCGTTCTGGATGAGCCGCCGGGCCGGGGCGGATTACCCCGAGTCGGCCACGCTCTCGTTCACGGCGGCCTCCAATAACTTCGAGCTGGCCATAGCCGTGGCGATAGCCACCTTCGGCATCGGCCACGGCGCGGCCTTCGCCGCGGTCATCGGCCCGCTGGTGGAGGTGCCGGTGCTGATAGGGCTGGTGCATGTCTCCCTGTGGATAGGCCGGCGCTGGTTCGGCCGGCCGGGCCCGGACGGACCCGCCGCCGTGAGGACCGCGGAAAACGCTTGAAAGGCGCGCCTGTATTTTGTGACAATACAGGGATAGAGATTAGCAGGGGGAGAATATGAAACTCAGATCCGCTACCGTTGGTTTCGCCGCAGGTCTTACGGCCATACTTTTCATCGCAGGCTGCGCCCGCAGGGACGAGGCGACCGTGGGCACGCCCGCCAACCCGCTGGTGGTCGTCCTGTCGCCGGCTTATGACCCCGCCGCCGCTCCGGGCGCGCAGGAAACCCTGCGCAAGCTCCTGGAAGCCGCTTCGGGCCTCTCCGTCCAGCTGCGCGTGGCGCCCACCCAGGCCGAGGCCATCAACTCCTTCTCCGCCTCCAGGACCGACGCCGCCCTGTTGCGCCTGGAAGAATACCTGGTCGCCCGCCAGGAATTCGGCGTGACCCCCCGTCTGCAGGCCTTGAGGGCCGGCGGTTCCGCCGATTACGATTCCGTCATCCTGGTCCGCGCGGACAGGCCCGGCGGCCTCATGGACCTGGCCGGCGCCAGGGTGGGGTTCGTGGGTCCCTACTCTTTCAGCGGGTTCACCCTGCCTTCCATCTATCTGCGCAGGTCCGGCGGCAAGGTGGAGGCCCCGGTATTCGCGACGACCCACGACGAGAACGTCGCCCGCCTGGAGCGGGGGGAGATAGACGCCGCCGCCACTTACGGCCGGCAGGCCCTGAGGCATAAGTACCTGAAGGTGCTGGCCGTGGCCGGCCGGGTCCCCAATGAACCCGTCGTTTTCCGGAAGAACCTGGACCAGGCCAAGCGCGAGAAACTGGCGACGGCTTTCCTGTCGCTTTCCGATACCAAGGAAGGCCGGAAAGCGCTGGGAGCCATGGCCGATATAACCGCTTTCCGCGCCGTGGACGCCTCGGTCTATAAGCCGGTGCATGACCTGATAAGGGCCGAAGGCAAGGCGGTCTACGACCTCATCCCGGACGGCTGGGACATTCACAGGCTCAATCAGCCCTACTTCCCGGACTGAGCCCGGACCGGCGGACGACGGCCTTCCCGCGGAAGCGGGAGGGCCGTTCGTTTTGGGGCTGAAAAACGCGCCGCCATGTGCTAAACTATCAGGAGAGGCCGTTATGAAGCACAAGGTTCTGATAATCGACGACGATCCCAATATTAGGCTGGTCCTGAAGGGGATCTTCGCGGGCTGCGAAATCAGCGAGGCGCAGGACGGCAAGGCCGGCCTGGCCGCGATAGCGTCGGCGAAGCCCTCCGTCGTGCTGCTGGACCTAAAGATGCCGGTGATGAACGGCATAGAGACGCTCAAGAAGATCAGGGAACTCTCCCACAGGCCGCTTATCTTCGTCCTGACCGGCAACGACGACGTGGAGATCGCGATGAAGGCGCTGGACCTGGGCGCCTGCGGCTATATAACCAAGCCTTTCAGCCCCGGGGATATCAAGCGCGTGGTTTTCGCCGCGCTGGCCGAGAAGGAGGAACAGGACCCGCATCCCGACCGTTTCTGGCGGGTGGTGGGCAAGGACGAGTAGGGAACGGGCGTGCCGTCCCCCGAAATGAAGGACCCCGGGCTTGCGGCCCGGGGTCCTTTTTTGGTCCTTCGCCTTCCTTAGAACTTGTAGCTCGCCGAGACGGCGGGCAGGCGGGCGATGGAGTTGTAGGTGCCGGCGAGTTCGGTCCCGGTCGTGAGAGAGCCGTTGTCCTGTATGCTGTCGCCGACCTTCCTTTCCATGAACTTCAGGTAGAGGTAGGACGCGTCGACGCTCCAGTTGCCCCTGCTCCAGCCCGCGCCCACGGAGAAGGCCAGGCGGTTGGCGCAGGGATTGCGGGTCTCGAAGTAGTAGTTCTTCACCGGCGTGAGATCGTAATAGGCCCCGGCGCGCAGCTTGAGGTTCTCGCTGACCTTATGCTCGGTGCCGAGCCGGAAGGCCCAGACCGCTTTCCAGTTCTTGGGGTCGACGGTCTGCGTCCAGGTGCCGTTGTCGCGCTGATAGTCTATGACCAGCTGGCTGTAGGTGGTCCAGTTGGTATAGTCGGCCTCGGCCGAGAACAGCCAGTCATTATTCGGCCTGTAGGCCGCGCCGATCTGGAAAGTGTCGGGGAGGGTTATAGTGGTGCGGCCGGGCCTGTTGTTGGCCGGGGGGAGTACGCCGGCGAAGATCCCGGTGGTCGGCAGATTGATGTTCCCGTCTATGCCCACCTTGACCTTGCTGCGGTAATTGGCGCCGAAGTTCCACTTGTTCCACCTGTACATGGCCGCCAGGTTCCAGCCCGCGCTGGTGCCGTCCCCTTCGAGGGTCTGCTCGATGTTCTGCGACGCCGCGCCGGAGTTCTCCACCTTCTTGTTCATCACCGCGTCCATGCGCACGAAAGTGCCGCCGGCGGCCACGGAGAGGTTCTCGTTGACCTTATAGGCGCCGTTGAGGTTGGTGTAGATCGCTTTGAGGGACGATTTGGTCGCGATCTCGCGGGTGACGGCGTTGACGGGGTCCCAGTCGGTCGAGAGGCCGTAGGGCGCGTTGACGCCGAGGCCGACGGCCCACTTGTCGCTCAGCTTGCGCGCGGCGTAGAAGTGGGGGAGGGTATGGAAGCGGCTTTTCGTCTCGTCGGTGACGGCGGCCGTCTTGTGCTCCACCTGCGGCGCCACGAAGACCGCGCCCAGCGTCAGGTTGGTGCCTTCGAGAGCGGTGAGGGCCGCGGGGTTGTACCAGACCGCGGAGGCGTCGTCGGCCACGGCCGTGAAGGCGTTGCCCATGCCGTTGGCGGCGGCGCCCTGGTTCGCCTGGCGGAAGCCGGCCGCGCCGGCATCGGCGGCCATGACTGTTACGTCCCAGCTACCCGAGACCGCAAAACAGGCAGTAATTCCCACCTAACCGAGACCACATTGACTGGTTCCATTCCCAGTTAGCCGAGACCACTTTTGCCGGGGCCATTCCCAGCAAAGCGAGGCCGGCAAACCCGGGAGCAATCCCACCAAACCGAATCCACGGACAAGACCCCCGTTCCCAGATAGCCGGGGCCATGTCTGAAAGCGTTAGACTATCCTCCAGGAGAATTTAAGGAGGCTGGAATGACGCATGCGACCAGGAGGCGGCTGATGGACCGGAAAATAGTGGAAATGCTGATACAGAGCGCATCAACAAGAACGATCGCGAAAGGGTTGAAAGTGGGCAGAGCCCGCATACAGAAGCTGCGCGGGCAGGCCAAAGCCTGCGGCTACCTGCCGCCGGAAGGGCGCGGCGCCGGGCCGACGCCGCTACCGGCCTATCCGGAGGCACTATTTCCCGACGAAGCCGACAAGCGCGCTGGCCGGCAGTCGGCCGAGCACCGCCAGCTTGAGGGCATCCGCGCCTGGATAGAAGAGCGCATAGAGACCGGCTGGGACCCGATAACGGTCTACGAAGAGCTGCCGGAGGACATAGCGCTGTCGGTCAGCCGGTCGAGTTTTTACCGGTATCTTGCGCGGACCGGCATAGTCGGGGCCGGCAAAGAGGACCGGGTAATCCCGGAGATAGCGCATGACCCGGGCGAGGCATTGATCCTGGACTGGGGCAAGCTGCGCCACGTAGGCGACCCCGTAACCGGGCACAAGCGCATAGCCTGGGCGTTTATCGGGGTAATGGGCTATTCACGGCGGCGGCTGGTGCGGTTGGTATGGCGGATGGACGTAGAAACCACGCTGCGGGCGGTGGAGAGCATGTTCCGCGAACTGGGCGGTGTGCCGAAGAAGATAACGATAGACAACCCGAAGTGCATCGCGCTGAGCGCGAGCGTTTACGAGCCCTTGCTGAACCCTGTTGCTGAGCGGTTCGCGGGGCACTACGGCTTTTTCTGGGAGTGCCTGCCGCCCCATGAGCCGCAGATGAAGGGGCACGTGGAGAAGCAGGTGCCGTACATGAGGCGGCTGATGCAGGCGCGCGACGGCGCCTGGGAGAACATCGAAGCGGAGGAGACATACCTGCGCGGAAAGGTCGAGCTGGCGAACGGCAAGCCTCACGGGACCACGAGGCGGCGGCCTGCGGAGGTCTGGGAGACGCAAGAGAAGGCCGCCATGAAAGCGCTGCCGGCGCTGGACTACGCCATGGAGCAGTACAGCGAGGGCCTGGTGCGGCGTGACGGCTACGTGCGTTTTGACAGCCGTTATTACGCGGTGGGCGCGGGGCTGACGGGGAAGCTGGTGACGATAATCGCGGACGCTAAGCAGGTAACTATTTACCGGGAGTCGCAGTTGCTGGAAGTGTACGAGCGCAGCCGGGACCCGCGGCAGATGAAAGTGGCCAAGCGCCACCACCTGAAGCCCTGGGAGCAGAGTTTGGGCGATAGCGGATTTTACGTTGCGCGGGCGGAGAAGGTCGGCCCCAACGTGCGCCGGTGGGTGGAGGAGGTTTTAAAACAGGGGCAGGGCTTCGTGGACACGCGCAAGGTGTGGGGCGTGCTGAGTCTGGATAAGCGGTACCAGGCGGCCGAAATAGACCAGGCCTGCGCCCGGTCCCTGGAGATAAAGAGCCTGAGCTACCGTGCAGTGGAGCGGTTCATAGAGAACGGCAGGATCATGGCGGGGCGAGGCGGGTTGCTGCCGGCGATAGTGCCGCCGGGCGGCGGGCACAAGTACGCGCGGAGCCTGGCCGAGTATAAGGATCTGCTGCCCATGGAAGGGCTGCACAAGGAGGAAGGACACGCATGAAAGTGGAGACGATAAAGACGCAGTTGAAGTCGCTGCATTTGTCAGCGGCGGCTAGCGAGGTAGAGGAGGTGCTGTCGCGGCACGGGGCGGCGGCGGACCTGAGCTGGCTGGCGGAGCTGCTGGAGCGGGAGCTGGACGCCCGCCGGGAGCGCGCGATAATGCGCCGCATCGAGAACGCTGAGTTCCCCGAGATAAAAACGCTGGAGGGATTCGACTGGGGCTTCAACCGCAAGCTGGACAAAGCGGCGATAGAGGAGCTGTCGGACCTGGAATTCATCAAGCGTCGCGGGATAGCGCTGTTCCTGGGGCAGACGGGGACCGGGAAGACGCACCTGGCGCTGGGATTGGGTCTTAAGGCGGCCAAGGAAGGGCTGCGGGTTTACTGCGCGAGCGTCAAGAAACTGATAGCCGAAATAGAGTTCGCGCGGGCCCGCGGCACCCTGGCCAACTTATTCCGGCGCATCCTGTCGGCGCAGTTGTGGATAATAGACGACTGGGGCGTGGTGTCGATGAGCCGTGAGGTGTCGGAGGAGGTATTCGACCTGCTGGACAGGCGCAAGCTGAATTCAGCGATGATCCTGACTTCGAACCGGGACATAGCCGAATGGGGCGAGGTCTTTGCCGACCCCGTGCTGGCCAATGCCGCCATCGATCGCATGTTCGAAGCAGCCAAGGCAGTGGTCTTTGAGGGTAAGAGCTACCGGCTGAAAGACCGGATAGTTCTGCCGGACCTGCGCGTGGACCCGGTGCCGCCAAAACAGCGGCCGGCGCTGACAAAGGAAAGCCGCAGGCAGGAGCCCGTGGAAAGCGGGGCGAGGTTGGGAAGGCGGAAGTGAGAAAATGCTAGAGTAAAAACGATTCGGAAAAGTGGCCTCGGTTATGTGGGAATGGAGTGGCCTTGGTTAGGTGGGACGTGACACTTTAAGCGCGGTTATAGCCATTTCTGGCGAAATTGCCGTTTTAAAACGCACGAGAATGCGCCAGGACACGACTTCCCCGACGGGCTGGTGTGATTGTACCCCCCGTTTTACGACGAGCTCCTCAATCCCAGGATCTTAAACTCGCGCGCCACCCCGCAAGTCTGGTAGGATATCCTCAACGGGGCCGCGTCTACTCCTCCCTAACCCAAACCCCAAGCCCCCCAAAAAGGATATTCGCGGCCCCGCCTTTTTCCCTCACATCGAAGCGAAGGAGACGGCACCGCGGCCGCAACTCCGCCTTTACCTGGCGGCAAAGGGTAGAGAGTGATATAATCGTAAAAGGAACCGCGTCAGGGGGAATGATGGAATATACTGAGATTCAAGATGAATTGCTTGCTATCCTTGAAGAGAAAAAAGGGATATACAGGACGGCTTATCAAATTTGCAAAAAACTCGAAGTCTCCTACCCTGCGGTATGGGCTCAAATGCTTAGGAGCTATCCAGTAGAAGTTGGCGCTCCTCAGATGGGTGCAGGTGCTGGGATATACTATTCAATCGCAAATTTTACTGCCTTAGCCCTAGATAATTTAGCGAATAAAAACGGGAGCATTAAAAAGGCATGGATCGACTCCAAGAATACTATCTTTGAAGGGATCGAACCCGGCTACAAGGAAAAGACGTCCATCTGGATGGTGGAGGAATAATGAGAACCCTCAAAATATGTTTTGTGTCGGCACTTTTCTTTTTAACCATAAGTGCTAATACGTTCGCAAAAGATAGAGATGCTGAAGATATACACCGCTTCGTAGTGTCACATCCCCAGTCTAATCCCGCCAAAGAATTTCTCGTGATGCCAGACGTGTACATGTTCCCCTGGGGAAAGTCCGATGGTAAGGTTATTGAAGGGTTCGGCGGGCTTATTAAAAACAACAGCAAACAGGTTTATACTGCATACCCCCTGATTAGGACGGTTCTTATTACGGATACCGGCAGTCAATCTAAACCCATCGGCTATCTTGATACAGATAGCGAGAACCTTGATGAAATCACTAATAATGTAGGGATTGATGGTGAACTGGAACCGGGTTTTAGAAAGAGGTTTGTTCTGCTGTTTAAGAACATTGATCCTGCGGCGAAATCGCTCACTTTGAAAGTAAAAGACATTGTGGAGCCAGATAGCCATGAGACTTACATCCTCACGGCAACTTATGTGAGGCTTAGTAGCTCGAATTTTAAGAAGATAGCTATGAAATGGTCTTCCTCTGGTGCTGACATGCCAGATGTAAAGTGGCAACAACTTTTTAAGAAGGTCAAACAACAGTGGGGATTAACCAGTTTCAGCTTTAAACCTCAGCGGGTGACTAAGCTTGAGAAATAATTCCCGTCTTGGCTATTGCCTACCCATTAAACCGCCGGCGCCGCGGCCTGCGGCCGCTTTCCCGGCGGTTTAGCCCCTTCCCCCCTAAAAGCCTTAAAAGCGCGTCTACGGTCATTTTTGACGAAATCGCTGTTTTAAAACGCACAGGAATGCGCCAGGATGGCCTTTTTCCGTCGGGCTGGTATCATTCTACCCCCTTGTTCTCCGACGGTAGCCGCGCCGCTTCGAAGCGAAGGAGACGGCCCTTGCGGCCGCAGCTCCGCCTTTGCCTGGCGGCAAAGCCGGCCCTGCAGCCGCGGGCCGCTCTTCACGAAGCGGTGGCCGGCCAGACCTGCGCCTGTGCGCAGGCCAGGCCGGCATCCTTAAACGACCAGGTAACAGCCATGCGCGGCCGCCAGTCCAGCCTTGCGCCGCGAATGCGCCGGCAGCACTGGCGGCCGTCCGCCCCACCGCCGCGCCCTGCGGTCGCGGCGCCCGGCCGCTGCTGCGGCCCGGTTCGTGGGGCCACATGGCCGCACCTTATAACGACGCTCGCAGCTCGGCGTCCACTCGATAGTCTCGACGTTACCGCCCAGCTGCCCGGCTGCTCGATAAGGTAGACCGCGGCTTAACGCAAGTAAGCGCGTATTTGCCCCTACCGGCAAGCGGCAATACGCCGGGGAATCCGCCTTCGGCGGACCGGGCAACACGGGCGTGTTCCCTTCGCCCAGCTCCCCGCGCGCCGCCTTGCCTGGCCGCCCAGCCCGGCCGTGCCCGGCCAGGGGGGCGGCCCAGCAAGGCGTCGTTCCCTCGCCGGCCGCATAGCGGCCGCACGCCCCGCCATAGGCGGGGCGGTACGCTCGGCGCAGGGAGCCGGTCGAAGGGAACACGCCCTTTACGATAATGCTTGCATTATCGCAAGTTGCCCTTTCCCCGGCGTATTGCTCGCCCTGCGGGTTAACATAACAAGTTATGTTAACTTGCCGGCCAGAGTCTTAGTATATTGGCGCGCGAGTTGAGTTCCTTTCAATTAAGGTGCGCCGGCAGAAGCGCATAGCGCCCGGCGCCGGCGCGGCCAGTGGCCCTCGCATGCGGCCCTGCGCAGCTGCGGCCCTGCCGGCCGCCCGGCCCAGGTATGCCGGGCCAGGGGGGCCGGCCAGGCCGCGGCTGACCGCCCCGCCGCCGCGCCCTGCGGTCGCGGCGCCCGCCCGCCATAGGCGGGCCGGTTCGTGGGGCTCTCCGGGCCGTGCAACAGATCTGCCCCACCCCTGCGCGGCCGCGCGCCCCCCTTGCCGCCTGCGGCGGCAAGGCCCGCGCCAACAACCGCGGCCTTGCTAAGAGCGAAGAAACTGCATCCAGTAATGAAAGAATTTGCTACGGGGGAGGGTAGGGCGGGGGTGTTGCGGGAATATGAAATGCTCCACCCCCTTCGGAAGAAAGAGGATGGAGCAGTTTAACTTACTTGCCTGTTATAAGGTCATTCAACGACCTCACGCCTTTTTTGTCCAGATATGTGTCTAAGCGCATATCAGAACGTACGCCAAGATCGACGTGATACTTCTTCTCGATGGAGCCGATATGAGTATCACCACGCTTGGCGCGCAGAGGGCCGTGTTCATTTCTTGACCTGTATCCACGCATGCCTGGTGCATCTTTCGCCATGTTAACCTCCTTTCTCTTAAGATATCCCGATCGTTTTAAGGCGGGGCTCCACTTAATGTGGAGCCCCGCAACTGCCACTTACCACCAAACGATCCAGGTATTTGAGGAATACTCATATACCGTAAAGTTTGGTCTTGCTCCGCCGGTGGCGGAGAGCCCTGCCGCGACCGCGACATCGTTGAGCACCCGTGTCCAGGACACGGCTGCTTCTTTATCGTTTGTCGCAACCGCTAAGGTCCCGCCTTTCCAGTTCTGCCCGAGCAGCTTCGCGAATTCCCTGAAATACTTCTCAAGGCGGGACACTGTGTCCTCTTTTTCCGAGGTTTCATTCGCGGCGTCTTTGGCGTCGCCAACAAATAAGAATCTGTTGACTTCGTCGCCTTTAACCACGTCGGGGATGACCTCATCGGTCAACTTCGCGTAAGGGCGTTTATACCCTCTCGTTTCCGCCCAGGTGCTCAGTTCTCTGCGCAGCCGCTGATGTTCCGGCCCTGGGGATCCTGCCTGCTGGTACAAGTAATTACTCATCTTGGTATCCTTATAACTGTCGCTTAATTTCACCGCAAGTGTCGCGCATCACCTGGCGCCACCTCCTTTGGCAGTTACAAGGAAAAATGGTATAGTAATGATAAGAGGAACAGCCTTGCTATCACTAGCATACGTTGTTTTTCCCTGTAAACACCCGGAGGTTATCTTTTCGACGGAGAACCTTCGGGTGCTTTATTTCTGCCTGTTAAATATCTTCTTCCGTAAGATACGTTATCGTTATCTTGTCTCCTTCCTGCGCACATTCAAAGCGCTGGCCCTTCAATCCTTCAAGTTGATGGTACTGGAGAAATTTCCTCCCGGAAATAAGCGCGCCGCTCCGCATCTTCTTGGCGTTGGGGTCTTCCGTTTGCAAAAAAGCAAAGCCGATCTTATGGGCGTCCTTGTCGATGAACAGTTTAACGCTTTTAGCCTTCGCCAGGGCATACCGCTCTTTAGCGGCGTTGTTGAAGCCGAATACCCCGGATTTGCTTACGCTCACTTTAGGCAACGCTGAGCGGCCTTTAAAACTGAACTCCTGCCAAGCCATTAGTAGCCTCCTGTAACTCTCTAAATTTTACTTATTCTCCCCCTCCGTGTCAAGCACTATGTTTCTTATCCTATGCTTTTGTGTGTTACATTACCTTTCCTGTATACCTGGCCTGCGGTTAACATGCAGCTTGAAAAAGTTTAAGAGCGCAACATCATTATAATATAAAGGACTGCATTTTCAAAAACGGCGGTGGACGCACCTTATGCGTAAATGGACGAATCTTTCAGTCAACAGGCTGTCATACATTCCCGCCATGTGTAACAAACTTTATATAAGTTTTTCCTGATTACCCGAAGGTGCCGCAGCCGGCAAGCTGTTGGATAGATATCTATATATCCGTATATCCAGATATCCTTCCCTTTAACCAGGCACCACCCCACAGCTACGTCGTGCCATTGCAATTCATAGAGCAAATTTATAATCTATTCAGTACACTGAACAATTTGTAATACAGCCGAAAAAGTCTTGTATTACAGGGATAAATTTATGACATTTAAGCGTGAAAGAATCCTCTCCCCGCTCCACAGGAACCTCGCCCGCCCGGCCCACGTGCTTCAAATCCTTGTAGGCCCGCGGCAGGTGGGCAAGACCACCGCCATCCATGAATTCCTTAAAGAGTGGCCGGGAAAATCTTCCTACGCCACGGCCGACCAGCTCACCCCCCCGGACGCGCAATGGCTCGCGGAAACCTGGCGCCAGGCCCGCAAGCTGTCCGGCAAAACTCCGCTCCTGGTCGTGGACGAGATCCAGAAAGTCCCCCGCTGGAGCGAAGCTGTTAAAATGCTCCACGATGAGGACGTCCGGGAGAAGCGCGCTCTCCGCGTCATCCTGCTCGGCTCGTCCGCGCTGCTCCTGCAGCACGGCATGCAGGAAAGCCTCTCCGGGCGCTTCCAGCTCATTCAGTGCCCGCATTGGAGCTACCCGGAATGCCGCCAGGCGTTCGGCTGGAACCTCGACCAGTTCCTTTTTTACGGCGGCTATCCCGGCGCGGTCCCGTTCGTGGACGACTTCACCACCTGGAAGGACTATATTCAGAACTCACTTCTGGAGACGGTCATCGGCCGCGACATCCCGGCCGTGCACCGCATAGACCAGCCGGCGCTCTTCCGGCAAACCCTGGCTCTGGTCTGCCGGCATCCGGCCGAGATCATCAGCCTGCAGAAGCTCCTGGGCCAGCTGCTCGACCGCGGCAGCATCAACACGCTGGCGAATTACCTGGACCTCATCGCCGGGGCCTTCCTGGTCGAGTCCGTCCGGAAGTACAGCCCCCGCGCAATCCGTGTCCGGGCCTCAAGCCCCAAACTGATCGCCCGCGACAATGGGCTTATTTCAGCGCTGCGCGGCGTTCCGCTCGAAGCGACGCTCAAAGACCGCGCTTTCTATGGCCGCCTTGCTGAGAACGCCGTCGGCGCGGCGCTCATCAACGCCGGCGAGACCGTCTTCTATTGGTCCGAGCGCGATAAGGAAGTTGATTTTATCGTGCAGCGCGGCCTGGATCTCCTGGCGGTCGAGGTAACAGCCGGCGCCGGTCATCCCAATCCGGGCTTAAAGACGTTCCTGTCGCGCTATCCGGCGGCCAAGCCCGTCCGCATCGGCGGCGCTGGTTCCGACCTTTCAGTGGAACAGTTCTTAGAGCACGGTCTTTAAGCGCGGCCCCTCGTCGGCAACCGGTAGATATCCGTATATCCATATATACAGATATCTCAGGCATGGGATGCCCCCAATGTGTCTTCAGCTTGGTTTTCCGTTGTGCAATCAAATCTTGTAGGATATGGCTTAATATCTTGTGGTTATACGGGGGAACAAAATGGACGAGATTATTTTGTCATCTTCAAACAAAGACGAGACCTATAGGATCAATCGGCTTGAGCGAGTCCGCGGCTATGTATGCGCCCTGGCAGATCATTACGGCAACACGACGCTTTTAAATAAGCTTTCAAAACTCCATGACCATGAAGGGAGCCTGACAGTCACCTGGAAGGACGCGCCGTCAGATGGCGAAAAAGACTTTTTCAACAAAGCCTGGGAATCCGCCATCGCCAACGAGACCCGCGAGAGCATTGAGCACACCGTGCTCTTCTAGCCCAGCCACGAATCGTGGTCTGGCCTGCACGGAGTTCGCCTTCCACCCATAAAAGCGAACTCCCCCCTTCAATCCTGTAACGCTCCCGTCGGTCTACCTTTTATACATTACGCCCATAGTTCGCATATTTTGTAATATACGAACTATGGCCACATACCAATACAAGCGCGAACCCCTCACCAACGAAAACGCCGACCGCCTGGCTAACGCCTGCCGCTCCGGGATCGAGAAAGTGGTTATCTCCACCCTGCTCGATACCGGGCTGCGCGTCTCGGAGCTGGCCGGCCTCACCAAAGAGAACGTCCTCTGGCAGGACCGCCGGCTCCTGGTCCACGGCAAGGGCGGCCCGTTCGGCAAGAAAACAAAACGCCGCATAGTCCCCCTCACTGAAAGGGCCTTCACCGTCCTGTCCAACTATTTTTCCCTTAACGACACCTTCGGCTACACTTCCCGCGGCATCCAGAAGATCGTCCGCCGCGTTTCCAACCGCGCCGGCATCGCCCAAAAGGTCTCCCCCCACGTCCTGCGCCATACCTTCGCGGCCGCCTGCGTTAAGAAGGGCCTCAGCACCCGCTACCTGCAGATGTTCATGGGGCACGACCACCTGGCGACAACGGAGATCTACTTGAACGTCTCCCCGGAGGACGCCTGCGCGGAATTTAAAAAACGGTTTTAGCTCTAGACTTACGGGATATCTGTATATCCATATATACCGGCTTCTCAATTCACCCCCGGAGGACACATGGCGAAAAAGAAAAAAGGGAGAAAGCTGCCGCCAAAAAGAAGAACTTGGCTAAAGGACCATCTTGCCTGCCCGCGGTGCGGGCAAGAACTCCGCATAGACGTAGCGCTGCGCGAGTCCAGGCGGCAGCGAGGGTAAAGACGTTAAGCCGGAATATCCAGGGTCCGGCCCAAGGCTGGACTGCCGTGTCACCTTGCTTTATTGACAACCACCGCCGATATCCGGTATATTTAGATATCCGTATATATGGATATACGGATATATTGCAAAGGGGGCACCTTGATAATCTCGATCTCAAACCATAAAGGCGGCGTCGGCAAGACCACCACCGCCCTTAACCTCGCAGCTTCCCTGGCCAGCCTTAAGAAAAGCGTCCTCCTCGTAGACCTCGACCCGCAGGCCAGCCTCACCATCTCGGCCGGGCTCAATCCCGACTCGTTCCAGGAGAACGTCTACACCTCCCTGGTCCACAGTAAGCCGCTCTCCCTGGTCGTCCAGCCCACCTCCATGGAGAAAGTCTCTATAATCCCGTCCAACATAGACCTCTCGGCCTTCGAGGTCGAACTGCAAACCACCCTGTCCAGGGAATTCAAGCTCAAGAACGCCCTCCACAAGCTGCCTCACTTCGACTTCGTCCTTATCGACTGCCCGCCCGCGCTCGGCAATCTCACCATAAACGCCCTGACCGCCTCCGACATGGTCCTAGTTCCCGTCCAGGCGGAATACCTGGCGCTCCGGGCCCTGCAGAAGCATAACGACCTGGTGGACTTGGTCAAAAAGAATACCAACCCCAAGATCCACAGCAAGTACCTTATCACCATGTTCAGCAAAGGCACGCTCCACGCCAACGAGGTCCTGACCGAGGCGCACAACCTTTACAAGAACATCTTCAAAACGGTCATCCCGCGCACAATAAAATTCCCGGACGCCATCACCGCCGGCAAGGCGCTCATCCAGCTCATGCCGGAAGCCTCCGGCGCGGAAGCGTATAAAGCAGTAGCCAAGGAGTTAATATGAAAAGAGTATCCATCATCGGCAAAGGCAAAAGCGAGCCCGCACCCGCCCAAGGCGGGGGGGTAAACACCTTCTTCTCCCACAAAACCCCGGTGCAGGCGGTTAAAAAGAAGCTGCTCTTTTCCCTGCCGGTGGACGTCGCCGATAAGCTAGCCGACGCCTACTACGAGCTCAAGAAGGCCCGCAAAACCATAGACAAAAGCGACATCGTCGCCCTGGCCCTCACCACCCTGCTTGAGGATTTTAAAAGCAAAAAAGAGCAGAGCGTCCTCTATAAGCACAGCTCGCGCTAGATATCCGTATATCCGGATATACGGCAATCTGTATATCCGGCGGCGGCCTTCTTATGAGAATTCACTATGCCTAAACTGACGGAGCCAGAGCAGCAGGAGATCGCCCGCTTTATCGCGGCCGGCAAGCCCCTGCCGGATAAATACCGTTTCCTCTTGTTCGATGACAAGCGCGAGGTCGAGCTCGTCTGGAACGGCAAAACCAGCGAAGTTTGCAACAGCGTCCTGCCCTTCCAGGTCATCGAGCAGGTGGACGAACCACGCGCCGAAAAGCCCGAGGACACTAAACGCAAAGACCAGGAGCTGCTTTTCAGCATTGACGGCCGCGGCCGCCAGCTTAAAGGCTGGACCAACAAGTTGATATGGGGGGATAACAAACTTATCCTCTCCAGCCTCAAGAACGGCCCCCTGCGCGCGGAAATAGAAAAGCAGGGCGGCCTGAAACTGATCTATATAGACCCGCCATTCGACGTAGGCGCTGACTTCTCGATGGATATTGAAATCGGCGGTGACACATTTACAAAGCAGCCAAGTATCCTCGAAGAGATAGCCTACCGTGACACCTGGGGAAGAGGCGCGGATTCATTTATTGCAATGATTTATGAGCGGCTGGTGTTGATGCGAGATTTGTTGGCTACTGATGGGAGCATATATGTGCATTGTGATTGGCGCGTGAATAGTTTTATGCGGTTGGCGCTAGATGAAGTTTTTGGTTCCGAACAATATCGCAACGAATTGCGATGGAAACGACAGCCACCTCGTGGAGCAAAGGCGATTTCGAGACAATACGCGAAAAGCTCAGACACTATCCTCTATTACTCACTTAATAATCGCTATGTGTGGAATCCGCAGTTTAAGGAATATAGCGCGGAATATGTAAAATCGAAGTTCGTCCATAAAGATAAAGATGGCCGGGCGTATCGCATTGATAATATTGGGGATTATTCAGAAACATCTATCGCTGAATTTAGAAAACGTGGCCGTATTTATGATTACCCGTCAGGGAAAATTGGGCTTATTCGCTATTTAGACGAGGCGAAGGGTGAAGCAATTACAGACATCTGGTTGGATATCCCTGAGGTGAATTCGCAGGCACTTGAAGACACAAAATATGCCACACAGAAACCAGAGGTTTTACTCGAACGTATTATTAATGCTTCCTCCAATAAAGATGATCTTGTAGCGGATTTCTTTTGTGGCTCCGGAACAATGGCGGCGGTGGCTGAAAAGCTCGGCCGCAGATGGATTGCCAGCGACCTCGGCAAGTTCGCCATCCACACCACCCGTAAGCGCCTTATAGGCGTACAGCGCGCCCTCAAGACCGAGGGCAAAGACTACCGCGCCTTCGAGATCCTCAACCTGGGCAAGTACGAGCGCCAGCACTACATCGGCGTAAACCCCAATCTCCGCGAGGCCGAACAGCAAAAGCAGCTCGCGGCCAAAGAAGCCGCCTTCCTGGACCTCATCCTCCGCGCCTACCGCGCCGAGAAGACCACCGGCTTCGCCAGCTTCCACGGCAAGCGCGCCGGCCGCCTCGTGGCCGTCGGCCCGGTGAATCTCCCCGTAACCCGCCTCTTCGTCGAAGAAATCATCCTCGAATGCCGCAAAAAGCACATCACCAAGGTGGACATCCTCGGCTTCGAGTTTGAAATGGGTCTCTTCCCCAACGTGCTCGACGAGGCGCGCGCCAAAGGCATAGACATCTCCCCCAAGTACATTCCCGCCGAAGTCTTCGATAAACGCGCCGTGGAAAAGAACCAGGTGGTCTTCCACGACGTTTCCTTCATCGAGGCCCGGCTTCACGCCAAAAAGAACAGCGTCGCGGTCGAACTCACCGACTTTTCCGTCTTCTACTCCCAGGACTCCATCGCCAACGCCGAAGCCGAGATAAAAAACAAAGGCAGCCGCATCGTCGTCGAGAAAGGCCAGATAGTGAAAGTGAGCAAAGACAAGGACGGCGTCGTCACCCGCGAAGTGCTCACCAAAAACTGGACCGACTGGATAGACTACTGGGCGGTGGACTTCAACTTTGAGAGCAAGCGCGAGATCATCCGGGTCAAGAACGAAGAGACCGGCGAATGGGAAGAGCGCTGGACCGGCGATTATATCTTCGAGAACGAATGGCAGAGCTTCCGCACCAAGAAAGACCGCTCCCTGGAACTAAAAAGCGTGTTCCACGACTGTGCCCCCGGCCGGTATAAGGTCGCCGTTAAGGTCGTAGACATCTTCGGCAACGACACCATGACCATCATCGAAGCCGGCGACGGCAAAACCGGGGGTAAGAAATAATGGCGCTGCATAAGGACTTCCCGCAATCCCCTCACGCCATCCTCGCCCCCGGCATCCGCTGGTTTCCCGCCGACGAGGCCCTCCGCGCCACCAGCATGGAAAAACTCATGCCGCCGCTCGTCGCCGAGCTGCGCCGCAAGGTTAAAGACTTCCGCGACGGCGGCTATGTCGGCGCGGCCGCCACCAGCCGCAGCCTGCTCAACTGGTGGTTTAATACGCCCCACCTGCAGCCCAAGGCGGACGGCTCCCTGGTGGACTTCCAGTATTACTTCGCCCAGCGCGAAGCGCTCGAAACCATCGTCTACCTCTACGACGTAATGGGCGTCAAGGACAAGCACGACCTCATGCGCTTCGATTCCAGCGGCCTGGTCTCCGGCGGCATGTTCGACGAGACCTGGCGCCGCTTCGTGGTAAAGATGGCCACCGGCAGCGGCAAGACAAAAGTCCTCAGCCTGGCCCTGGCCTGGAGCTTCTACCACAAGCTCTATGAGCCGGAATCCGATCTGGCCCGCAACTTCCTCGTTATTACGCCCAACATCATCGTCCTGGACCGCGTCTACCGCGACTTCCAGGGCCTCCGCATTTTCTACGACGACCCCGTGCTCCCCGACAATGGCTTTGACGGCCGCAACTGGCGCGACGACTTCCAGCTCACCCTTCACCTGCAGGACGAGGTCCGCATTACCCGCCCCACCGGAAATATTTTCCTTACCAACATCCACCGCGTTTATTCCGGCAATGATATTCCGCCCTCTGCCGACGATGAAGATCTGCGCGATTATTTCCTGGGCAAGCGCCCTACCGGCGCTACCACGGATTCCAAGGTAGACCTTGGCATGATCGTCCGCGACATAGATGAGTTGATGGTGCTCAACGACGAGGCCCACCATATTCACGACCCGCGCATGGCCTGGTTTAAATCCATCGAGGACATCCACAACCGGTTAAAACAAAAGGGCGGCGCCCTTTCCATGCAGGTAGACACCACCGCCACGCCCAAGCACGACAACGGCGCTATTTTCGTCCAGACCGTAGCAGATTATCCTCTCGTGGAAGCCATCTCGCAGAACGTCGTCAAACACCCCGTCCTGCCCGACGCCCCCAGCCGCGCCAAATTGCAGGAGCGCCAGAGCGCCAAGTACACCGAGAAATATACCGACTATATCCACCTGGGCGTAGTCGAATGGCGCAAAGCCTACGCCGAGCATGAAAAGATGGGCAAGAAAGCCATCCTGTTCATAATGACCGACGACACCCGCAACTGCGACGACGTCGCCGCCTACCTGGAAGGCAATTACCCGGACCTGAAAGGCGCGGTACTGGTCATTCACACCAAGAACAACGGCGAGATCTCCGAGTCCGCCTCGGGCAAGGACAAGGAAGAGCTGGAGAACCTGCGCAAACAGGCCAACGAAATAGACAGCATGGCCAGCCCGTATAAAGCCATCGTCTCCGTGATGATGCTCAAAGAGGGCTGGGACGTCCGCAATGTTACCACCATCGTGGGCCTGCGCGCCTACGCAGCCAAAAGCAACATCCTCCCCGAGCAGACCCTCGGCCGCGGCCTGCGCAAGATGTACCCCGGCGACGTGGAAGAACTGGTCAGCGTGGTCGGCACTAACGCTTTTATGGAGTTCGTGGAATCCATCCAGGCCGAAGGCGTCGTCCTGGAGCGCAAAGCCATGGGCGCCGGCACGGCGCCGAAGACCCCGCTGGTGATCGAGATCGACAAAGAGAACGACAAAAAAGATATCGCCGCCCTGGATATTGAACTGCCGGTGCTCACACCCCGCGTCTACCGGGAATACAAAAGCCTGGGCGATCTGGACGTCTCCGCCATGGGGCACCAGAAATTAACCTGCCGCAAATTCAGCGCTGAAGAGCAGCGCGAGATTGTCTTCAAAGATATCGCCACTGGCGATATCACGCACACCACCCTCCTCGATACCTCCGGCCCCGCTGATTACAACAGCGTCATCGGCTATTTCGCGCACACCATCATGAACGAGCTGCGCCTGGTCGGCGGCTATGACATTCTTTACGGCAAGATCAAAGCGTTCGTCCAGGCCGAATTGTTCGACCGCCCGGTAGACCTGGAGGACCCCAACACCCTGCGCAACCTTTCAGAGCTGGCCGCAACAAAAACCCTGATTGAGAGCTTCAAAAAAGCCATCAACGCCCTTACCGTCCGCAGTAAAGGCGACGCGGAGATCCGGGACACCATCAAGCTGCGCCAGACCCGCCCCTTTGTGGCCAAGGAACAAGGCTACCTTATCCCCAAAAAAAGCGTCTTCAATCGCATCATCGGGGACAGCTCGCTGGAACTTAAGTTCGCCTCGTTCCTGGAGAACTGCGAAGACATAGTTTCCTACGCCAAGAACTACATGGCCGTGCATTTCAAGCTGGACTATGTTAAAGCCGATGGCGATATCTCCAATTACTACCCGGATTTTATGGTCAAGCTGTCCACCAACCGGCTGGTGATCGTAGAAACCAAAGGGCAGGAAGATCTGGACGTGCCGTTAAAAATGGCGCGGCTCCGCCAGTGGTGCGAAGACATCAACCGGATCCAAAAGGATGTTAAGTACGACTTCGTCTTTGTAGACCAGGAAAGCCTCGACAAATACAAGCCAACCTCCTTCCGGCAGTTACAGGAGGGGTTCAGAAAGTACAAAGACTAGGCCTTCCCTCGCTTAAAACGGCTTTTGGGGGAGTAGGGCGGTTTACCTGGCTTCCCCGCCCCCAGCGGCCTCCCAGGGGCCGGGAATCGGCAGCTAAATCGGCGCCGGCAGTCTGGACACCATGGAAAAGTTATCAACAATCCATGGGATTTGGGTGACAGAGGTATGGGCTTCGGGATAAAAAAGAGCAAAAGCCATGGGCTTCGGGATAAAAGCTATGGGCTTCGGGATAAAAAACAGGGCAAAGCTATGGGCTTCAGGATAAATGCCCCTCAATGAAAAACAGGTCCTTAGAGTAACGTTAAGAGTCTTCTAGAATTAAACGATTAGAATCGTTGCGAACGATTTCTCGGATTCAGGGTGGGGAAACTATGGAAAGCTACATAATCGAAGAAATTCTCCGGCTAACTGGCGACACCAAAAGCCGGGCTTTTTGGGAAAAAGCGGTCCGGATTTTAGGTGAAAACATAGTAGCCGAAGAGTTCGGAGAATTAAAGTGCCAGATGCACAATAAGACCATCCGCGATCCGCGGAAGTATCTGACCACCCTTTTAAAAAGCAGGCTTAAAGCCCAGGAAGCCGCGAAGGGCAACCATCTGGTTCCGGCTATACCGGAAAAACTGAAGACCTACTTTGAAGATAACCAGGCTGCGCTATTTTCCAACCTGGTCCCCATGCCCATGGGTGGGGAAGCAGAAAAAAAAGAGATGGCCACCCCCTACAGCAAAGAAACAATTCCCTGGGCCACTTTCATGAGCTCCAATTTCTTTACGCTGTCCACCAATAAAGCAAAATCCGATATTGTCCAGGCCAAGTTTCGTACCGCGGATGGGGAAGTTACCGTCATCCCCATGATCCGCGGCCGCGCCAAACCTAAAGGCGAAGAATTAGGTATCCCCACGGTCGAGCACGGCCGCATCCTGGCGGCCATTGAAAACATCTGGGCGCAGCAGGGCTGCCCTTACCACACTTATTCGGACTCTAAAGCCGTTGTCTGCTTTTGCCTGGTCTCCATCCGGGAACTGGCGCGACTCCTGGGCCGCACCAATTTCGGCGGCCGGGATATGGTCCAACTCACAAATAAAGTCTGGAACCTGAAAAACATGGCGTACTACCTGGACATGGCTGCGGTGGGTTTCAAGAACGCCATTAACCGCGGCTTTTCGCTTCTGCATAGCGTCGAGCTCGCCGAAGGCATGAAACACGGGCAGATGGAAACCATCCTCAAAGTCGAGTTCTCCACCCAGCTTAGCTCGCAGCTGCTCAGCCGGCGCGCGGTCAGCCGCCCCAAGCAGCTCGCTCATATTCAGAGCGAATTGGGCTTCCTGATCAGATTGTACCTGGAGCCCATACTGTTCAGCCTGGACGGCGAGACCTATTCTAAATCCCTGGCGGACCTCATTAAAGACCTGGCGCTGCCGGCGGCGCCCTGGCATAAATACAAATCCAAACGACGCCAAGTCTTCCAGAAAGCCTTGCAAGCCATGCAGCATCAGAAAACATCCGACGGCCGGGAGATCATTCTGAATATCGAAGAAGGCCTTACTGATTATCTTTTAACCGCCCGGCTGGAGCCTGTCGCTTTGCCGGCTAAAGTCTAAGGGGGCATTGTGCAAAAAAAGAAAAAGGTTGTGTATAACCCGGAAGTTGAGCTCGCAAAAGGCGCCACGCTCGACGCTGCCTCCTACGACAAAACCCAAAAGATCAAAGTCACCGCCGCTAAAGTGACCGTCGGCGGCATTGCCGGCCGCGCGGAGATCTCCGGCACGGCCACCGGCCGGAGCGATGCCAGCATAAACGGAACCATGGGTTTGTGGCTTTCCATTTTTCGCTATATGCGCCCCGACGGCACTATTAACCACGTCGCCGGCTGGAATATCATGCTCCCGCTTAAGGCCGGCCAGACAGCGGCGGCTTCCGCAAAAGCTTTTGTTGAGATTATAAATTCCGGCACCAGGCCATACCGCGCCGCCGCCGCCGGCGGTAAAATAAAAATAGTCTTCACCGAGAAATAGCGCATGAAAGAGATTTGTAGAAATTGTCATTTCCTAGCAAAAGAAGTCCGAGAAGGCACAGGGAGAGTTCTGACTTCTTCGGTATCTGTTACTGAGCGCGGCGCTGCTAAGGCTGGCGAGATAGACTTTCTCAAGTCGTATTTCGGTCTAAAATGCCAGATGGGTGTATGGGATGAAGGTGTGGCTCCAGGAAAGGAAGATAGATTGGAGCGCGTAAATATAACAAACCGTGCAGATAAATGTTTTTTCTTCCCGCACGATCCAAGCATGATGTTTTCTGCGGCAGAGGAACTCCAAAAACGTTCACAGGAAAATAGGAACCTAAAAAAATCAAATATGTATACGCGCGTTGGGCTCTGGATTGCTGCCCTCGCGTTGCTTATAAATGCAGCAGTAAATCTGTTTAAATAATCCGTGCTGTTATCGGGGGGATATGGGTAAAAGACACATTCTAATATTCTTTGCCAGCCTTTCCATGGGTTTATCCCAAGCGCGCGCTGCAGAAGCTAAGCCTGTATATAAATGGGTTTCCGCTAACGAGTATTACTTTATCCTTCCAACGTCTCAGAATCTGTCTTTGTCAGGCGGCGGAGACACCCTGAGCGTTAAGCCTTGGGGCTTTGGCTTTCGGGCGGTAGGCAATGAAACTTTCTCCAAGTCTGGCGGCCTGCAGTTTCAAAGCGTAAAAGTGGACAGCGCCAGAACCGGCAGGAACACCTTCTATCTTTGGGACCTCATGCTCGGGATGGAATACATAGCCCCGAAAGTCCAGGGGAAGCCTTTACGCCTTACCGCTTCGGCCTTCGCCGACCTGGGCTTGTCTGATACAACGTTCTACGCCGCCCCAGTTATTTCTACAGGGCTGCTTTACACAACCGAGGAGTACGCCGATACTCCGACGGGGCTGACCTTTGATATTTATTACAGGCTTACCGATATCGATCTGGACAGCGTGGGCGGCGGAGCTGGGACGCTCAAGCCGGCCCTGGGTTTTAAAGTGGGCTACATCTTCGAGGGCTTCTGGACGACAAAAGAGAAGACAGCCGGTTGAAATAAAGCGGGTAATAGTTTATGACAAAAATTGATTGGCAATGGGTGGTCGGTGTAATAGTGGCGGTTGCCACAATAGTATTGCCGCTGATCTTCTCCAGGAAAAAGATGTCACAATCCCAGGAGCAGACCATTGAAGGCAAGGGCAGCCAGAAGCAATCGCAGAAGATGGAGGATTAAATGCTGGGTGACAACCAAAAGCAAGATCAAAGACAAAGCGTGAAACAGATCGTTCAGAATCAAGATTCAAAGATTGTTGTTACGTGTATCCACTACAGCAATTCATTTATAGAAGCATTGGAAGAAAAACTTAAATTCATATTAAACTTGTCTGATGGGTTAGAACCAGAAGCAGCGGTTATTAATCGCGAGCTCAAAAAGGAGCAGTCAGTAAATCTTCTGCAGCACCAGGGGCACGTAACAAAAGTCTTCTGCAGCCTCCTCTCGGAATCAATCTGTAAGAGTCCCAAAAATTCCGGGAACAGGTGTTACCTGCTTGGCCCCGCCCCAGCGTCCGCCAGCAGTTCCTGGGAAGTCCCGGCAGATGTCGATTAAAAACGGCGGTTAGCCACGCCGGCGGCAAAAATTGGCCCGAGCAGTCCGGAAGAAGCCCCTAAATGACCGCCAATAATCGGGCATGATTTGAGGTGTTTTAGCGACCCTCAAAATGCCCCCTGAAAACGGCTAATAGCCCGTTTCAGGCTTAAAAAGGCTATCAAACAGCCATATTTAGTTATACAATCAAAATTATGCCACCAACACTCGCAGAACGCCTCCGGAAAGCCGGCATCCAGCATTACGACGAGCTCATCCACGACCAGCCCAAGGAATGGCTGCTCAAGAACTTCAAGGCCGAAGGATCCTCCCCGGCCTACCCTGTCAACGTGTCCCGGCTCATGCGCAACCTGGTCTGGCAGATGAAAGAGCGCGTCGCTTCCGGCGAGAAGCCCTTCAACGAGCTGGTCCGCACCTACTGGTACATGTACATCAAGTCCACTCTGGCCCGTGCCGACGCGCTCTCGGCCAAGACCGATCAGTACAAGCAGCTCACCGAGAACATCGTCATCATGGTCAAAGACTTCACGCTTATGACCTATAAGAGCATCGGCTTCCGCGACGAGAACGAGGCTAACAAGCGCATCGGCGTGAACGCCAACATCATCCCCTTCTCGGAGAAGCTCGGCCACTTTAACTACCTCACCGAATTGAACAAGCAGTACAACGTCTCGGCCATCGCCCTGGGCGGCCAGCCCTCGGTCATGAACATCGAGTATTTCGTCGACGACATCAAGAAAGCCAAGTCCGCCCCGCAGCTGGTCGACCGGCCGAAGATCTTCGCCATGCCCGAGGCCGGCACCAAGTTCAACCTCAAGCGGTCCTTCTACCTCTACAGTATTGTGGACTTCGACCCCTCCGGCTGGATAATCCGCGACGCCTTCATCAACAACCTGGCGCACTACAAGATTAAGAACGTCAAAGTACACGACCTCATAAATCCGGACATGCTCACCCCCGAGGAGATTATGCTGGCCCGCTACCCGGTCCGCGCCGGTGCCGACATGGAAGCCAAGAATAAGAAATGGCTCGCCGATATCGAAGCCCGGCATTACAAGAACCAGAAGTACCTGGTCGAAGAATTATCCAATGGTAAGAAGAAGCTCTACGGCCTCGAAGCCGAAGCCATATCCACCGCCCGCATCACCGAGAAGCTAAAAGAAGTCATGCTCCCCGTGATAGGCGGCAACGAGGCAGCTCTTAAGATCTACGAGATGAAGAACCTCAACCAGGCCATCAAGGACCTGATCATCTTTAAACTCACCCACCCCGAACTGGAGGCAGCACATGGCCGCTAAAACTGGAATCATCAAGACCACCACGGTTAAGACCTACTTCACCAAGGCCAAGAAGATGCGCACCCAGGCCGCGGCGGTCACCAAGCTTATCGCCGACTTCGATGCCGTGCTCGAAGCCGTCATAGTCGAAGCCGTCCGGCTGGCCAAAGCCGCCAAGCGCAACACTGTCATGAAGGTGGACGTGAGCGCCGCGCTCGACAAGTACCTCAAGAAGACCGACCTCACCTGGGACCAGACCGCGGCCTCGGTTATCAAGCACAACCCCACCGACCTCGGGAAGATCTCCAAGAACATACTCGAATGGATAAGCGCCCAGGAGAACCCCAAGCGCAAGCGCAAATGACCAAGAGCCAGCTCGCCCGGGCGATAGCCAAAGAGTTCCTCCTTTCCCAGGTGGACGCGGCCGCGATCCTGGACTCAATCCTGGCCAGGATGACCGCCAGCCTGCAGAAAGGCGAGTGGGTTTACTTTAAAGACTTCGGTTCCTTCACCAAGAAGACACGCCCAGGGCGCCATGTCCGGCACCCCAAGACCGGGCAGTTGATCTGGATTCCGCCCCGCCCGGACGTGGACTTCAACCCGGCCAAGGGCCTCTTGAAGACGCTCAGCGCCACAAAGAAGACCAAGCGCAGCTGAGCGCGCAAACTCACTTTATACCACCCGCTGGACTCAAATTCTAAAAGTCATTTTTATTCTAACCGGTTGGACTCGGATTTTACGCCCCCATACAACCGCCGCCGGCGCCTCCTGGAGGCGCTTTTTCGGCCAAAACGACCCTTCCCCCCTAAAAGCCCTTTAAGTGTTACGTCCCAGCTACCCGAGACCGCAAAACAGGCAGTAATTCCCACCTAACCGAGACCACATTGACTGGTTCCATTCCCAGTTAGCCGAGACCACTTTTGCCGGGGCCATTCCCAGCAAAGCGAGGCCGGCAAACCCGGGAGCAATCCCACCAAACCGAATCCACGGACAAGACCCCCGTTCCCAGATAGCCGGGGCCATGTCTGAAAGCGTTAGACTATCCTCCAGGAGAATTTAAGGAGGCTGGAATGACGCATGCGACCAGGAGGCGGCTGATGGACCGGAAAATAGTGGAAATGCTGATACAGAGCGCATCAACAAGAACGATCGCGAAAGGGTTGAAAGTGGGCAGAGCCCGCATACAGAAGCTGCGCGGGCAGGCCAAAGCCTGCGGCTACCTGCCGCCGGAAGGGCGCGGCGCCGGGCCGACGCCGCTACCGGCCTATCCGGAGGCACTATTTCCCGACGAAGCCGACAAGCGCGCTGGCCGGCAGTCGGCCGAGCACCGCCAGCTTGAGGGCATCCGCGCCTGGATAGAAGAGCGCATAGAGACCGGCTGGGACCCGATAACGGTCTACGAAGAGCTGCCGGAGGACATAGCGCTGTCGGTCAGCCGGTCGAGTTTTTACCGGTATCTTGCGCGGACCGGCATAGTCGGGGCCGGCAAAGAGGACCGGGTAATCCCGGAGATAGCGCATGACCCGGGCGAGGCATTGATCCTGGACTGGGGCAAGCTGCGCCACGTAGGCGACCCCGTAACCGGGCACAAGCGCATAGCCTGGGCGTTTATCGGGGTAATGGGCTATTCACGGCGGCGGCTGGTGCGGTTGGTATGGCGGATGGACGTAGAAACCACGCTGCGGGCGGTGGAGAGCATGTTCCGCGAACTGGGCGGTGTGCCGAAGAAGATAACGATAGACAACCCGAAGTGCATCGCGCTGAGCGCGAGCGTTTACGAGCCCTTGCTGAACCCTGTTGCTGAGCGGTTCGCGGGGCACTACGGCTTTTTCTGGGAGTGCCTGCCGCCCCATGAGCCGCAGATGAAGGGGCACGTGGAGAAGCAGGTGCCGTACATGAGGCGGCTGATGCAGGCGCGCGACGGCGCCTGGGAGAACATCGAAGCGGAGGAGACATACCTGCGCGGAAAGGTCGAGCTGGCGAACGGCAAGCCTCACGGGACCACGAGGCGGCGGCCTGCGGAGGTCTGGGAGACGCAAGAGAAGGCCGCCATGAAAGCGCTGCCGGCGCTGGACTACGCCATGGAGCAGTACAGCGAGGGCCTGGTGCGGCGTGACGGCTACGTGCGTTTTGACAGCCGTTATTACGCGGTGGGCGCGGGGCTGACGGGGAAGCTGGTGACGATAATCGCGGACGCTAAGCAGGTAACTATTTACCGGGAGTCGCAGTTGCTGGAAGTGTACGAGCGCAGCCGGGACCCGCGGCAGATGAAAGTGGCCAAGCGCCACCACCTGAAGCCCTGGGAGCAGAGTTTGGGCGATAGCGGATTTTACGTTGCGCGGGCGGAGAAGGTCGGCCCCAACGTGCGCCGGTGGGTGGAGGAGGTTTTAAAACAGGGGCAGGGCTTCGTGGACACGCGCAAGGTGTGGGGCGTGCTGAGTCTGGATAAGCGGTACCAGGCGGCCGAAATAGACCAGGCCTGCGCCCGGTCCCTGGAGATAAAGAGCCTGAGCTACCGTGCAGTGGAGCGGTTCATAGAGAACGGCAGGATCATGGCGGGGCGAGGCGGGTTGCTGCCGGCGATAGTGCCGCCGGGCGGCGGGCACAAGTACGCGCGGAGCCTGGCCGAGTATAAGGATCTGCTGCCCATGGAAGGGCTGCACAAGGAGGAAGGACACGCATGAAAGTGGAGACGATAAAGACGCAGTTGAAGTCGCTGCATTTGTCAGCGGCGGCTAGCGAGGTAGAGGAGGTGCTGTCGCGGCACGGGGCGGCGGCGGACCTGAGCTGGCTGGCGGAGCTGCTGGAGCGGGAGCTGGACGCCCGCCGGGAGCGCGCGATAATGCGCCGCATCGAGAACGCTGAGTTCCCCGAGATAAAAACGCTGGAGGGATTCGACTGGGGCTTCAACCGCAAGCTGGACAAAGCGGCGATAGAGGAGCTGTCGGACCTGGAATTCATCAAGCGTCGCGGGATAGCGCTGTTCCTGGGGCAGACGGGGACCGGGAAGACGCACCTGGCGCTGGGATTGGGTCTTAAGGCGGCCAAGGAAGGGCTGCGGGTTTACTGCGCGAGCGTCAAGAAACTGATAGCCGAAATAGAGTTCGCGCGGGCCCGCGGCACCCTGGCCAACTTATTCCGGCGCATCCTGTCGGCGCAGTTGTGGATAATAGACGACTGGGGCGTGGTGTCGATGAGCCGTGAGGTGTCGGAGGAGGTATTCGACCTGCTGGACAGGCGCAAGCTGAATTCAGCGATGATCCTGACTTCGAACCGGGACATAGCCGAATGGGGCGAGGTCTTTGCCGACCCCGTGCTGGCCAATGCCGCCATCGATCGCATGTTCGAAGCAGCCAAGGCAGTGGTCTTTGAGGGTAAGAGCTACCGGCTGAAAGACCGGATAGTTCTGCCGGACCTGCGCGTGGACCCGGTGCCGCCAAAACAGCGGCCGGCGCTGACAAAGGAAAGCCGCAGGCAGGAGCCCGTGGAAAGCGGGGCGAGGTTGGGAAGGCGGAAGTGAGAAAATGCTAGAGTAAAAACGATTCGGAAAAGTGGCCTCGGTTATGTGGGAATGGAGTGGCCTTGGTTAGGTGGGACGTGACAGCCATGACCGCCACTATCAAGAGTATCGCTGTTCTTTTCATCGGTAGTATTCTCCTTGGGGCCTTGCCCGCGCCGGGTGCGTTCAGCCGCATTCATCCCGGAACGGGTTCGAGCCCGCTATATATTAATAGTTCTCCGGCGGGGGGACCTTGAGCCAGGTCAAAGTCCCGCCGCGAACGGGGACCGTCAAGCCTTGACAAGTCAAACCTTTGCTGTTATTAATATGAGTGACGGCTTTTGGACGCCGTGATGAAGTGTCCGGTCAAGGGGACGATATGAAAACGCTGCCAGCCGCGGTTTTCGCTCTTGCGGTCTTATGCGGTCCTGCCGCCGCTTCCGGTTTCGAGACGGAACTGAAGCAGGCGGAGGACAACTTCGCCGAGGTCAGGATAGCGGAAGGCATAGGTGTCCCCGTTCCGGTGCCTTCGGCCGCCATGCCGGAGGGCGCGGCCGGCATGCCGGACATCTTCGGTTATTTCGAGGCGCTGGCCCCCTCCGAACCGGAGGCCAGGGAACTGGGCGGTCTTGAAAAAGGCGCCACGGCCCTGACCCGGCCCGCCGGCGAGGTGCTTTACAGCGTGGACCTGCCCAAGGTGAGGAACGCCTACCTGCGCACCTCCAGGACCTTCAGGACCTCGCGGGGGACCACGGTCCACGTGAGCGGCTCCAAGGCTTCCAACTGCCCCGACGGCGGCAACGGCTGCAAGGACAAGGAGAAGTTCTTCCTGGTGCTGACCACCGACAAAGGCGAGTCCTTCTTCGCCCGGGCCATGGACATCGTCAACTGGGGCATCTTCATGAGCGGGTCGAAGACCTTCAATATCGACGGCGAGAAATACACGGTGAAGGTGAAGGCCAACGCCTCCACCCCGGAGAACAGCATGCTCGAGGTGAAGGGGCCGAAAGGCGTGGTCCTGAACGCCAGCCTGAAGGACCTGGGCGACGCCGTGGCCGCCAAAGGCGTGGACGTGCGCCTGTCGAAGAGCTACAAGCTGGCCTACGGCAACGAGATAGTCCAGGGTCCGCAGGGCGCCAGGTTCACCCAGAAAATGCTGGTCCTGATGATCCCGTTCCCGGTCGAGGACGCGACCAATTACTTCATACTCGAAGCCGCGGATATAAAGCCCGCCGGAGTCATGTTCCCGGAACTGGACAGGGGCCACGGTTTCCGCATAAACGGAGGCACGCTGGAGATCTTCAGGCTCAACTGAGCCGCGGGGGAGGGACGGAAAGCCCCGGGCCCAGCCCGGGGCTTTTCATTTTGGGTAAATACTATAATGTAGGCGATGTTCAACTTCGCCGAGGATATAAACACCGTTTTCCGCAAGGACCCGGCCGCGCGCGGCCTGTTCGAGGTCCTGACCTGTTATCCGGGACTGCACGCGGTCTGGCTGCATCGCCCGGCGCACCGTCTCTGGACCGCCGGCTGGCATACCGCGGCCCGGCTTATCTCGCATGTCGCGCGCTTTTTCACCGGCGTGGAGATACATCCCGGCGCGACCATCGGCCGCCGCTTCTTCATAGACCACGGCATGGGCGTCGTCATCGGCGAAACGACCGAGATAGGCGACGATGTCCTGCTCTACCAGGGCGTCGTGCTGGGCGGCACCTCGCTGGAGCATAAGAAACGCCATCCCACGCTGGGCGACGGGGTGGTGGTGGGCGCGGGCGCCATAATCCTGGGGGCGATAAACATAGGCGCGCGCTCCAGAGTGGGCGCCGGCTCGGTGGTACTGCAGGCCGTGCCGCCCGACAGCACCGTTTTCGGCGTGCCCGCCCACGCCAAGGCGGCCCCGGCCGAGAAGGGAACGCAATTGGACCACGACAGGGTGGCCGACGTCTGCTGGGACGAACTGGAAGCCCTGCGGGCGGAACTGGACGTCCTTAAAAAGAAGGTCGGATGAAATACGCCCCCGACATCGTTTCCCTTATCGGCGCGACCCCGCTGCTGCGCCTCAACAAAGTGGTGCCGGCCGGCCGGCTGGCCCTGGCCAAACTCGAATCCTTCAACCCGATGGGCTGCGTCAAGGAGCGGGCCGCTCTCGGCATGCTGTCCGCGGCCAGGGAGAAGGGGCTCCTCAGGCCCGGCGGCACGGTGGTGGAACCCACTTCCGGCAATACCGGCATAGCGCTGGCCTGGCTCTGCTCGCTGTGGGGATACAAAGTGATACTCACGATGCCCGAGACGATGAGCGCCGAGCGGCGCGCCCTGCTCAAAGCTCTGGGCGCGGAACTGGTGCTCACGCCGGGGGCCGAGGGCATGGCCGGCGCCGTCAAAAAGGCGGCGGAAATAGCGGCGGAGATACCCGGTTCCTACATGCCGCAGCAGTTCGAGAATCCCGCCAACCCGGCCATACACCGCAGTACCACCGCCGAGGAGATCTGGCGGGACACGGACGGAAAGCTGGATATTTTCATAGCCGGCGTGGGTACCGGCGGCACCGTCACCGGCGTGGCGGAGGCGCTGAAGGCGCGCAAGCCGGGCCTGCGCGTAGTGGCCGTGGAGCCCGACGCCTCGCCCGTGCTCTCGGGCGGCGCCAAAGGGCCGCATAAGATACAGGGCATAGGCGCGGGCTTCGTGCCGGGCGTTCTCAAAAAAGGACTCATCGACGAAATAGTCCGGGTGAAGGACGACGACGCGGCAGCTATGACCCGCCGCCTGCTGCGCGAGGAGGGGATCTTCGCCGGCATCTCTTCGGGCGCGGCCGCCTGGGCCGCCGCGCGGGTGCTTTCGGCCCCTGGGACGGAGGGCAGTACCGCCGTCGCTATCTTCCCCGACACGGGGGAGCGCTACATGAGCACGGGGGTGTTCGGCTCATGAAACTGGCCACGCTCTGCTATGTGCGCCGCGGCGGCCGCACGCTGATGCTGCACCGGGTCAAGAAGAAGGACGACGTGCACGAGGGCAAGTGGAACGGCCTGGGCGGCAAGCTGGAGCCCGGCGAGAGCCCCGAGGACTGCGTCGTCAGGGAGATACGGGAGGAGGCGGGGCTGCGGATAAAGGCTCCCGTGCTCAAGGGCGTCCTCACCTTCCCCGATTTCGCGAAAGGCGAGGACTGGTACGTCTTCGTCTTCACCGCTTCCTCTTTCACCGGGAAGCTCATCGATTCGCCGGAGGGGGAACTGAGCTGGATACCGGACCGGGACCTGCTCAAGCTCAATCTCTGGGAGGGCGACCGGGTCTTCCTGCCGCTGCTCCGCCGCCGCGGCCATTTCTCCGGCAAGTTCCATTACCGCGCCGGCCGGCTGGTCAAATACAAGGTGGAGAAGTATTGATGAGCCGCCCCCGCTTCCAAGGAATAACTATCGGGGTCCTGTCGGCGGTTCGCTCCGAAAAAACAGCGTCGCGCACACCGTGCGCGCGCTTCCGACTCTCGCCGCTCGCGCTTACGCAAGCTCGCGGCTCCGGACGGTTTTTCTCCGCGAATCCGCCGCCACCCCCATTGTCTTCCGATGAAAGCGTGGGCGGTATCCTTATACGTCGTTCGAAGGGCGGGTGATATCATGGAAAAGACGGTGAAAGCGCTGGGACTGATGAGCGGGACTTCGGCCGACGGGTTGTCCGTCGCGTACTGCGGGATAAAGGGCCGCTCGCTGAAGGTCCGCAAGTTCGCCAATTACGCTTACCCGGCCGCCCTCCAGGCCCGGATAATCGCGGCCAAAGATATGCGGGCGCCGGAGCTTTCAGCGCTAAGTTTCGAACTGGGCCGGCTCTGGGCCGGCATGGTAAAAAAATTCTGCCGCGACAAGGGCGTCCCGCTCAAGTCTTTGGACGTCATCGGTTCGCACGGCCAGACCGTCTGGCACGCCCCCGGCAAAAAAGGACATACCCTTCAGATCGGCGACCCCGCCTTCCTGGCCGAAGAGACCGGCGTACCGGTGGTCTCAGATTTCCGCCCGGCCGACATGGCCGCCGGCGGCGAGGGCGCCCCGCTGGTCCCTTTCATGGACGAGTATCTCTACGGCGGCGGCGCGCCCGTCGCGCTGCAGAACATAGGCGGCGTGGGCAATATCGCTTTCGCCGGCAAGGGGATAAAGACCTTCGGCTTCGATACCGGCCCCGGCAATTCCCTGATGGACACCGCCGTCTGCGAACTTTCCGGCGGGAAGCTGTCCTATGACAGGAACGGCGCCTGGGCCGCGGCCGGCGAACCGGACATGGAGAAGGTCCGCGTCCTGCTCAAGGCTCCTTTTTTCCGCCGTCGGCCGCCCAAATCGCTCGACCGCAGCGAATACACCCTCGCTTTCATCAGGAAGAACTTCGGCGCCATGTCCGGCCGCCGCCGTTCGCACGACCTGCTGGCCACGCTCAACGCCTTCACCGCCGCCTCGATAGCGCTGGCTTTCAGGGACCACGCGCCCCGGGGTACGCGCGAGCTCATAGTCGCCGGCGGCGGCGCGCTCAACCCGGTGCTCATGGACAATCTCGCCGCCCTTCTGCTGCCGCTGGGCGCGCGCGTCCGTTCATGCGCGGAGCTCGGTCTGCATCCGCTGGCCAAGGAGCCGGCCTGCTTCGCCCTGCTGGCCGCGCTGGCGCTGCGGGGCCGGATGAATCATTGTCCTTCGGCCACCGGCGCCCGTTCGGCGAGGGTGCTGGGCCGCGTCTCGGCTCCTTATCCCCGGCGCCATATTTAGTAAAATTTCACGATGCCGCAAAAGAGACAGGACCCCCTGCCAGGCGACCTGACCGCCACGCTCAAGGCGGTCTCGCGCACCATCTATTTCAGCTTCAAGGTGCTGCCGCCGGACATTAGGCTGCCGATGGCCCTGGCCTACCTGCTCTGCCGGGCCATGGATACCATCGTCGATTCCTCCGTCGCGGACCCCGGCGAGAAGAAGAAATTCCTGGACCTTGTAACGGGCATAGGTCCCGGTTTCGACCCGGCCGCCGGGGCCGCCGCCGCCGCGGCCTTCCTGCCCGGAGTGAAGCACAAGGGCGAGAGGGCGCTGCTCGGCTCCATGGGCGACGTCTTCGAGCGCGTGCTTTCGCTGGAGGAGGCGGACCTGGCCGACCTCGGGAAAGTCGCGGCCGGCGTCGCCTCCGGTATGCGGATGGACCTCGCCCTCTTCGAAGGGGGGAGCGCCCGCGCGCCCAGGGCACTGCCGGACGACGACGCGCTGCTGCGCTATTGCGACTTCATAGGCGGCAAACCGGGCGTTTTCTGGACGGCGCTCTATATGCGCCGCCTGCGCGCCGCGTTCCCCGAAACTTCGGGCCTCCCTTCGGAAGCGGACGGAGGGATGATCGGTTCGGCCCTGCAGGTCACCAACGTTCTCAAGGACGCGGCGGCGGACCTGGCGCTGGGCCGCTGCTATTTTCCCGCCGCCGATCTCGCGTCCAGGGGGCTTTCGCCGGCCGACCTGCGCGACCCGGAGGCCATGCGCAGGCTCAGGCCCGTCGTGGACAAGTGGATAGCCTGGGCCGTGGACCAGCTGGACATCTGCGAGGCTTTCGTGTCGTCCATCCCCAAGTCCGAGCTCGGCATGCGCGCCGCCGTGATCTGGCCCGTCTACTGGGCCATGGACACGCTGCTGGAGGTGGCGAAGTCCAATATACTGGACCCGCACGCCAGGCCGAGGATAAGCAAGAGTCGGGTCTACTCCACTATCGCGTCCACCCCGCCTCTGCTGCTGAGCAACACCGCTTTCACGCGCGGCTACAGGTTCCGCCGCGAGACGCTGATAGTTTCCATATCCGGAACGGGGGTGCAGCCATGAATCGACTTCTACCGGCGCTCGTCGCGCTCTCCCTGGCGGCCTGCGCCGGCGGACCGGCGACGAAAGCCGAGGCCGAAGAAGAGCGCCGGGCCGAACTGGAGCTGCAGTCGGTGATGGACATGGTGACCAGCAGGCAGGTCAAGCCGATAGAGTTCGAGTTCAATTCCGACGTCCTGCTCCCCAGCTCGATGGACCTGCTGGACCGCGTGGCCGCCGTGCTGCGGGGCCGCCCCCGCCTCAAACTGATAGTGGAGGGCCACACCGACGACGTGGGGGACGACGCCTACAACATGGAGCTCTCCCGCTACAGGGCCGACGCGGTCAAGACCTACCTGGTCAAGAAGGGGATACACCCGGAGACCGTGCTCTCGCGCGGCTACGGCGAGACGCGCCCGGTCAGTCCCGGTACTACCGAGAAGGACAGGGCTCTCAATCGCCGCGTCGAGTTCAAGATAACCACCCGCGACTGGGGCACCGTGTTCTGAAGGCCCTCCCCAGGGAAAAAGAAAACCCCGCCTTCCGGCGGGGTTTTTTATGCCGGGCTCCGGGGCCCCTACTTTTTCCGGAATTTTTTCTTGCGCCTGGCCTCGAGCTTCACATTGTGCTTGTACTTGTAGGCGAACTTGCCCGGCCTGCCGGCGGGTACCGGCGGCGGTTCCTGCCATTCGAACTCCCAGCCTTCGACCGATACGATGTCGCCTTCCACGGCGCCCGCCTTTTTCAGGGCCTTGTCCAGGCCTATGCCCTTGAAGATGCGGCGCAGGCGCTCCAGCGAGTCCGGCTGGCCGAAATTCGTCATGGCGAGCAGCGTCTTCAGGCGGGAACCTCTCACGTTCCAGCGGCCGTTCCCGGAGTTCTCGACCCTGAAGCCTTTGTCCATCTTCAGCTCCAGCACGGGGCCCTTCTCTTCGGGCTTGTAAAGCTCCGGCGCCGGCAGGGAGGGCAGCAGTTCTATGACGCGGTCGAGCAGTTTCGAGACGCCTTCGCCGGTCACGCCGGAGATCAGGAACACCTCGTCCTTTTTATACTTCTTCTTTATGGCCGCGAAAGCGCTGGCCGCCTCGGGCAGGTCGGCCTTCGTGACGGCCAGCAGGCGCTTGCGGGCGCCCAGTTCGGGACTGAATTCGGCGAGTTCCGAGGCGATCACCTTCACGCTTTTCTCCGGCGTGACGCCGCCGAAGCCCTGGGGATCTACCAGCTGTATGATAAGCCGGGTGCGCAGTATGTGGCGCAGGAAATCGTCGCCGAGACCCTTGCCCTCGTGCGCGCCCTCTATCAGGCCGGGTATGTCCGCCACGACGAAGCCTGAGTATTTGTGCGTGACCACGCCCAGGTTGGGGTTGAGCGTGGTGAAGGGGTAGGCCGCTATCCTGGGCCGCGCCGCGCTGATGCGCGAGAGGAGAGTGGATTTGCCGGCGTTGGGGAAGCCGGCAAGCCCCACGTCGGCCAGCAGGCTGAGTTCCAGGTCCAGGGTTGTCTCCTCGCCGGGCTCGCCTTTCTCGGAGATCATCGGCGCGGTGTTGAAATGGGTCTTGAACATGGCGTTGCCGCGCCCGCCGCGCCCGCCTTTGGCGGCCAGGAAAGAATCCCCTTCGTTCTTCAGGTCGGCGACGACCCGGCCGCCCTTGAGCACCAGCGTGCCGGGGGGGACGGGGACGACGGTGTCCCCGCCGTTGCGGCCGTAGAGGTTCTTGCCCTTGCCGTTGCCGCCGTCCGCCGCGGCCACGTGGGGGTGGAAGGAGAGCTCGGTGAGCGTGTTGCAGCCGGCCGAGGCGCGCAGTACGATGTCGCCGCCCTCCCCGCCGTTGCCGCCGTTGGGGCCGCCGTAGGAGATGTACTTCTCGCGCCGCATCGAGGCGCAGCCGTCGCCGCCCTTGCCCGCCTTGAGGAATATCCTGACCTGGTCGACGAACCCGCCGCGTTCTCTTTCAGCCATATCGATGTTCTTCCCTTTCAAAAAAAAACCTCCCAACCTGAAGTCGGGAGGTTCTCGTCCTGGACGCGCTCCTTACTTGGAGGCGACCGGGTAGACGCTTATCTGCTTCCTGCCCTTGCTGTGCCACTCGAACTTGATGACGCCGGCGGCCTTGGCGAAGAGCGTGTCGTCCGAGCCCTTCCCGACGTTGAGGCCGGGATGGAACTTGGTGCCGCGCTGGCGCACTATGACCTCGCCGGCCTTGACGAACTGGTCGCCGTAGCGCTTGACGCCCAGCCTTTGGCCGTGGCTGTCGCGCCCGTTTGTGGATGAACCCTGTGATTTTGTTCCGGCCATGTCTTTACCTCTTTGATCGCCGTCCTCAGGACAGCTGTATATCCTTGATCTGGAGCTCGGTGAGCTCCTGCCGGTGCCCGGCGCTTTTCTCGTAGGCCTTCTTGGGCCGGCGTTTGAAGACTATCACCCTGGGACCGCGCAGATGGCGAAGCACCTTGGCCGTTACCTTTGCGGAGAGGGGATTGGCGCCGGCCTTTTCCTCCGTGCCGGTGGCCGCTGACCAGAGGGCCTTGATGCTGATCTCCTCGCCTTCCTTGGCCGAGAGCTTTTCGACCTGCAAAATCTCACCGGGGACGACCCAGTACTGTTTCCCGCCTGTCTGTATAATAGCGTACATAGTGGGGATATGATACCAAAAAAGACGGCGGGATGCAAAGGCGCGCGGGGGCCGGGTCTTGGGTCCCTTGGCCCGTCCCGGGTAGGACATTAGCCACTTACGGCCGCTTCTCCCAGGCTGTATAATTTAAGCACAGCCCCGAGCCGGCAGTCAACATATGGAGACAAAGATGAAAAACCCTTCCGCCGCCATTTCCGGTATCTTCGCCGCCGCGATCGTCGCGACGGTCTTTTTATGGTCGGCCGCCTCGGCCGCCGGCAACGTGGAGGACCTTAAACCCGCCGCCTCGGCGGGGGACGCTGTCGCGCGGGAGGCCGCCGTTCCGGCCGCCTCCGCCGCGGAAAAGGCGGTCCGCCCCGGCCGCACCCCCTTCGACGAATTCAGCGTGATAGGAGACCCGCTTTACCGCAAAGGCTCCATGGAGCTCCTGAAGAAGGCCGTGGAGTCCGGCAGCGAGGAGAAACCGGCCGCCGCGAAGGAAAAGACGGCTCTCCCTGCGGCCGGGGAAGTCAAGGCCAAGGCCGTCCCCGCCAAAAAGGCGGCCCCCGACGCCCGTCCCGCCGACCTGCGCGACGCGCCCTCGGACGTCCGGAAAGCTCTGCCCGCTCCCCGCATGAAGCGGCCGGCCCCCAGGCCGCTGCCCGCGGACCCCGTGGCTCCGCGCAAGACCTCCTGAACGTCTTTCCCGCCGCGCCCGCCCCGTCCGCCGCCCGGACGGGGCTTTTTTTTGACCGGCGCTTTGAACCCCGCCCGGATAAATATATAGAATAAGGCCTCACGTATCCAAGGAGGACCGCCCCAGCCATGCTAAAAGACATCTCTAATCTCTTCGTGCAGCCCGTCCTGAACGTCTGGCACATTTTCGCCAACTATCTTCCCAACGTCATAGCCGCGCTCATCTTCATCCTGTTCGGCCTCTTCATCGCGCGCGTGTTCAGCTCGGTGGCGGAGAACTTCCTGCGGAGGGTCCGCCTGGACTCCTATACCAGCCGCGTGGGCATAAACGAGGTGCTCGCCAGGTTCGGCATGGGCAAATCGCTGGTTTCCGTGGTGGGCTTCGTGATCTACTGGTCGCTGATACTGGTCTTCTTCGTTTCCGCCGCCAACGTGCTCAATCTTACCGTCATCTCGGCCATACTCGAGCGCTTCGTGATGGATTTCATGCCGCGCATAACGGCCGCCATCTTCATAGCCTTCGGGGGACTGCTCTTCGCCAAGTTCCTGTCCGAGCTGGTCAGCAATTCGGCCACCGCCAACAACCTGCGCGGCGGCCGTGTGCTCTCCCAGATCGTCTATTTCACCGTCATAGTCTTCGCGGCCATCATCGCCCTGGAGCAGATGGGCATAGCCATGAAGACCATCCGCTCGAGCCTCAGCATAGTGCTGGGTTCCTTCGGCCTGGCTTTCGCCATAGCCTTCGGCCTCGGCGCCAAGGACGCGGCGGCCTCGCTGGTGAGGTCGATGTTCCAGGACGACAGGAAATAGTCCCGCCGGGAAGGCGGGAATGGAAAAGAGGCCCCGGGGCGACCCGGGGCCTCTTCTTTTGTCCGCCGGCGGCGGCGCTCAGTCGATGTAGTCCCTGAGCATCTTGCTGCGGCTGGGGTGGCGCAGCTTGCGTATCGCCTTGGCCTCGATCTGCCGCACGCGCTCGCGCGTGACGCGGAAGATCTTGCCGACCTCCTCGAGCGTGCGCGGGTAGCCGGTCTCGATGCCGAAGCGCAGTTTTATTATCTTCGCCTCGCGGTCGGTCAGCGTGGAGAGGATCTTGGTGACCTCGCGGCGGCGCAGCAGCTCGACGGCCGAGTTGGACGGCGGCAGGCCTCCCTTGTCCTCGATGAAGTCCTCCAGGTGCGAGTCCTCGTCCTCGCCTATCGGGGTGGAGAGCGAGATCGGGTCCTGCATGATCTTCAGCGCGTTCTTCACCTTGTCCATCGAGATGTGCATGTGCTTGGAGTATTCCTCGATGTTGGGGTCGCGGCCGAACTCCTGCCGGTAGCGGCGCGTGACCTTCATGAGCTTGGAGACCAGTTCCTTCATGTGCACCGGGATGCGGATGGTGCGGGCCTGGTCGGCTATCGCGCGGTTGATGGACTGGCGTATCCACCAGGTGGCGTAGGTGGAGAACTTGAAGCCGCGCTTGTACTCGAACTTCTCGACGGCCTTCATGAGGCCCAGGCCGCCTTCCTGGATGAGGTCGGAGAGCTCGAGGTTCGAGTTGACGTGCTTCTTGGCTATCGAGACCACCAGGCGCAGGTTGGCCTTGATCAGCTTGAGCTTGTCCTGCAGGATCTGGTCCTCGAGGAAGGTGATCTTGTCGTTGAGCGAGAGGAACTCGTCGGCGTCCAGCGGCAGCGTGCGCAGCAGGTGGTACTCGCGGTCCTTGATCGCGCGGATGTTCTCCAGCGCGGCGTCCAGCTCGGAGTGGTTGTAGCCCCACTTGGAGCGGAAGACCGCGGGCTTCAGCCTGCCCCTGGCGACCAGCGCGTGGTCGACGGCTATCTTGTCCAGGTCGCCGTAATGCTTCTGGTACTTCTCCAGCTCCAGGCGGAACTCCTTCACCTTGTGCGCCAGGTTCTTGATCTTGTTGGTCAGGCGCTTGATCTTCTCCTGGTTGAGGTTGAGGTTGATGATGTTGCGCACTATCTCCTTGCGCTTCTTGTCCATCTCGTGCGAGAGCTTCTTCTTCTGCTCGTTGGGCAGGTTGGGCTTTTTGGCGCGGGCGTCGAGGGCGGCCAGCTCCTTCTCGGTGCGGGTGATGAGCTGCGCGATGTTCTTCATCTTGCGCTTCATCG
>Ga0302253_1000085_pt1 | contig 103442 bp, 91 predicted proteins | sample AAG_RA_Trp_MG_FD_193537 | JGI IMG/M metagenome (GOLD analysis project Ga0302253, IMG submission 193537) | Enriched activated sludge microbial communities from anaerobic digester in WTTP, New Holstein, Wisconsin, United States - AAG_RA_Trp | ecosystem: Engineered > Bioreactor > Anaerobic >... | reverse complement strand
CAAGGAGCAGTGCGGGGCCGCGCAGTGGCCACGCCTGCGACGACATCTCGCGGGTAAGATCAGCCATACGTCTTTTCGAGGTAGTTGTAGACGGTCCGGTACAGCCGGACCCAGAGGTCAGCCGAAGGTGATGATACAGACCCTGCGTGCTGCCCCGCCCGCCCCGGGCGGGGCGGCACGTTTTTCTGATTTCTGCATTTGTTTTTTTCCTTTAAAATTAAAAAATTAAATGGCGCAAAAAATTCTGCATTTTTAATTTTTTTGGGGACCGGGGGCCACCGGTTTATTGAAAACCCGCCCCAGCCTCGCGTGCGCTCGGCCCTGGCGGGCTTTCCTGTTAATTATCTGTAGCCCCCGGAAGAGGGGGAGCTAAAACCGGTACAGCCCGGGCAAGCCGGGCTGCCCCGGTATTAGCGGGGAAAAAGAAGAAGACAACGGATGTAAAACCATGTATAATATTCCTATGAAGCGCTACAACATGGTTGAAGCCGCCAAACTGCTGCGCGTAACGCGCCAGACCCTCTACAACTGGATAAGCCGCGGCTGGATAAAACCCGGGCGCGATTACAAGAACTTCCCGGTGTTCACCGAGGCGGATATACGCAAAATCAAAAAGTGGAAGGAAACCATAAGGTAGCCATATGAAGACCGCTCTATATCTGCGAGTATCCACGGAAGACCAGGCACGGGAAGGTTACTCTCTTGAGGTCCAGAGGGAAACCCTCGAAGCCTTTGTAAAACGCGAAGGCCACGAAATCTACAAGGTCTACTCCGACGACGGCATTAGCGGGGCTACTACCAGAAGGCCCGCGCTTGCCGCACTTTTGGCTGACGCCAAAGGCGGCAAGTTCGGGCTGGTGCTGGTGGCAAAACTGGACCGCTTCAGCCGCAACCTGAAAGACCTCCTGATACTGGTGGACGAGCTTTGCAGTTACAGCGTAGGCTTTAAATCGGCGGGGGAACCCTTCGACACCACAACCTCAGCCGGCAAACTGATGTTTCAGCAGCTTGGCAGTTTCGCGGAGTTCGAGCGCAACCGCATTGCGGAGCGCGTATTCCCTGGTATGGTCAAAGGCGTTCAGCAGGGAAACTGGCAGGGCTCACGCTACGCGCCCTACGGCTACGCCTACAACAAGCCGGCCAAGCTGCTGGAACTGGTGGAGAGCGAGGCCGAGGTTGTGCGGCAGATCTACGCCATGTACCTGGAGGGCAAAAGCACTTTTTCCATAGGCGCGGCCCTTACCAAGCAGGGCGTAAGAAACCGCAATGGCAACTATTTCGGCAACAAGACCATAGGCGATATCCTTAAAAACCCCATCTATACCGGCAAGATCGTCTGGAACACCCACCACTACGACAAGACCAAGAGAACGCCAAAGGGCTATAAATACGTCAAAAACGCCCCCAGCGAGGTTATTACCGCCCAGGGCAGGCATCTCCCCATAATCAGCGCGGAAGCCTTTGCGCAAGTGCAAAAGCTTCGCGCTGAGAAGCGCATAACCCTCCGCCAGGCCAGGCCGGGGGATTACTTATTGTCCGGCCTGCTCTTTTGCGGATGCTGCAACCACAAGTTAGTGGGCGCTACTTCGGTGTCCAACCACCGCACCGGGGCCACCAAGAAATGGTACCGCTGTTCTTCAAGGACCCGCAGTTATACGGCCTGCCGCGGCAAGAGCGTTAAGGCGGAAGAGCTTGAGCCGCAGTTGGAACTGATACTCGACTTGCTGCTCAAAAGCGACACTTTAGCGAACCGATGGCCGAACATGACCGTGCCTCCCATAAAACTGCCGGAGGACGAAAAAGAGGCTAAAAAGGCGGTCCACCACAGCCTGTCAGACAATTTCGCCAAACAGGCGAAATTGACTGACGCCTACATAAACGGCCTCATGTCCAAGGAAGTTTTTGAGGTCACGAATAAAGACCTGATGGAGAAAGGCGAAGAGCTGAAAAAGCTGGCTGCCTTCTACGATCTGCGCGAGATAGACCGCGAAAAATCCGCGGACTATCTCGCGAAAGTTAGAACATTCCTCTCCGACGGTAAGATAGGGGAGAAAGAACCGGACGCCGCTGACAAGAAAAGGCTCCTGGGAGTGATGGTCCGAAACCTGAAGATAGGGGACAAAAAAATTAAAAATGCAGAATTTTTTGCGCCATTTAATTTTTTAATTTTAAAGGAAAAAAACAAATGCAGAAATCAGAAAAACGTGCTGCCCCGCCCGGGGCGGGCGGGGCAGCACGCAGGGTCTGTATCATCACCTTCGGCTGCCAGATGAACGAGGCGGACTCGGAGCTGGTGGCGGCGGATTTCGCGGCGCGCGGCTACGGGTTGACCGACGACCTCAAGAAGGCCGACGCGGTGGTGGTCAATACCTGCACGGTGCGCCAGCAGGCGGAGAACCGGGCGTTGTCGCAGCTGGGGCGACTGGAGGGCTGGAAGGCGGCGCGGGAGAACCGGAAGTTGTTCGTCATCGGCTGCGCGGCGGAGCGGCTGGGCTTCGGCACGCTGCGGCACAAATTCCCTTTCATAGACGGCGTCATCGGCGCCAAGGCGCTGGACGGGCTCTCGGAAGAGCTGGACAGGCACCTGCCTCCCGCCGTCGGAGAAACTACGCCGTCCAACCTTTTCAACTCGCCGCTATCGGCCTATGTTACGGTGATGCGCGGCTGCTCGCATAAATGTACCTACTGCATAGTGCCTTCGGTGCGCGGGCCGGCGGCTTTCCTGCCCGAAGAAGAAGTGCTCCAACAGGTCCGTCGGAGAGTGGAAGCCGGGGCGCGGGAGATCGTGCTGCTGGGCCAGACGGTGAACGCCTGGCGGGAGGGGGGAAAAAGGTTCGAGGACCTGCTCGATTCCATAAGTTCGGTGCCCGGCGTGCTGCGGCTGCGGTTCATGAGCCCGCATCCGATATATTTCACGCCGGCCTGGCTGCGCGCCTACGCCGAGAACCCGGTCATAGCGCGGCATCTGCACCTGCCGGTGCAGAGCGGCTCGGACCGGGTACTCAAGGCGATGCGGCGCGGTTATACGGCGGCGGAATACCTGGGCATCCTGGAGAGGATACGCAAGGCGGACCCGGACACGGTATTCTCGACGGATTTCATAGTGGGCTATCCCGGCGAGAAAGAGGAAGACTTTGAAAAGACGCTGGAGCTGGTCAGAAAAGGCCGTTTCGGCTTCGCCTTCTGCTTCAAGTATTCGCCGCGGCCGGGGGCGCCGGCCAAGGACGCGCCGGACTTGTCCTCGCCTTGCGGGGACATCACGGACGGGGAGATGCGGGCCCGCCTGGCCCGGCTGCTGGAGGAGGTAAAAATCGCCGGCGGGGGTATTTTCGCGGAAAGAATTGGTAGAATAGAAGAGGTCCTTGTGGAGTCCGCGCGGAGAGGCAAGACCTCCTCCAATTTCAACTGCAGGCTGGACAGGGAATGCGCCCCGGGTTCGCTGGTGACGGTGGAAGTTACCGGGACCGCTAAGACTGAATTAAGCGGGAAGGTGTTACCATGACCAAAAAACACAAGGTAGTCAAAGAGCGGCGTCAGCATGTCCGTCTGCCCATCCTGCACGGCATACTCGAGCCCGTGGAGATAGAGTTCTTCACCACGGACGAGGCGGGCAAGGTGCAGCCCCAGCCGGCCATACTTTCCGACCTCTCGGCCGGCGGCATGCGCCTTATCACCTTCATGGCGCCGCCCCATTCCAAGGAATTCAACATAGTCCTCAACCTCGCCGGCCTGGGCGAAGTGCCGATAACCGGGAAGATCTCCTGGGTCAAGGAGAAGGGCGGCGTGTTCATGAACGGCATCTCTTTCAGCGGCATCAGCCCCGACTGCGTCAAGCGCATCAACGCGATGGCCGAGGACTACGCCGACTGCGACACGCGCCTGGAGCTCAAGCTGCCCGAGGTCTGCGTGGAGACCTGCAAGGCCCACGAGCTCTGCAACAAGCCGCAGAAGGACGACACGCTCTTCAAGAAGAAATAAGACCGGGAAAAAGATCGACCGGAAGGCCGGAACGCTTTAAGAAGGAGAACCGCTAAAGCTTTCGGCCTTCTTGTTTCCCGTCGGAACACGGAGACAATGTCCCAGCAGGAAGAGATAAAGCCGGTAACGCTGATGGGCGCCACGGCCTCGGGCAAGACCGAGGCGGCGCTGGGCCTGGCGCGCCTGCTGGGCGGCGAGATAATCTCGGCCGACTCGCGGCAGGTCTATAAGCGTCTCACGGCCGGCACGGCCAAGCCCGACGGGACCTGGCGGGAGGAGGGCGGCCGCCGCGTCTACCTGGTCGAAGGCGTGCCCTATCACCTGGTGGACTTCCTCGATCCCAGGGCCTCCTACGACGCCGCTTCCTTCGCGGCCGACGCGAACCGGCTGGTCAGGGAGATAAAGTCCCGCGGCAAGGTCCCGATAATCGCCGGCGGCACGGGCATGTACGTGCAGGCGCTCTGGAGCGGGCTGGACCCGCTGCCGCCCGCCGACCGGGCCGTGCGCGACGAGCTCGCGGCCTTCGCCGAGAAAGAGGGCCGCCCGGCCCTGCACGCGAGACTGGAGGCGCTGGACCCGGAGGCCGCCTCCCGGATCCCCGTCAACAATATCCAGCGCGTCATACGGGCGCTGGAAGTGATAAGGATAAGCGGCAGGCCGATCTCGGAGCTCTGGACCGGCCGCTTCCACAACGCCCTGCCGACGCATCTTTCGCGCTTCATCGTCCTGTCCTGGGCCAAGAAGGACCTGTTCGAGCGGGTACGCGCGCGCACGCTGGCCTCTTTCGTGCGCTGGGAGGCGGAGACCCGCGCCCTTCTCGACGAGGGTTATCCCGAGGACTGCCCGGCGCTCAAATCGCTGGGCTACCCGCAGATGATCGATTATATCCGCGGCGAGGCCGGCCAGGCGGCCGCCGCCGAGAGGATACTGCGCGTCACCATGGCCTACGCCAAGCGGCAGGCCACCTGGTTCGCCCGCTACCGCAATGTCCCGCGCGTGGACGCCTCTTCGCCGGCCGACCTGCTGCCGGAAAACCTGCTCAAGGCCGCGGGGGCCGCCTGAAGGCGCTGCTCGTCTCCGTTTTCAGGGGCGGCCCGGCCGAGTCCGCCGCCGCCTCCGCCGAACTGGCCGAACTGGGCCGCCTCTGCGAGACCGCCGGCATAATGCCGGCTGGCAGCGTCCTGGCCCGCGTGAAGGCCTTCACGCCGGCTACGCTGCTGGGCTCGGGCAAGGCCAAAGAGCTCGCGGCGAAGGCCGCGGAAGCCGGGGCCGACGCGGTCATCTTCGACGACGACCTCAGCCCGGCGCAGCAGCGCAACCTCGAGCGCATCTTCTCGCTGGCCGTTACCGACCGCACCGAGCTCATCCTGCGGATCTTCGCCCAGCGCGCCCGCACGCGCGAGGGCAAGCTGCAGGTGGAGCTGGCGCGCCTTACGCATATGCTGACCCGGCTCTCCGGCAAGGGCGAGGCGCTGGAGCAGCAGCACGGCATGATAGGCACGCGCGGCCCCGGCGAGCGCAAGATAGAGTACGAGCGGCGCGCGCTGCGCGACAAGATCGGGGAGCTCAAGGAGCGGATAGAGGCCGTGCGCAGGGAGCGCTCGGTGCAGCGCGGCCGGCGGGACTCGGTGCCGCTGCCGCAGGTCTCGATAGTGGGCTATACCAACGCCGGCAAGTCCACGCTGCTCAACGCGCTCACGCGCGCGGCCGGACGCGGCGCGGTCTACGCCGACGACAAACTGTTCGCCACTCTCGACCCGACGACCCGCCGCGTGCGGCTGCCCGGCGGGGGGGAGGCGCTCTTCACCGACACGGTCGGCTTCATACAGAAACTGCCGCATACGCTGGTGGCGGCCTTCAAGGCCACGCTCGAGGAGATAGTCCGCTCCGACCTGGTCATACACCTGCACGACCTCTCCTCGCCGGCGCTGGCTGAGCACCACGCGGCCGTCAAAGCCGTGCTGGCCGGGATAGGCGCCGGCGACAAGCCGACGCTCAACGTCTTCAACAAGGCCGACCTGCCGGGAGCCTCGCCCGCGCGCGCCCGCCGGCTGGGGCCTTTCTTCCGGCCGCTCTGCGTCTCGGCGCTCAACGGCGACGGCCTGGACGCCCTGCTGGCCAAGGCCGAGGCCATGCTCTCCGCCTCCTGGCAGGAGCGGGAGCTGGTCCTGCCGCGCGCCAGGTCGGGCCTCCTCAAGGAGATCTACCGCATCGGCCAGGTGCTGGAGGCGGAACACGGCGAAAAGGAGATCAGGCTGCGTTTCCGCGCCACGGCGGCCAACTGCGCCCGCGTGGAGGCGCTGCTGGCCAGAAAAACGGAATAAGCCTTGCGGCGCCCCCTATTTTTATATAATTTAAGGACTCCACCATGTACGAACTCTCCATCGCCCTCACCTTCATCGCCAGTTATGTCCTCGGCGGCATACCGGCCGGCTACCTCATCGGCAGGCGCTTCTACGGGCTGGACATCAGGCAGTACGGCTCGGGCAATCCCGGCACGGCCAACGTCTACCGGACGCTCGGGAAATGGGCCGGCATCGCCACCTTCGTCATCGACTTCCTCAAGGGCTTCGTCCCGGCCTGGTTCGCCATGCAGTTCTACGTCCGCGACGGCCACTGGTGGATACCGGTCACGGCGGGAGCGCTCTCCATCGCGGGCCATATCTGGACCATCTTCCTGGGCTTCAAGGGAGGCAAGGGCGTGGCCACCGCGGCCGGCGTCTTCACGGCCCTGCTGCCCATACCCACGGCCGGCGCCTTCGTCGTCTTCGGTATCGCCGTCGCTCTCACCAGCCATATCTCCGTGGGCTCCATGGCGGCCTCGGTGTCGCTGCCGGTGCTCTGCTATTTCCTGACCGACCCGGACGGGAAGCAGCGGCCGTTCACGATACTCGCGCTGGTCGTCTGCGCCCTCATCTTCTACACCCACATCTCCAATATCCGCCGCATACTCAAGGGCAAAGAGCTCTCCTTCCAGCACAAGGACGGCGCGGCGCCGCGCAAAGAGGGGGAGGGCCCGCGGCCCCGGCCATGACGGAATCCCCGGAAAAAGAGGTCAAGATCTATTCGATCGCGACCAGCCTGACCGAGTCCATCATCTTCCTCGACGAAGTGAACGGCTCGCGCATACTGCCCATCTGGATAGGCCCGCAGGAGGCCCAGGCCATAGCCATACGGCTCTCGGGCTACCCGTCGCCGCGCCCGATGACGCACGACCTGCTCTTCTCCCTTATCAGGGAGCTGGACCATACCGTCGAGAAGGTCGTCGTCCGGGACATAAACGAGAACACCTATTACTCTTCGATCCATCTCGTCTCCCGCGACGGGTCCTCGCGCAGGACCGTGGACTCGCGTCCGTCGGACGCCATCGCCGTCGCCGTGCGTTTCGGCTGCCCGATCTACGTCTCCGAGGCCGTTTTCGCCAAGACCCAGGTCCTCTCCAAGCCTATCACCGAGGACGAAGTGGTCAAATTCCGCGAGGACCTCAAGAACCTCAAGCCCAACGACATAATCGCGCAGCTGTTGAAGGAAAGCCCCGGCCGTCCCGGGGACGCCGCCGGCGAAGAGCCCGGCGGCGAGGACGAGAAGGAGGAGGAAGGCGATGAATAGGCACGACATTATCAAGGAGATCGCCCGCCACCTGACCACGGAGAAGGACGCCAAGATGGCCGTGCACCGCATCTTCGAGATGATGGCCGCGGCGCTGCGCTCCAACGAGAAGGTGGTCATCTCCAATTTCGGCACGTTCCGCGTCAAGGAGCGCCAGCCCCGCCAGATGCGCAACCCCAAGACCAACCAGAAGGTCATGGTCGGCCCGCGCAAGAGCATCCGCTTCAAACCCTCCAAAAAGATACTGATGGGGATATAAGGGAACGCGGAGTGGCGCCGGCGGAACGATGACGGAAAAGAACTACTTCACGATAAACGAGATCGCCGGCAGGACCGGCATCGCCCCGCACACCATCCGCTACTGGGAGTCCAGGTTCAAGCTGCTGCGCCCGCTGCGCCTGGCCAGCGGCCACCGCCGTTACACGCGCAAGGACCTGGAGACCGTCAACGAGATCAAGGACCTGGTCCTGCTCAAGGGTTATTCGCTGCGCGGCGCCAGGAAGGTGCTCTACGCCCGCGGCAAGGCCGGCCCCGAGAAGAAGCGGGCTTTCGTCCCGCCCGCCTCCGACGCGGGAACGGTGGAACTGCTCGACGAGATAAAGAAAGAGCTCCGCCAGATGATCAAGGACCTCTGACGGAACGCGCGATTTTGAGACGGGCCCGGTTTTTGATAGAATAGCGCTTCGACGTTTTCGACCTTCCTCACCGGGGCGTGGCTCAATGGTAGAGCGCTCGCTTGGGGTGCGAGAGACTCCGGGTTCAATTCCCGGCGCCCCGATGAGGAAGGTCGAAGTTTTTGGTAAAGCGACGGAAGGACTTTGCAGGGAGGGGAAAACGAATGATCGGCAATAAAATAACGACGGCGGCGGTTTTTATGACCGCCTTCGCGGCTTTCGCCTGCGCGGGCAGGGTGGCGGCGGATAAAAAGGAAAGCGCGGACACCGGCGGCGCGCCCGTTCCGCTTGCCTCCTACAACAACGACTTCGCCGTAAAATTCTACCGCTCGCTGGCCCCCGAGGGCGGGAACGTCTTCTTCTCGCCCTACAGCATCGCCTCCGCTTTCGCCATGACCCGCGAGGGGGCGAAAGGCGCCACCGCCGCCGAATTCGACGCGGTCTTCGGCTTCCCGGCCACCGGGAAAGGCCTGGCCGGAAGTTTCTCCGCCGGCGCCGCCGCGCTGGAGGCCGGGAAAGGTTCCGCCAGGCTGGTCCTGGCCAACAGCATCTGGCCCCAGAAGGACTACAAGTTCAAGCCCGACTATCTCTCGAAACTGAAGAAGTCCTACGGCGCGCAGTCCGCCGCCGTCGACTTCAAAAAGGACGCCGAGGCCGCCCGCAAGGAGATAAACGACTGGACCGGGAAGAGGACCGAGGGAAAGATAAAGGACCTTTTCCCGGCCAAGTCGCTCAACGCGCTGACCCGGCTGGTCCTGGCCAGCGCGGTCTATTTCAAGGGCTCCTGGCTGCATCCTTTCGAGGCGGCCATGACCTCCGACGCCGACTTTTTCGCGAAGGAGGGGGAGGAGCCGGTGAAGGTGAAGATGATGGCCCACCCCGGCCAGAAGAAGCGGCTCTACACCGCCGACGAACTGGCCGCCGTGCTGGACCTGCCCTACGCCGGGGGTTCGCTGTCCATGACGGCCGTGCTGCCGCGCGAAGGCAGGACCCTCGCCGAAGTGGAGGCCGAGCTCTCGGCCGGAAAACTGGCCGCCTGGCGCGCCGCCATGCAGGAACGCGACGTCAAGGCCTTTCTGCCCAGGTTCAAGTTCAGCGCGAAATACGACCTCGCCGCGCGTCTGCCCGCCATGGGGCTCAAGCTCGCTTTCACCGACGCCGCCGACTTCTCGGGGATGGACGGCACGCTGGACCTCTACGTGCAGAAGGCCTTCCACCAGGCCTTCGTGGAGGTCAACGAGGAAGGCACCGAGGCCGCCGCCGCCACCGGCGTGGCCATGGGCCTGAAATCGATAATGATGGACTTCGAGGTGTTCCGCGCCGACCGGCCTTTCCTGTTCCTGATAACGGAGAACAGGACCGGTCTCATACTCTTCATCGGCCGCGTGGAGAACCCGGCGGCGGCCTGAGCCGCGGCGCGGGCCTGAGAGGCCCCGGGTCAGCCGGCCCTGAAGCCGGCCCGGCCCAGGGCCTTTTTCACGGCTTCCAGGGTATCCCCTCCGCCGTCGTACTCCAGCTCCACTTCGCCCTTCTCAAGGCTGACCAGCGCCGAGGCGACGCCGGGCACGCCCCCGGCGGCCCTTTTCACGGCCGCGGCGCAGTGACCGCAGCTCATTCCGTTCACCTTCACGATCTTTTTCATGCGGCTCCTTGACAATAATCGTTACAATCTGATATTATTTCCTTAATAAGAGTTATTCTAATTTACCTTATGAAAAAAGTCAACACCTCCGGGGACCTCCGGAAAGGAAGAAATACGCCCCAGCGGGCCGCGCTGGCCAGGCTGCTGGCGGGGAACCGCTCGCACCCGTCCGCCGAGGCGCTGCACAAAAAGCTCCGCAGGAGCTTCCCCGGCCTGTCGCTGGCCACGGTCTACAACAACCTGCGGGGGCTCGTCGCCGCCGGGGAACTGGCCGAGCTGACCTTCGACCGGGACCGCCAGCACTTCGACCCCGACCTCTCGGCCCACGCCCACCTGTTCTGCCTGGACTGCGGGCGGGTCCTCGACGTGCGTTGTTCCGCCCCGAGGGCCGCCGGGATCCCCCGGGGGTTCGAAGTGCTCAAAGCCGAGACCGTTTTCCGCGGTTACTGCCGCCGCTGCGCGGCCAAAGCGTCAAAGAGAAGGAGGAACTCATGCACGAAGAAAAGGAAAAAACGCTGACGGTGGGGGAAAGGGTCCCGGACTTCGACCTGGAGACCTTCGACCCCGCTTCGATGAAGTTCGGCCGTTTCCGGCTGGCCGACGCGGTCAGGGATAAGCGCTGGACCGTGCTGGTCTTCTACCCGGCCGACTTCACCTTCGTCTGTCCCACGGAACTGGCCGACCTGGCCTCCAGGCACGCCGAGCTCTCCGCCCTGGGCGCCGAAGTCGTCTCGGTCAGCGCCGACACCAAGTTCACCCATATGGGCTGGCAGGCCCAGGAGCGGCTGCTCAAGGACGTGAAGTACCGGATGGGTTCCGACATACGCGGAGAACTGGCTTCGGCGCTGGGGACCTACGAACGCAAAACCGGCCTGCCCTTCCGCGGCACGTTCATCATAAACCCGGAAGGAACGCTGGTGGGTTCGGAGATAAACTTCAGCAACGTGGGCCGCGACATGGGGGAACTGGTCCGCAAGCTGAAGGCCTTCGTCCACGTCCATCAGAACCCGCAGGAGGTCTGCCCCGCCAGGTGGAAGCCGGGGGAGAAGACCCTCCGGCCCTCGGAGAAACTGGTGGGAAAGGTGCACGACGAGCTCAAGTGAGGGAGAGCCGCCGCGAAGAACGCCGCCGGGCCCGGGCCCGGCGGCGTCTTAATTTTGTATAACTGTCGCTATGCCCCGCCACCGGCCGCTCAAAGCGGCCCTGATCTACGGCTACGAACCGTCCGGCCATTCGTCCGCGGCGCAGGCCATAGCCGAGGAACTCCCCTCCGAACTGGTCGAGCCGGTCCACGTCGATCTCTCGTCCGTCTTCCCGTCGTTCGGGCCTTTCGTCGCGCGCGCCTACCTGCAGGTGCTCAAGAAGACCCCGGCCGTCTGGTCCTACGCCTACGACAACAGCCTGCTCTCGCTGGCGGCCAAGAGCCTGCGCGGCGCCGTGCTGCCCTACTATTCCCGCAGGCTCTCGGCCTACCTGCGCAAGCGCGGGGTGAGGGCGGTCATCTCCACCCACGCGGCGGCCTGCCAGATGCTCTCCGCCGACGGCGGCGGCACCCCTCACGGCCCGCTCTTCGCCGTGGTCACCGATTTCCGCGCCCATTCCTACTGGCCGGGCCGGGGCGTGAAGGCCTGGTTCACCCACGACCGCGCGGGCTCCGACGACCTCAGGAAGAACGGGGCCCCGGCGGAAAGGATCTTCGCCTGCGGCATACCCGTGCGCAAGGGTTTCGCCGCGCCGCGCAGCCGCGAGGCCGAGCTGCTCTCGCTGGGCCTGGACCCGCGGCTGTTCACCGTCCTGCTGGCCGGCGGCAGCAAAGGGCTCGGCGAACTGGAGGAGGCCGCGGCCGCGCTCAGGCCGCTGCTGGGGAAGATACAGCTGCTGGTGCTCTGCGGCGAGAACCGCCGCCTCTCCGCCAGCCTGGAGAAGCTGCTGGGGGGGAGGAAGCACGCGCGGGTCTTCAATTACTGCAAGGACACCTCGCCCCACCTGGCGGCCGCCGACATAGTGGCCGGCAAACCCGGCGGCGTCACCTCGGCCGAAGCGCTGGCGCTGATAAAGCCCATCTTCGTCTTCGCCCCGCTGCCGGGTCAGGAGGAGCGCAACGCGGACTTCCTGGCCCGCCGCCGGCTGGCGCTCAGGGCGGACACCGCCGCGGAACTGGCGCAGCTGGTGAAAAGGGCGGCCGGCGAGCCGGCCATGCTCGACCCCATGAAGAAGGCCATCGTCCAGTATTCCAGGCCGCGCGCCGCGCGCGACATCGCCGCCCGGGTGCTGGAGGAGCTTTACCGGCCGGAACAGGGAAGCTTCCGCTGCGCCCGCCGCCAGTAACTCCGCGGCCGGCCCTCTTTTGAAAAGGGCCGGAAAACATGCTAAAATAAATCCACGATCGGGGCGTGGCTCAGCTGGCTAGAGCGCTCGCTTCGGGTGCGAGAGATCGTGAGTTCAAATCTCACCGCCCCGATTCCTGTTTTAGAACGGTCGGACATAACGAAGCCCGGCGCGCAGGCGCCGGGCTTCGCCTTTGCCGCCGGAGCCCCTATTGCGGTGTCAATAGTCCTTGCCCGTACGGACCGATTTTAGTATTATTTTTTCCGGTCAAAGATGCGCGTATACTTCAAAGCCGGGGGCAGGGTGCAGGGAGTCGGTTTCCGGTGGTTCGTGCGCGACTCCGCGCTGGCGCTGGGCCTGAAAGGCTGGGTGCGGAACCTGCCGGGCGGCGACGTCGAAGGCGAGGCCCAGGGCCAGGCCGGGAAGCTGGAACGGCTGCTCGCGGAACTGCGGGACTGCCGCGGCCCGGCCCGGGTGGACGAACTGAAGCATTACGAAGTACCGGAGACCGCGGACGAAAATTTCGAAATACGCTGATCGAGGAAGACTCCACATGCCCGAGAAGAAAGACAAGAGAGAGGAAAAGGAAGAGGAAGAGCGGGAAGAACCGCAGGCCTCCGCCAAAGAGGACGACGCCGCCGAAGGCGGGGGGGAGGAAAAGAAGAGCATCCCCAAGGAAAAGCTCAGCGCCATAAACATAGATTCCACCAACCAGTACATCCGCAAGATCAGCACCATCGACCACAGGATCTCGCGCGAGGAGAACCACGAGCTCTGGAAGCGCGTCAAACGCGGCGACCGCCGCGCCAAGCAGCGCCTGCTGGAGCTCAACCTCAAGCTGGTCATCCCGATAGCCAAGCGTTTCCTCTACCCCGGCGCCGACCTGATGGACCTCGTCGAGGAGGGCAACCTCGGCCTGCTGCACGCCATCGACAAGTTCGACATCCGCAAGGGCTACCGCTTCTCCACCTACGCCTCGTACTGGGTGGAGCAGTACATCCGCCGCTCGGTGGAGGAGACCTCGCGCACGATACGCGTTCCCCCGCACGCCTGGACCGCGCTGCGCAAATGGCTCAAGCAGTGGGACAGCATGCACGGCAAGCTGGGCCGGGACCCGACACTGGCCGAGATGGCCAAGCAGATGCACTGGACCGCCAACCAGGTGCGCACCGCGCTCAACGCCTCCGAGGTCATGACGGGCCTCTCGTCCATCGAGACGCCGCTGGGCCACGACGACGGCTCCGACACGGTCGGCGACACGCTGCAGGACCACAACGCCTCCACGCCCGACAACCTTATCTCGATACTGCGCCTGCACGACGAGCTCAAGAGCGCGCTGGTGGAGATAGGCGAGCGCGAGCGCATGATAGTGGAGCTGCGCTACGGCCTGACCGGCCAGACCGCGATGACGCTCAACGAGATAGGCCAGAAACTGGGCCTCTCGCGCGAGCGCGTGCGCCAGATAGAGGAGCGCGCGCTGCTGAGGCTGCGCCGCGTGGCCGCCCGCATGGGGCTCATCGAGATGTCCAACAAGGGCGGCCCGACCAACATACAGCCCGGCTGGAACCAGCCCAAGCAGAAGACCGACCTGCTGGGCGACGCGATACCGACCAAGCCCTACATGCCGCGCAAACAGGGGAAGAAATGATGAACGCCACGTCCGCCGACATAGAGACGCTCAAGGCCGCTATCCGCGACGTGCCGGACTTCCCCAAGCCCGGCATCATGTTCAAGGACATCACCCCGCTGCTCAACGACACGGCGCTGTTCGGCCTGGCCGTGAAACTGCTGGCGGCGCCCTATAAAGGCCGGGGCATCACCAAGGTCATCGGCATGGAGGCCCGCGGGTTCATCTTCGCGGCGCCCGTGGCGCTGGAACTTGGCGCGGGCTTCACGCCCGTGCGCAAGAAGGGCAAGCTCCCCTATAAGACCGTCTCGGTGACCTACGACCTGGAGTACGGCCAGGACACGCTGCAGATACACGAGGACGCCATAAAGACCGGCGAGAAGATACTGATCGTGGACGACGTGCTGGCCACCGGCGGCACGGCCAGGGGCGTCTGCGGCCTGGTGGAGAAGCTCGGCGGGAAGGTGGAGGCCGTGGCCATGCTCATCGAGCTCGGCTTCCTCAAGGGCCGCGACAGGCTGTCTGGCTACCCCGTCGAATCTTTGATAAAATATTGACCCCGCGTTCAGGCGCGGCGCAGGGAGAGAAGCGCCCGTAGCTCAACTGGATAGAGCTGCTCCGTCCTAAGGAGAGGGTTGGTGGTTCAAGTCCGCCCGGGCGCGCCAGTTTTTTCAGGAGATTAAAGATGCCTTCAACCACATGGGTAGCCAGCGGAGAGCCGGAGCTCAAGCCCCGCAGGACCGACCAGGTCATGACCTTCGTGAAAGAGAACCGCGAATCCGTCGTCGCCGGTTCGGTGGTCCTGCTCGCCGCCATCCTGCTCGGTTCCTGGTTCTACCTGCATTACCGCCAGATCAACGACACGGCCTGGAAGCAGCTCTTCATAGCGCAGCAGACCGGCTTCGCCGGCGCCTACGCCGAGGCCGGGAAGAAGTTCGACGAGGTCGTCTCCGGCTTCGCCCGCTCCGGGGCCGCCGGCTACGCCGTCATGGGCAAGGGCGACCTCCTCTTCCGCCAGGAGAAGTACAAGGAGGCCCTGGAAGAGTACAGGAAGCTCGCCGACGGCCCCAAGGCCATCCGCCCCTTCGCGCTCTACAATGCCGGCAAGGCCCGCGAGGCCATGGGAGCCTCCGCCGAGGCCGCCGCGGACTACCGCGACTTCCTGGCGAAGTATTCCGACCATATGCTGGCCCCCGAGGCCCATTACTCGCTGGCCGCGGTGCAGGAGAAACTGGGCGACAAGGAAGGCGCCAGGGCCGCCTACGAGAAGATCGCCATACTCTACCCCGAGACCTCCTGGTCCGAAAACGCCAAACAGAAGACCGGGCAGGCTCCCGCGCAGCCCAAATAAAAGGACCTGGAACCTTTTGGAAGCCCGGCCCCAGGCCGGGTTTTTTTTAGCCCGGACCTGGCATATAAGACATATCCGCCATATATCCTGAAAAGTACTTGACAGGCTTTTGGGGTTTTTGTAGCATTCTTATGCTCTGTAAAGGAGGCCTTCCGCAGGAAGTCATGGAAGGTCCGCCAGCCCCGGGGTAGTATGGGGGGGAGCGGAGCGCCAGATTTAAGGCGCTTCTCCAGAAAGGCCGTAGGCCCCCAAAAGGGGCACAGGCACTATCCCAAGGGCGGAGAAGATCCTCCCGCGGGAGAGAGCAAAGGCCCCGGAAACGGGGGCTTACGACAAAACAGGAGGAGAGTAAATGAAGAAACTGATAGCGATGCTTGCGCTGCTCGCGTTCGCCGGCAATATTGCCAGCGCCGAACTGCTCAAGAACTTCAAGTACGACGGCAAGCTCGAGGTCCACGGCTACAACCTGAACAACCTCGACTACAACGACAACACCCAGGACAAGCGCGGCGAGACCGAGACCCGCGTCCAGATCAACGCGGGCTTCGACCTCAACGACGACGCCGACGCGGTGGTCTCCCTGGTCAAGAACAACAGGGAGTACGACGAGAACGGCGAGGACGTCAACACCGTTCAGAACAACCTGTTCTTCGAGCAGGCCTATGTGAACCTCAAGGGTGTGTTCGGGCTGGACCATAAAGTGGGCCGCCAGTATTACGGCGAGGCCGGCGACCTGGTCATCTACTACGGACCCAGGACCTGGCCTTATACCCGGCTGATGACCGCCCTCACCCCGGCGATAGACGCCTGGACCGGCTGGTACAAGAACGACAACTGGGACGTCCACGCCATGATGGGCAAAGAGACCAACACGGCCGATGCCGGCGGCACCAGCGACGACGTCAATGTCTCCGGTATCAAGGCGATGACCAAGCTGATGGACATAGGCCTGACCGCCTACTTCTACCAGCAGAAGGACGGGACCGGCGTCAAAACGGCCTACCTCGACGTGCTCGGCGCCAAGGCCAAGTATGCCTTCGGCGACCTGAACGTCACCGGCGAGTACGCGATGAACATGGGCAAGGACCCCAACAAGCCGGCCATCGGCTACGAGTACGAGGGTACCGCCTATAAGCTCAACGCGGACTATTCCATGGACCTCATGGGCAAGCTCATGCTCGAGGGCGAATACGCTTTCACCTCCGGCGACGAGAGCAACAACAAGAAGGCCACCGAGTTCCAGGGCATCAACGACGACTACCGCCCCGGCATCATCTACGGCGCGGGTTACGCCGCCGCCGCCGTCGGCGCCGGTACCGGCTCCAACATCATGGACTTCGGCGGCAACTGGACCCCGGAGAAGCTCGACAAGCTCAATGTCGCGGCGAAGTACTATACCTTCTCCTCCGACAAGAAGAACGGCTCCGCCGACAAGCACCTCGGCAACGAGTTCGACGTGATAGCCACCTGGAACCATTCCGACAACGTGAAGGTCAAGGGCTACTACGCGATGTTCATGCCCGAAGACAAGAACAACACCCCGGACGACGCCGAGTCCGTGATGGGCGCTCTGTTCTGCGTCAACTTCTGATAACCGTAAAGGTTAACGGATAAAAAGACCCCGGGGCCTCAGAACCCCGGGGTTTTTATTTTGTTATAATAAATCCCGATGAAGCGGCATATAGTTATCTCCTCGGTCCTGGCGGCCCTTTTCGCCCTCTCCGGCACCGCCCGCGCCGTCAAGCTGGACATAATCTCCGACATACGCATAAAAGCCTCCTCCTACGAGGACCTCCTCTATATCGACTCGCGCAACAGCCAGACCGTCTACACGGAACGGGCCTCGCTGGGCTTCGTGGTCAAGGACATAGCCCTGCCCCGCAGGCCGCTCTCCCATATGGACCTGGGCGTGGTCTTCCAAAGCCTGGGCACCGGCGGCAATTCCAGCACGGTGGCCGCCCCGCAGTTCCAGGGCGGCGTCGGCAAGTACGAGAGCGTCAACGGCTCGCCCTTCGTGCGCAACGCCTACGTGAAGATCTATAATTTCGGCCGCCGCGGCCTGACCGCCACCTTCGGCCGGCAGGACTTCACTCTGGGACAGGGGATCACGCTCGCGTCCAGCGATACGGGGTTCCCCGGCGCGCTGCTGGAGACCGACAGCCTCTTCGGCTTCAAGACCGACCTTTTCGCCTTCCGCCCTTATAAATCGACCGCGGCCTATACCGTCTTCGGCGCCAGCCTCTACCACCCCTCGAAGGAGGGCGTCTGGCAGTTCTACTATTTCCGGGAGAACACAGCCTCCAACGCCGACGGCCTGGACTATACGGCCTCCTCGCGCAACCGCTCCTATACCGGGGCCCGTTATTTCATGGGCCGCGGCGAGCTGGAGTTCGACGGCGAGTTCGTCATGCAGGGAGGCTCGGGCAAGAAGACCGACGGCGCCAAGGTGGACTACGAGGGTTCGGCCTTCATGATGAAGGGCGCCTGGCGGCAGCCGCTGGGCTTCTTCGGCTCCTCGCGGCTGCGCCTGGCCTACGGCCGCTCCAGCGGCAATCCGGACGCCACGGGGGGGAAGGACAAGGCCTTTTTCCCGGCCTTCGGCGCGAAGACCGACGGGGGGATAGAGCGCGGCGGCTACGGGGCCATAATGGGCGCCAGTCTCTACGACACCATCAAGACCTCGGACACGGTCAACGGCCTGCCCGACGGCGTCTCGGGGCTCAATGTCATCAATATCGGCGCGGATCTGCCCTACAGGCGCCTGACCCTGTCGGTGGACTATTTCAAGTACAGGGCCTCCAAGAACCTCAACGACAGCAACCGCCAGCTGGGTACGGAACTGGATTTCGCCGTCACCTGGCCGATGGACAAGAACCTCTCCCTTAAGGCCATCTACGCGTTCTTCAGCCCCGGCGGCCTCTACCCCACCGACGACAAGGCCAAGCTCCTTTCGGCCTACGTTCAGGCCAGTTTTTAGCCCTCCCGGCCCCTGTAACCCGGGTTACACGCCCCCGCTCAGGCCTCCTTCCCTGGAGGCCTTTTCTTAACCATCTTCCCACCCCCGCCACAAGGAACAACTATGGGGGGCCTGTCGGCGGTTCGCTGCGAAAAAACAGCGTCGCGTACACCGTACGCGCGCTTCCCGTTCTCGCCGCGAGCGCTCGTATGCGCCTCCGCCTCCTCGAGATGCGATTCCACCGGCCAGCTCCGGCGCATACTCCGTAAGCTCGCGGCTCCGAAGGGTTTTTCTCCGCGAATCCGCCGCCACCCCCAATGTTTACCGATAAAACCGGGGGCGGGAGGGGGAGAAAAGGGGTGTTTTTACCCCCTTCCGGGGCTCAAAAACAGGCCGTTCCCGGGGATATCCGGGGGTCCCGGCAGGCCGTTACGGGGCTCCTCCGGATACACTATCTTCCCTATGAGAACAGCCAGGAGAGCCGGCTATCCACAATTTTATCCACAGCCTGTTGACATAAGAGCGGCATATATCCGACATATATTAACATATAACACAGTATAGGTTAGAATAATGGCATAAAACCATCAGCGACTTAATCGCTGGCGTAAAAATACCATGGAAAACTATAAGCTCAGGATAAAACACCCTTCAGGCGCGGAATTCGAGGCCGAGGGTCCGCTGGATTTCATAATCAGCGAGAAGCGCGGTTTCATGGAAGAGCTGGCCGCGCCGGGACGCGGCGGAACGCCGGCGGCCGGCTCCGCGGATCCCGGCCGGGAGCAGCCGGGACTCTGGCGGGCCATAACCGCGGTCAGGGCCGGCCTGTTGCAGCTCCGCAACAAGAGCCCGGAGATCGGCCCGGAGGACGCTTTCCTGGTCCTGACGGCCGCCTACCACCTGCTGGAGAACCGCCCGGAGACCAGCGCCATAACCCTGTCGAAGGCCATAAAGGCCTCCGGGTATGCCCCGGAGAGACTGGACAGGCTTATCGCCAGGCACATCAGGGAAGGGCTGATAACCGCCAGCGGCAGCAAGCGCGGCAGGACCTACACCATAACCCGGAAAGGCCTGGAAAAGGCCTGGACGGCCGCCATGAAACTCAAGAAGATAGTCGACAGCGAAGACTGAAATCCGGACAAAATGCCGCCAGACCGCCGCGGGTCCTGACCGAAAGGGCTCCGGCGCAGCCCAGCCCGCATAACAACCACGAACAGGCCGATCCGCAAGGCCCCGGAGCTCTGAAACGATCAGGCATTTAGGAATCAGCGTCCCCTGCCCTTTACTTACGATAAGATATATTATGTTAACTAAACCATCCCCCACGCCTAGCCTGCGTGAAGTTATAAATGTTTTCAATATTTTCATAAAAAGCCTTATTTTACAATGTTTTTTCAGAAGAATCTAATATAGTTTATAATTATTTATTCTTAGCACTCTCCTTATATATAGTCCCAGCCCCGGCAAGCGCCGGCAAGGCTAAAAATTTCCAAAAATATTGCCAACTTTTTGAAGAAGTGAAACCAGGAGATCCCGGCGGGAAGCTGAAAATAGCGGCTTCAAAAAGACCATGAAAGGCCCCCTCCGGGCTTCATGGTCTCCGGCGCCAAAGAACCCGGAAACTTGCCAACTTTCTGAAAACCCGCGAAAGGCAGGGGGGCCTATGCAGCGGAATAGGCCCCCTCCCCCCGTCTGGCCGGAAATACCATGAAAGCCAGGGCGGCCAAAGACCGGGAAAAGGACCGGGAACGAGGATCGAAAGGCACGGGTTCAAAAATACCATGAAAGGAAAGGCGTCCTGGAAAGGGCAGGGGGGAGGCAAAGAACGGCGCGATCGAAAATACCATGAAAGCGCCTGGCGACCCGGCCGGGCGGCAAAACGGGAGGGGACGCCGGGACAGCGAAGTTACGAGGAGAAAAAAAATACCATGAAAGGCCCCGGAAATGCCGGCGGACCGGGGCTCGGGGCTTTCATGGTATGAGAAAAAGGCGGGACGGCCTTTTTCCAGGCGTCCTGAAAAAGACCGGTAAAGGGTTCGCGATGAAAAGGAGGGAAAAAGGGGACTAAAAAGGCTGAAAAAGGGGCTGGATCAGGCCGGGGACTTTTCACCGGCGGAGGCGGGGGCTTTTCCCCCCTCCCCCCGCTTCGCCGGCCACATTATCCCCACGGCCACCCCCGCATAACCGGCCAGGATCACGAAAGGAGAGAGGTTGGAGTATATGTCGCGGCCTTCTGGGGCGGCTTTGGAGAGCAGGAAATACCCGGCGGCCGCGGTGAGGACCGAAAGCGCTATTATCAGCCAGCCCGGGCGGTTTATCTCCCCGCCGTCCAGCGGCTCCGCGGCCGCGAAGTAGGCTCCGCGCGGCGTTTCGCCCGTCTGCCTGGGTCCGTCGGCGCGCTTGCGGTTCTTACGTGCCATGGGTGAAATTCTATCATAAAAAACCCCCGCCGGCGGGAGCGGGGGTCCGCTAGAACAGCGGACCGAGATAGAAATAGACGATATAGCCGCCGTCGTCCAGCCGGCGCGCGTAATCGAGGCTCAGCACCAGGGGGAAGGCCTGCAGGACGAAGGTATGGACGTTCACGCCGGCGCCCACCGAGGTGACCGCGTCGCTCCCGCTGAAGCGCCAGGAGCCCTCGGGCCGCAGCGGGACGGCCGAATCCACGAAGAACTTCGCGAATACGGTCTTGAAGTAGAAATCCGGGAACATGTACCACATATAGTAATCGAGGTCCTCGAAGAGCGGGAAGCGCCACTCCAGGTTGTTGACCAGCACGCGGCCGCTCTCGTTGGCCTCGTTGCGCCTGGCGTAGCCGCGCACGCCGGTCAGGCCGCCGTAGTCGAACTCCAGGCGGTCCCTGCCGGCGCTCTCGGCGGCGAAGAACCTGTCCACGAGGACCGACTGCTTCGAGAGCGGGAAGAACTTGGTCAGTTCGGCCACGTAGGCGTCGTATTTCTCGTCGCCGCCCAGCCTGTCCACGGCCTTTATCCAGTTCAGCTGCAGGCGCGAGCCGCGGTTGGCCAGCAGGTAGACGCCGTTGGCGGTGTTGCGGACATAGGCCAGCTGCGCGGCGCGCGTGTCCTCGCGGTAGGAGTAGTCCAGCTCCGTATAGTCGGTCTTCTCGTTCTTGCGGATCAGGTACAGCCCGAGGCTGTTGTAGCGGTCGAACGGGTAGGAAGCGCCGAGGATCTGGCGGCTCCAGCGCTTGTCGTACTCCAGCGAGAGGGAGTCCTCGTTGTCGTCGGAGGAGAGGCCGGCGGCCTGGAAATAGAACTGCGTCCTGTGCGGTCCGTAGGTGTAGTCCAGCTGGTAGCTGAGATAAGGAGCGCCGGAATTGTAACTGAGGAAGAGGCCGGCCTGGTGGTCTCCCAGTATGTCGGAGACCTGCCAGTAGTTCATCCAGAAAAGCCCGCCGGGCGAGGAGAACAGGAAAGCGGGGAAGAAGAGATCGGTGGAGGCGCTGAACTTGTAAGGCCTGTTCACGCCGAAGGCCGGGGGCGGCGCGGCGGCGGCCGCCGGCGCGCCGGGAACCGTCTCCTCGGAAAGAAACCCCTCCCGCCGCCCTGAGTGGACATGGGTCTCCCCGCCCCGGAAGGCGGCGAAGAGTATTTCCCCCTCCTCCCCCCAGGAAGGGGTGAAGGAGCCGCCCAGCGAGCGCGTGAGGCGGCGCACCGCGCCGGAGGCCGGTTCGTACTCGTAGAGGTCGAAGAGGCCGCCCCGGTCCGAGCCCAGGAGCACGCGGGAACCGTCGGGCGAGACGGCGGGGTCGTAGACGGACCCGTCCAGTTCCAGCTCCACCCGCTTCTCTCCCCCCGGGGCCAGCGAACAGAGCGCCCGCGCCGTGGCCGAGGAGGCCGGCAGCTCGCAGGAGAACCAGAGTTCGCCGCCGGGGCCGTAGACCGGCGAGGACTCGTCGTCCGCGTCGGCGGTCAGGCGCCTGGCCTCCGGGACCTTCTCCAGGCCGCGGAAGTCCATCTCGTAGAGGTCGTTGAAGCCGCCCTTCATGCCGACGAAGACCAGCCGCCCGCCGTCGGGCGAGAAGGAAGGCTGGCGGGTCTCCTCCAGGCCCTCGGGGCCGAGGCGGGCGGAACGGCCCGTCTCCAGGTCCCAGGCGTAGATGCCCTCGCGGTGGTTGCGCTGGCCGGAGAACACGGCCCAGCGCCCGTCGGGCGAGAGCGAGAGGGAGCGCAGCGGCTTGGTGAAGCGTCCGTAGGGGATGTTCTCCGCGCCGGCGGAAAGGCCCGTGAGCCGGCGCGGTCTCCCGTCCCCGGGGCGCAGCGCCTTCACGACGGGAGGATGCCCCTCCGAGGTGGAGAGCCAGGCCAGGGTCCCGGCCGCGTAAGCCGGGCTGAGGTTGAACTCGGGCACGCCCGGATAGGGGTTGGCCGTGCGCGGGACCGTCCAGGCCTCCGGCCCCCGCAGGCGCTCCTCCTCGGCCTGGGCCAGGAACTTCTGCGTCGTGCGCTCGCGGAACTTGCGGTCGAACTCGAAGATGTCCAGGCCGGCCAGCGGCAGCAGCACCGACGAGGCGTCGTAGCGGGTGCGGTAGAGCTCCAGCATCCTGCCGACCCGGTCCCCGCCGTACTGCTCGGCCAGGAAACGCATGGCCTGGCCGCCCAGTTTGTAGGCGTAGGTGATCTGGTGCGGCTTGAGATGCGCGAATTGGTTCAGGCGCCAGAGCTCCATGAGGCGCCCGTCGGCCGCCGCGTCGCGGACGTACATCTCCTCCACGGCCAGGTCGCGGTCCCCCGTGGCGTACTCGGCGATGCCCTCCATCATCCAGAGCGGGTAGATGAACGTCTTGAGTATGCGCGCGGATTTCCAGAACCCGTCGATGAGCAGGCTGAACTGCACCTCGTGGGCGAACTCGTGGCGGATGACGGTCTCCAGCCATTCGCGCGAGCCGTCGGACCAGACCATGAAGCGGTCCTTGAAAGGCTCGGTCACGCCGCCGACCCCGTCGCCGGTGTCGGCGATGTTGGACTGCTGCATGTCGTTTATCGAGGCGTAGAGGAAGAAAGGGATGCGCTTGTCCAGTTTCGGGTTCAGCGAAAGGCCGGTGGTGCGGTAGGCGTCCTCCAGGACGTCCGCGGCGAAGCGGTGCCAGCCCTCCGACCCGGCGTAATAGTGCACGTCGAAGTGGTCGGTGGAGTACACCTTCCAGTCGAAATCCCGGACTATGACCTTGTTGTCGGCGGAGGCGGCGGCCGGCAGCAGAAGGGCCAGCGTCAGTAGCGGTATGATGCGGCTGCGGGACACAGGGCTACCCCCGGGGCGGTTATTTCTTCTTCCTGGCGGCGCGCTCCAGGCGCGGGAGCAGCGAGGCGGCTTCCTTGTCGCCGGGGCTCAGCGCCAGCAGTTCGCGCAGCGCGGCCGCGGCGCCGGCCTCGTCCTTCAGGCGGCGGCGCGAGTCGGCCAGTTTGCGCAGGAGCTCCGTCCTGTCGGGAACGGCGGCGGGGGAGCCTGCCGCGCGCGCCAGCAGTTCCGCGGCCCGCGCGTGGTCCCCGGAAGCGTGGTTTATCAGGCCCTCCACGAGATCGGCCCGCGCGGCGGGGGTCCCCCCCAGTTCGCGCAGTCCGGCCAGGGGCGCGGCCCAGGCTCCGCCGTTCTTCCAGGACGCCAGCGCCAGGTTCTCCAGGACCACGGGGTCCCGGGGGCGCTCCTCCGCGAGGCCGGAGAAAGCGTCCTCGGCGGCGGCGTAATCGCCTTTCTGATACGAGAGTTTGGCCAGCGAGAGCCGGACCTCGAGATCGCCCGGCTTGTTGTTGAGATAACGCCGGTACTCCTCGGCCGCGAAATCGTAGAGGCCCAGGCCCTGGTACACCGAGCCCAGGTAATAGAAAAGCCGCGGGTCCGTCAGGCCGGCCTCCCGGGCCCGCTCGAAATAGGCGGCGGCGGCGGCGTAAGAAGCCGGCCCCCGGAGGAACTCCAGGCGGCCGGCCTCGTAAAGGGCGCTCATATCCCCGGGGTCCTCCGCCAGGCGCGTCCGGACCCTGGCCAGTTTCTCTTCCACCGCCTCCGGGCCGCGCGCCCGGAAAAAACACATCCCCGCCGCTGCCAGGGCTGCGGCGAGGATGGCGGTCGTCCGGTTGCGGAAGAACTGGGGAAGTCGGCGTCGCCCGCGGAGAACGGAGGCGGCGGCCTCAGCCGTTGGCACCCTCGTCCTCCGAACTCTCCAGCAGGATCTGCCCCAGCGTCAGCGTCGGGGCCCCCTTCAGGTACTTGGCCATCCGCTTGCGGTCCTCGATGGCCTCCACGCTCCTGACGGAGAGCGTCAGCGTGAAATCCTGGGCGTTGACCCCTATGACGGCGGCCTTGATCTGGGAGCCCTCGGCGGGGACGGCCTCGTGGCCGTACTCTGCGGCGGGGATGAACCCCTCGACGCGCTCGCTGACGGCCACCCTGGCGCCTTCGGGCGTCACGGAGACCACCTTGCCGCCGACCAGCGACTTGTAGGCGAAGCGTTTCTTGAGCATGTCCACCGGGTTGGGCATCAGCTGCTTGAGGCCGAACGAAAGCTTCTCGCTCTCGCGGTCCAGAGAAAGGACCTTGGCCTTGACGCGCTGGCCGCGCTTGAGGGTCTTCACGTCCTCCTCCGGTTTGCGCCAGGAGACGTCGGAGAGGTGCACGAAACCCTCGATCCCCTGGAAGCGGAGGAACACGCCGTCGGCTATGACCTTGGAGACCACGGCGCGGACTATCTCGCCGTTCTTTATCCCGGCCAGGACCTCCGTCCTGCGGGCCTTCTCGTCCTCCTCGAGCACCTGGCGGCGGGAGAGGATCAGCTTGCGCTCCTTCTCCGAGAAGTCGGTGATATAGAACTTGACCTTGGCGCTGTCGGGCAGGTAATGCCTGTGCGCGCCGCCTATCTCGGAGAGGGACAGGGGCATGAACCCGCGCAGGCCGTCCACGTCCACGACGTAGCCGCCCTTCACCTTGGCCGAGATGCGCCCGCGGAGCCGCTCCTTGGCCTCGAAGGCCTTGGCGCAGGCCTGCCAGGCGTTGCGCTCGCGGGCCCGCTTGTGGGAGAGCAGCGTGGGGCGGCCCTCGCCGCCCTTCTTTTCGAGCACGGCCGGGATGACCGCGCCGGGTTCGGGGGCCTTGCCTTCGGGGAAGTCCGAGAGCGGGATGGAGCCCTCCTTCTTCTCGCCGATATCGACGAGGACGGAGTCGGCGGTGACCTGCACCACCTTGACCTCGACTATGTCGCGCCCGTAAAGCTTCTCCGAGACGGCCTCCTCGGCCTTGAGGAGGTCGGCCATGGACATCTCTTCTTCCGCGGCCTGCCCGGCCGCGGGCGGCGCGTCCATGGAAGTTCCGCCGTTCCCGACGTGCGGGACCTGGCCGGCGGTCCCGGTCTCATGCTGTTTCTCTTTGTTCTCTTCCATGGCGATCTCAGTCCTCCGTTATCGCGAATATGCCGTCCATCACGGCCTTTGAAAATTCCAGATAATCTTTTTTGGGATCAGTTCCGGACGTCTCGAAAGTCATCAGGCTGCCGAACTTCACCTTTATTTTACCTAATTTGGCGGCGTTTTCGCTGTTGAAGACCCGCGCCGTCAGGACGGGCGCGCCGGAGCGGTGCGCCAGCATGGCCACGCCGGCCTTGGGTTCCAGTTTCTTCCCCTTCGCGCGGGTCCCCTCCGGGAAGATGGCCAGCAGCCGGCCGGCCTTGAGCGCGCCCAGGGCCGCGCGCATGGCGCCCAGGTCGCCGCCCTCGCGCCGCCTGTCCACGGGGAAGGCGCCCAGCGCCCTGATGACGGAACCGAACACCGGCACGGCGAAGAGCTCCTTCTTGGCGATTATGCAGGCGTCGGGCCGGACCTTCTTGACGAAGGACATCAGCGCCGGCGGGTCGATATTGGAGAGATGGTTGCAGGCCAGTAGGACGGGGCCCGAGGGCGGGACCCGTTCCAGGCCGCTTACCTCTATCCTGTAGAGGAGCCGCATCAGCAGGCGTACGAAGGCGAGGAAGGGCCCGGCGAACATCAGCGGCCGCCTCCCGACGCGGCCGCGTGGAGGCGCACTATCTCTTCGACCACCTGCTCGCGCGTGAGTTCGGTGGAGTCGAGGTAATGGCCGTCGTCCGCCTTTTTAAGCGGGCTGTGTTCGCGGCCGGAATCCTGGGCGTCGCGCTTCTTTATGAAATCGAGTATCTCGCCGTAGTCGGCCGGCTGGCCGAGCTGCTTCAGCTGGCCGACGCGCCGGGAAGCCCGCGCCTCCGGCGAGGCGTCGAGGTAGATCTTGAGCTCCGCGTCGGGGAAGACGTTGGTGCCGATGTCGCGGCCCTCCATGATGACGCCGCCGGCGCGGCCGGCCTCGCGCTGCCGGTCCCGCATGAAATCGCGCACCTCGCGCAGTTTCGCCACGGCGCTGGAGGCGCGGCTCACCTTCTCCTCGGAGAGCTGGTCGCCCATCAGCGCGCCGTCCACGTACATATCGTGCTCCGGACCCGCGGAGTCGCGGAACTCCCAGCGCAGCCGGCGGGCCAGCGCCGCCAGCGCGGGGCCGTCGTCCACCGGCAGCCCGGCCTCCAGGGCCTTGAGCGCCAGCGCGCGGTACATGCGGCCGGTGCTGAAGAACTTGTAGCCGAGCCGCGACGCGGCCAGGCGGCCGATGGTGGATTTCCCCACCCCGGCCGGGCCGTCGATGGCGATGATGATGCCCCTGGGCCGGCTCACTGGGCCACCGGCACCTTCTTGGGGATGTTGGCCTCGTTCTCCAGGCCCAGCTTGCGCAGCGGGCGCACCCACTTGGTGAACGAGGAAGGCTTGAGCGAGTATTCGTGCACCAGGCGCGCGACCTCGCTGATCGAGTGGAAGTTCTCCCAGTTCAGGCGGAGGATGCGCACGCCGGCGTCCTCCATCTCCTCGATGAACTCGTAGTAGTTCTCCTGCAGGCTCTTCAGGTAGGCCGGGTCGATGGCCTTCTCCATGTTGCGGCCGCGCACGCTGATGCGCTTGAGGGCGGTCTCGACGCGGCAGTCGAGGAAGATCATCAGCTGCGGGAAGACCATCTCGCGCAGGACCATGTTGTCGAACAGGTCCAGGTAGGTGTTGTAGTCCATGTCGCTGATGACCTTGTCCGGGTGGCGGTTGAGCATGCGCGCGAAGATGGTGTCCTCCCAGATGGTCCGGTCCTGCACGACGCCGCGGATCTTGCCGAGGCTGATGCGGCTGACGAACTCGCGATGCTGGCGGAAGCGGTGGTTGAGCAGCCAGATCTGCATGATCGTGCCGTACTGCTTCATGTCCTTGTAGAAGTGCTCCAGGTAGGGGTTGCCGCCGACCTCCTCGAGGACCGGCTCGAAGTTCAGCGCCTTGGCCAGCTCCATGGTCAGCGTGGACTTGCCCACGCCTATGATCCCAGCTATCCCGATGTAGCCTTCTGCGAACATTTCACACCTCTTCCGTGACGGTTTACTTCCGAGACTCCACGTCCTGCTCTATGCCCTTGACGGCCAGCAGCACGTCGTCGGGGTTGCTGGCGGCCTGCACTATATCCTCGAGACTGGCGAGGCCTTCCTTGTGCATCCTGACCAGCGACTGATTGAAGCTCTGCATGCCGTAGAAGCCGCCCTTGGCGATGGCCTGGCCGATGTGCTCCAGGTTGTTGTCGGCGATCATCTTCTTGACGTGCGGCGTGGCCACCATGACCTCGACGGCCGGGATGCGGCCGCCCTTCGTGCACGGCAGCAGGCGCTGCGAGACTATGCCTTTCAGCGTCTCGGAGAGCTGCATGCGCACCTGCGCCTGCTGATGCGGCGGGTAGAGGTCCACTATGCGGGAGAGCGTCTGCACGGCGTTCACGGTGTGCATCGTCGCGAAGACCAGGTGGCCGGTCTCGGCGGCGGTGATGGCCGCCTGCGTCGTCTCCAGGTCGCGCATCTCGCCGACCAGGATTATATCGGGGTCCTGGCGCATGGCCGCGCGCAGGGCTTCCACGAAGTTGGACGTATCGGCGCCTATCTCGCGCTGGCTGATGATGCACTTCTTATCGGTGAACACGAACTCGACCGGGTCCTCGATCGTGAGGATATGGCCTTCCCATTCGCCGTTGAGATGCTCGATCATGGAGGCCAGCGTGGAGGTCTTGCCCGAGCCGGTGATGCCGGTCACGAGGATGATGCCGCGCTCGTTCTGCAGCAGTTTCTTTATGGACTCGACCGGCAGCTTGAGTTCCTCGAAAGTGGGGATCTTGAGCGGGATGTGCCGTATCGCCACGCACATCTTGTTCTTCTGCAGGAAGGCGTTGAAGCGGAAACGGCCTAGCTCCCCGCCGTCGAGGGAGAAGTCCACCTCGTTCATCTCCTCGAAGATGCGCTTATGGCGGTCGTTGAAGAGGGGCCGTATCATCGCCTCCACCTCGGCCGCGGTCATATTGGAACCGTTCACGGGCGTCATCACGCCGTTGATGCGCAGGAAGACGGGCGAGTCCGCGCGGATGTGGGTATCCGACGCCTTGTTCTGGACCATCACTTTCAGCAGCAGTTTCAGATCTACGGCCATGCCTAGCTCCTCACTTCAGGATCCTCTTACCGGCGCGGCGGATGAAAGCCGGTTTCTCCATCTCCTCGTCGTCCGAGACCAGGTGGGGAGGCTGCGGCAGCGCCGGGTCCTGGTCCGGGTCCACGCCGGGAGCCGGCGGACGGCGGACGGACGGATGCCGGCCCTGGCCCAGCTCCCGCACGCGCTTCTGCGCGGAGGGAAAACCGGTGGCGATGACCGTGATGACGATGCTGTCGCCCAGGGTGTCGTCGTAGGCCTGCCCGTACTTTATCATGGCGTCGGGGCTGGCGGACTTCTTGATGTAGTCCATCGCCTCGTTGATCTCGAACAGGCGCAGGTCCTTGGAGGAGGTGAAATAGACCAGGATGCCGCGCGCGCCCTCCATCACGGCGTTCTCGAGCAGCGGCGAATGGATGGCCATGCTGGCGGCCTCCATGTGGCGTTCCGGGCCTTCGGCCCTGCCGATGCCGATCAGGGCTTCGCCGGACTTGGTCATGATCTTGCGCACGTCGGCGAAATCCACGTTGATCGTGCCGGCGCGCGTGATGACGTCGGAGATGCCCTGTATGGCCTGGCGCAGCACGTCGTCGGCGAGCCGGTAGGCCTCGGGAGCGGTGGTATCGCGGTCGACTATCTCCATCAGGCGCTCGTTGGGGATGATGAGCAGGGAATCGACGTGATTGCGCAGTTCGCGGATGCCGGCGTCCGCCTGGTCCTGGCGTTTCTTGCCCTCCACCGCGAAAGGCCGGGTCACGACGCCCACGACGAGGGCGTTCGTGGTCTCCCTGGCGACGCGCGCGACGACCGGCGCGCCGCCGGTGCCGGTGGCGCCGCCCATCCCGGCCGTGACGAAAATGAGGTCCGCGTCGCGGACGACGTCCTTGATCTGCGGCTCCGACTCGAGCGCGGCCTGCTGGCCGACCGCCGGGTCGCTGCCGCCGCCGAGGCCGCCCGTGACCTTCTCGCCTATCTGTATGCGCACCGGCGCGGAATTCATGCGCAGCGCCTGGGCGTCCGTGTTGAGCGCGATGAAGTCCACGCCGCGTATGCCGGCCTGCACCATGCGGTTGACGGCGTTGCCGCCGCCGCCGCCGACGCCTACGACCTTTATCACCGCCTCGTGCTCGCGGCTTTCCTCTATGCAGTTTATCCTGGGCATCTTTCTCCGGGGCCCCGCTCAGATCATGTTCTGCAGGACGCGCTTAACGCGCCTGAAAAGCCCGCCGACGGAGGCCGCCCCGCCGGAGCCGGCGTCGCCCGGCCAGGGCTTGATGAAGGGGTAGCAGGCGATGGCCACGGCGGTCGTGTACTCGGGCGTAAGGTATTCGGGCGGCCCGTCCACGAAATCGTGCCTGGGCTGGCCGAGGCGGGACTGCCTGAGCTCCAGCACCTGTTCGGCCGCCTCGGGCATGCCGCGCAGCAGCGAACCGCCGCCGGTCAGGACGGCGCCGCCGGGGAAGGCGTAATTGCAGTTCTGCAGCGAATCGTTGATCTTGCCGTAGATCTCCTCCACGCGGGGCTGCACGTAGTCCAGCAGCTCGCGCGGCTTTATCTCGCGTTTATTGCGGCCGTCGAGGCCCACGACGCCGATCGTCCCCTCGTCGTCCACCAGCGAGGAGAGGGCGGCGCCGTGACCTTCCTTGATAGCCTGCGCCGCGCTCATCGAGGTATGCAGCGCGTAGGCTATGTCGCGCGTGATATGGTAGCCGCCTATGCCCAGTTCGCGGCTGAAACGGATGCTCCCTTCGTAATAACTGCCTATCGAGACGGACTGGTCGCCTATGTCGATGAGCAGGCAGCCCAGGTCCTTCTCCTCCGGCGAAACGACGACCTCTCCCAGCGCGAGCAGGCTGTAGACGGTGTCGACGACGCGGAAACCGGCCTGCGCGACGGCGCGCGTGAGATTGTTGATGTGCGAGTTGGAGACCGTGACTATGTGCACGCCGACCTCGAGCAGCGAGCCCTCCATCCCGACGGGGTTGGGCACGCCCTTCTGCCTGTCGAGGGAGAAACCCTGCGGGACCACGTGCAGGATGTCCCTGTCGTTGGAGATCGGGATGGCCTTGGCGTTCTCTATGACGCTGGAAACGTCGTCGGCGGTTATCTCGCGGTCGGTGCGGGCGATATTGTAGGCCCCGCGGTTGTTATAGGTGCTGATGTGCGTGCCGCGCACGCCCATGAGCACCTCGCGGATGACCTCGCCGCTCTTCTCCTCGGCCTCTTCCATGGCCATCGCGACGGCCTTGGCGGTCTCCGGGATGCTGACCACGACGCCGCCCTTGAGGCCCTTGCAGGGAGCGGTGGCGCCCGAGATGATGCGCACCTTGCCGGCGTCCGGGTCGTGCGCGGCGAGGATGCAGGTGACCTTGCCGCTGCCCATGTCGAGGCTCGCTACTATCTCCGGTTTGGCCATAAGTCGAAGTCTCCGGTTAACAGGATGTATTGACGGCTTACCGCGGGAACGGACGCCGGCGGCGGGCTCAGAGCGACGAAACGACCGCCCTGCCGTCCTCGAAATAGCGCAGGTCCACTTTGTAGGGTCCCTTGAGCCTGGAAGCCGATCTCTCCAGGACCTCGTTCAATCTTAATATTTTTGCGCGCGTGAATTCAAACCCGCCCCAGAGCACCTCGCTGCCGTCGTCCAGCGCCAGCCGGCAGGTCTTTTTCCCGTGCGGACAGGACAACGAGAGCGGTCTCCGGTCGAAAAGGCCGGAAAGGGCGTTGAGGCGGGCCAGGAAGGCCGCTTCGGACGGGAAACGGTCCGGGCCGGCGGGCAGCGAAACGCTGACGCCGCCCGGCACGGCCTCCGGGTAGATTTCGGGGAAAAGGCGGCCGCTCTCTCCCAGGTAGCAGGCGGCGCCGCCGCGCAGGGCGGGCGCCACGACGGTCTCAACGCCGGCCCTGAAGCGCAGGGCCCCCGTCAGGTAGTTCCGCGAAACGGAGACGTCCTTCAGGTAGGGGTAGCGGGTCTTCACCTTCGCCAGCAGGCGGGAGAGATCGGCGCGGGTCCATTCCTCGCCTTTCCGGGACTCCAGGTGGGCCGCGAGCCATTTTTCCACGCTGGCGGCCGGGACCTCCACCACCGGGCGTTCCAGCCGGAACTTTATGAGACCGCGGCTGAAGCGGGGCGAGACCCAGTCCCAGGCTATCCTGGCGCCGTAGACGGCGGAGACGGCGAGGAAGACGGCGAGCGCCGCGCCGCCGGCCAGCCCGAGGCTGCGCTTGCGCACCTTGAAGCGGACCTTGACCTTGTATCTCCGGTTCCTCGCCATACGTTAGGCGACATTCTACATTTTTTGTATAATCCTTTCTCGTCAATCCGCCTGCGGCGGGTTTTGATAAGCCGGCGCGAGTTCGTTCGTCAGCGAGCGCCGGGCCCTTATAGGAGGGGTTCAGCGAGCGGTTCCGGACTTTAATGGCCGGATAAAGCGAGCGACGACGAAACGGGGAACCTTTGGTTCCCCTTGTGGAGCACCCGGCCGTTTTCCTATCGAAGGCCGGGCGCGATCCGCCCCGAGCGCAAGCGAGGGGTGCGACATGAGCGCCCGTAGCTCAGTGGTAGAGCATCCGCCTTTTAAGCGGGTGGCCGCGCGTTCGAATCGCGCCGGGCGCATTTTTTTATGAGCATACGCACCAGGCTCATCCTCCTCATGCTGGGGCTGATGACCGCCGTCTCCACCGTACTGCTCGTCCTTTTCCTCCACAACGAACTGGGCTCCGTCTCCGGCGCCGCGCGGGACAGGAACCTGCGGGTGCTGCTGTCCCTGGCCGAGGTCTGCCGGGAAAGCGGCGGCCCGGGGAAATCCTCCGCTTATCGTTATTTCAAGTCCTTCATAAAGACCCCCGAGACCATGATGGTCTCCTGCGCGGACGCCGGGGGCGCGGTCTTCCTCAGCGAACGCTACAACACTCCTTATTACAGGCCCTCCAGGTACCTGCCCGGCTCTTTCCGGCCTCCCGCCGCCGGGAACTGGGTCACGGTGGAAGACAACGGTATAGAGATACTGAAGGCTTCCATCGAGACCGCGGCGCCGGGCGGGGGCAGGGTCTCCGCGAGGGTGGATTTTTCCACCCAGAGCCTCTACCAGAAGATAGAGGAGTCGCTGCGAAGTTCCCTGCGGCGCTTCGCGTTCGTGCTTTCGGCCGCCTTCGCCATAGGCTGCCTGGGCGCCCTGATCATCACGCGCGTGGTGGCCGCGCCCATACAGGCGCTTTCGGCGGGCGCGAAGATGATAGGGGCGGGCCGTTTCGCCCACAGGATCCCCGTGACGCGGCGCGACGAGATGGGCCGGCTGGCCGCCGAATTCAACGAGATGGCGGACCGCCTGGCCAGGTCCGAGGAGATGAAACGGGACCTGACCTCCAGCATAACCCACGACCTGCGCTCTCCGGTGACCGGCATCGGGCTGTGCGCCGACATGGTGGAGGCGCTCGCGGCGAAAAAGGAGCACGCAAGAATACCGGAACAGCTGGTCTCGGTCAGGGAGCACCTGCAGCGGCTCAACCTCTTCATCGACTCACTGCTCGAAGTGGCCCGCATAGATTCCGGTAAAGCGGCGCTCAGCCCGCGGCCCGTGGACCTGGAGGAAATAGCCGACAGGGCGGTCAGGTCCTTCAGGCCCTACGCCGCGGCCAGGGGGCTGCAGCTGGAACTCGTCGTCGGCGGGGAACTGCCGGACATCGAAGGCGACCCGGAGCGCCTTTACCAGGTCGTTTCCAATCTCGTGGGTAACGCCCTCAAGTTCACCGATTCGGGCGGGGTGCAGGTGTTCGTGGCGGCGGAGGACGGCGGGCAGAAAGTCAGGGTGGCCGATACCGGGATCGGCATACCGGCCGGGGAACTGGGCCGGATCTTCGAGAAATTCTACCGCATAAGACCGGCCGGACGGGAACGGCCCTCCGCCCGGCAGGGGACCGGCCTGGGGTTGTTCATCGCCGGCTTCATAGCGGAACAGCACGGCGGCAGGATCGAAGTGGAGAGCGAGCCGGGCAAAGGCTCGGTCTTCACGTTCGTCCTGCCGGCCGGAAGGAAGGATGGCGAACGGTGAACCAGAAACAGAAGATCCTGGTGGTCGACGACGAACTTTCGCTGCTCAAATCCATAAAGGACCTCCTGGAACTGGAGGGGTTCGGCGTCACGACCTGTACCAGCGCCGAACAGGCGCTCAAGCTGCTGGCCTCCTCTTTCCCGGACCTTATGGTAGTGGACCTGCGCCTGCCGGGCATGAGCGGCCTGGACCTCTGCCGGCGCGTCCGCGCGGCCGGGGGGCCCGCCGGCCGCATCCCCATGATGTTCCTCAGCACCGACGCGAGCGAAGTGAGCAAGGTGCTGGGCCTGGAGCTCGGCGGGGACGACTACCTGACCAAACCTTTCGGCGCCGCCGAACTGGTGGCCAGGATCAAGGCCCTGATACGGCGCAGCCGCGCCGCGGGCGAGGACGGCCCCGAGGAGGAACCCCTCCGGTCGCGCGGGCTGGTCATTGACCGCCAGCGCCACGAGGTCTCCGTCGACGGCCGCAGGCTCGAACTTTCCCCCAAGGAATTCGAGATCCTCTACCTCCTGGTCAGGAAAAGCGGGCGCGTAATAACCCGGGAGTTCTTCATGGAGAGGATCTGGGAACGGCCCTACGCGAACACGAGCCGGGTGATAGACACGCACGTGAAGAACCTGCGCAAGAACCTGGGCAGGATGAAAGGGTGCATCGTCACGGTGGAAAGCCTCGGCTACAAGTGGGAGTGCCCCGAAGGGCGCGGGTAAATCTTCACACAAAAATCACAAAATTCACACCGCCGCGGCCCGGCGGCGGCGGTATACTTATATAAGGCGGGGAAGGTCCCCGCGCGATATTCCGGTAAGGACGGTATCATGAAGAACGCGAAAAAAGGTTTCACCCTGATAGAGCTGCTCGTCGTGGTGCTCATCATCGGCATCCTGGCCTCCATGGCCATACCCCAGTACTTCAAGGTCGTCGAGCGCTCCCGCATAGCGGAAGCGCAGTCGGTCTTCGCCTCGGTAAAGGCGGCCCAGTCGCGCGCCATGGCCAAGAACGGCGAATACACCAACAACTGGGACGTCCTCGACGTGACCTTCAAGAACGCCAGCGGCACGGACTGCGCCGGGACCAGCGGCTGCGTGATGAAGGTCTACAACATCTCGCTCACCGGGGGCAGCATAACCGCCACCCGCAACGCCGCCCCCGCGGCGCCCGCGACCTACGGCAGCTACGTGCTGACCTACAATGTAGACACCGGCGCGACCACCTGCAGCCAGGCGAACTGTACCCGCGACCTCATCTGAGCCGCGGGTAGCCGAAGCGCCGGACAAACGTACCTTCCCGGGTCCGCCCGGGAAGGCCGCTTGATTTTGCCGGTATTTTTTTATTAGTATTTCTCCGAACTTAGGCCGCGCCGGGGGCGGAGCTGGGACTGAAGGACCGGGGGACACTTCCGACAAAGCGCCGAAATATAACTAAGGAGAACCGTAGAAAAATGCAAAAGATACGCAAAGGTTTCACCCTGATAGAGCTGCTCGTCGTGGTGCTCATCATCGGCATCCTGGCCTCCATGGCCATACCCCAGTACTTCAAGGTCGTCGAGCGCTCCCGCATAGCGGAAGCGCAGTCGGTCTTCGCCTCGGTAAAGGCGGCCCAGTCGCGCGCCATGGCCAAGAACGGCGCCTACACCAACAACTGGGACATCCTCGACGTGACCTTCAAGAACGCCAGCGGTACGGACTGCACCGGGACCAGCGGCTGCGTGATGAAGGTCTACAACATCTCGCTCACCGGGGGCACCATAACCGCCACCCGCAACGCCGCCCCCGCGGCGCCCGCGACCTACGGCAGCTACGTGCTGACCTACAATGTAGACACCGGCGCGACCACCTGCAGCCAGGCGAACTGCACCCGCGACCTCATCTGAGGATACCGCCGAAAAAAGAGGACCGGTCCCCGCGAGGGGGCCGGTTTTTTTTTCGCCGCGGGCGCGGCCGTTCAGCGGAAAAGGAGCAGCAGCGAGGCGGCCAGGACCAGCAGGAGCGAGACGGCGAAAAAAGCCCGGCCGCGGCGGTCCTCAGCCGCCGGCCGGGATGGCTCCCCTTCGGACGGCGCGGACCGCTTACCGGAAGCGAAGCGGCCGACCGTCTCCGCGAGCTCCTGGTCCCCGAAAGGCTTCTGCAGATAGCCGTCGGCGCCCAGTTCCGCCACTCCGGCGGCCGAGTGGATGTGGCCGTAGCCCGTCATCATCACGACGGGCAGCGAGCGGCTGATCCCGCGTATGCGCCCGAGCACCTCTATGCCGTCCATACCGGGCAGACGGATGTCCAGCAGGACCAGTCCGGGCTTCTCCCCCTCCAGTGCGGCCAGCGCGGCCGGCCCGTCCTGAGCCTCGGTCACCTCGTGACCGCGCAGCCGCAGAGCGGCGCTTATCACCAGCCGCATATCGGGCTCATCGTCCACTATCAGTATCCTGGCCATGGACGGTTCAGCCTTTCTCAGGCGTTTCGGGAATGAAGATCTCGGCCCGCGTACCGCGGCCCGGCCCGCTGTAGACGGCGATATCCCCGCCGTGGGACTTTATTATGCTCCTGGCTATCGTCAGACCGAGCCCGAGTTTTCCGGGCTTCGTGGAGAAAAAAGGTTCGAAGAGCGACGGCATGTTCCCGGCGTCCACGCCGGGCCCGTCGTCCGCGACGCTGACCACCTGCCCGCCCCGGGAGCGGCTTATCTCCACCGAGATCCTGCCCCCGCCGGGCATCGCCTCCGCCGCGTTGACCAGCACGTGCCCGAGCGCCTCCAGCAGGCGCGCCCGGTCGGCCCTCAGCGGCGGCAGGTCCGCTGCCGCCGAGAGCTTCGGCTCGAAAGAAGTCAGCCCGGGCGTAGAAGCGGCGGAAGAAAGAGCCTCCCCGGCTATTTTTCCCAGGTCCACGGGCTCCAGCCGCAGCGGCGCCGGCCCGGAAAGAGAGGCCGCCGTCTCCATGCGTTCCTGCAGCGCGGCCAGACCGCGTATTATGGCGCCGAGCGGCTCTTTCAGGTCCTTTCCCCGCGACGCCTTCAGGCGGGACTCCGCGCGGTCCCGCAGCGCGCCGGCGAAACCGGAGACCCGGCGCGCGAGCGCGGCCGCCATGTCCAGCGGACCGGAAGCAGCCTCCCGGACAGCGCTTTCCGGTCCGGGGGCGCCCGCGTCCGGGGCCTCTCCGGAACGGGCTCCGCCGGCGGACGGGGTCTCCCGCCTGACGAGCGCCAGTTTCTGACTGAAACCGAGGGCGGCCTGCTGCAGGGAATTGTTCAGTTTCCGTATCTCCAGGGCGAGGGCCTTGTTCTCCCCGGCGGCGGCCTCCAGGCGGGCATCCCGCTCCGCGGTCCGGGCCTTCCAGGAGGCGGTCTCGGCGCGGGCCTCCTCCAGCATCCGCCAGACCTTCTCGAACTCGGCGTCGCGGCCTTTGACGGCGGACTTGGCGGTCTGGATATAGACGTCCTTCTCGCGGCTGGCGGAGCGCTCCCGTTCCAGCTCCTTCTCGAGGGAAGTTATGCGCGCGGAAAGTTCCTCCGCCTTCAGCGCCAGGCGGGAAGAGGCGGCGTCGCGTTCGGAAAGCTCCGCGCGCAGGGAACCGAGCCGCGCGCAGGCCTCCTGCTCGGCCGAGAGGCGGGAGGACTCGGCGGCGGCGAGCCCGGCCTCCAGGGCCTTCAGCTCCTCGTCCCGGCGGCGGACCTCCGCTTCCAGTTCGACGATGCGCGCCGAATGATCGCGCTCCCTGGACCGCACATCCGAAAGGAACTGTTCCAGTTCCTCGTCCAGCCCTTCCAGGCCGGAAGAGTTCATTCCTTCTTCCATTGCCTGAGCCTTTCCTTGAGCTGCTCCAGCATCAGCTTGGTCTTTTCGTGCTCTTCCTTTACCCGGCGCAGTTCCTTTATCTCGCCGGAAAGGCGGGCGGCCTCCACGGCGGCCGCTTCCGAGGCGGAACGGGCGTCGTTCAGGTCGGTCTCGAGCCGTGCGGCGCGTTTCTCCAGCGCGCGCAGCTGCTCCTCCTTCTCGCGCAGCGCGCCGGCGGCGGCCTGGGAAGAAGTCTCCGTCTCCTCGCGCTTGCGTTTCTCGGAATCGAGGGAGGAGGAAAGTTTCGCGAGTTTAGCCTCCGCCACGGCCAGCGCGCTGCGCGCCGAGTCGAGGTCCAGGGAGAGCGCGGACAGGCTCTCCTCCGAGGCGGCCGCCCGGCTCTCCAGGTCCGAAACGCGGGCGCGGAGCTGCTGCTTCGCGCTTTCCGTTTCGGCCAGTTTACGCGACAGGGTCTCCGCGTCCGCCTTCGCGGCCTCCGAAGCGCGCCGGAGGTCCAGCAGCGAGGAATCCAGTTCCTGCTTCAGGCGCGAATTCTCCTGTACGAGGCCGGACAGCTCCGAATTGCGGAGCTTGAGCTCGGAGGTCAGATCGCCGGCCAGGGCGGCCTTGCCGGCGGCCTCGGCCTCCATGATCTCGATCCGGCCGCGCAGGGCGTTCTCCCGGGACCGCGCGTCCTCGGCGCCGCGCGCCGCCGCGTTGCGGAGGCCTTCGGCCTCGGCGTGCAGCCTGCGCGCCTCCTCCTCCGACCTGGCCGCCTCGGCCTTGCGCAGGTCGAGCTCGCGCCTGGCCTCCGCCAGCGACAGCTCCGACGCGGCCTTCTGTTCCTCCAGGGACTTCATGCGCGCCATGGTCTCTTCCGCCCGTTTGCGCAGGCCGTGCGCCGCGGTCTCGGATTCGGACTTCAGCGAATCGTAGGCGTCCTTGAGGAACCTCAGCTGCTTCTCCCTGTCGGCCAGCTTGGACGAGAGCGAGTTGTGCTCCTCGCCGTAACGGCGCCGTTCCTCCGAGATCTCCAGCTGCAGCGCGGAGACGCGGGCCTGGCGCTCCTCGGCCACGGCCTTGAGGTCCTCCATCTTCGAGACGGCCTCCGAAAGCCTGGCCCTGAAATCCTCCAGCGAACGGCGATAGGCGGCGTCCTGCTCCTCCTTCGCCTTCGCGAGCGCGGCCGTTTCCTTCTCGCGGCGGTCGAGCTGCTCGGCGTACTTCTCCCTCTCCGCCGCGCGGACGCTCTCCAGTTCCCCGCTCCTGGCCGACTCGGCGCGGGCCGCGGCCTCCTGCAGTTCCTTCAGCCTGCGGGTCAGCGTCTCGCGCTCGGAGACCAGCTCCTTGCGCAGGGACTCCTTGTCCGCCTCGGCCCTGGCGATCTCCTCGCGGAGACGCGAGAGCTCCTGGTCCTTCCGCGCCGTCTGCTCGTCGAAATCCTTCTCCCTTTCCGAGTAGAGGCGCTCCAGGCGCTCCCTCTCGCGCAGCAGCGCCTCCTCCTTGTCGACGCGCAGCGCGTCCAGATTGCGGGCGGCCTGCAGTTCCTTCTCCTGGTAAAGTTTCTCGGTCGCGGCGAAGTTCTTCGCCTGCAGCTCCAGGTCCTGGCGGGACTTCTCCTTCTCGCGCGCCACGGCCTCGGCCTTCTCGGCGGCCTGGCGCTGGAGTTCGCTCTTGAACCGGGCGAGTTCGGCGTCCCTTTCGGCGGCTATGAGGCCGAGGTTCTCGAGCTGGGCGGCGAAATCCTTCTGCAGCGCGGCGCGAGCCTGGCCGTGCCTGGCCGCCTCCTCCTCCAGTCTCCTCTCCAGTTCCGCGTCGTGGCTCTGCTTGAGGGAAGACCTGGCGGACGCCAGGTCCCGCTCGTATTTATCCTTCTGGACCTCCAGCTGGCGGCGCAGCTCGGAGGTGGAGGCGAAGAGGTCCGCCTTCTCGCCGGCGAGCGTCTCGAGCTCCTTGCGCAGGTGGGCGATCTCCTCCACCTTCAGGCGCAGGTTGTCCTCGTAGATGCGCTGAGCGGTCTCCGTCTCGGAGCGCAGGGAGCGGCTCTGTTTCTCCAGCTCGACCTTGAGGCGCACCTCGTACTCCGACTGCAGCTGCCGCTCGCGGAAGGAGGTCTCCTCGGAGCGGATATTGAGCTGGGTCTGCAGCTGTTCGGCCTTCTGCGCGAGGCCCTCGCGCTCGGTCTGCAGCGTCTTTATGGTCTCCTCGAAGGTCCTGAGGTTGCGTTCGAGGTAATCCACCTCGTCCTGCTTCTTGCGCAGGTCGAGGCCGAAATTCTTCTCGAGATCGGCGGCTTTCTCCTGCAGCCGGGTCCGCTCGTGCTCGATGGCTATCTTGAGCCGCTTGGGGATCTCGCTCTCGAGGTCCTTGAAGCGCTGCTTCTCGGCCTCGAGCGCCTCGGACAGGCGGGACTGCCTGGAATCCGACTCCTGGGCGAGCTGCTTCTTCTCCCCCTCCAGGGTCCTGATGACGCCCTCGAGGCTCTCCAGCGCGCCGCGGTAGCGCTCCAGTTCCTCGTCGCGCTTGCGCACGGCCTCGGGCAGATCGGTCAGCTGCTTCTCGAGCAGGCCCACTTTGACCTTGTGCTCGTCCAGCTCCTGCTGCTTCTCGAGCAGTTTTTTCTCTATCTCCAGTTCGCGGGCCTTGAGTTTCCTCTCGCGCTCGTCGGCTTCCTTCTGCCAGCTGTCGCGGGCCCACTTCATCACGGCTTCCTGCTTCCTGAGCTCCTCGTTGAGCGCCTGCTCGCGCTTCTCGAGGTCCTGGACGCGGGTCTCGTAGCTCTTCTCCAGTTCGGCGCGGAGCGTCCCGGCCTCCTCCTGCGCGCGCTGCTGCTCCGCCGCGAGCCTCTCGGCGTAAAGTTTCTCGAACTCCTGCTGCTTGAGCAGCTGCTCCTGGCGCAGCTGCCAGATCTCGCCCTCCACCTGTCCCCAGCGGCCGCGCAGTTCCTCGGACCGCTTCTGGAAATCCTCGGTCAGCCTCTGCTCGCGAAGCTTGAAAGCCGACTCCATTCTCGCCGCGTTGTCCTCCAGTTCCTTCTCGCGCTCGGTCAGCCGGTCCAGGCGGGACCTGAACTGGTATTCGAGCGTCTCCTGGCGGGACTTGATCTCCTCCTCCTGCGCGCGCTGCTGGCGCTCCATCTCGGCGTTCCTGGTCCTGAGCTGGTTCTCGAGGAAGGTGACCTGCGAGGCCTTCTCCTGCAGGTTCTGGCGCGACTTGAGCGCTTCTTCCTGGTTCGCGCGCAGTTTGTCCAGCGCCCAGCGCAGCGCGAGCCTGGCCGTCTCGAGGTCCGTTATGGCCTGCTCGTTAAAAGAGGATTCGTCCCATTTGTCGTTCATAGTTCCTGCCCGTAAGAACCGCGTTCCGCCCGCATCCCGGAAGCGCCCGCTCCCGTCCCCGCCCGGCAGGGGGCGACCGCTCCGCGCGGTCCCCCCTGCCGGCGGGGCGTAATGCCGGCCGCTATAATCTACACCCGGCGTGTTTCGCAAATGTTACTAAAATAGGGAAATCCTGATAAATACCCCCGGCGCCGGCGCGCGGACTCCCGCCTCCCGGAACGGTCCCGACTGAAAATTTGACAATCCCGGAAGACCATTGTTAGAGTAGGCCTGCGGGTCCGGGGGAGGGGTCAAAATCCAGGCTCAGAGGCTTATCATGAGGCATACGATGACGGAGCACGGGAAGATACATCTCACGCAGAACCAGGAGAAGGTGATAAAGGACAAGTACCTGCGGGAGGACAAATCGCCGGAGGCCCTCTTCGAAAGGGTCGCGCATAATATAGCGCTAGCCGAGCTGGTCTGCCGGCCCGAGGCGGAGGGCTGGGGACTTTTCGAAGGCGTGCGCTGCCGCGTGGTGGAGAACAGCTACGGCGGGACGCCTTCCCGCACCATCCTCTTCCACGACGGGCTCGGCGAGTCGTCGGAGCGCGAGCTCAACTTCGCCCGCTTCCTCTCCAACCTGGAGAAGGCCTACAAGTCCCACGCGGCCGCCAGGGAGCTGGTGGACGCGCGCGCCGCGGAGTTCTACGGCGCGATGGCCGCCTTCGACTTCCTGCCCAATTCCCCCACCCTGATGAACGCCGGCCGCGACCTGCAGCAGCTCAGCGCCTGCTACGTGCTGCTGGTGCCGGACTCGATGGAGGGCATAGCCAAGGCCCTGACCGCGCAGAGCCTGATCCAGAAATCCGGGGGCGGCACGGGCTTCTCCTTCGGCCGCCTGCGCCCGAAGGGCGACACGGTCAAGAAGACCAACGGCGTGGCCAGCGGCGCCATCTCGTTCATGAAACTCTTCGACAAGCTGACCGACGTGGTCAAGCAGGGCGGCACGCGCCGCGGCGCCAACATGGGAATACTGCCCTACTGGCACCCGGAAATAAAGGATTTCATCGCCTGCAAGGCCGAGCCGGGCGTGCTGGAGAACTTCAACATCTCGGTGGCGCTGGACTCGAAGTTCATGCGCGCCGCGGAACATAACGCCTCCTTCGACCTGGTCAATCCCCGCACCGGCGAAAAAGCCGGCTCTCTCAAGGCCCGCGAAGTCTTCAACTCGCTGGTGGAAGCGGCCTGGACCTCGGGCGACCCCGGGATAGTCTTCATGGACGCGATCAACGGTCCGCGGTCCAACCCGACGCCGGCGCTGGGCGGGATAGAGAGCACCAATCCCTGCGGCGAACAGCCGCTGCTGCCGTGGGAGTCATGCAACCTTGGATCGATGAACCTGGCCCGCTTCGTAACGGGGGAGACCGGGTCGGGAGCGATGGATTACGACAGGCTCGGCGCCGCGGTGCGCACCGCGATGCGCTTCCTCGACAACGTGGTGGAGATAAACAATTACCCGCTGCCCGAGATAGAGCGGGTGGCCAAAGGCAACCGGAAGGTGGGCCTGGGCGTGATGGGATGGGCCGAGACGCTGGTGAAGCTGGGCCTCCCCTACGACAGCCCGGAGGGGCTGCGCAAGGCCGAGGAGGTCATGAAGTTCATCGACGAGGCGGCCCTTTCGGCCTCGCAGGAGCTGGCCCGCGAGCGCGGCGTTTTCCAGAACTGGAAGGATTCCGTCTACGACAGGGACGGGAAACATTTCGCGGGGCTCTCCGCCATGCCGCGCAACGCCTCGCGCACGACCATAGCCCCGACGGGCACGATAGCGATAGCGGCCGGGCTGCAGGGCTCGGGTATAGAGCCTTTCTTCGCCATCGCCTACACCCGTTACAACGCCAAAGCCCTGGACGCGCTCAAGCACGGGAAGGACCCGGACCCCAAGGACACCTTCTTCGAGGTGAACTCCCTGTTCCGGGAGCTGGCGGAGAAGAACGGCTTCTTCGGCCTCGACGAGAAGACGCTCTGGAAGAAGATAGAGGCCAATCACAAGGCGGTGCGCGGCGTACCGGAGATCCCGGCGGAGATACAGGACCTCTTCCCGACCGCGCACGACGTCAGCGTGGAGAACCACATAAAGGCCCAGGCCGCCTTCCAGAAGCACACAGACAACGCCGTCTCCAAGACGATAAACATGCCCGGCGCGGCCAAGGCCGGGGACGTGAAGGACTGCTACACGCTGGCCTGGAAGCTGGGCTGCAAGGGCGTGACCGTCTACCGCGACGGCTGCAAGGCGCAGCAGGTCCTCAACATAGGGGCCGCGGGCCATCAGGCGAAGAGCAAGAAGCGCAGGGCGCCGGTACAGACCTTCGGAGTCTCTTCGGAGTATTTCCAGATAAAGACCGGCTACGGCCCGCTGCACGTGCACATCAACTTCAACGAGCAGGGCCCCTACCAGGTCTTCACCAATATGCCGCCGCTGGGCACCGAGATCAGCGGCCTCACCTCGCTCATCGGCATCCTGCTGTCGAAGTATTTCGAGGAGGGCGGCGACCCGATCAAGATCATCAAGCACCTCAACTCGGTCAAGGGCGACAGGCCGATGGGCTTCGGCGAGAACAGGATAAACTCGATAGCGCACGGCATCGCGGTCGCGCTGCGCAGCCATCTCAAGCGCACCGGCATCATCGCCTCCGACCAGGACGTCAACGGCCAGCAGAAGCTGGAGCTCTGGGAAGTCTCCAAGACGCAGTACTGCCCCAAGTGCTATTCCTCCAACGTCAGCTACGAGAGCGGCTGCTCCGGCCCGACCTGCCACGACTGCGGTTATTCCGAGTGTTCCTGAAGCGGGGCCGGCCGTCCCGGAAAGCCCCGGCCGCCCGGGGCTTTTTCTTTATAGCCCCCCCGCCCCCGGCTTTGCTAAAATAACCCCATGAAACGGGGGCTTTTCATAGTGCTGGAAGGACCGGACCGCTCCGGCAAGTCCACGCAGGCCGCCATGCTGCGCGACTGGCTGACAAGTCTCGGCCGCAAGGTGCGCCTGACCCGCGAACCCGGCGGCACCTACCTCTCCGAGAAGATACGCGCCATACTGCTCGACCCGAAGAGCGACATAGAGCCGCTGACCGAGCTCTTCCTCTACGAGACCTCGCGCGCCAAGCATACTCTCAAGGTCATCCTGCCGGCGCTGAAGGCCGGCGAGATAATCGTTTCCGACCGCTACACCATGTCCACCACCGCCTACCAGGGCTACGGCCGCGGCCTGGACCTCCGGACGGTGGAGACGCTCAACCGCATCGCCACCATGGGCCTCAGGCCCGACCTGACCATAGTCTTCGACGTGCCGGACAAGGTGTTCGAACAGCGCGAATGCCGCGGCAGCGACCGGATGGAGCTGCAGGCGGCCTCTTTCCGCCTGAAGGTCAACAGGGCCTACAAGAAGCTCGCCTCCGCTCCCGGCGTGCGGCGGATAAACGCGGCCGCCTCCATAGAGGACGTGCACACTCGGGTACGCGCCGCCGTGGAAGCGCTGCTGCGCAAAAAAGGTCCCGGGACCCGCTGATGTTCAAGGAAATACTCGGCCATGAAAAGGAGCGTGCCGCGCTGAGGGCGCTGGCCGCTTCCGGCCGCGTGCCGCCGGCCATGATCTTCTACGGCCAGGAGGGCATAGGCAAGCGGCTGGCCGCCATGGAGTTCGCGGCCGGCCTCAACTGTACCGGGGAACCCGCCGACGAGAGCGGGCTTTTCGGGGCGGCGGAGCCCGCCCCCCGCGAGCCCGGCAAGGCCTGCGGGAAGTGCCCGTCGTGCGTCCAGCTGGGAAAGAACGTGCATCCCGACTGCCGCCTGGTGGACGCGGCCTGGCAGGCGCACCTGCTGGGCGAGGACGAGGAGAAGCAGCGCAGCGTCAAGATCGACACCGTGCGCGAGCTTTCCCGCTCCGCCTACGCGAGCCCCATACTCTCCCCCTGGAAGGTCTTCGTGGTGAACGACGCCTCCTCCATGACCGTGGAGGCCCAGAACGCCATACTCAAGATGCTCGAGGAGCCGCCGCCGGACACGGCGTTCATCCTGATCGCCTCGAACAAGGCCGCGCTGCTGCCGACGATACTCTCCCGCTGCCACACCGTCAATTTCCGCGGCCTGGCCAGACGCGAGGTGGCCGAGATACTCGGCCGCGAAGGCCTGGAACTCTCCGAGGCCGACAACCTGGCCGGGCTGGCTTTCGGCTCGGTCAAGCGCGCGCTGGACCTGCGCGAGGTGCTGGAGAAGCTCTCCGACCTCAATCACCTCGACCCCATGGCCCCTTTCCGCGTGGCCGACAAACTGGGCCGCGAGCTGGCGACGGCCCGCGAGACCGCCAGACTGATACTCAATATCCTCGTTACCCGCGCGGCCGCGCGCTGGCGCGCGGCGGCGGGTCCGGAGAAGACCTCGCTGACCAGGCTGCTCGACAGGCTTTTCGAGCTCAAACGCTGCCTCTCGCGCAACGCCAGCCCCGCGGTGACCGTGGAGACGGCGGTCATGGAATGCGCCGGGGCCGGCATCAGCCTGCGCAACCTGGAACGAGCCGATGCCTGAGCCCGGTAAATTCCACGTCACCACCCCTCTCTACCACGCAAGCAGCCGCCCGAACATAGGGCACGCTTACACCGCGCTGGCCGCCGACGTGCTGACCCGCCACCTGCGCGCCGGCGGCCGCGAGGTCTTCTTCCGGACCGGCGCCGACGCGCACGCCGCGGGCGTGGCCGGGACCGCGCGGGCGAGAGGCGCCGCTCCCGGGGATTGGGCGGACGGGGTCTCGGCGGATTTCGAGCGGGCCTGGAAACTCCTGAACATCGGCTACGACAGTTTCCTGCGCACCACGGACCCGGAGCACGCGCGCAGGGTGCGGGACGCCTTCGGGAAACTGCTCGCCTCGGGCGATATCTACCCGGGCGCCTGTTCCGGCCCTTACTGCGCCGCCTGCGGGAGCTTCTACGACGTGGGCGCGCTGCGCGGGGACGGGCTCTGCCCCGTGCACAGGACGAGGACGGAAAAGGTCTCCGGCGACGCCTATTTCTTCCGTCTCTCCCGCTACGGCAAGCCTCTCCTGCGGCATTACGCCGCCAACCCCGCCTTCCTGGCCCCGGCCCGGCGGGCGGCCGAGATGGCCGCCCTGGTAAAGAACGGGCTGGAGGATATCCCGGTCGCGCGGACCGGGGTCGGCTGGGGCATCCCCGTGAGTTCGGACCCGGAGCACACGGTCCAGGCCTGGTTCGGCGCGCTGCTCGCTCACATAACGGGAGCCGGCTGGGAAGCGGACCGCCCCGCGCCCGGATTCGCCCGGCTCTGGCCGGCGGACCTGCACCTGGCGGACGCGGAAAGCTTCCGCCTCCACGCGACCGCCTGGCCGGCCATACTGCTGGCGCTGGGCCTGCCGCTGCCGCGCAGGATCTACGCGCACGGCGGCTGGACGATAGAAGGGGACGGGATGTCCGGTACGGGCGGCGACGCGATAAGTCCGTCCGACATCATCAAGGAGTACGGGGCCGACGCGCTGCGCTATTTCCTGTTCCGCGAAACCCCGTTCGGCCAGGACGGCGATTTCTCGGCCGAGGCTTTCCGCCGGCGCTACAACGCGGACCTGGCCGGCGACCTCGGCGGTCTTTTCTCGCGGGTCCTGGGCCTGGCGGACAAGTATCCGGAGAACGGGCTGCCGAACCGGCCCGAGGAAGGCCCCGCCAGGAATTTCGCGCGCCTGCGCGCCCTGGAACCGCGGATAGCCGCCGATATCGAGGAACTGAACTTCTCCTCCGCCCTGGACCGCATCTGGGGGGCGGTGGGCGAGTTGAACGAATGCATGGGACCGGGCCGGGAGAAGGAGAGGGACCCCGCGGCCGGCGCGGACCTGCTCAAGGACATGGTCTGGTGCCTGCGCCTGCTGGCCGGCTGGCTCTATCCCTTCATGCCCGACACCTCGGCGCGGATGCAGATGATAATGAGCATGGGGACCACCGCCGCGGGCGTCGAGCCGCAGAAGGCGGCGCCGCTTTTCCCCGTCAAGGACTGACCGGGACTACCAGCGCATGGTCCTGAGGCGCGCCAGCAGGCGGTAGCAGGCGCCCAGCGCGGCGTCTATCCTGGAAAGAGAGAAAGGCGTAAGGGTCTCCTCGGGGGAGGGCTCCACCTGGTACAGGCGGGAATATTCGGCCACGGAGCGCCTCGCTCTCAGGACGAGCTCGTTGAGCGCCGCGTCGCCGCGGAGACCGGGCGGAACTTTCTCCAGCCGGTCGAAACCCAGGCGCCTGTAGGCCTCCGTCAGAAGGCGCTCGCCCCCCGGGTCGCGGAGCGTCCCGGTCCTGGCCCCTTCCGCTATGGAAAGCGGGCGCAGGGCCGCCAGCCGCGAGCGCACCACCTCCGGACTGCCCGGCAGCCCGCCCTCCACCAGCAGGAAATCGCCGGAAGAGAGCAGTTTGTCCAGCGGGTCCTTGAACTCCTCCAGCAGTTCCGGCGTGACGCGGCCCCGTCCCAGCTTTTCCAGGAAACCGGCGCAGACCGCGCGCAGGGCCTCCTGCTGCAGGGCCGCGAGCGGCTCCTCCGCGGCGCGCAGCACGCTTATGAAGAATTCTTTCTGGTCCAGGAAGCCGGGATGGGCCTCGCCGCCGAGTTCCCGCAGGCGCGCCGCCAGGCCGCTGCGGTGCCGGTAGACGGAAAAGGACCGTTCGGGAAAAGCCTGTTCCATGTAACTGTTCCGCCGCCTGGGCGGGGAGCGCCGCTACCGCGGGCCGCGGGAAGGGAGCAGCGCCCTCACCAGCCCTATCAGCACGCCCGACAGGGCGTATACCGAGAAGAATATGAAAAGGCCGTCCTGCGGATAGCGTATTATCAGGAAAAGGATGACCAGGATCAGCAGCATTCCCTTCAGGGAACCGGGGCGCACCGCGCCGCCTTTCTTGAAAGCGGCGTAGGGCACGGTCGAGACCATGAGCAGCGACAGCCCTATCATTATGAAGGGGATCGCGGCGTAGACGTGAGGCATCTGTTTCATGACCATGCTGATGCTGCGGAAGCCGCTCTCGGTCTCGAGCATGCTGTAGGCCAGCACTATCGAGCCCAGTATGCCGGCGGCGCCGGGGATCGGCAGGCCCTGGAAGTTCGGGTTCGGCGAATCGCCGCCGAAATGGGACTTCACGTTGTAGCGGGCCAGGCGCAGCGCCCCGCAGAGGACGTAGAGGAAGGCTACTGGGGCGCCCCAGTAGCCGTAATCCTTGAGCACGAAGTTGTACATCAGGTAGCCGGGGGCGATGCCGAACGACATCCAGTCCGAGAGGGAGTCTATCTCGACGCCGAAGGAACTCTCGCCGTGCACCAGCCTGGCGATGCGGCCGTCGAGCATGTCCATTACGATCGAGGCGATGATGAACCAGCCGGCCAGCACGAAATTGCGCTCGGTGGCCGCCAGTATCGAAAAGAAGCCGAAGGCCATATTGGCGATCGTGAACAGCGACGGGAGCACGACCGCGCCGGTCTTCTTCAGTTTCTCCACGTCTATCCGCTTCCTTTCCTCGGCCGTCATTCGGCCTTCCAGAGACCGATGATGTTCTCGGCGCCGGCGACCTTGTCGCCGGGCCTGACCAGGACCCTGACGCCCTTGGGCAGGTAAAGCGCCACCTGCGAGCCGAAATAGATCATGCCGAGGCGCTCGCCGCCCGCCACGGTCCGCCCTTCTTTAACGTAGCAGGCGATGCGGCGGGCTATCGCGCCGGTTATCTGCTCTACGGCGGCCCAGCGGCCGTTCCCGCCGTTTATCCTTATCAGGTTCCGCTCGTTCTTCTTCGCCTCGGGCTTATAGGCGACGGCGAAGCGGCCCTTCTCGTACTCTATCTTCTCGACCACCCCCTCCAGCGGGGCCCGCTGTACGTGCACGTTGAAGACCGAGAGGAAGATGCGCACTACGACGACCCCGGGATCGTCCTCGACGCCGACGCTGAGCACCGTGCCGTCGGCCGGGCAGATTATGTCGTTGGTGCCGAAGACCTTGTCGCGCTCGGGGTCGCGGAAGAAATAGGCCGAAAAGGCGGTGAGCAGGAAACCCAGGACCAGCAGCGGGACCCCGCACCACCGGCACCAGTAAGCGACCAGGCCGCCGACAGCGGTTATCGCTATGGTGACCGTAAGTATCCTGCGTCCTGCGGGGGCTAGGTTCATCTTCCTTCTCCTTTCAAGATCGAAAAGCCGTCGCCTTCAAAGCCGTGCCCGGGGCGGGACTCGAACCCGCACGGAGTGAACTCCAGCTGATTTTAAGTCAGCTCTGGCTACCAGTTACAGCACCCGGGCTCTGTTCCGGGCCCTCCCTTCGGCCGGGTCGTCCCCGCTCCGGAAGGAATACTCCGCTCGGCCCCGCTGCAAGGGGAAACCAGGCACCCCCGGCAGAGAACAGATTCTATCATTTTGCCGGGCTTTCAGCGGCGTCCCCGCCGGAGTTCGGAGGAGCAGAGGCGGTAGAAGTCCTCGCAGCTCAGCCAGGACACGCCGCGCGCGCCGGCGGCCGACTGCAGCCCCCGGTCCGAGGTGACCAGCACGGCGCGCACGCCGCAGGAGAGCAGGAACTCGCCGGTCTCCAGCAGAGAATCGTCGGCGCTGCGTCCCTCGTTGAAGGTCACGCTGACCGGCCCCCGGACCGGGAACCCCAGTTCGCGGAAAGGTCCGTCGAAATAGACCCGGAAGGAGGAGGAAGCCAGGAGCGGCAGCGCGGCCAGTTCCTCCACCCAGCCCAGGAACTCGGCCTCGGCCAGGTCCGGCGAGAAACCGCGGCCGCCCGGGAAACGCCGCGCGAAATTGGAGGCGTCGAGCAGGTACTGCGTGGGCTTGGAGGAAAGACGGCCGCTCAGACCTCCCCCTCCGGCGCGGCGCACGCCTCGGGGCCGGCCCCCCCGCCGGGAGGAGGCTCGCCGGCCAGCAGCGCTTTCAGCGTCCCTTCGGTGACATCGCCCGGTCCCGCGAAGGAGAAGACCTCGGCCGAGGAACTTACCAGCACCGAACAGGGAAGGTCGTAAACGCGGAAGGCGGTCAGCAGTTCGGGCGGCGCGCCCGGGGCCACCAGTCCTTTCACTTTCCGGCCGGCCAGCGCCCGGACGGCCGCGTCGCGGTCCGCGTCGGTGATATGGACGAAGGCCAGGCCCCGGCCGGCGAACAGGGAGGCCAGGGCGTCGAGCCGGTCGAACTCCGCCGGCGAGCCCGCGCAGCGCGGGGCCCAGAAATGCAGGACTGCGGCGCGGCCTCCCAGGTCGCGCCAGCCCCGCAATTCCGGCGGCGGACCGCCGATCAGTTCCTTCAGCCGCAGTTCGGGGGCCGGCAGGCCCGGCGAGGCCAGCAGGGGGCGCCGCTCGGGCCCCGGCGAGCAGGCGCAGAGCAGCAGCGCCAGCGCCGCGGCCGGACGCAGGTCAGAGATCATGAAAGCGGCCGTCCCTGAAAGGGAGCCGGTGCAGCGTGACGCCGAGATAACCGCCGTCCGGCAGTCCGCCCGCGCAGGCCATGACGGGGAAAGGGACGAAGTCGGCCTCGTTGAGATAGGCGGCGCAAAGGGACTCCACCGGCCCGGACAGCGTCGCCTTGGCCTGGAAATAGACGTCCCGGCAGTCGGCGGAGCCGTGCGGGCAGACGGAGAAGAATTCGGCCCGCACCTTCAGGGGACCGGCGGGAGAGCCGAGCTCTTTTTCCACGAAGACCGCGGCGGCCTGGCCGGGGCCGGACGGCAGCGGCAGAGCGAGCCGCACCGGGACATTGACCTCGGCCGGAACGGGGATGCCGCCCGCGGACTGGGTCCAGGAGCTGACATATCCCCGCGGTTCCAGGGGCAGGCCGTCGGCTGCGGCGGGCGGGCAAAAGGCGATAAGGGCGGCTATGGCGGCGTATCGGTTCATCGCCATATTATATTAATTAGGGGCCCCCTACGCGCAGCCGTCCCCTTTTTGCTTTGAAAAAAGTTTTATGCTATATTTCATGGCATGAGCAACACCGTCATCAAATTCGGGACTTCCGGCTGGCGCGCCGTCATAGCCGAGGAGTTCACGCTGAACAATCTCAAAAGGGCGGCCCACGCCGCGGCCCGGCACGCCCGCGACAACAAGGACTACGGTTTCAAGGGCGACGAATACCGTCTCAACCTGAAGAACGGTAAGGCCAAGGCCCCGTCCGCCCCGCTGGCCGTGATAGGCTGCGATACCCGCTACATGTCCGAGGAATTCGCGCGCAACGCGGCCGAGGTCTTCGCGGCCGAGGGCGTGAACGTCCTGTTCTCGCCCGGGGAGACCCCCACGCCCGTGGTGGCCTGGACCGTGATGCGCTCGGGCGCCGTCGGCGGCGTGATGATAACCGCCAGCCACAATCCCGCCAATTACAACGGCTTCAAGTGGACGCCCTACTGGGGCGGACCCGCGATACCGGAGGTCACCAACGACATAGAGGCCAGGGCCTCCGCGCTGACGATAGCCGACTGCGACAAGTTCATTCCCTACGCCCAGGCGAAAAACGCCGGTCTCGTGAAAGAGGAGGATTTCCACCACTCCTATTTCGCCCAGCTCTACTCGCTGCTCGACGCCGGCGCGCTGAAGAAGGCCCGCCTGAAGGTCGCCGCCGACTCCGTCTACGGCACGGCCCGCACCTACCTGCGGCCGGCGCTGGAGAAGATGGGCGCCTCGGTGACCCCGCTGCGCGAGCACCGCGACGTCACTTTCGGCGGCAGGCCGCCGGACACCGACGCGGAGAACCTGGCCGGCCTGAGGCAGGCCGTGCTCAAGGGGAAGCTCGCCCTCGGCCTGGCCTGCGACGGCGACGGCGACCGCTTCGGCGTGATCGATTCCGACGGGACCTGGATAGCGCCCAACGACGTGCTGGCGCTGCTGCTCGACCACCTGGTCCGCAACCGCGGCATGAAGGGCAAGGTCGCCCGCTCCGTCATGACCTCCCATTTCGCCGACGCCGTGGCCAGGAGCCACGGCCTCGAGGTCCGCGAGACCCCGGTAGGCTTCAAATACGTCGGGAACATGCTGCGCACGGGCCAGTTCCTGATCGGCGGCGAGGAATCGGGCGGCCTGTCGATCATGAACCACGTGCCGGAAAAGGACGGCATCCTGGCCTGCATGCTGCTGGCCGAGCTCTACGCCTACGAGCGCAAGCCGCTGGGCAAGGTGCTGGCCGGCCTGCGCAAGCGGGTGGGGACCTTCCTCAACACGCGCGTCAACCTGCGCCTCGGCCCGGACGCCGACGTGCAGGCGCTGGCGGCGAAACTGAACTCCGGCCCGCCGCTCAATCTGGGCGGTTCCTCGGTCTGGCGCATAGACCACACCGACGGTTTCAAGTTCATCATGCGCGACGGCTCCTGGCTGGGCCTGCGCCCTTCCGGCACCGAGCCGGTCGTGCGCATCTACGCCGAGGCCTCTTCGCGGGACAAGCTCGACAAGCTGGTCGACGCCGGGAAGAAGATAGCCGACGGCAAATTTTAAATAGAACCGGGGCACAGCCCCAAGGAGAACGAACATAATGGACGCCAAGATCAAGAAAATAACCGCCCGCGAGATACTCGATTCCCGCGGCTTCCCCACGGTGGAGACCGACGTGCTGCTCGCCGACGGCTCCTTCGGCCGCGCGGCGGTGCCCAGCGGGGCCTCGACCGGCACCCACGAGGCGCTGGAACTGCGCGACGGCGGCAAGCGCTACCGCGGCAAAGGCGTGCTCAAGGCCGTGGAGAACGTCAACAAGCTCATCGCCCCCGAACTCCTGGGCCTCAAGGCCGAGCAGGAGCGGATCGACGACCAGATGATAGAGCTCGACGGCACGCAGACCAAGAGCAAGCTGGGGGCCAACGCCATACTCTCCGTTTCGATGGCGCTGGCCCGCGCCGCCGCGGAGTCGGCGAAGCTGCCGCTCTACGCCTATATCCGCAAGGCCTACGGCCTCAGGCACAAGGACTTCCTGCTGCCCGCCCCGATGCTCAACATCGTCAACGGCGGCAAGCACGCCGACAGCGGCATCAATATCCAGGAGTTCATGATAGTCCCGACGGGCGCGGCGAAGTTCACCGACGCCATACGCATGGGCGCCGAAGTCTACCACACCCTCAAGGCCATCCTCTCCAAGGGCGGCTACACCACGGCGGTCGGCGACGAGGGCGGGTTCGCCCCCAAGATCTTCACGCACGAGGCCGTCATCGAGACCATCGTCAAGGCCATCAAGGAGGCCGGCTACACGTTCAAGGACGTGCAGATCGCCTTCGACTCGGCCGCCAGCGAGTTCTACAAGAACGGCAGCTACATGTTCGAAGGGGCCAACCTGACCGCCCAGGAACTCACCTCCCGCTACGCCGACTGGAAGAAGCACTTCCCGATAGTCTCCTACGAGGACCCGCTCGCCGAGGACGACTGGGAAGGCTGGGAGCATTTCACCAAACTGCTCGGCAAGAAGGCCCGCATCGTCGGCGACGACCTGTTCGTGACCAACCCCGAGCGCCTCAAGAAGGGCATCGAGGAGGACACCGCCAACGCGATCCTCATCAAACTCAACCAGATCGGTTCGCTGACCGAGACGATCCGCGTCATCAACATGGCGCACGAGGCGGACTACGCCACCGTCATCTCGCACCGCTCGGGCGAGACCGAGGACGCCTTCATAGCCGACCTCGCCGTGGCCACCAACGCCGGGGCCATCAAGACGGGCGCGCCGTGCCGCAGCGAGCGCCTCTGCAAGTACAACCAGCTCATCCGCATCGAGGAGGAGCTGGGCAAGAAGGCCAAGTACGCCAAGGACGCGGCCTTCCGCTTCAAGTAAAGACCGCCGCGGGGCGGCCTTCCGCGGGGAGGGCCGCCCCTTCCCTTTTCCCGGATGAGACAAAAGGACGCCGTTATCACCAGGAGAACGGGGCTGACGCTGCTCGCGCTGGCCGCGGCGGTCCTGCTGCTGGCCAATCCCGGTTTCCGCTCGCTGGTCGCGAACAAGCTGGAGGTCTTCAAGATGAAGCGGCGGCTGGCCGCGCTGAAGGCCGAGAGCGCGGAACTGAAGAGCGCCGCCGCCGAGACCGCCCGGAGCGAAAGCGTGGAATACAACGCGCGCAGGGAACTGGGGATGCTCAGGCAGGGCGAGATAGAGTTCCGCTTCCCCCCGCCTCCCGAGAAAGAGAGGGACAAATGAACGTCAGGCAGATAGCCGCGGGCCCCATGGATAATTTCTGCTACCTGGCCTGGGAGGGCGCCGGGCCGGAATGCGCCGTCATAGACCCGTGCTGGGAAGGCGCGAAGATAGAGAAGGAGCTCCTCGCGCTCGGCCTCAGGCCCGCGCTGCTGGCGCTGACCCACGGCCATCCGGACCATCTCAACGCCGCGGCCTGGTTCCTGGAGCGCTACGAAGGCCTGCGGGCCGCGCTGCACCCGGCCGACGGGAACATGGCCGAAGGGCTGGACCGGTCCCGGCTGCTGCCGGTCGCCGACGGGGAGGACCTGGAGGCGGGCGCGCTCAGGCTCAAGGTGCTCCACACGCCGGGGCATACCCCCGGCTCCTGCTCTTTCCTGGGCCCCGGCGCGGTCTTCACCGGCGACACGCTTTTCGTCGGCGCGATAGGACGGGTGGACCTGCCGGGCGCGGACCCGGAGCAGATGAGGCGGAGCCTGCTCAAGCTGGCCTCCCTGCCCGGCGACACCGCCGTCTGGCCGGGCCACGCCTACAACGGCTCCTCGACGACGATCGAAGCCCAGAAACTGCACAATATCTACGTGAAGCTGGCCGCGAAAGGCGGCGACGAGTTCATCTCGGCGGCGCTATGAAATGGGCCGTGGTCTCGGATTTCGACGGGACGCTGACGCTCGAGGACGTCGGCGACGCCATACTGACGGAGTTCGGCGTCTTCACCGCGGCCGACATAGAGCGCTCCTACGCGCCGGGGCAGTCGGTGGAAAAATGGATGCGGCGCGGTTTCGCGCGGCTGTCCGCCTCCCGCCGAGAGATCGAGTCGTTCATACTGCGCGCCATGAAGCCGCGCCGGGGCCTGCGGGCTTTCTCGGGCTTCTGCTCCCGCCGGCGGATCCCTTTCGACATAGTCAGCGGCGGGGCGGACATCTACGGCCGGCCGCTGTTGCGGGCCTGGGGAGTGAAGGCCCTCTCCTCTTTCGGACGCGCCAGGCGCAGGGGGCGCGGCTGGGACGTGGAATACGCGGACCTGGACGGCGCCGGGCTGCCGGCTTTCAAGGAGTCCAGGGTGCGGCATCATAAGAAGCTGGGCCGCCGCGTCCTGTTCTGCGGCGACGCGCCCAGCGACCTCCGGGCGGCGGCGCTGGCCGACAAGGTCTACGCCGCGGGCAGACTGCGCGGCCTCTGCCGGGCGAAGGGCGTAAAGTTCTCCCCGCTGACGGACCTGGCCGCGGCGGCGGACTTCATCGCCCGCAATTCCTGAGAGACCGGCATTATGCACCCTTACATACTCGACCTCGGCTTTTTCAAACTGCCGGCCTACGGTTTCATGGCCATGACGGGCTTCCTGGCAGCCTTCTTCTACCTGCGCGCCCGCCGCGAACGCGTCGGCGTCTCCGCCGAAAGCGTCTCCGACCTGGCCTTCTACGCCCTGCTCGGAGGGCTCCTGGGCGGCAAGCTCCTCTTCCTCGCCACCTTCTGGTATTCCTTCGGGGACGGCGCCTGGGAGCGGCTCCTGGCGGCCCTGAAAAGCGTGCAGTACGGTTTCGTCTTCTACGGCGGTCTGGGCGGCGGCGCGGCCGCGCTGTGGTACTGGGCCCGCGGCAGGGGAATAGGCTTCGCCGCCGCGGCCGACTTCACGGCGCCGGCCCTGGCGCTGGCGCACGGCTTCGGCCGCATAGGCTGCCTGCTGGCCGGCTGCTGCCACGGTTCGCCCGCGCACGGGGCCCCCGGCGTGGTATTCAGCGACCCGCTGTGCCTGGTGGAGCCTTCGCTGCTCGGAATGCCGCTTCATCCCGTGCAGCTCTACGAAGCCGCCGGCAATTTCCTGATATTCGCGGCGCTCCACCTGCTGTGGGAACGCGGGGCCCGACGCGGGGCCGGAGCGGTCACCGCTCTTTACGTGCTGCTTTATTCGGCGCTCAGGTTCGCTCTGGAATTCCTGCGCGGCGACGACAGGGGAGGGCTGAGCGCGGGGCTGTCCCAGGCGCAGTTCATCGCGCTGGCGGCGGCGGCCGCCGCCGCGGCCTGGCTGGCCTTTTCGGCCCGGAGAAAAGAGAATGGAAAATAAGAAACTGATATATTCCGGCGCGGGCACAAGGCTGGACCTTTTCGTCAAGAGCGGCGAACCGGGCCTCTCGCGCGAGTTCGTCAAGCGCCTCATCGCCGAGGGCCTGGTACGGGTGAACGGCCGCGCCGTCAAACCGGCCGCCCCGCTGAAGGACGGCGACGAGGTGACCATCTCCGCGCCCGCCGCCGGCGCGGCGGCCTCCGCGCGGCTGCCGGGCATGATAATTAGCGAGGACGGGGAATTCATGGCCGTGGACAAGCCGGCCGGGCTCTGCGTGCATCCGACGGATTCCAACTGGGAACGCGATCCGCGCGCGGCGCTCCTGGGAGAGGAGACGCTGGTGTCGATACTGGCCAAAGAAAGGCCGGAGCTCGCCGGGGTGCCCAGGTTCGGCCTGGTGCACCGCCTGGACCGTGAGACCAGCGGTCTCATGCTGATAGCCAGGACGCCGGCCGCGGCGGAATACTTCTCGGCGGCCTTCCGCGACAGGGAGATAAGCAAGCTCTACATCGGCGCGGCGGCCGGCGACCCGGAATCCGACGCCTGGACGATGGACGCGCCGATGGGCCGTCCGACGGGAGCGCGCAGGATAAAGGTCTGGGAGTACGGGCGCGACGCGGTGACCAATTTCAGAGTGCTCGAGCGCGCGGGCGGGGCCTGCCTGCTCGACATAAGGCCCGAGACCGGCCGCACGAACCAGATAAGGGTCCACCTGGCGCACGCGGGGCACCCGATAGTGGGCGACGATATCTACGGCGGACCGCCGGCGGCGCGCATGCTGCTGCACGCCATGCGCCTGGAGTTCGCCCACCCCGCCACGGGCCGCCCGACGAAGATCGCCTGCCCCGTCCCCGAAGATTTCAGGAAGGCCTGGCAGTCCCTCACAGGCCGCCCCTTCAGGCTCAAGCCGATAAAATAGGAAAAACTATTCCGGGTGCTGAGGGCGGCTCACCACGAAAAAACGCCGCTCGCACACCGTGCTCGCGCTCCGACCTCGCCGCTCGCTCTCGTATGCGCCTCCGCTCCGCGGGAAGCAAAGCACCGTCAGCTGCGGCGCATACTCCGTAAGCTCGCGGCTTCGGACGGTTTTTCTTAGGTGAGCCGCCCCCATCCCCCGGTTGTTTCTTTATAGGAGTCCTAACGGGCAGGCTTCCCTCCCAGCCTTCCGGCAAGCCGCATGATGGAGGCTTTTTCCCAAGCGGAGCTCGGGAACCGGCACTGCCGGACGGGCATGATTGTTTGAGGCCTTGCGCGCTATGCGCGCAGGCCGAGTTCGTGCCCGGCCGAGCGAAGCGCAGGGTGGATTTCAAAAAGCCGGACCGCGGCGGACGGAAGGCTGGGAGGGAAGCCAATAATCGGACCGTGACAAGCGTGGAAGCCTCCGGGGGACCTATCGAGGTCAGACGGGTTTTTCGCGGTCCAGCAGCGGGCCGAGCAGCCAGGCCAGGCCGAAGGTGGAGAAGGTCCCTATCACGATGATCCAGCTCCAGCCCAGCGCCAGCGTCCCCCTCTCCGAGAGGAAAAGCACCACCGCCGCCATGACGGCGCTGAACACCATCGCCGCGATATTGGCCCGGTCGGCGCGGCGCGCCGTCAGCAGGCCCAGCAGGAAAACGCCCAGCAGGCTGCCCGCCGTCACGCCGTTGATCTTGAAGGCGAGCCACAGCATGCGGCCGGAGCCCGCCGCGCAGGCCCAGGCTATGAGCGCCAGCAGCAGGCCGAAACAGACCACGCTCACCCGCGAGACGAAGAGGTAATGCCGCTCGTCGCCGTCCTTCCTTATCAGGGGCCTGTAGATGTCGGTCACGAACGACGAGGACAGCGAGCTCAGCGGGGAGTCTATGCTCGCCAGCACCACCGCCGTCAGCACCAGGCCCTTGAGACCCGAGGGCAGCACGTGCACCGTGAAATGCGACAGGATCTTGTCGGCGTTCTCCGGCAGCGGCAGGCCCGAGTTCTGGCGGTAGAAAACGTAGAGCAGCGTGCCTATCGCCAGGTAGAGCCAGGTCAGCGGGACGCTGGTGAAGATGGTGTAGATCAGCGTGCGCTGGCTCTCCTTCCGGGTCTCCAGCGTCAGCAGCCGCTGCATCAGCTCCTGGTCGGTGCCGAAGGCCGCCATCGAACCGAAGACGCCGTTGAGCAGGGCGGCCCACAGCAGGTTGGGGTCCTTCATGCCCCAGCCCAGGTTGAAGACCGACAGTTTTCCCGCCTCCGAAGCCAGCTGCCAGGCGCCCGCCAGGCCGCCGTCGATATGCGCGACCAGCCAGCCCGCCACGGCCGCGCCGGCCGCGAAGAACATCACCGATTCGAAAGTGCCGGTCCAGAGCACCGCCTTGATGCCGCCGAAGCCTATGAAAACGACGCTGATGGCGGTGAAGAACACTATCGTGTGCCAGAGCTCCCAGCCCATTATGACGGAGACCGCCAGCGACGCCGCGTAGAGCCGCACCCCGGAGGCGAAAAGCCGCGTCACGAAAAAGAAGGACGAGCCGGCGTACTGCGTGCCGGCGCCGAAACGGTGCCGCAGGAATTCGTAGATGGTGGTGCAGTTGAACCGGTAGAAGGCCGGGATGAAGACGAAGGCTATGAGTATGCGGGCCGCGGCGGAGCCGAGGAAGAACTGCAGGTACTGCCAGTTCTCCATGTAGCCTATCGGCGGTATGCCGACTATGGTCATGGCGCTGATCTCGGTGGCGACGAAGGAGAGCGTGCCCACCCAGACGGGGGTCTTGCGGCTGCCGAGGAAGTAGTCGCGGGTATCGCGCTCCTCGCGGCCCTTGAACCAGGAGATCAGGAAGAGCGCCAGCACCGCGGCGCCCAGCAGGCCGTAGTCCAGCGCGGACAGGCCCTCGAAAGCGACGGCGGCGGAGGCGGCGTCCATAGCGTCAGCGGCCCCGGCGCCCGGCGGCGGCGCGCTTCTCTTCTTTCTTGATCACGTTCCACCGGGCGAGCACCTCGCCGGAGGTGCGCAGCTTCTCGCGGCCGAAAACATGCGGGTGGCGGCGGACCAGTTTGGCGTTTATTCCGCGGACCACGTCGCGCATGGAAAAGCGCCCTTTGGCCTCGGCCAGGGCCGCGTGGAAGACCACCTGCAGCAGCAGGTCGCCGAGCTCCTCCTCGAGATTGCCCCAGTCCCGCGCCCGCACCGCGCGCTCGACTTCCCGCGTTTCCGAGCGCAGGTGCCGCAGCAGCGAGCGGTGCGTCTGTTCCCTGTCCCAGGGGCAGCCCGACGGCGAGAGCAGGCGGCGCATTATGCCGCAGAGGCCGGCCAGCTCGCGGCCGGCCGCGGCGTACCGGGGATGCGGTCCGATCGTTTTTTTGCCCATAAAGCGGTTCTCCGGAGCGGATAGACTGTCAAGCTCCATAAAGTATATAATTAAAAACGCGGACCTATAAAATCCCCGGATCCCGCGAAAACGCGGGGAGGGCCGCCCGGAGGGGTAATGGCAGGCACTAAGACAAAGGCGCCGGAAGGCGCGGCGGCGGTGCTCGACAAGGGCTTCGTCAAGCTGGTGGATTTCATGGGCGGCGACATGCGCGCGGTCGAGTCGGCCCGCGTCTCTTTCGGCGGCGTTTCCAAGGGCGAGGACCGCGACCGCAAGCTGCTCGAGTACCTGCTGGAGCACGGCCATTTCTCCCCCTTCGAGCACTCCGTCTTCCAGTTCCACATAAAGTGCCCCATCTTCGTGGCCAGGCAGTGGATGCGCCACCGCATAGCTTCCTACAACGAGATCAGCGCCCGCTACACCGAGGTGCACGACGAGTTCTACATGCCGGAGGAATTCCGGGCGCAGGACACCGTCAACCGCCAGGGTTCCGTGGAGGGCGGGCTGGACCACCGGAAGCTCTCGGCGGAATATTCGGCGGCCATCGAGGCCTCCTACGCGGCCTACCAGGCCCTGCTCAAGGCCGGCGTCGCCAGGGAGATGGCCCGCGGCGTCCTGCCGGTCTCCCAGTACACCCAGTTCTACTGGACCGTGAACGCCAGGAGCCTCCTTAATTTCCTCGATCTGCGCCTGGACAAGCACGCCCAGCTGGAGATACGGCGCTACGCCGAGGCCATAGCGGAGATCTTCCGCGGGAAGATGCCGTGGACCTGGGAGGCGCACCGGAGGCTGAATGCGGACTAGGGCGGCGCTCTTCCTCTCCGTCCTGCTGGCCGCCGCCGCGGCCCAGGCCCAGACCACGCTGACCTTCGCGCCGGGAGAGGGTTCCATCCGCCGCGGCGACCTCGAGCTGCGCGCGAAATTCTCCGGCATCGCCACCGCCCAGGACGCTTACGACGTTTACGCCCTTTTCGACGGACGGGTGGAGGAAGTGATAGGGGAGCTGTTCGATTTCGTCACGCCCAAGAGCGTGCTGGCCAAGATGGTCTCCGGCGAGATGGCCGCGATGATAGACTCCACTTCGAGGGACGCCCTGGCGCAGATGGAGAAACGCTGGAAGGGCGTCTTCAAGATCTACGACGTAAAACCGGAGCACACCGGCATAATCTCGGCCCTGCACACCGCCCCCAAGACCGCGGTCACGAAAGGGGAGAGGCTTTTCACCGTGGCCAGGAAGATCATGCTGATCGGCCGCAACACCGAACGCCTCTACTACGTCCCGCGGCCGGGCATGACCGCCGATCTGAGCTATGCCAGGGACCCCGCCGTGAAACTGACGGCCAAAGTCACCGGAGTGGTGCCCCTGGAGGAGGAACCGGGTTTCTACCGGCTCTGGCTGGAGGCCGACCAGCTCAGGGAGAAGATACGCATAGGGCACCGGTTCGACGGGGAGATCCTGCTCGGAAAGGCGGCCGGGGCCGAGATAGCGCCGCGCGGGGCCATCGTGGAGAAGGACGGGCGCAAGTACCTGATGACCGAGATAGAGACCGGCCTGATGAATTTCGAGGAGGCGGAGATAACCCGCCGCGGGAACGCGATACTCCTGCCGGAGCCGCCCCGGACCGCGGAGCCCGGAAAAGCGGAGGAGAGAAAACGTGGAAAAGACCAGAAAAAGCCCTAACCTCGCCTATTCCAGTTTCATGTTCCTGAAGCTGGACCCGGCCTTCAGGCGCCTGATCTCCAACGAGAAGATAGCCGCCAAGCAGGAGTTCGAGAACCTGGTGGCCTCCTGCCAGGAGAAGATCTTCCTGCGCACCTACCTGGTCTCCGGCCTGCGTTCTGACTCCGACGTCCTCTTCTGGCGCATGTCGCAGGACCTGGACTTCCTGCAGGAGCTCTGCGCCCGGACCTTCTCCGCCGGCATAGGCCGCTGGCTGCTGCCGACCCATTCTTTCCTGGGCATCCACACCTTCCCCGACGGCCAGCGCAAGGACCTGGATTTCGGCTTCCTGCCCAGGGACCTGTTCGGCCGGCACAAGTACATGCTGCTGCATCCCGTCATCAAGACCCATTCCTGGTACGACCTCTCCGAGGAGGAGAGGACCGCTCTGCAGAACGAGCGCCTCCGCGTGCTGGCCAGGCACGCCGACATCCAGGAGAACATGTTCATGTCCTACGGCCTCGACGAACAGGAGATGCTGGTGGTGCGCGAGGCGCGCTCCCTCTCCGACCTGGCGGCGGCGACCAAGGAACTGCGCGAGCAGCGCATCAAACGCTACACCTCGCTGGACAGGCCGGTCTTCTTCTGCGTGGGCAGGGACCTGCGCGACATACTGGACGCCATAAACTGAGACCCGCCGGGAGCGGGAAAACCGGGCGGGACACAAGGAGTCGTTATGAGAACACTGGGGATAATCATGGCCGGGGGCAAGGGAGAGCGGCTCTACCCTCTCACCAAGGAACGCTCCAAGCCGGCGGTGCCGTTCGGCGGCAAATACCGCATCATCGACTTCGTGATCTCCAACTTCATCAACTCGGGCATCTATTCCAACTACGTGCTCGTGCAGTACCTGTCGCAGTCGCTGATAGAGTACCTGCGCAATACCTGGAACCAGGGAGGCATGATCAAGGACCACTTCATCACGGTGGTCCCGCCCCAGATGCGCCTCGGGGAGGTCTGGTACCGCGGCACGGCCGACGCCGTCAAGCAGAACATGAACCTGGTCAACGACTACAAGCCGGACCTCGTCGCCGTGTTCGGCGCGGACCACATCTACCGCATGGACATACGCAAGATGATAGACTTCCACGTGAAGAACAACGCGGACGTCACGATCTCGGCGCTGACGGTCCCGCTGAAGCAGGCCTCGCGCTTCGGCACGATACTCGTGGACTCCAGGAACAAGGTGACGGGCTTCGAAGAGAAGCCGAAGAACCCGAAGCCCATCCCGGGCGACCCCAACCACGCCTTCGCCTCGATGGGCAACTACATCTTCAGCTACGACGCCCTGGTCAAGATCCTGCACGAGGAATCCGGCGACAGCAAGGGCCTGGACTTCGGCAAGACCATCCTGCCCAGCATCCACAAGCGCTACCGCGTCTTCGCCTACAACTTCGACAGCCAGGTGCTGCCCGGGGTCAGGCCGTACGAAGAGAAGAACTACTGGCGCGACGTGGGCACGATCGACGCTTTCTGGCAGGCGCACATGGACCTGCTCGGCGCCAGGCCGAAACTCGACCTCAACAACCCGCAGTGGCCGATACAGGACGACAAGACCAATTCGGCGCCCGCCAAGATCCTGGAGTCGAACCTGCAGGACTGCATGATCTCCGACGGCTGTTTCATCAACCAGTCCTCGCTCAAGCGCTGCATCCTCTCCAACCACGTCACCATACACGAGAAATGCCAGCTCGAGGACTGCATCATCATGGACGGCTGCGAGATAAAGGCCGGCTCGCGCCTGCGCAAGGTCATCATGGACCGCTTCAACACGATCGAGCCCAGGAGCGTGATCGGTTACGACGCGGAGAAGGACTCCCAGCGCCACTACATCGACCCCGACGGCATCGTGGTCATACCGCGCGGCATCTCCAAGTGGGAGTGAGCCGCTCGCGGCGCCGGGGGGAAGGGAGCGCCCGATGAAGAACAAGTTCTTCTGCCTGCACGCCCATTTCCGCGGCCAGGCCGCCGCCGACCCCCGGACCGGCGACTGGAAGGCCGAGCCTTCGGCCCGGCCCTGGCGGGACGCGGACCACCGGCTGGCCGCGGAGGAACTTCTGCCCCTTTACGCGGCGGCCCGCGTTTCCGGCGGCTCCCCGGCCGGGGGGCCGCCGGACTTCTGCGGCCTCACGAGCTTCGACATCTCCCCCCGCCTGCTCGACTGGCTCGACGCGTTCTTCCCCGAACTGCCGGCCGCGCTGGCCGAGGCCGACCGGCGCGCCGTCAGGGAATCCGGCGAGGGCGCGGCGCTCGCGCATCCCTGGCCCCACGCGGCGCTGCCGCTCCTTTCCCCGCGCGACAGGCGCGCCGCCGTGCGCTGGGGCCTGGACTATTTCGAGCGCAGGTTCAAGCGCAGGGCCGCGGGGATGTGGCTGCCCGAGAACGCCGCCGACGAGGACACGCTGGCGGCCCTGGCCGAAGCCGGCGTTCTTTTCACCGTCCTGGCCCCGTCCCAGGCGCGGGCTTTCCGCAAGCGGGGGCTGCAGAAATGGGAACCGGCCAATCCCAACAGCCTCGACACGGGCGTTCCCTACCAGTGGAGTTCCCCGGACGGCGCCTCGCTGGCGGTCTTCTTCTCCAGCCCCCGCATCTCCGGGCTCCTCCGCTCCTCGCCCTGCTCCGCGCCGGAGCTCTCGGCCGCCGTCGAAGCCGAGATCCCGCATGGCCGCGGCGCCGCGCTCGCTTCCGCGGCGCTGGACTGGGAACGCCACTCCCGCCGCCATCCCGGCGCCGCCGGAAGGCTGGTCTCTTTCCTGCGCTCGGTGAACAGGAGCTCTCGCTGGGGACTTTCCAATTACGCCTCTTTCCTGCGGGACAACCGCCCCGCGTACGAAGTCGAGATAGCTTCGCCCTCCTCCTCCGCCTGCCCTCACGGTCTGGAACGCTGGTCCGGGGAGTGCTCCTGCCGCGACTCCTCCGGTCCGGAAAGGCCGGTCAGGTGGCGCCCCGCCCTGCGCCGCGCCGCGGCCCTGCTGGAGGAGCGCTGCGCCGCCGTCTACGAAAGGGAGGGCGCCGCCCTGTTCGGCGACCCGTGGAAAGTCCTCGAGGAAGCGGGCGCCGCGCTGGCCTGCGCGGACCCGCACGAGGCCCGCAGGTTCCTCTCCCGCGCTTTCGGGCGGCAGCCGAAACCCGCCGAAGCCAGAAAAGCCATGGAACTCCTGCGCATGCAGCAGGCCCGCCTGCTCTCGCTGGACAGCGACGCCTGGTATTTCGACGGCCCGGATTCCCCCGCCGCGCGCGGCGCGCTGGCCTGGGCGGCGGCCGCCTGCTCCCTGGCCGGTCCCGACGGCGAAGCGGCGGCGGAAGGGTTCGCCGGGCTCCTGGACGAAGGCGGGGAGGGAACCGGCGCCGCTTTCCTCGGGGAGTTCCGCAAACCGCGCGGACCCGTCCTGGCCGCCTGTTCCAAGGCCCTGTTCCTGGCGGCCGGGCTCCCCCCCGCGCCGCGCCAGGGCCGTTTCCACGTGCTGGTCAATTACGAGGAGCGTTTCGATAAGGAGGGCGCCGCGTTCCTGGGCTGCTGCCTCCGGGTGGAGGACCGGGACACTCTCGCCAACGAGGAGTTCGCCGTGCTCGCCGTACTGCCGCGGGAGGGGGAAGCGTTCGCCCTCGCCGCCCCGGCCGCGGACGCGGAAGCGGCTTCCGCCTCGCTGGCCGGTCTCTCCGCCGCCGCCTCCGCGGCGGGGACCATCGAGCTGGCCCGCGCGCGGCTCGCGCTGGAAATGAGGGCGGGCTCTCTCACGGGAGAGGCGGCCTGGACGGCCGCCGCGGCCGGGCTCTCCGCCGGCAGGCCCTCGGCCGACGAGAAGAGCTGGCTTTCGGAACTGCGCCGCCTTTCCCCGGCCAGGCTGCAGGACCCTTCCCTGCCGGCCCTGCTGCGCCGGCTTACCGATCTCCTGGGCTCCCCGCCGCCGGGGGCGCACGAGACCTGCCGCCAGGCGGTGGCGCATCTGCGGCTGCTGCTGGAGCGTTCGGACCCCGCCCTGGCCTTCGCGGGGCCGTGGGCCCGGCTCTTCTCGGACGCCCCGTTCACGGCGCACCTCCCCGGATTGCGCAGGGTCCTGGCCGAAAGACTGGAGGAAAAGGACCTGCCCGCCGAGACCCCCGCTTTCCGGGAGGCCGTCCGCGCTCTGCTGCGCGAGACCGGGCTCGACGACCCGTATGACCTCGAAAAAACTAAGGCTTAAGAACCTCGACGAGATAATGGACCTCCTGGGCCCGTCCGACGAAAGCCTGCGGCGGCTGGAGAAGGAGCTCAAGGTCCGCATCTTCGTCCATCATCATCCCGAAAGCGAAAGCGCGACCCTTACGATCAAAGGTTCCACTTCCGCCGCGGACAAGGCGCTGGCCCGGCTGAAGGCCGTCCTGGAGGATTCCGCCGCGGCGCGCATAGCCCCGAAGGACCTCAAAGTCCCTTCGGAGAAACGCGCGCCGGGCGGGGCCGTCTTCGTGGGACCCGACGGCGAAGCCGTCTACCCGCGCGGAGCCAACCAGGCGGACTACGTGCGCGCGATGGAGGAGAGCGACCTGGTGGTGGCGACCGGCCCCGCCGGCACCGGCAAGACCTATCTCGCCGCGGCCTGCGCGCTCCGCCTGCTGCGCTCCGGCAAGGTGCATCGCGTCATACTGACCCGTCCCATCGTAGAGGCCGGGGAAAAGCTGGGCTTCCTGCCCGGCGACGTCTCCGAAAAAGTGCACCCCTATCTCAAGCCCCTCTACGACGCCTTCTATTCCCTGCTCGGACCCGAGAAGTTCCGCGACCTGAGACAGGAAGAGGTCATCGAGACCGTGCCGCTGGCCTATATGCGCGGCCGCACGCTCGAGAAGGCCTTCATAATCCTCGACGAGGCGCAGAACACCCTGCCCGAGCAGATGAAGATGTTCCTGACCCGCATGGGAACGGCCTCCAAGATCGCCGTGACCGGCGACATCACGCAGATAGACCTGAAGGAAAAGAACCGCTCGGGGCTGGTGCTGGCGCGCGAGATCCTCAAGGACGTGCGCGGCGCGAGGTTCGTCGACTTCGACGCGGGCGACGTGGTGCGCCACCCGCTGGTGCGCTCCATACTGGCCGCCTACGAGAAGTGGGAGAAGGAGCACCCCTCCGCGTGAAGCTTTCGGTGAACGTCGTTTTCAAGGCCGACCCCGGCCCGGCGGTGAAGCGCCGGTCCGCCCCGCTGGCCCGCGCCGTACGCAAGGCCCTGCCGCGCGCCCGGGGAGAGGTCAACCTGGTCTTCGTCGGCGGCCCGGAGATAATACGCCTGAACAAGGCTTTCCTCGGGAAGTCGCACCGGACCGATGTGATCGCCTTCAATTACCCGCCCTGCCCCGCCCCCGGCGCTCCCTTCGGCGACATCTTCGTCTGCCTGCCCCAGGCCAGGCTGCAGGCCCGCGAGCTCGGCCACCCGCTGCAACGCGAACTGCTGCTGCTCGCGCTGCACGGGGCGCTGCACCTGGCCGGCATGGACGACGACACCGCCGCCCGCCGGGCCGCCATGCACCGCCGGGCGGAACGGCTGGCCGCCGTTCTCTGAGCCCCTCCCCCTTATTTTGTAAAATAAATACCATGAACGCGCTGATACCGCTGCTGGCGCTCCTCCTTTGCTCTCCCGCGCGGGCCCAGAAGGCCGAGGAGCCCTCCTGCGAGGAGATGGCGGCCACGGTAACGCGGCCGGCCATGGACGCCGTGATGTCCGCCGTCAGATCCAGGATGCGGTCCAGGAAACGCATCTCGCCCCTGGACTTCGACCAGATCTTCGACGACGGTTTTTTCCGCGGCTCCAAAAGGCCTTTCGACGACATCAGGACCTTCGAGCAGCGCGTAAGCGAGACCTTCGCGGGCGAAGGAGCGCAGATACGCGACTCCTACCGCCGCTGGGCCTCCGAAAGGCTGGAAGAAGGCCCTCTCAAGCCTTACGTCGAGCACGGGCAGGATACGATAACCGTGGTCCTGCGCTCCCCCCAGCTGGCCAAAGGTTCCCTGAACCTGGACATCAACAAGGGCCGCATAAAGATGACCTACCAGGCCCCGCTCAAACTCCAACCGCCCGGCCGCCCGCCGGCCAGGGCCAGGAAGTTCGACAAGCTCCTGCCCATACCGGAAAGGGCCGACCCGGACAAATACAGGATAGAGCCGCGGCCCGACGGGCTGCTGATAATCTTCGACCGGGCGCGGACCGGCGCGACGGAGGCATCAGAGTGAATACCGAGACCAACGCCAGGACTTTCCAGGAGATAGACGCCCGCCAGCAGCGGCGCTGGAAGGAAATGGCCGCTTTCAGGACGGAACGCCTGCCAGGCAAACCCAAATTCTACTGCCTCGACATGTTCCCCTACCCGTCGGGCGACGGCCTGCATGTCGGCCACCCCGAGGGCTACACGGCCACCGACATACTCTGCCGCTACAAGCGGATGAAAGGCTTCGAAGTCCTGCACCCTATGGGCTGGGACGCCTTCGGCCTGCCGGCCGAGAACTACGCCATCTCCACCGGCGTGCACCCGCGCGTCACCACGGAAAAGAACTGCGCCACCTACAAACGGCAGATCCAGGCCCTCGGCTTTAGTTACGACTGGGACCGCGAGATCAACACCTCCGACCCGGCTTACTACAAATGGACGCAGTGGGTATTCCTGCAGCTGTTCAAGAAAGGACTGGCATACGAGGACACCCGGCCCATTAACTGGTGCCCCAAATGTAAGACCGGCCTGGCCAACGAGGAGGTCTTCCAGGGCAAATGCGACCGCTGCGAGACGCCCATAGAGAAGAAAAACCTCAAGCAGTGGATGCTGAGGATCACCGCTTACGGTGACCGGCTGCTGGCCGACCTGGAGGGGATAGACTGGCCGCATTCCACCCGCCTCATGCAGGAGAACTGGATAGGCCGCTCCGAAGGCGCCGAGGTGGACTTCGAAGTGCCCGGCGCCGGCAAGCTGCGCGTCTTCACTACGCGCCCGGACACCCTTTACGGGGCCACCTATATGGTGCTCGCGCCCGAGCATCCCTTCGTCTCCAGGATAACGACGCCGGAGCAGAAGGCCGCCGTCGACGCCTACGTGGCCGCCGCCGCCAACAAGAGCGACCTGGAACGCACGGAGCTGGCCAAGGAAAAGACCGGCGTCTTCACCGGCGCCTACGCCCTCAACCCGGTCAACGGTGAGAAGATCCCGGTCTGGGTCGCCGACTATGTCCTGATAACCTACGGCACCGGCGCCATCATGGCCGTGCCGGCCCATGACGACCGCGACCACGAATTCGCCGTCAAGTTCGGCCTGAAGATAATAGAGGTCCTCAAAGCTCCCGCGGACTGGAAAGGCGAGGGCGCCTTCTGCGGCGACGGCACCTCTATAAATTCCGGCGTGATCACCGGCCTGCCTACCCCCGAGGCCAGGAAGAAGATCACCTCCTGGCTCAAGGAGAAGGGGATAGGCGAACCGAAGGTCAATTTCAAACTGCGCGACTGGGTTTTCTGCCGCCAGCGCTACTGGGGAGAACCTTTCCCGCTGGTGCACTGTCCCAAGTGCGGCACCGTACCCGTGCCGGAGAGCGAGCTGCCGGTACTGCTGCCCGAGGTGGAGAAGTACGAGCCCACCGGGACCGGCGAATCCCCCCTCGCCGCGATAGACAGCTGGGTCAACACCAGGTGCCCGTCCTGCGGCGGCCCCGCCAGGCGCGAGACCAACACCATGCCGCAATGGGCCGGCTCCTGCTGGTACTACCTGCGCTTCATAGACCCTAAGAACGACAAGGCTTTCGTCGACAAGGAACTGGAGAAGGCCTGGATGCCGGTGGATCTATACATAGGCGGCACCGAACACGCCGTCCTGCACCTCCTTTACGCCAGGTTCTGGCACAAGGTACTGTTCGACCTGGGCCATGTTTCCACGAAGGAACCGTTCAGAAAGATGGTGCACCAGGGCATGATACTCTCCTACGCCTACCGCGACGGCAAGGGCGCCTACCGCAACTACAAGGAACTCGATATCGCGGAGGACGGCACTGCTAAAACGCCCGAAGGCGAGACAATAAAGCCCTTCGTAGAGAAGATGTCCAAGTCCAAAAAGAACGTGGTAAACCCGGACGAAGTACTGGAACGCTACGGGGCCGACGCCTTCCGCCTCTACGAGATGTTCATGGGACCGCTGGAGGATTCCAAGCCCTGGAACGTGCGCGGCATCGAGGGCGTCTACCGCTTCCTCAAGCGCGCCTACGCCTGGGGCCTGGAGCGGGCCGGCTCGCTGACGGACAAGCCGGCGGAAGGACAGGACCTGATCCTGCGTCACCAGACCATAGAGAAGGTCGGCTCCGACATAGAGGCGCTCAAGTTCAACACCGCCATCTCCGCGCTGATGGTATACCTCAACCGCCTGACCGAGCGGAAGGAGACCCTGCGGGAAGACTTCGAGACCTTCCTCACGCTGCTGCACCCTTTCGCGCCGCATATAACCGACGAGCTGTGGGAGGTCTCCGGCGGGGAGGGGACGCTGATGAAACGGCCGTGGCCGGAGGCGGACAAGTCGGTCATAGCGTCGCGCACGATAGAGATACCCGTGCAGATAAACGGAAAAATACGGGAGAAGCTGCGCGTGAAAGAGACCACGTCCCAGGACGAGCTCAAGCGCCTGGCCCTGGAGGCCGCGGCGGCGCATACGGCCGGCAGGACCATCGTGAAGACCATCGTGGTGCCGGGCCGCCTGGTGAGCATAGTCGTCAAATAAAGGGAAAACAGGGGATACAAGGGGAGAAACATGAAAAAATTAGCCATAGCGTCCGCGTTCCTGCTCTCGGCCTGCGCCGGCGGGCCCGACGTGGTCTACCGGCCGGCCGAACAGAAGCTGCCGCAGCATATCAAGCGCATAGCGGTACGGCCTTTCGTCAACAGGACGCAGCAGTTCGGCCTCGAGGAGAAACTGACGCTCAAGACCATAGACGAGTTCCTCAAGAACGGCGAGTACGGCGTGGTGCAGGAGAGCGGCGCCGAGGGCGTCATAGTCGGGGAGATAACCCATTACATACTCACGCCGATACAGTACGACGTGAACCTGGTGCCCACCGTCTACAAGCTCAATGTCCTGGTGAACGTGCGCCTGCTCGACCGCGCGCTCAACCGCTACCTCTGGGAGGAACCGGCGATGCAGGCGACCAAGATGTATTCCGGGCCCACGCTGCCCGGCGGGCTCACCGAGGAAAGCGCCCGCGAATACCTCTGGGAGATACTCGCCAAGGACATAGTGAAGCGCACGGTGGAGGGCTTCGGCGCGGCGGGCAGCGCCTCGCAGAAGAAAGTCCCCGGGGCCATACCGGAGCCGTCCAAAGCCCCCTGATATGCCTTCGCTTACGCAGGAACAGCTGAGAGCGGAATGGGAGAGCGGCGCCCTCCGCCCGGTCTATTACCTCTGCGGCGAGGAGAAGTACCTCAAGGAGAGGGCGATGGAGCTCCTGCTCTCGCGCCTCAAGCCCGACGCCTTCAATTTCTCGGAATTCCCGGCCGGCAAGGGCGGTTCGCGCCAGGCCATACTGCAGGCCATGACGCCGCCGATGGCCGCCGCCCGGCGGCTGGTGGTGCTGCGCGCCGCCGAGAAGGCCAACTCCGAGGAGCTGGAAGGCATACTCGAGTACCTTTCTTCCCCCAATCCCGACGCCTCGCTGGTCATAATTTCCGACAGGAAGCAGGACAAGGCCGACCCGCTCTACGACCCCTGCTCCAGGGCCGGCGCGGCCGCGTCCTTCAAGCCGCTCTTCCCGGCCGAGGCCGAGGCCTTCTTCGCCGCCATGCTGCAGCGCGACGGGCTGACCGTCTCGCGCGAAGCCGCGGCCATGATGGTCGAACTGGCCGGCACCGACTCTCTGGCCCTGCGCCAGGAGGCGGAGAAGCTGGCGCTGCTGCGCCACGGCAGCAAGGGCCGTATCACGGAAGAGGACGTGGCGGAATCGGCCGGGTTCTCGCGGGAACTGGGTCCTTTCGAACTCTCGAACGCGCTGATGGAACGCGACCGCGCCGGTTCGGCCGGCATCCTCGACAGGATGCTGGCCGACGGCGAGGAGCCGCTGGGCATACTTTACAGGGTCTCGGGCTCGCTGGAAAGACTGCTGCGCTTCAAGAAGCAGGGCACGGGACAGTACGGCGGGTGGAGCGGCGGCGGGTACATGCGCGCGATGTCCTCGGCGGCCCGCCTCTACAGCGAGGAGAAGCTGGCCGAGGCGCTGCGGCTCTGCCTGGAAGCGGAAACGCTGCTGAAATCGTCGTCGGGCAGGGACCCCGCGCTGGTGCTGCGCGGCGTGTTTTATTCGATCCTTAGATGAACCGGTCCGTTTTCCGGGCGCGGCCGGCGGAAATGACCGCGGCGCGCGGAGGGTCTCCCCTGCGCGCGCCGGACGGAGCGTCCGAGGTTCAGGACGGGTTCTGCGCTATCTTGCGCACGCGCTGGGCGAGCCTCGCCTTCTTGCGCGACGCGGATTTCCAGTGTATGGTCCCTTTCTTGGCCGCTTTGTCAAGAAGGGAATACACCTTGGGCAGAAGCTTCCGGGCGGCCTCAATGTCCTTCTTGCCGGTAAGGGCATTGAACTCCCTGGAAACGTCGTGGATCTTGGATTTAACGCCCCTGTTGCGGGCGGCGCGGCGCTCGGACTGCCTCCACGCTTTGATGGCACTGGTGTGCCTGCCGGTCTTTAACTTAGCCATATGGCGTATAGTCTATTATTTTTATGACCGCTGAATCAACCGCCGGCGCCTCCCGCTCTTTCGGCGGCCAGGTCCTGAGGTTCGCCTCCGGCTCGCTGGTCTCCAAGGTCTTCGGCTATCTCCGCGACGCCGCGATGGTGGCCTTTTTCGGCGCCGGCTGGCTCTCGGACGCCTATTACGCGGCTTTCAGGGTGGTCAACATCTTCCGCCGCGCGGTAGGCGAGGGGTCCGTCAACGCGGCTTTCGTGCCGGCCCTGGCCGCGGAGCGCGGGGCCGGCCGCGGGCCGGCGTTCTTCGCCTCGGCCTGGACCCTGGCCATAACGGCCGCCTCGGCGCTCGGCCTGCTGGCCTTCTTTTTCAGGGAAGAACTGGTGCTGCTGACCGCCAGGGGGTTCGCCTCGGACCCGCTCCTGATGAGAACGACCGTCCTGCTTACCGCCGTACTGCTGCCGCATGTCGTGCTGGTGGCGGCCTCGGCGCTGCTGCAGGGAGCCCTGAACACCGAAAAACGTTTCTTCCTGCCGCAGGCCGCGGCGGCGTCCTTCTCGATAGTATCGCTGCTCTACCTGGGGCTGGCGGCTTCGCCGCTGGGCGACGGGTTCGGCATGGAAGAGAAAATGACGGGCCTGGCCATAGCGGCCTCGGCTTCCGGGCTGCTGCAATGCGCCCTGCTGGTGCCGGCGGCGGTCCGGGCGGGATACCGGCCGCGCTTCTCCTCCCCGCTGGGAGATCCCGCGGCCCTGAGACTGCTGATACTGGCGGTCCCCGCGCTGCTGGCCGCCGCCCAGGACCAGTTGTCCCTGCTGGTCAACGCCTTCTTCGCCAGTTTCATGGAGCCCGGCTCGATAACGGCGATACATAACGCCGCCAGGCTCACGCAGTTCCCCGTTTCCCTTTTCGCCGCGGCGTCCGCCGCGGTGACCCTCCCGTCGCTCTCCGGCGGGCTGCTGCGGAGCGACCCGGCGCGGTTCCGTTCCACGCTGGACTCGGCCTTCCGCCTGACGGCGCTGGTGATCTTCCCTTCCACCGCGGGGCTCGTCGCGCTGGCGCTGCCCGTCACCCGCGCGCTCTTCGAGCACGGCAGGTTCACCCCCGAGATGAGCGCCCTGACGGCCGCGGTGCTGGCCTGCCTTTCCGCGGGGCTCGCCGGCTACGCGCTCAACAAACTGGCGTCCTCGGTCTTCTACGCCCTGGGGGACCTGACCACCCCGCTGGCCGTCGCCGGCGCGCAGCTGGTCCTCAACGCGGGACTGTGCCTGCTGCTGGCCGGGCCGCTCGGCGCTCCCGGGCTGACGCTGGCCACTTCCGCCAGTTCCCTCGCGGCGGGAGCGGTTTTCGCCGTCCTGCTGGCGCGCAGGGTACCGGGCGCTTTCTCCCCGGGGCTCGGACTTTTCGTCGCCAGAACGCTGGCCGCCGCCGCGGCGATGGGCGCGGCCTGCTCCGCCGGCGCGCGGCTCATGTCCGGCCTGCCGCCAGCGGCGGCGGTCCTGGCGCTGGTGCCGGCCGGGGCGGGCCTTTACTTCCTCCTGCTGCGCGCGCTCGGCGCGGGCGGCCCCCGCGAACTGCTGGGCCTGCGCGGGAGGCGGGCTTGATGGACTACTCCGTACTGCCGCGCTCCGCGGGCGTCTACCTGATGAAGGACGCGGCCGGCACGGTCCTCTACGTCGGCAAGGCCAAGGACCTGCGGCGGCGCGTCGCGCAGTATTTCATGAAGGGCGCCGCCGAAAAGGGCGGCTGGAAGATCCCCAACCTCGTCCCGCTCATCCGGGTCATCGACTATATCCCCTGCGCCGGCGAGAAGGACGCCCTGCTGCTGGAGCGGGACCTAATAGGCCGGCTGCAGCCTTTCTTCAACGCGATGTGGAAGGACTCCAAGTCCTACGCGCGCGTCCGCCTGACGATGTCCGAGGATTTCCCGCGGGTCTTCATGACGAGGAAGCCCGGCGCGAAGGGCGACCTGGTCTTCGGCCCCTATCCCAAGGCCGAGCCGCTCAAAAAACTGCTGGCCCATCTCTGGCGGACGGGCTTCATAAACCTGCGCCGCTGCCGCTGGGATTTCTCGAGGGAACGGCCGCTGGACAGGCGGCGCATAGACGCCTGCCTTTATTACCACACTGGGCAATGCACCGCCCCCTGCGACGGGCTGATCCCTTTCCGGGCCTACCGCGCGCTGGCGCTGCGCGTGAAGCGCTTCTTCGAGGGCGACTTCGCCGCCCTGGAAAAGGATTTCCGGCGGGAGATGGCCCGCCGCGCCGCCGCCCGCGATTACGAAGGCGCCGCCCTTTTCCGCGACATGCTCTCGGCCCTGGACCACATGTCCGAGCGCACGCTGCTGCGCAGGCTCGAACCGGAGGCCATCGACTGGACGGTGGACAGGAGCCGCGGATCGACGCGCCTCATGGAACTGCTCGGTCTCGGCTCCCCCCCGCTGCACATAGAGGCCTTCGACACCTCGAGCCTCTTCGGCCGGCAGCCCGTAGGCTCGTCGGTATGTTTCCGCGACGGGGAGCCCCATAAGGCCCATTACCGGCGCTACAGGATAAGGACCGTCCTGCCCGAGGGAGGGTCGGACGACTTCGCGATGATCGGCGAGATCGTGGGCCGGCGCCTGGCGGCCCTGCGCAGGACAGGGGAACCGCCGCCGGACCTGCTGCTGATAGACGGAGGCCGGGGCCAGCTTTCCGCGGCCCTGGCGGCCGCGCGGGCGGCCGGCGCGGACCTCCCCGTCGTCTCGCTGGCCAAGGAATTCGAGGAGATCATGGTCCCCGGCAGGCCGGAGCCGCTGCGCCTGCCGCCGGACGACCCGGCGCTGCGCCTGCTGCAGGCCCTGCGCGACGAGGCCCATCGCTTCGGCGTCACCTATCACCGCCGCCTGCGCGGCGGCGAAGAACTCGGGGAGGACCGATGAACAGGAAGGAAGTCCTGGAAAAAATGAGGACCTACACGCCTTTCCAGCGGGCCGTGTGGAAAGCCTGCATGTCGATACCGCCCGGCGAGACCCGGAGCTACAAGTGGATAGCGGAGAGGATAGGCCGCCCGGGCGCCGTCAGGGCCGTCGGCAACGCGCTCGGGAAGAACCCTTTCGCCCCGGTGGTGCCCTGCCACCGCGTGATACGCTCCGACGGTTCCCCGGGCGGCTTCTCCGGTCCCGGCGGCGCGCGGGCCAAGGCGGCCCTTCTGAAAAAAGAAAGACGGTAAAAAAAAAGCCCGGCGGAAGCCAGGCTCTTTTCGGACGCGGCGGGCTCAGCCGACCATTTCGCCCAGGCCGAACATCGGCATCATCATCGCTATGACGATGGTGCCGATGACGACGCCCAGGATTATCATGATGAGCGGCTCGATCATGGAGGTAAGGCCTTTCACGGCCGTGTCCACTTCCTGGTCGTAGAAATCGGCTATCTTGGTCAGCATGTTGTCGAGCGCGCCGGTCTCCTCGCCGACGCTGATCATCTGTATGACCATCGGCGGGAAGATGCCGGCCTTCCTGAGCGGGTCCGAGATGCGTCCGCCTTCCTTGATGGAATCGCGGCTCTGGTTTATGGCCTCCTCGATGACCTTGTTGCCGGCGGTCTGCGCCACGGTCTCGAGGCCCTGAAGTATGGGAACGCCGGATTTTATGAGAGTGCCCAGCGTGCGGGTGAACTTGGCTACAGCGACTTTCTTGAGCAGTATGCCGAAGATGGGCAGTTTCAGCGCGACATCGTCTATCTTCCTCTGCCCTTTCTCGGTAGCGGCCCACTTTTTGAGCCCCCAGAAAACGCCGCCGCCGAGCAGCAGCAGCAGGATTATGTACTTGCGGAGCAGGTCGGAGATGTCGATGATGACCTGCGTCAGGAAGGGCAGCTCGGCGCCGAAGCCGCCGAAGATGTCCTTGAAGATCGGGATGACGAAGACTATGAGGAACACCGTGATCAGCGCCGCGGCGCTGAGGACCACCGCCGGGTACATCATGGCGCTCTTGACCTTGGCCTTGAGGGCCTCGGAGTTCTCGAGGTAGGCGGAAAGGCGTTCGAGTATCGTGTCGAGGATGCCCCCGATCTCGCCCGCCTTTATCATGGCGACATAGAGGTCGGTGAACGCTTTCGGGTGCTTGCGCATGCCCTCGGCGATGGACAGGCCGGACTCGATATCCCCCCGCAGCTGGGTAAGCACGTGCCCGAAGGCCGGGTTGTCGGCCTGCTGCTCGAGGATGCTCAGGCCCTGCACGATGGGGACGCCCGCCGAGACCAGCGTGGAAAGCTGGCGGGAGAACATCACGATGTCCTTGGAGGTGACCCGGCCCTTTATCTTCTTGGGCCCGGCGGCCCTGGCGTTTATCTCTACGACGGTAAGACGCTGGCCCCTCAGGCGCGAAACGGCGGCCGCCTGGTCCGAAGCCTCGACGGTGCCTTCCAGTACCTTGCCCGTTCCGTCCTTGGCTTTATAGGCGAATTGCATCCTGGGCCTTCCCCCTCAGCTTCAGCCGGCCGTCGAGAGCGTCTTCTGCAGCAGCTTCTTGAGGTCCTCGGGGTCCGAGGAACGGTTGACCGCCTCCTGGTAGGTGATCTTCTGCTTCTTGTAAAGATCGACCAGCGCCTGGTTCATCGTGACCATGCCGTGCTTGCCGCCGGTCTGTATGACGGTGCTGATCTGCTCGATCTTCTGCTCGCGGATGAGGTTCTTCACGGCCGAGTTGGCTATGAGCACTTCGCAGGCCAGCGTGCGGCCGGAGCCGGAAGCGGCGGTCAGCAGCTGCTGCGCGAAGACGGCCTGCAGCACGAACGAGAGCTGCACGCGTATCTGCTCCTGCTGGTGCGGCGGGAAGACGTCGATGATGCGGTTGATGGTCTGGGCCGCGTCGGAGGTGTGCAGCGTGGCGAAGACGAGGTGGCCGGTCTCGGCGATGTTCAGCGCGGCGCTGATCGTCTCCAGGTCCCGCATTTCGCCCACGAGTATGACGTTGGGGTCCTGGCGCAGCACGTGGCGCAGGGCGGCGCCGAAAGATTCGGTGTCCGCGCCGACCTCGCGCTGGTTGACGATGCTCTTCTTGTGGGTGTGGACGTACTCTATCGGGTCCTCGACCGTGATGATATGGTAGTTGCGGTTCTCGTTGAGGTAGTCGATCATCGAGGCCAGGGTGGTCGATTTACCCGAGCCCGTGGGGCCGGTGACCAGCACGAGGCCCTTGGTCATCTTCATGATCTCGTAGACCACGGGCGGGAGGTTGAGTTCCTCGAAGGTCTTGTAGCGGCTCGGGATGGAGCGGATGGCCGCGCCGACCACGCCGCGCTGCCGGTAGGCGTTCATGCGCAGGCGGCCCATGCCCTTGATGCCGAAGGCGAAGTCGAGCTCGTTGGTGGCCTCGAAGCGCTGGCGCTGCGCGTCGGTCATCAGGGAGAAGATCAGGGTCTGGCTCATCTCGGGGGTGAGCTTATCGAACGGGGCGGCGACGAGCTCGCCGTCTATGCGCATCATGGGCGGCGCGCCGGCGGTCAGGTGGATGTCCGAGGCGTTTTTCTCGTGCATCATTATGAAAAGTTCGCTCATCGTTACCATAGGTTTCTCCAGTTGCGGGACGGTTTAGGAGCGGGCCGTCCCGCTCCGATAATTATACTTAAAATGGGGGATCAATCCACGTCCGAGGCGGTGACCCTTATCACCTCTTCCACCGTGGTGTGCCCGGTAAAGAGCTTGCGCACGGCGGATTCGCGCAGGGTTATCATGCCGTTCTTGCGCGCGGCCTCTTTGATGACGGAGACATGGGCCTTCTCTATTATCAGCCCGCGTATGACGTCGTTGACTTCCAGTATCTCGTGTATGCCGAGGCGGCCCTTGTAGCCGGTATTGGCGCATTTCTCGCAGCCGCGGCCCCGGTGAAGGTAGATCTTGCCGTTCTTGGTGTTGTTCTTGATGATCGCGTCGCTGGCGTTGAGCCCCTTGAGCAGTTCCGGCTTGACCTCGTAGGTCTCCTTGCACTCTTTGCAGATGGTCCGGACCAGGCGCTGCGCGACCACCATCAGCAGCGTGGAGGAGGTCAGGAACGGCTCCACTCCCATCATCCCTATGCGGGTTATGGCGCCGGGGGCGTCGTTGGTGTGCAGCGTCGAGAAGACCAGGTGGCCGGTCATGGCGGCGTTGATGGCTATGGACATCGTCTCATAATCGCGTATCTCGCCCACCATGATTATGTCCGGGTCCTGGCGCAGGAAGGAGCGCAGGCCCGAGGCGAAGGTCAGGCCCACGTCGGCGTTGACGCCGACCTGGTTGATGCCTTCGAGCTGGTACTCGATCGGGTCCTCGATGGTCACGATGTTGACGTCGGGGCCGTTGAGGGAGGCCAGGGCGGAATAGAGGGTGGTGGACTTGCCCGAGCCCGTCGGGCCGGTGATAAGGTTCACGCCGTGCGGCGCGCGCATGCACTTGAGGAATATGGCCTGGTTCTCCGGTTCCATGCCCAGGTCCTCCACCCTGAGCTTGAGGCCCGAGGAATCGAGGATACGCATGACGACCTTCTCGCCGGGACCGCAGGGCAGTATGGAAACGCGGAGGTCGATCTCCTTCTCCTCTATCTTGAGCTTGGTGCGGCCGTCCTGCGGCAGGCGGCGCTCGGAGATGTCGAGCGAGGCCATGATCTTGAGACGGCTGACTATGGCGTTGTGGAATTTCTTCGGAGGGGCCGGCTGGGCGTGCAGAACGCCGTCGATGCGGAAGCGCACCCGGGTCTCCTTGTAAGTGGGCTCGATGTGGATGTCGGACGCGTGGGCTTTTATGGCCGAGGCGATGATCAGGTTGACCATCTGGACTATGGGCGCGGCCTCGCCCTTGTCCTCGAGCGAGGTGATGTCCTCCCCCCCGCCCTTCTTGACGTCCTCCGGCACAAGCGAGACCTCGGCCAGGCCGCCGTCGGTCTTCTTGAGGATCTCGTCGAGCGCCTCCTTCGAGGTCTTGGTGCCGTAATACTTGTCGATGGCGGCGGCGATCTCCGACTCGGCTCCGAACACGGCCTTTATCTCGAAACCCGTCATCATCTTGAGGTCGTCCAGGACCACGATGTTGAGAGGGTCCTCCATCGCGACCTTGAGGACATTGTCCTTCTTCTCCACCGCGATGAGCGTGTGGCGGCGGGCGATGTTCTCGGGGATTATCTTGATGAGGTCCTCGGGGATCGCCTTCTCCCCCAGTTCCACGAACTCTATGCCGAACTGCTTGCTGAGGAACTCCAGCAGTTTGCGCTCGGTGATGTACTTCTTGTGTATGAGGAGCTGGCCCAGGCGGCCGCCGCTGGCGCGCTGGAACTCGAGCACCTCGTTGAGCTGCTCGGCCGTTATCAGTGACGAGCTGACGAGCATCTCGCCGAGACGCTTCGTGACGTTTATCGGAAAACCCTTGTCAGCCATAAGATCCTGCGGCCGGCGGAAGAACGGGGAACGGGCCCGCGCCGGCCTTTAATTATACGACATCGCCGGGCTCAGAGGCTCAGAAAAGTTCCTCGTCGGACTCCTGCGCGACTATGTAGCGGACCTTCTCGTCGTTCAGGTCGACGTTCTCGAAACCGCTCGGCGCGGGATCGGAAGCGCGGGAAGAGCTGTCCTCCGGAAGGGGCAGGATCGGGATCTCGCCGGGGGTCCCCGCGCTCCTCTTCCTGGGAGCGGCCCTCTTCTTCGCGGCGGGCTTCGCGGCCGGCTTCGCGGCCGGCTTGGGCGCGGGCGCGGCGGAGGCGGTGACATTCTCCCCGGAGGGGAAGTCCAGCAGCTCTATGGCGCCGTTGTTGATGCCGCGCACGAGGGTCCCCTTGGCCACGTCCACTTCGAACTGATAGACCAGGGGATCCTGCTTGGGCCTCAGCAGCCGGTACTGCACCACGAATATCTCGCCGTGCAGTATGGTGGCCGACCACTCCTCGCTCAAGCCGACGGCGGAACTGGAAAGGAAGGAATTGCTGAACCAGGCGGAGATGTTCCCGCGGCCGCCGGGCAGACGGTGGTTCTTGACTATCTCCACGGCTTTAATGCTGTTCTCGCCGGAGGAGGGCTGCGGCGTCTCGCCGGCCGGCGGCGCGGGAGGTTCTTCGCCGGAGGGCCGCGGTTCCGCGGCGGCGGCGGGCTCCTCCCCCGCGGCCGGAGCGGGCTCCGGCTCGGGCTGGGCGGCCTCCTCCGCGGTTTTCTTCGAAGGGGAACCGATCAGCGAGAAATCGGCCAGGCTTATGCCGTCGCCCAGGAAGAAGAAGCTGACCCCTCCCGCCGCTATGGCGGCGAATACGACCATGACGGCCAGGAAAGCGGCCTTGCCGCGGCCTTTGCGGGGCGCCGCCTTGGGGACTTCCTGCGCCGCGGCGGGCTGTTTCGTCTCCCCGGCGGGCAGGCGTACGGTGACGTCGGGACGCTCTTCCTTCGCGGGCTCGGCGGCCTTAAGCTCGACGGCCGGCGAGCCCGGCGAGAAGACCACCGATTCCGGAGCTGGCGCGCCCTGGACCGGCGGGGGCGCGGCCGGGGGAACGGACGCGGACGGCGCCGCGGGTACGGCGGCGGGACCGGACACGGGGCCGGGGAAAGGGACGGGCCGCTCCGCGGGAGTGACGGCCGGCTGCGGGGCGGCGGAGGCAGGGGAGGGGGCGGGAGCCTGGGACGGAGCGGGCGCCGGACGCCCGGCCGGAACGGACCCGGAGGGGGCCTCCGTCGGCTCTATCCTGAAATTGACCTTTTCTCCGGCCGGTTCCTGCCTGGGCGTCACTACGGTGAAATCATAGACGAGCGCCGAGCCGGGGATGGGCGCGGCCACCGTTCCCTCCGGCGCGTCGGACGGCGTTCCGGAGAGTTCCTCTTCCTCCTCGTCCCCCAGTATGCGGCCGGGTTTCGCGTAGCCCAGACTTTTCAGCCTGCTGTCCCCCGAAGGCGGCTCGGCTTCCCCGGCTTCGCCCAGAAGCTGTTCCCTCTTCAGCGTGCCCGAGGAGCGTATGCTCTTGAAGGTCTTCGGGGGAACGGAAGTCCCCTCGCCGTCCTTCCGCTCGCCGGGCTCTTCCTCCGCCTCCGGGGCGGGAGCCAGTTCTTTCCTGGAAAATTCCTCTACTTTGCGGGCCTCTTCGAGTATCTCTTCCTGACCCGGCCGCTCCTGCTCCGGGGCCGGAGCCGCGCCCCGCGGTCCCTGGGCGGACGCTCCCCCGGCCGCAGCCGGGCCGCGGACGGAGGGGAACCGGCCTTCCAGCACGTCCTTGAGCCTGGCCTCCAGTTCGGTCATCCGCTCGCGGGTCTTACGCTCCTCGTCCTCCTTGAGCCGCATCTTCTCGAGGAGCAGGTTCTTCTCCCACCGGGCGGCCTCCAGTTCTTCCTGTACCCTGGAAAGACGCACGTCGAACTTGTCGAGCAGCGACCTGTCCTCCTCCTCCAGTTTCATCACGGGGGCCGCGGACTCCTCCCGGCAGGCCCCGAGCACGCTCTCGATCGCCTCGAGCGCGCTCGAATAGGAGGTGAGGTCCTGGAACTTGTCGTCGCAGTACCGGTCCGCACCGGAAGGGAAACCGCTCTCCGCGGAGTAGAAGCCGGCCGAACCGCCGCCGTCCGCGCCTCCCCCCACCCCGACGCTGATGGCGGCCAGGATCTCGGCGACCTGCTCGGCCGGTTTCCAGTCGTCGGCGGCCTCGCCGGCGGCGTTCTCCGGACAGACGAGGCTGCCCTGCCCGAAAGCGGGCAGGCCCGGCAGTTCCTCCGGGGAGTAGGGGCCGATGATATTGCCTTCGGAATAGAGCCAGTATCTCATAGCGCGGCGCGGGACCTCCCGCGCTTCATGGAATAATTCTACACGCCCTGAATTAAGGATTTAAGACAAAGATGTGGCGGATTTGTTACGGGGCCGGCGGGTCAGCCGCGACGCAGCCTGGCCAGGCCCAGGTCCAGCCGGCGCAGGGTCTCTTCCCTGCCGAGCAGCTCGGCTATCTCCACCGCCCCGGTCGGGGTCACGGCCCGGCCCGAGAGGGCTATGCGCAGGGGCCACATGACGGCCCCGGTCTTGAGGCCTTTCTCCCCGGCGTAGGCGGTGAGCGCGGCCAGGATGGCCTGGTAGTCCCAGGCCGGCAGGCCGGAGAGCAGGGACCTGAGTTCTCCGAGCGTGGAAAGGCAGCCTTCCCGCGTCGTCTTGTTCTTCTTGTTCACGAAAAGTTCCGTGGAATAGGACTCTTCGAGTTCCGCCAGGAAACCGACCATCTGCGGTATGTCGCAGGGCTTTTCCACCTTCCCCTGTATGTGGGCGCTGAGCTTTTTCAGGTCCACCCCCGAGAGTTCCGGCGGGTAGAAACGGGCGAAGAGTTCATGTGCCCGCTCCGCCGGCAGGGCCTTGATGTGCTGGCCGTTGAGCCAGGCCAGCTTCACCTCGTCGAAAGTGGCGGGCGCCTTGCCGATGCGCGCGACGTCGAAGGTCTTTACCAGGTCCGGCACCGTGAAATATTCCTGCTCGGTGCCGGGGTTCCAGCCCAGCAGCGCGATATAGTTGAGCATCGCTTCGGGCAGGTATCCCTTGTCCAGGAAGTCCGACAGGGCCACGCTGCCCTCGCGCTTGGAGAGTTTCTTGCCGCTGGGGCCCAGGATGTGCGGCAGGTGTATATGCTCCGGGTATTCCCAGCCGAAGGCCTTGTAGAGCAGCACGTACTTCGGCGTCGAGGACAGGTATTCGCAGCCGCGCATGACGTGCGTGATGCCCATCAGGTGATCGTCGACCACGTTGGCGAAATTGTAGGTCGGGAAGCCGTCGCGCTTGAGGAGGATCTGGTCGTCGAGCTGTTCGTTCTCCACGGTGATGTCGCCGTAGATGAAGTCCCTGAACGACGTGGAACCTTCCCTGTCTATCCGCTGGCGCACGACGAAGGGCAGTCCTTTGTCGAGGTTGGCCTTTATCGCGGCTTCGGAAAGCCGCGAGCAGCGGCCGTCGTAGCCGAGTATCGGGGCGGACTGCTCCTCGCCGCCTTCCCGGGGCTTGTCCTCGCTTTGCGGAGGCTCCTCCTGCTTCTCGGTCTTGTCGCAGAAGCAGCGGTAGGCGTGTCCGGAAGCCAGCAGTTTCTCCGCGTATTCCCGGTAGATATGGCGGCGCTCGCTCTGGACATAAGGGCCGACGGGGCCGCCCTTATCGGGCCCCTCGTCGTGGTCGAGGCCCGTCACGCGCAGGCTCTCGTAGATGACCCTGACGCTGTCCTCGACGAGCCGGGCCTGGTCGGTATCCTCTATGCGCAGTATGAACCTGCCGCCGTTCCGGCGCGCGTGCAGCCAGGCGTAGAGCGCCGTGCGCAGGTTGCCTATATGCATGTAACCCGTCGGGCTGGGGGCGAATCTGGTCCTGACTTCCATGAGGTGTCTCCTATTTCGACGACTCGGCGAGCAGTTCGCGGGCGTGCTTGAGCCCGAGGTCGGTGGACCGCGTTTTGCCCCCCAGCATACGGGCGATCTCGGCCTCGCGGGCGGGCGCGTCGAGGAGGCGCACGGCGACGGAGGAAGTCCCGCCCCTGACCGTCTTCTCCACGAAGAAATGCGCGCCGCCGAAAGCCGCGACCTGGGGCAGATGGGTCACGCAGAAGACCTGCTTCTCCCCGGCGAGCCGGGCGAGCTTCTCACCGACCAGCCGTCCCACTACGGCGCCGACGCCGGTGTCCACCTCGTCGAAGACCATTACCGGGACCCTGTCGGCGCCGGCCAGCACCGTTTTGAGGCCCAGCATCACGCGCGAGAGCTCCCCGCCCGAGGCGGTGGCGCGCAGCGGGCGCGGCGGCTCCCCGGGATTGGGGCAGAAAAGGAATTCCACGGAATCTATGCCGCCGCGGGACGGCGAGGACTCGTCGGCCTCGACGGAGACCATGAAGCGCACCTGCGCGAAGCCCAGACCTTTCAGCTCGGCCTCGACGGCCCTGGAAAGTTTTTTGGCGGCGGCCAGGCGGCCCGAGTGCAGTTCGAAGGCCAAGTCCGAGAATTCCGCGCGGGCCTTTTCCAGGGCGGAAGCCAGGGCGGCCTCGTTCGCGCCGGCGTTCTCCAGGCTGTCTATCCTCGCCCGCAGTTCCGCCGCCTTCGCTTCGATGTCCGGGAGCCCCGGCCCGTATTTCTTTTTCAAACCGGAGAGCTTCTCGAGCCTGGCTATGACCTCCTCCAGCCGGGCGGGATCGGCGCCGGCCGAGTCGCGGTACGAGCGCAGCCCGGAGGCGGCGTCCTCCAGGGAAATGCGGGCGGAGGTCAGCGTGTCGGAAAGCGAAGCCAGCTCCGGGTCCAGGTCGGCCAGTTCGGCCAGCCGCGCGGCCGCCCTGGAGACCAGCTCCACGGCGGAACCCTCCTCCGAAAAAAGCGCCTCGTAAGCCTCGCCGGAAAGCCTGGCTATCCTGTCGGAATTCTTAAGACGGGGATAGAGGGACCCGAGTTCCTCCTCCTCGCCCTCCTTTATCGCCGCTGACTCTATCTCGGAGAGCTGGTAGCGGGCGAGGTCCAGGAACCTCTCGCGCTCGTCCTCGCTCATCCTGGCCGCGCCCAGCCTGGCCTCGGCGTCGGACATGGCCTCCCAGGCCCTGGCGACGGCGGCGGCGGCCTTCTCCAGGCGGCCGGAACGGTCCAGCAGGGCACGCTGCTCGTCCGGCCGCAGCAGGCTCTGATGATCGTGCTGGCCGTGGAAATCCACCAGCCCGGCGCCGGCGTCGGCCAGGGCCGAAACGGGGACCTGGCGGCCGTCCAGGAAGGCCCGTGTACGGCCCTTGAGATCGAGTTCCCGCCTGAAAACGGTCCTTTTGCCGGCCGCGGAGAAGGTCCCCTCCGCTTCCAGCAGCCTGGCGCCGGAGCGCACCAGTTCGGAACTGGAACGCTGTCCCAGCAGGAAGCCCAGGGCGGAGACCAGTATGGACTTGCCGGCGCCGGTCTCTCCGGTCAGGACATTGAGGCCCGGCCGGAACTCCAGTTCCAGCGAGTCGATCAGCGCGAAATTGCGTATCTTCAGCTTTTCCAGCATGGGGACCGGGACTAGCGCTCGCCCCAGCTGAGCTTGCGCCGGAGCACTTCGAACCAGGAAAAACCAGGCGGCAGCAGGAGCTTCAGCGGCCGGCGATGCCTGGAGACGATCACGGAGTCACCCTCGTCGAGGTGAAAGCTCTCCTGGCCGTCGAGGCAGAGGTCCACGCTCAGGGGGGCCCGCACCCCTCCCGCTTTCAGTATCACCTGCTTGGCGGCCGGCACGACTATGGGCCTGTGGGTCAGCGTGTGGGGACAGATGGGGTTTATTATCAGCACGTCGAGGCTCGGGTGCGCGATCGGGCCCATCGCGGCGAGGCTGTAGGCGGTGGAGCCGGTGGGGGTCGAGATTATCATGCCGTCGCCGAAATATTCGGAGACGAACTCCCGGCCGCAGGAGACCGAAAGCGTGAAAGCGCGCGCCTCGGAGGCCCGCAGGACGCAGTCGTTGAGGGCGGGCTGCGGCCCGAAGACGCGGCGGCCGCCGCGGCGCACCTCCGCGCTGAGCAGGCTGCGCTTCTTCACCTCGAAACGGCCGGCCAGGAAGGTCTCCAGGCCGGACCTGAAATCGCGCGGCTCCAGGCCGCTGAGGAAACCGAGGCCGCCGGCGTTTATGGCCAGCAGCGGAACGCCTTTGTCCGCGATATGCCTGGCGGCGAAGAGGGCCGTGCCGTCCCCCCCGACGCTCACGGCCGCGTCGGCAGAAGGCGGCAGCGGGCAGGGCTCGTTCACGCAGACCGACAGGATCCTGACGCCGCGGGCCGACAGCGCTTTCGCGGCGCGGGAGGCGAACTCCGCGGTCTTCCTGCTCTTGGAATTGTAGAAGAACAACACGCTCTTTATCTTTTTCATCGGTTCCCCGGAGGATATGATACTATTTTTCCCCCTCGAGGATTCCGTCCGGTCCGACGCGGAAAGAGTCCGCCCCGGACGAGAAGATGTACTCCGTCCGCTGCGACGGTTCGCCATAACCCTCCCTGCCGTCCGCCCAGAGTACACGCACCTCGAAAGTTCCCGCGCGCAGGGTCTCTCCCGGCCAGACCGGGCGGGCCTCCTCCCCGGCGGCGCTCATCGCCGCCGGCGCGGACCAGAGCGGCAGATGGACCGCGGGCGGCCCATCCTCTCCCCCGGCCCCCCCTGCCGCCCCGGCGCGGGAGACTTCTCCGCAGGTAAGCAGCGAGGCGGCGGGCAGGGGGAAGCCCGAAGCCAGCGAGGCCCCCGCGAGTTCCTCTTCCCCGAAGCCGCAGGAGACCACTACCGCGGAACGCCCGTCGGCGCTGAGTATGGACGCCCCCGAACCGCCGAGCGAAAAAGATACCGCGCCGGAGCGGGCGGGCAGCAGCAGCCCCGCGGCGGCCGCCAGCAGGCCGGCCGCGCCGAGCCCGGCGGGGACGGCGGGACGCCGGAAGAGGGGCAGGTGCAGCAGGACGAAGCAGGCCAGAACCCAACCGGCGGTCTGCAGGGGAGAAAGTTCCCTCACCGGCACGGCGGAGAGGTCCAGCCGCGCGAAAAGCTCGACCAGCCGGAGAAAAAGACCGGAGAGCAGGTCCGCCGCCGAGGCCGAAAGCCAGCCCAGCAGCGGCAGGCCTTCGAAGGCGGCGAGGGCGAAACCCGAGAAGATCAGCGCCCCCGAGAGCGGCACCAGGAGCAGGTTGGAAACGGGCGAGACCAGCGAGAGCCTGTGGAAATACAGGGCCAGCGCCGGCGCCAGCACGGCCTGGGCGAAGCAACTGACCAGGAAAAGTCCCAGCGCCCAGCGCGCCGGACGGCCCAGCCGCCCGAGCACCTGCCGCCAGGCGCCGGTGCCGGCGGTCACGCTGTAAGCCGCGAGGAACGACATCTGGAAACTCGCGTCGAAAAGCGAACAGGGGCGGACCAGCAGCAGGGCCAGGGCCGAGAGAACGAGGCCCTGGAAAGCGCCAGAGTCCCGCCCGGCGGCGTAACCGGCCAGGCCCGCCCCGAACATCAGGTATGCGCGCAGCAGGGGCGTATCCGCGCCGGCGGCGACGACATATACGCCGGCGGCGGCCAGGGCCAGCGGCGCCGAGTACCTGCGGCCCAGGCCGGCCAGCGAACAGGCGGCATAGACCAGCAGGGTCACGAAGCCGACGTTCGAGCCGGAAGCGACCAGCAGGTGCATGGCGCCCGAGTCCTGGAAGGCCCGCCTGTCCCCGGCGCTTATGGTCTTCTTCTCTCCCAGCACCACCCCCGCCATGACCGCGGCCTTCCTGGGTTCCAGCGCCGACGAGAAGGAGCGCAGGGCCTTCCCGCGCAGGGCGGCCGCGGAACGGCGCAGCGGGCCCGGCGCGGCCAGGCGGACGGCTTTCTCCGCCCTGAACTCGCCCCTGAAACCGCGGTCGCGCAGGAAAGAAGCCCAGTCCAGCCCGCCGGGCAGACGGGCTCCCCGCGGTTCGGCGCCGAAACCCTCGAGCTCCAGCGTTTCTCCCGGGCGCGGGACGTCCCCTTTTAGCCGCACGAAAAGAGTTCCCTCGCAGCCCGGCGGCTCGCTGGAAGAGGCTTTGAAGGCGAAGGAGGACCCGGCGCCGGACGCGGCTGGGAAGCCGGTCACATACCCCCTGACCGAACTCCGGTAGCCGCCGCCGAAGCAGGCCGAAGCCTGCGGGGGCCCGGAAAAGCGCCGCTGCAGCCAGATCAGCGCCATCAGGAGCGCCAGGACGATAAAAAGCGGCCTCCTGTAATAGGAGAATCGCATAAATTTTTCAGAAAACTTTACGCCTCCGCACAAGAGCGCGAGGTGAGGACCGGCGAAGAGCAAAGCGCGGGGCGCTTTGCGCCCGGTCCGCAAGGCCGCAGGCGATTCCCCGCTTAAGCGGAATCGCCGAGGCGGGGCCGCGCAAGACCGCTACGCGGGATATGCGCGGCCGAGGTCGGAACGAGCGCGGCGTTTTTTCGTGGTGAGACAGCGGTGGCCCGAATAGTTTTCCTAAATCTTAGTGCGGCCCTTGAGGGCGTGGCCGAGCGTGACCTCGTCCATATAGTCGAGGTCCCCCCCCAGGGGCACCCCGTAGGCTATGCGGGTTATCTTAGGGACCAGTTCCTTGACGAGGCCGCTTATGTAGATCGCGGTAGCCTCGCCTTCCGTGTCCGGGTCCATGGCGAGTATCAGTTCCCTGACCCCCCCCTTGGACACTTCCAGCCTTTCCAGCAGTTCCTTGAGGCGTATGGAACCGGCGCCCAGGCCCTCCATCGGCGATATGGCCCCGTGCAGGACATGGTAGAGGCCCTTGAAAGCCCCCGATCTCTCTATGGCCGCGGCGTCCTGCGGCTGCTGTACGACGCATATGACCGAGGCGTCCCGGTTCGGATCGGAACAGACGGCGCAGACGGGGGAATCGGAATAATCGCAGCAGACGCCGCACTGCGAGACGGAGGTCCTGAGGGCTTTGACGGCCTGCAGCAGTTCCTCGGTCTCCGGCTCGCTGGAACGCAGCAGGAACATGGCGAAGCGCTCGGCCTGCTTGGGGCCGACGCCCGGGAAACGGCGGAACGCCGCTATGACCCTGTCGAGGGTTCTCATTTGAGTTTTTTGATGCTGGTTATCTTGCCGTGGAAGACCTTGGCCAGTTTCTTTATCTCCGGATCGGATTCGACGGCGTCGCCGGGCTCTAGATCGACCCATTGCGTGCCGGACGGCGGGCGGGCGGCCGCGGACCGCGCCGCGGGCGCGTCCTCTTCCGGTCCTTCCTCCGCGCCGGGAGCGTCGTTGGAGAGCTCTTCCACGCGGGGGGGCGGGGCGGCGGTCTTCTCCGTCCTGATGACGACTTTGGAGCCGCAGATGGACTCGAGCCTGGCCTCCAGGTCGGCCTTGTTGCGCTCCACCGTGTCGACGTTGTACTTATTGTCGGAGGAAACCTTCCAGAGACCGTCGGAGCCGAAGCTCACGCGGACGGAAAGCATTATATTGTAGAGCAGCGGCTTATTGCGCGAGAGCTGGCCCAGCAGGGTCTTCCAGGCCGCGGCGTGGTCCGCGGAGCAGGACGGAGCGGCGGGGACCGGCGCGGCGGCGGGTTCCTGGCGCGGCGGCGGGGGCGCCGGGCGGGCGGCGGGAGCCCGCGGGACGGGCGGGACTATTTCAGGGCTTTTTTTTTCCTGCGGGCGCGGCGGCGCGGCTTCGGCCGGGGCGCCTCCCTCGGCGGCCTCGAGCCTGCGCACCAGGTTCTCCAGGTCCAGGGGGACCTCTATCAGGGTGAACAGCGCGATCTCGGCCGAGACGGCCTGCATGTCGGAGAAGCGTATCTCCTCGAGCACCGGGTTGAGTTTGCGGGAGAGCTTGGCCAGGGCGGCGGGCGAGGCTCCCGCGGCGGCGAGTTCCTTAGCGGCCGGAGAGGCCGAGGGAGCGAACCCCTGCGCCGAGAAGAAAGCCTCGGAGAAGAGGTTGCGCAGGTCGCGCAGCGCCACCAGCGGGTCGTAGCCTTCGCCGTTGAGCTTGCCGAAAGCGGCGTGCAGCGCGGCGGCGTCCCGGTTCAGGACGGCTTTGGCCAGCGAAACTACCAGGTCCTCCCGGGCGTGGCCCAGCAGCTCGCTGACGGAGGCCGCGGTCACCGCCCCGCCCGAGAAAGAGGCGCCGCGGTCGAGTATGGTCAGCGCGTCGCGCATGGCGCCGCCGGAGGCGCGGGCGATCAGGCGCAGCGCCTCGGGTTCGGCCTTCAGCTTCTCTTTGGACGCGACATGGGTCAGGCGCTTTATTATCTCCTCCTCCGGTATGGGGCGGAAGCGGAAGCCCTGGCAGCGCGAGACGATGGTCACCGGCACCTTGGACTGCTCGGTGGTGGCCATGATGAAGACGACGTGGGCCGGCGGCTCCTCTATGGTCTTGAGCAGCGCGTTGAAGGCGCTGTTGGAGAGCATGTGGACCTCGTCGAGGATGTAGATCTTGTACTTGTCGCGCGAGGGGGCGAAGCCGACGTTCTCGATGATGACCTCGCGCACCTTGTCCACCTGCGTGTGGGAGGCGGCGTCTATCTCCAGCACGTCGAGGGACTTGCTCTCGGCTATCTCGAGGCACGAGGCGCACTTATTGCAGGGCTTGCCGTCCTTCGGCGCGTGACAGTTGAGTGTCTTGGCCAGGATGCGGGCTATCGTCGTCTTGCCGCAGCCGCGGGGACCGAAGAGCAGGTAGGCGTGGGCGATGCGGCCCAGCCTGACCGCGTTCTCGATGGTGGTCTTGACCGGGGCCTGGCCCAGGACTTCGTCGAGGTCCTTGGGGCGGTATTTGACGGCGAGGTTCTGGTACATAAAATCGGGATCCTTCCGGGTCCGTCAGCGTAGTGCCCCGTAAAAAACAGGGTCTCGCACACCGTGCTCGCCCTTCCGACTCTCGCTCCTCGCGCTTACGCAAGCTCGGAGCTCCGGACGGTTTTTACAGGGCACTACGCCGCCGGCCCCTTTTGTCGCCTTATAAACTTCAGAAGTTGATGCCGGCGGTCAGCATGACGTAGCTGTCCTTGTCGTTGCCGTCGTCGTAGACCTGGTACATCACGTTGGCGCCGACCATGTTGAGGTCGATATAGGCGCCTATGGTATAAGCGTCGGTGTCCTTTATCGCGGCCTTGTACTTGGTGGTCGTGTAGGACAGGAAAGGCGTGACCAGCGGGTAGCCGGGCAGGTCCAGGCGGAAGTTGACGCTGGCGTCGGGCAGCGCGTTGGTCGCGTGGAAAAGGGAAAGGGCCTGCCCGTTTATGGAGCCGACCACCGGGGTGGTGTCGTCGTCGCCGTATTTATAGCCGGTCCACGAGGCGCCCACGCGGGCCATCAGCACCGAGGCGCCGGCGAAGAGCGAGTATTCGGTCTGCCCGGTCTTCGTTTCGAGAGCGGCGGCCTCGGTCTTATGCATGGTATGCTTTATGCCGCCGCCGACGTCCACGCGGGCGATGCCGTCGCCGCCGCCCGAGGCGACCTTGGCGTTGGGGCCGGCGAGGCGGCCCTTGCCGCCGGCCGAGGGCGTCAGCGAGAAGGTGATATCGCCGCCGAAGAAGGTGCTGGAGTAATCCTGGCCGGTCATGTACTCCGTGGACGGCGTCATGCCGGCTTCGCCGGCCGCGGTATAGAACTCGGCTTCCTTGCCCACGCGCAGGGAATAAGTGTTCAGCGCCTTGCTGAAGGCGTCGGCGTCCTGGCGCATCAGGGCGCCGCGGAACCACATCCCGCCGGAGCCGAAGGTGAGGTTGGCGTCGGTCTTCTTATAGCCGTCCGGACCCGTGGTCTGGCCCACGCTGCCGTCGAACCAGGCCGAGGCCGCCGTGACCGAGATCAGCACCGTCATCAGAGCAACGATAGTCTTCTTCATTAACTTTCCCCCTGCTTTGAAATAGGCCCGGCCCCCTCGCGGGGGCCGGCGCCGCACCGTCTTTTAAGCCTTTACCAGCTGCTTATTGAGGAAGTCCGAATAGCAGCGCGCCTTGCGGTTCTTCCAGGAGCCCTTGTGATAGCCGTAGCCGCTGATTATCGGCATGGCTATGGTCGCCTCGGCGTAGACCATCTGCTCGAACGTGGTCTCGACCTTGCCCCAGGAGGAGGCCTCCTTGAGCGTGGAGCCGGACAGCGCGCCGTCGCGCGAGTCGGCCACGGTCACCTGCACGGCGTACTTGTGCATCGGGGCCTCTTCGCCCAGGATGTCGGCCGCGACGACCGTGTCCTGCGTGAAGTTCTTGGGGACGCCGCCGCCGATCATGTAGATGCCGGTCTCGCCCGCCTCGATCTTTATCTTGGTCAGTTCCAGGAAGTCCTTGGCCGAGTCCAGCGACATGTGGCGGCCGGGGTTCTTCCACTGGTGCTCGACCATGCCGAAGCCGGCGGAGCAGTCGGAGAAGGCGGGCACGAAGATCGGCACGCGCTTCTCGTAGGCCGCCAGCACGACGCTCTCCTTGTTCTTGCCGTGCCTGGAGAGGTAGCGGCCCATCTCCTCGATGAACTCGCGCGAGGAATAGGGGCGCGGCTCCAGGGAGTCGGCTATCTTGCGGGTCGTGTCGTCGCAGAGGCGCAGCTCGTCCTCGTCTATGAAGGTGTCGTAGATGCGGTCGATGTGCAGGTCGCGCAGATCGTTGTCGTCTATCCCGTAGGGGGTGCCCTTGTAATGCTTGAAGCCCAGGCCCTCGAAGAAGTCCTGGTCCACGATGATGGCGCCGGTGGAGACGATGGCGTCGACCATGTTGTTCTTGACCATGTCGTAGACCACTTTCTTGAGGCCGGCGGAGAACAGCGAGCCGGCGAGGCAGAGTATGATCGAGGAGTTCTTGTCCTCGAGCATCATCTGGTAGATATCGGCCGCGCGCGCCAGGTCGCGGGCCGAGAAGGCCATCTCGCGCATGGCGTCCACCAGCGGGACGACATTGTGCTTCTTGATATCGATGTGCTGAACGGTCTCTTTGAGGAAGTCGGACTTCTTGAGCTTGGGCATTTTAAGGGGTTCTCCTGCTTTCGCTTTGGGTGGGCTTCGCGGCCCGTACCCACATTATATGAATTTGCGGGGCCGGGCCACAAAGGCAAAAAAAACGCCGCCGGCTGGGAGCCGGCGGCGTTCAAGGGCGGAAGCCTCTCAGGGGCAGGGCTTATTGTCGAATTCGCCGGTGGTCTTGAAACTCCCTATGCTTATGTTCTCCATCCGCAGGAGACGCTTCAGGCCGACAGTGGCCAGCAGGCCGCGGTCCTCGCCCGAAGGGAAGGCCACCACCCGGCTCTCGGTCTTGCTCACCGTAAAAGAGCCGTCGGCGCCGCGGGTGCAGGTGACCCTGTAGGTCTTGGCGTCCTTGGCGAGTATGAGGTAGTTCCGGCCCTCCTCGCGATGCCAGCCCTCGTAGACGGCCTTCTCCGTCCCGCCCTGATTGCTGTGGGAGGTGCGGTCCAGCTGCATACTGCGGTTGTCGGGCATGTTGAAATACAGGGTCTGGATCGGGGGCGGCAGGGTCTTCCTTTCGGCGGCCGGGGGATTATTGGAGCCCGCGTCGGCGTCGGCATTGGCGCCGGCATTGGCGTTGGCGCCGGAGCCGGAATGATGGGAACTCGGCACGCCTTCCAGCCGCTCCACTATACCGGCCGAGGTATCGAAGGTGCTCCTGGCGTCAGCGAGCTGCTTCTCTTTCTCGACGAGCCGTCCCTCTATCCTGGAGATATCCTCCGCCTTCAGACCTTCGCGGCCGGCCTCCTGGCGCAGGTCCTTGACCTCCTGGACCAGGGACTCCATCTTACCGACGGAAGCCCCCGCCCTGCTCAGGTTCTCCTTGCACGAGGTGCTGGTGCAGTTGCGGCGGCTGGACGCGCTGTTGAGGACATTGAACTTGCTCCTAGCGCCGATCGCGGCCTGTTCGTGGCCCGAGAGAATGCTGTCGGCCTTGGTAACCGCGGCGTTCTTGACGCCGCCGCCGCCGGGGAGCGGACGCTGGACGGGGCCGGTCGAAGGGGAGCCTTCGCCGTCCCCCGGGAGCTGCGAGGGCGGAGGAGCTATACCGTTATTCCCGCCGGCGGGCGCCTCGTCCTTGAGAAGGCCGTAGCCCTGCAGTTTCTTGGTCCAGTCGGCTATCCTGGGCTCGGCATTGGCGGCCTCGATCGTGACCTGGCCGCTGACATTATTGATGTCCCAGAGGATGTTCCTGGCGCGCAGTTCCACCGAGATGACGTCGTCGGGAAGTTCCGGGCCGGAGGACAGAGCGTCGGACTGGGACTCGATGATGGTCCCGTACTTGAGATACGGGCTGACCGCGTCCCAGGCCCCGCGCTCAGTGGTCTTGGCCGCCGAATCGTCCACTTTTTCCGACCACAGTTTGGCCAGGTCGGCCCCGCGGTACGACATCAGCATGCCGACCGGGGAATCCTCGGCGGCCGGGTATTGGGAACCGCCGGCGTCCGGAGCGTCCCGCAGGTCGGAGGGGATGGCGGCGGCGGCGTACAGCCTGAAGCCGGCCGCGGCCGTCATCCCGCCGCCTTCGAGCGAAGCGGAACGGACCGCGGTCTCGACCGGCTGATACATGGGGTCGACCTTGGTCTGCGCCTTGAAGGCCTCCACCACTTCCGCCTGTTCTTCGCGGTCGATCTCGCCTTTGCTCTTCAACTGGTCCAGCCGGGAGAAGAGCGGGGAGACCTGGGACTGTATATCACGGGCCCCGTTGACGATGGTATCGGCCGAAGTCCCGACCTTGGCGGCCTCGGCCGCGTAGAACTCCTTGATCTGTCCATGCCTGCTCACGCGGAGCTTGATGTTCTTCACTTTCCTCTCCGCGGTCTCTATCTCGGCCTTGACCTCGGAGATGGCCGCCGTCGTCTCGTCCGCGTCGGCGAGCGCTCCGCCGCCCAGGTCCTTGCGCTTGCCGACATCCAGCGCGTTCACTTTGGCGGAGAAGGCCTTAAGATCGGCCTCAGCCTTGACCATTTTCTGGCTGGCGGCCTCGATAGCCTTGCCGTATTCGCCTATCTTGGTCTCCAAGGTGGGTTTCATCCCCAGCAGGGTAGCGCCGGCCTTGCTGTACTCGGCGGCCGCGAAGCGGGACTGTTCGGCGATACCGCGGGTCCATTCGACGAATTTCCTGGAGGATTCCGTTCCCTTGCCTTCTTTGACGCTTTTGGCGAGGGCGGTCAGCATACCGTCGAGCCCCTTATTGCTCCCCTGGCCCGAGCCGGCATATATATTGGAGGAATTGGACGATATATCCGCCGGAGGAACGGGCCCCGAAAGATCGGAGGCGTTCCCCGCGGCCGGCTTGGAGGAGGCCGTGCCGGAGCTCCCGCCGGACGGAGGCCTGATATCGTCGCAGATGCCTTTGGATATCCAGGCGTCTATGGCCTTCTCGTCCGTGGTGGCCGGGCGGATCATGGTCCACCTGACGCAGACGCCGTCGGGGGTGTATTCGTTGCACTTGTAGCAGGCCTTGGCGGGCGGGCCGCTGCTGTTCATGCCCAACAGCCCCTTGGTGGTGCTCTTGACGAAATCGCCCAGCACCTCTCCGAAGGCGGAGACCATGGCCTTGGTCAGGTCCTGCTTGATCCCGAACTGCTTGTAAAGCTCCCACTCGAGCTCTCTTTCCGCGCGCTTCCGGTTGAGCTGGGCCTGCAGCGACTCGCCGGAATTGGATTTCTGGTCGCGGATGCTGCTGTTGGAATGCCCCTTGGTCTTGTCCCCTTCCATGCCGCTGCCCAGACCGCCGTTGCCGGAACCGATATTGACGGAATCGGCGGCGGCCTTGTCCAGGCCGCGGGAGGCGCTGCTGTCGGTGAAATTGCCCGCCGCCTTGTCGGCCGCGGAGCGCAGCTTCTCGAAAGCGCCCTTGGACGAGCTGTTGGGGGTCAGCGCCACGCCCTTATAGCCGGCCGCGGCTATCGGACCGACCATGGAACGCGAAGCCGCCTTGCCGGAAGCCTTCTTGGCGCTGGCGCTTATCTGCCCGCCGGAAAGGGCGCCGGAGGTGCGGGAACTCTCGCCGCCGCCGAAGAAGGAACTCATGCCTCGCAGGGCGCTCTGCATCTTAGGAATAACGGTGGGCGCGCCGGCGGACTTGACGGCCTCGGAGAAAGCATTGCGGCCGGAGTCCCGTATAGTGTCGCGGAAACCGCTGGAGGGCGGCGGGGAAGAGGGCATGGGCGGGGGCGCGGGCTTGGAGGCGCCCAGGATCAGCGAGAGCGGGTCGCGGGCGCTCAGCGGGACTATCACCTCCCCGCTGCCGTCCGGAGAGCCCTGGCTGAGCCCGTGTATGCCAGGCTCGTAGAGCGAGGCGGCCGCGGAAGCGTCGCGCGTGCCGAAGCCGGCGGTGAGCGAGTTGTCCATCGGAGGGCGGGACATCATGAACTCCGCCACGGGCGCCATCACGAGGGCGCTGATCCCGAGCGCGACAAGGCCGAGGTCGCGGCGCGAGAGGCCTTTCAGTCTCTCTATGATGCCGCCGGCGGCGCGGGAGAAGGCCGGCGTCTTGCCGAAGACGCTGGATTTGCGGAATCCGGGGGCCTGCCTGCCCAGCACGGGCGGAACGGGCTTGCGTTCCTCTTTATCATTATGGAAGTTCATATATCCTCCAGAAAACCTTGGCCTTGCGACATATAAAAACATCCCGCAGGACACGCATGGCGCGAGGCCAGCCGACACTGCTTGTCATACTTTACCTAATAATCCTCCGGCCTCCAAGTGTCATCCGGCCCATCCCGGGCTGGGCCTTATGGCCCTTGGCGCGGGACCGCGGCAAACCAAAAGCCCGACCCCCTGCTTTACTACGGGGCGGCGCCCGGGACGCTCCCCTCCGGAAGGAGGGGTCCGCAGCGCCCCCGTCGCCGGCCTCCGCAAGGGCCGGGCTGAAACGAACCTGCTTATCCACCCGCAAAATCCGCCGCCGGAGATCACTCCTCCTCTTTCTCCCCTTCCGTCTCGTCGTCGGAGGCGGCATTGGTCTCAAGGGCCGTCTTCATGGCCTCCTGCGACTCTTCCTCTCCCACGAAGAACGAGGCCAGGCCGACGCCGCCGAGCAGACCGGCCAGCAGGCCGGCCAGGCTGGGCATGAGCTGGGAAAGCATCATCATGGCGCCCGCGATCATAAGCGCCGCGCCGAGGATCCCGCCGAACGCGAAGCCGATGACCATCAGGATTATGGCCAGTATTATCGAGAGGAAGCACTTGAGCTTGCTGCACTTCTTGATCTTCATCTTGTTGTACTGGTTGCAGTTTACCTGGTCCGTGTTGGACGGGTTCTGGCAGGCCTGGGAGATTATCCCCTGCCGGGTATTGTTGTCGATGCAGAGCGCTTTTATACGCTCGATCTTGCCGTTCCACCGGTCCACGGCGCCGTGCTTGCAGCATTTGGGCGGTTTGCCCAGGGTCTTCGAGATATCGTCTATCTTCTTCGTGTTCTCGGATATTATCGCGCTCTGCTCGCCGGAGACCTTGGAGCAGTGCTCGGCCATGTCGCTCAGTTCCGAAGCCCCGCCGATGGTATTGGTCACCCAGGCGTTATCGGGCACGGGAGGCGGAGCGTCGTCCGTCTGGATCTCCTCGTTGTCCACCGAATTGCCGTCGTAAGTGGAACCGGTGTAGGAAGCCTGGTATTCCGAGGAGGCCGTGGGGTTCCTGTAAGCCGCGCCAGTCATCGCGAAGGTCTCGGAGAGGCGGAAGATGGCGCCCTGCCTGTTGATGCGGGAGCCGGGGCTTTTGGAGGCTCCCCTGTTGTAACTGGCGTTGCGCCAGGAGAAGCCGGAAACGCGGCCCATGTTCTTGCCCTTCACGGCCTTGGGATTGCCCGGCACGGGCACGCCGCTCGCGGCCTTGCTCATCGCCCCGGAGTAGACGCCCGAGTCGCGCCCCGCGGGGCCGCCGCCCGGTCCCAGCAGCGTGCGGTTCATGAACGGGTAGGCGGCGCCGTCGGAGCCTCCGCCCTGGTCCATATAACCGAACCCGCCGCCCTCATCCGCGCCGGAATAGGAGGCGAGGTAACTCTCGAAATCCACCGCGTCGGCCCCTCCGCCGCGCGCCTTCTCCTCGTCGCTTACGGCGCCCTTGACCTGGTCGGCGCGTCCCTTGGCGGAACGGGCCTTCTCCCGCTCCTCCTCGGCGGCGCGGGCCAGGTATTCGGCCCGGAGCATAGCCAGGGAGGACGGCCCCCCTGTTCCGCCCATCGGGGACATGCCGCGGAGGAATTGGTTCCAGACGGAGTCCTGCCCGCTCTCGTACATCGCGCGCTGCATCGCCGCCTGGAATATCTCGTTCGAATAGGCGGGATTTATCGTGGCGATGAACCCCTGCAGCCCGGCGGCTTTCAGGACATAGTTGACCGGCGGCAGCATGACCAGGCGGTAAAGCATGTCCTGGCTCACCACGAAAGGAGCGGAAACGCCGGCCACCACCAGGAACAGTATTACGTACCTTACCCTGCTCCTGAAAAGAAGGAGCAGGGCGGCGATCAGGGACTTGCGCTTGTGGCGCTGTATGAATTTGCTGCCCATATATTATCCCCTAAAGACCAGCTTCCGGACGGAGGGCGCGCGGCCGCGCGCCCCCGTCCCGCCGCCGTCAAGCTCCGGGCGACCCCATCATCGAGCCCAGCAGGCCCAGTATTCCGGCTATGCCGGCCATCCACAGGACGTTCTGGCTCATAGCCTCGCCGGGATTGCCCTGCATGGCGGTTATAGCTCCCATTATTCCGACGCCGCCGCCTATGACATATATCGTCCCGAGCAGCATCTGCCCGTGGCTGAACATGATCGCGAAGCCCTTGAGCATCGCCATCACGGCCAGGAGCAACGCTATACCGCACAGTATATAGCCGATTATTTTCAGGAACGCCAGGGGTCCCTGCGCTATGCTGATAAGGTACGCCCCGGCTATGGAGAGCACCGCCGAGAGCAGCAGGTACATCATGGCCTGCGAGGCGTCGCTTGCCCAGGGGCTCACGTCGAAACTGCCGGGATCGGTCGGGGTATATTCCCCGGGCGTGTCATAATCCCCGGACCCTCCGCCGCTGGCCGTATTATCCAGCGAAGGGGAGGTGACTATGCCCGCGCCTCCGTCGCCCGCGCCTATACCGGCGCCGCCGTCCACGCCGCCTTCGCCGGTGGTCCCTTCCCAGGCCTGGTCCTGCGTCGAGCGCATGCTGTCTATGTTGGTCGCGCCGTAGGTCTTCTGCACGTCGCGCACACCCTTGGCCTGGTTCCAGGCGCCGGCTCCCGATTTCTTGGCCGCCGCCGCACCCTTGCCGCCGCGTATGGCCTGCTTGGAGGCGTTCATCGCGGTGAGTTTGCCTTTCTTGGGACCCTGCATCGGCGCGAACTTGCCGGCGCCCATGTTGCTGAAGCCCACCTTAGGACCGAAAGAGCCCTGCCCCACCTTGTTCGGGAAGCCGAAGGTCTTGCCGGAACCGCCGCCGCTGAGCCCGGTGGAAAGCCCGGTGGCGCTGGCGCCCTGCAGCTTGCCCAGCAAAGCCCCGGGATCGCCCATCTCGGACCCCTCGGCCGCCGTCTCGCCGCCCTCCGGCGCTTCGGCCGACGCGTCGGCGGAAGCCGCGGCTTCGGCGTCGGCCGCGGCTTCGGCGTCGGCCGCGGCCTTGGCCGCCTTCGCGGCCTCGCCGTCGAAGTCTATGACACCCTTGTTCCTGTCGGCGAACATGTCGAGCGAGGAGCCGGGCGAGCCCTGGCGCCTCAATATGGCGGGGACATATTCGGCGGACTGCGCTCCCCGGTCCGAATTGAAGGCGGAGGAGACCGGCGAAAGGGCCTGCCGGTTGTTCATGTACAGCGTGGTGCCTATCGCGGCCGCTATCACGGCCACGGTGGCTATGGTCCCCTTCGCCGCCAGCAAGCCTCCGGCCGCGCCGAACTTGGCGCCCGCGCCTAGCCGGGCGGCGCCGAGCGCGCGCCCCGCTCCGCCGGCCGCCTGGCCGGCGCCTACCGAGCCCATCGGGCCGCGGGAAGCGAAACCCATGCGGCCCCTGAGCCAGGGAAGGAAGCCTTTGCGCTCCTTCTTCTCTTTAAAGCCGATCTCCGGCAGATCCTTGTCTTCCATAAAGCCTCCCTGAAAGGTCCTTCCCTAGCGTTAGCCGCCGAATCCAAGCAGCGACCCTATACCCTTGCCGCCGGTGATGCTCATGTTGCCCATGGGCTTGGTGACATATGTCCCCGCCGCACCGTTCTGAGTGCCGACATTATATACTTCGGTGCCCTTCATCCCATCGGCGGTAGAAGTGAAGCTCTTTCCGGCATCGCAGCCTGTACCGCCCGCGGTTTTCAGGTCGACGCCTTTCTCAAGCCCGCAAAGGGCTTCCCAGGCCTGTACCATCAGCATGAGTCCGACCACGACATACATGCCGCCCATCCATTTCTGGCCGAATTCCGTCATCAGCTTGATACCGGCGTAGATCACCATGGCCGCCGCGCCCATGGCCGCTATGGCGGTGCAGACGGCCGCGTAGTACAGCATGGGCCACTTGCCCAGTATCTTCGTCAGAAGGATGAGGACAATGGAGGCCAGCATGGCCTTCATCGCCATATCGGTATACTTTTCCCAGGGAGAGACGTTCTCCGGCTCCGGCACCGGCGGCGGCTCGCTCTCGTTCATGTTGAGGTTGGGATCGTTGGCCTTGAGCGAATCTCCCGCCGAAACCCCGGCACCGCCCAGCCCGGCACCGGTCTCAGGCACGCCGGCCACGTCGCCGCTACCCGTGGTCTCGCCCGCGAAAGCCTCCGTAGCCGCGGTCTTGGCCCCGGCGTCGGAAGCGGAATAGGCGGCTTTGCCTCCCATCTTGCCCGCGTACTTGGCCTGGCCGAAAGCGCCTTTCTTGTTGAAATTAGGCACCGTGTACTTGGGAGAGTTGGAGACGCGCGCGGACATGGACTTCCTCATTTCGGAAGCCTGGCCGGCCGGCTGCCTGTATACGGGCGCGAACTTCTGACCGATGCCGCCGGAAAGGCCTCCCGAGGTCTGCATTTTCGGGATGCTCGTACCGCTGCCGCCGGCGCTCTTCTGGCCGAAACCCAGCGAAGCGGCCAGTTTGCCCTTGCCGGCTCCGGCCGCAGGCCCGGCGCCCGCCCCGTAATCCGGGGCTCCTACTTCGGCCGAGGCGCTAGCTCCTTCCGATACCCCCGCCTCTTCGCCCGCCCCGGAGGACTCCGACGCTCCTTCGTCCCCGAATCCCAGCCCGTCCTTCTTCGCCTGGTCCCTGAACATGTCCAGGGTGGACGGTTCCGCGGCGGCCTGGCTGTTCACACGCTGGCGCTCCATGCTGGCGGTGGCGGCCTGCTCTTCCTGGTAAGCGTTCTGGAAGAGGGAAGGAGAGTAAACCGGCTTGGAGGAGGTCCCCATGAAGTTATAGACGACCCCGACCCCGGCGGCTATCGTGGCGCCGCCGAGTACCATGCCGAGCACGCCGGCCTTGCTGGCGAAAAGACCGCCGAGGCCCGCGGAGGACCCTGCCGCCGAGCCGGCGGCCGATCCCAGCGAGGAGGCGGCTCCGGAACCGGAACCCCCTCCGAAGAACCTGGCGAGCGCGCCAAGCAGTCCTTCTTTCTTCTTGTCCCCGTTATTGGTGCTCATAAATCCTCCGGAATTCCTGTCCTGCTATGGTCACCCCTTGGTGGTGTTACCGCTGTCTACACCCATCGCGCCCTGCATCAAAGCGCCGAACATAGGCCCCAGGACCTGCGAGATGAGCATCTGCATTATCATCTGTTTATACATCTCGTCGTTCTTCTCGGCCAGCGTGGGCTCCGGAACTTCCGGCGGCTTGAACTTCTTGTTGTTTATGGCGGGATCGTTCTTCTTGAGGTCGGAATCGACCTTGCCGAGTTCCAGGCCGGCCACCGCCGAATCGTGTTCGAGCTCTTCGTCGAGATGCGTCTTGGAAGCCGCCGTAGCGCCGTGGAAAGCGCCGGACGCTCCGCCGCGGGAATCGTCGACCTTCATGCCGGCCGAAGCGGCGCTTTTCTTTTCCGCGGCGGCCAGCGAGGCCATCAGCCCGGCGGCCTTCTTATCGGAAAGGGCGGACTTCTTCACTTCCGGCAGTTTGGAAGGAGCGATGTCGGCCTTGGCGTTGCTCCCGCCGAAGAACTTGTTATGAACGCCTCCGGCGGTCATGGAATTACCGTTGCCGCCGGAAAGAGAACCGGGAGCGCTCATCTTGGGTCTGGGGGTCCGCCCCGGCAGCGCGGAAGGAGCGGAAATATCCGCGGAAGCGGAGGCGGACGCGCCGGCGCCGTCTGAGACGCCGGCCTCGGCCGTCTCGCCGCCGGAAAGCTCGCCCATGCCGGAACTGAAGAGCGAAGACTCCGCCAGGTCGCCCGCGGTGGCCGGATTATCCGTCATGGCCCCGCTGAGAGCGTAGCCGGGAGCGGAAGCTTCGGAAGGGATATCCAGGGCGTTGAGGTCGACTGACCTGGACTTGAAAGGATTGCCGGTGGGAACGGAGGTATCGAAGGGGGATTTCTGCATGAGCGGCATCATCATCCAGAAGAATATCACGATGACCGCTACCACGCCCCCCACGGCGTACTGGGCCGTCTTGGATTTTTTCCCGGAATTTATTTTCATCATAAGGCCCCGCTTTCCCCGGACAATCAAAACAACATAAACTTTCCCTTGACACACCTTCCGCGATGTTCAGGGCAAAGTCCTATTTCCTTTATGTTATAGCAGGCGAACGTTGACTTGTCAAGGGGTCGCAAGGCCGGATTTAATAAGGGCATTTCCCCTGAAAACCGCCGCTGGACTGGGAATAGACGGTGCAGGTCTCCGAATAGGGGTTCCCGTCCTGGCCGGTCCCCGTGAACGTGACATTCCAGTAATAATCGCCTTCTTTAAGATCCCCGGGACAGCTCTTCTCGCATTTGACCGCTGTGGATGTGAACTGACGGTCCCCTTCAAGAACGCCGTTATTGAGTATGTACGTTTTCATATCGTCCGGCATCTCCGGCGCTCCCGGATCCCCGCCGCCTTCGCCGCTTGGAGCCGGCAAATTACCGGACGTAGACGGGATATTGTTAAGCAGGGAGTTGGCGACCAGGTCATTGGGATTTTTCTTGGCGGCTTCCTTGAGCTTATCGGCCATGCTCTCGGAAGTCGGCACCGGCTTGGGTTTCCCCACGTCCGGCACGGCCATCGATTTGGGGTCGTCGATCTTCAGGCTGCTGACCTCGCCCGATTCGATCTCGTCCAGGCTGGCCGCGGCCTTGTTGTACGAGGCAAGCTGACCGCCGGTCCCGGTCCCCGAATGCTTCAGTCCGAAACTCTGGTCCCATTTGCCCTTGGCGGCGAGGGCCGAACCTGTATTGAGCGCGCCCGAAAGATGGCCCCGCGCAGCCACCAGCGCCTCCATGGTCTTCCCGGTCTTGGCGGCGGCCGGTCCGGCCCCGGAACCTCCGCCCGACAATTTGAGGGCCGGGCCCGAGTCCGCGCGCTGGAAAGAAGAGAAAGACTTGCTGCCTCCGCCCGAACCCGCCTTAGGCCCGGACATGGAGGAGGCCATCCTCGGGACGGCGGACCGCGACGGGGAGCCCCCCCGCGAAGGCCCGCCGGAACGGACGACGGGGGCGTCGGCCGGGGCCGCCGCGGCCTCCGCGTCGGAAGACGCCGCCCCGAATTTATCCTCCCGGGCGAGTTTGCGCTCGGCGGAGGCGGCCTCGGCCACGGTCTCGCTGTCCACGAAACCGAAGTACTTGAGGATAGGGAGACTGGCGCGGCCGGTCATTCCGGAGCCGAAACTGCGGAACTTGACGTCCTGCATATCTTCCAGGCTCTGAAAAATAAGGAAGACGAAGACGCCGCCGCCCGTTATCAGGAAGGCCAGCACCATCACTATCAGGGACCTTTTGCCCCTGTCGGCCGAGTCAGCCATAGAATATCCCCAAACAATACCCGCCTCCCGCAACAACCGACAGGTGCGCGGAAAGCTTTATAAAAAGTCTAGCAGAGAAACCCCGTTTTTTCAAGGGAGCGCCTCAGCCGATAGTCGCGTGCTTTTTAGCTATTTCTTCCGCCAGGGCGTCGACCTTTTTAAGGTCGTCCTCCAGCGGCAGCCCTTTGACCAGCACCGGCGGCAGAACCTCGGCCTTGAACGGGCCGAGAGCCGCGGCCAGCGACTCCACCAGTCTGCCCCCCCAGCCGAAAGAGCCGAGCACCCCTATCCATCTGGCCTTGGGCCTGAGAGCGTTGACGAGGTACGCCGCGTATATGGCTTTGGGATGCGCGCCGGCCAGCACCATAGGGGTGCCTACCACTATGGTGGCCGCGTCGACCAGCGACATGGCGAGCCGACCGGTGTCCGCATCCTCCAGGTTGA
>Ga0302253_1000082_pt1 | contig 105042 bp, 99 predicted proteins | sample AAG_RA_Trp_MG_FD_193537 | JGI IMG/M metagenome (GOLD analysis project Ga0302253, IMG submission 193537) | Enriched activated sludge microbial communities from anaerobic digester in WTTP, New Holstein, Wisconsin, United States - AAG_RA_Trp | ecosystem: Engineered > Bioreactor > Anaerobic >... | reverse complement strand
CTCCTTTTCGGTCTCGTAGACCATGCAAAATGCCGAACAGTAACCTAGATTTCCTGTCCCGCTCTCGCGGTCAGTGTATCACTACCCACCACGTCCCGGTTGGACTTTTTTATCAGACCTCCTTTGTTTCATGGAATATAATGGAATATATATAGAAATTTGCTGAAGGAGGCGCAGTTCACGAAATATTCATAGAATCAACGCAACCTATTCATAGGTGCAAGCGGCCAGATTATTTTGTCAGGGTTGCTGGATTTTTTGGCGCTAAGCCTGCGAACTTCCCCACCTCATTGCGCGCTGACAGAATGCCAATCAGCGTGCCTGGACCCCCTACGCAGCCTCCCGGACAGGCCATCCCCTCGACCAGTTCGGGCGATGTTTTGCCTGACTTGATGTCAGCCAGCATGGCCCTGCAGTTGCGAAGCGTATCTGCCCTGGCGACGGCAATATTCTCTTTGCCGTACTTCTGCCGGGCAGTCTCAGCAATCGCTGTGGCTACTCCTCCGGCCACGGCATACCCTCGACCAAGCGCGCTCGCTTCATCCGGGAATTCGACTGGAGTGATTTCTGCCAGATCTATATCCTTAGCGACGAAAATGGCCGCCAGTTCCTCGAAGGTGAGGACATGGTCAACGTAAGGCCGCATCTCAGGCTCAAGCGCCTCGGCTTTTTTGGCAATGCAGGGGCCGATAAAGACCACACGGGCCGATGGATCCTGATCCTTGATGATCTTTGTCGTCTCGACCATGGGTGTAAAGCTCTCAGCGATATTGTTTGCGAATTCGGGGAAATGCCGGCGCGCGGTCTTGACCCATGAGGGACAGCACGAAGTGCCGAGGAAAGTTTTGTGTTGCGGATTGTCCGGGCTGGACTTTTCGGCCAGCCGTTTCGCCAGAAGAAGTGTATCACAATCCGCTCCCAGGGCTACTTCTCGTACGCCCCTGAATCCTACTGCGCGTAGACCTGCTACGATTGCTCCAGGCGAAGCTAGTCGGCCGAATTGTCCAACGAAAGAAGGTGCGAGTATTGCGTAAGGGCGGCGGTCCTCCGGGCCCATGAGTTGGTGCAGTATCTGGACCAACTCGGTTTTATCGGAAATCGCGGCAAAAGGACAGGAAACCGTGCATAAGCCGCAATTGACGCACTTGTCCTGATCGATTGTGGCGTACCCATCCGGATCTGAGTGGATGGCATCAACGCCACAGGCTGCCGCGCATGGCCTGACCATGCGCGTGATCGATTGGTAGGGGCAGGCTTTGACGCACTTCATGCATTTGACACATTTTTTCTGGTCGATAAAAGCTTTGCCTCCATCCGGGAAGGAAATTGCGTTTACGGGACATACGATGGAGCAAGGATGGGCCATGCAAGACTGGCACATGTCTGTGACGATGACTTTATCCTCTGGGCACTTTTCGCACGCAGCGCGTATCACATTGACCAAGGGGGCCGAAATGACTTTTCTGTCGGTAAAGGCTTCTCCAATCCCTGCCGATACGGGCGTGTTGTCCCTCTCTTCAATAAGGGGGAGGCCAAAAGCGAGCCGGATACGTTGTTTCACTATGGAGAGCTCACGGTAAGAGCAACAGCGGTAGGTAGGCTTACCCATATCGATGATATCAAAAGGCAGGTAGTCGATGTCTTCGGGTTTTTTGCCTGCCAGGACGAACCTCGTGACACCGACGAATATCTTGCGCCTGATATCGGTGCAAGGCGTGTAGAGACCGCGCATCCTCTCGAATACCTCAGGCACGTTGCGCCTCCTCGATGATCCGGGCTGTAGCCAGGCGCTCGATCTCTTCCATCACTATTTCTGGCGTTGCGCTAAAGAGGACCTCGTCTTCAATTTCCACTACTGGTGAATTCCGTCCGCCATCACACGCTTTGTTTTTGCAAGGTACAGCTTCGACCTCGATGAAGGCACTCAGATCGACATCGTTTTCCAGCATATCCAGGAGCGTTTCACTACCGGCGTAACAGCAATTTGTGCCGACGCACACGCGCACCTTGATCGGTTTCATCTTCTTTATCCTCCAGAGCGCAATTCACCCTTTTAAACTATTATCGCATGTGTTCTGACACTGTTCAATTGTTCTTCGATCTCTCCCTCGTTCAGCAGGGAATACCAAACAAAATACACCAATCGTTCACACTTCCTTCATATGGGTTTTGTATCCATAACTGGCACGGCGCGTTTATAGATATGAAAGAGTTCGGTGGCTCGATGTAAATTAGGCTGGACGAGGCTGGAAGCCGGCACGCGGAAATCTGAATTAAATATCAGGTTACCGAACTGGCTCCGCTCTTTGGATTATTTTTTGCGCCATCAAGGTTAATCTCTTTGATGGCGCTTTTTCATTCAATTCAGAAAAAGAAAGCGCTTAGTAAGCACTAGCGAATTTGTAAAATGTTGTCAGTCTAGTGACAGAATTTAATATAAAATTGTCAGTCAATTGACAGCAGTAATGTGGGCGCTAGAGCGGAAGGGCCGAGGTTGTTATGCAGGACGGACTGCTGGAATTGCTGCAAATGAAACGAGCTGCCCAGGGGGAATCCTGAACAGCCCGTTTTTTCTGTGATAAGGGGCGCGCAGCCGAAGCACGCCGGTTTACTGCAAGTAAAAATCAGTTCAGCTAATCGACAAATGGCTCGGCAAAAGCGCCCTGGCTAGGCCCCGAATCCCGTCAGCGCATGCGCGACCAGATTGGTGAGCGACTCGACCTTCATGCCCAGCCCATAATGTTCGTTCAGCTCGGTCAACTGGGTATGACAGTTCTCGCAGGCTGTACAGATTGTGTCGGCTTGCGAAGCGCGCATCTGGTCAACCTTGACCTTGCCGGTCTTCATACGGAATTCATGCTCGCCGAGCGAAATAAGCCCGCCGCCGCCACCGCAGCACCAGTTGGCTTCCTTGTTGGGCGTGAGTTCCACGAACTTGTCCGTCAGCTTGCCGATGATATAGCGCGGCTCTTCCATGACACCGCCATTTCTGCCAAGCTGGCAGGGGTCGTGGTAGGTAAGTGTTCCCGAAATTGTGCCGGGCTTGACTTTGATTCGCCCTTGCTCGATGTAGCGGGCGATGAGCTCGACGATCGACACAATCTTGAAGGGATGGGAGCCGGTCATGAATTTCAGCACTCTGGTTGCCGTGCCGCACTCGACGACCGCGACTTCCTTGACTTTGAGGCGCTCGGCTTCCATGATGATTCGTTTTGCGATGAGGCGTTGCTTTTCGCCGTCGCCGAGCCAGGCCGCGAAATTCACCGCCTCAAAATGGCTGATGGTCCAGTTTTCGCGCGCTGCGTTCAGAATTGCCGCCGCAGGAACAATCGAATGCTTCCCGGAAAGCCCGACATACATGACATTGGCGTTTTCAACGTCTATGGGAATGGCTGGGCGTCCCGGCGGGGTTGGTGCGAGCGCTTCGACTTCGGGCGCGAGGTTGTTGAGGGCTGCGATGTAGTCGTTGGCGGTTTCCTTCCATGTTTCGCCCTTGGCGATGGACATGTCCGAGAGCATGGCGAGAATCTGTGGCTGTTTCTCAGCTCCGATAAGCAGAAGCTTTGCAATATTCATGACCTGCTGGGTATCGATGCCAAAGGGACAGACGGTGACGCATCGCCGGCAACCTGTGCAGGAAAACGCGGCTTCGTATGCCATATCGACGCTTTTGTCATCGAGTTCGATGACTTCGCCGAGCCAGGGCGCTATTTTGCCTTGCACCTTGAAATAGCGCTTGAAGAGCTTGCGGACTACTTCGGCGCGGCCGACGGGCGTGTACTTCGTTTCGGGCATCGCCTGGTAGACATGGCAAGCCTCGACGCAGAGTCCGCAATGGGCGCAGGTGTCGAGATACAGACGCATGGCCTTGTTCAGCTTGGATTCGAACAGTTTTTTCAGTGCTTCTTGTGTTGCTGCTTCCATGGCTTACCTCCTCCTCAGCAGATTCAGGGGCAGACTGAAGAAGGTGTGCACGATTTTGGTAAATGGCAGTATCATCATAAATAATTCAGCAAGAAAAACGTGCAGGACCACAAAGTGATAATGCGAGCCATGCAGCACTGTGCGCGGATCGGCAAAGGAGAAGCTTTTCAGAATACCGAAATAGTTCTTGAAGTCCGCTTTTGTCATAACGAATCCATTCGCGGTCCACGAATTTCCCCAGCTGATCATGTCGCCCAGCAGGAAGATAAACAGCAGAAGCAAAAGCAGAAGATAATCCGATGGCACCGAGATGTGGCGCTCCTGACCCTTGAACCTCCGGAACAGGAAGTAGAAGGTCGGAATTGTGACCGATAGGCCAACCGCTCCCGCGCCGATCATGTGGCGCGACTGGGGAGGCATCAGGTTCACGCCCGGGAACAGATCGAGATGCCCAAAAAACAGGAAGAAAATTCCGATGTGGAACATCATGAGGAAAATCCAAAACAGCGGCTTTTCTTTCCGGATCATGGGCATGCCGAAGGTGTCCGCGAGCGCCGCGAGGAAGGGGCGCTTTTTGGCAGGATATGTTTTCAGCGAAAAGGCGGGAATTGGGGCGCGCACGATCGACACAATCTTGGCAACAATGCCGACAATCATCACGATAATGGAGATATACACAAGCGGTACCATGATGAAGTAGTACAGCTTGTCCAAAAAGAGCGCGAAGCCTGTATGCACGACAGCCTGGCTTGCGGCGCTGACTGCTTGCGGATCCATGATACGACCTTATTTCTGGCGTTTGACAAAAAAGTGAATGACGCCGCTTTCCTGCTTGTTTTCCAGGACTGCATTGCCGGTCGACTTCGCCCAGGAGGGGACATCTGCGAGCGAACCCGGGTCGGTAGTGAACATTTCAATGACTTCGCCAACCTTAATCTTGGCAATTTCCTGGCTCAGCCGGACAATGGGCATCGGGCATGCAAGCCCTTTGCAATCGAGTGTTTTTGCGACTGTGTAATCTGACATCCTATTCTCCTCTTAAAATAAAATTTGCAAAATCAGATAAAAAGCTGAATCGCCGATTCTTTGGCATCGTTCAGGAATGTCGCTACGCCGCACACATTGAGATGGGGATAGTCGATCATTTCCTCGCGCTTGAGATCCATCAGATCCATGGACATCTGGCAGATGTTGATCTGCACGCCCAGCATGCCTGCAGCCTCAAAGAGCTGGTCGAGGCTGGCGACGTTCTTCTTTTTCATAAGATCCTTGAGCATTGCGGTTCCCATGCCAGCCATGTGCATCTGGGACAGTTTGAGCTTGTTTCTGCCTTTCGGGAGCATAAAGCCAAACATTTTGCCCATGAAGCTCTTGCCACTCACCTTTTTTGCGGGATCGCGAAGCGCCGAGGTGCCCCAGAAGGTGTAGAACAGCACGACTTTCATGCCCATCGCCGCGGCTCCTGTCGCGATAATGAGCGCAGCGATCTGCTTGTCGAGATCACCCGAGAAGATGACCATCGAAAGCTTGTTTTCCTTGCCGGGCATCGCTTCAAGCTTTGCTTTGATGTCGGCAAGTTCTTTCTCGATATCCATGCTTCCTCCTTTGGGAAATGAACGCTTGGGAGAGAGTTATAGGTGTGACGAGGCTAGAGGTCGCCTGTGCGGCAGCCTTCGAGACAATGAATAAGGTCGACCAGGCGGGGTTGTTTGATGCTGTATGTGGCAAAGCCTTTGACTCGGCGGTATTGGACAAGATCGGCCATGCGCAGAATTCTCAATTGTTGAGACACGACAGACTGCGGGACACCGAGCAATTGCTCGAGCGCGCTTACAGTCGCTTCATTTTCGATGAGGAGCGCGACAATCCGCAATCGCACAGGATGTGCAAGAGCCTTCAAAAGGTCCGCAATAACGGCCGCACGCGATGCGTCATGCTTGAGATCAGCCATAAGAAAGCCTTCTTTCGAGCTGATATAGACTATAGCAAAATTAAGATATCAAGATATGCAATTATCATCATATGCTTGTGATCAAAATGTGTCAACGGCACATGAGCAAAGCTCCGCTCTGCTTCCCAGAAAGTAATATTTATGCAATAGTTTTGTGCACTATGAAGTCCATCCTGCAGGTCATCAAAGAAGGACGGCCGGTGCTTTTCGATGGGGCTATGGGGACAGAGCTGTACAAGCGGGGCGTCTTCATCAATCGCTGTTTTGAGGAAGCGAATCTTGCTGCTCCCGAGCTTGTGCTTTCGGTGCACCGCGATTATCGGGATGCGGGGGCTGAGGTCCTTACGACAAACAGCTGGGGTGCAGGCCGGTATAAGCTTGCAAGGCACAATCTGCAGGATCGCGTGCAGGAAATAAACAAGCAGGCTGCTTCTCTTGCGCGCCAGGTTGCCGGGGACAGCCTGTACATCGCGGGTTCGGTGGGGCCCTTGGGCCCGCGCCTCGAGCCTGTCGGAGCGCTGTCCGAGCACGATGCGCTGGATGCATTCCGCGAACAAATGGAAGCGCTGATAGGCGGCGGAGTCGACTTCATACTTCTGGAAACATTTGGAGACGCAGCCGAGGCTGCACAGGCAGTGCGAGCGGCGCGCAGCATTGCAACCTCTGTCCCTGTTTTCGCGAGCATGACAATCGATATGAGCGGCAACCCGCTTTTCGGGCTGACGCTTGAAGAGGCCATGGATCGCCTGATCGAGGCCGGCGCCGATGTCATCGGGCTCAATTGCTCAGTCGGGCCTCAGCCCATGCTGAGGGCAGCCAAGAGGATGCATTCGCACCGCAGCGATATTCCTTTGCTCATTGAGCCGAATGCGGGCATGCCGCGTCAGATTGAAGGCCGGATGATGTATATGTCGACGCCTGAATATTTTGCAACCTATACGAAATATTATTTGCAGGAAGGCGTGCGCTTTGTAGGAGGCTGCTGCGGCACGACGCCTGACCATATCCGGTCGATGGCGCGGACGGTGCGCCAGTATCGCGCCATGTGCACAGACCACGATTTTGCTGGGGAAGAATGCGCTGGCAGGGGGCTTGGCGACAGAGGGCTCGGTGGCAAGGGGCCTTCGGAAATCTCCGGCGCGGGCAAGACTGTCTCCTTTGTCCCGATTGGCTCGAAGTCGGGCGGAGCGAAGCCGGAGGCTGGCAAAGCTGAGGTGGAACGCATTCCCTTTGCCGAAAAGTCGCAGCTTGCGGCGAAGCTGGCACGGGGACAGATGGTCTATTCGCTCGAACTGGTTCCTCCTTCTGGTACCACGCCCGACACCATTATCGACAAGGCTCGAATCGCGAAGCAGGCAGGCATCGACGCCATCAATATCCCTGATGGACCGCGCGCGACATCGCGCGTCAGCACGCTTGTCACCGCAATCATGATCGAACAGCAGGTGGGGCTTGAGACCATTCTTCACTACACCTGCCGCGACCGCAATCTCATCAGCATGCAGGCAGACCTTCTCGGCGCCCATGCGATTGGCTTGCGCAATATACTCTGCATCACTGGCGATCCGCCCAAGCTTGGAGACTATCCCGACGCCACTGGCGTGTTCGATATCGACTCCATCGGCCTTACGCGCATGATTTACCGCCTGAACGGCGGCTTTGACATCTCCGGCAAGCCGATAGGCAAGCCGACCGGTCTGTCGCACGGAGTAGGCGTCAATCCGGGCCGCGCAAACTTCACTGCAGAAATGGAGCGATTCCGAAAGAAAATCGACGCAGGCGCAGAGTGGGCAATTACCCAGCCGGTTTTCGACAGAGCAGTCATGGAAGAATTTCTCGATTATATAGAACGAAATGGCTTGCATATTTCCATCATTATGGGCATTTGGCCGCTTTCCAGCTTGAAAAACGCTCTTTTTATGAAAAATGAGGTACCGGGCATCGAAATTCCGGATGAGGTCATTCAGCGTATGGAACATTGCGCAAGTGCCGAATCAGCGCGCGAGGAGGGAGTGGCGATTGCGCGCGAATTGTACGAATCGCTTAAAGGGAGTATCCAGGGCGTCCAGCTTTCCGCTCCCTTTGGACGCATCGACTTGGCGCTGAGGGTTATCGGAAAATGAAAAGAAGCGAAAAATACGCGTTGCTCGAGCGTCTGGCTTTTGAGCGGATTCTGATTCTCGATGGCGCGATGGGAACGATGATCCAGCGCAGGCGCTTTTCCGAAGCGGATTTCCGCGGGCAGCGCTTTGCGGACCATCCAGTGAATCTTGCAGGCGACAATGATGTCCTTTGCCTGACTCGGCCCGATGTCATTCGCGATATTCATCGGGCCTACCTGGATGCGGGAGCCGACATTATCGAGACCAATACCTTCAATGCGACTGCCATAAGCCAGGCGGACTACAAGCTGGAGCCATGGGTGAGGGAGATTTCCAGGGCTGGAGCGAGCCTTGCGCGCCAGGCATGCGATGAAGCACAGGCGAGCAATCCGAAGAAGCCTCGTTTTGTTGCAGGCTCTATTGGGCCGACAGCAAAATCGCTCAGCATCGCTCCTGATGCTTCCGACCCCGGCAAAAGAGCCGTGAGCTTTGACGAGATGGCTGCTGCGTACCGGGAATGTGCGCTGGGGCTCATCGAAGGCGGAGCGGACGTGCTTCTGATCGAGACAGTGTACGATACCTTGAATGCTAAGGCTGCGATCTGGGCCATACATTCAGTGTTCCGGGAATTGGGCAAAGAACTTCCCCTCATGATTTCCGGTACGATTGCGGATGCCTCGGGACGCCTGCTCGCTGGTCAGACGGCGCGCGCGTTTTGGCACTCGGTTGCACATGCCGAGCCTTTTTCCATCGGTTTCAACTGCTCGATGGGTGCGGAGAGCCTTCTTCCTTTTGTCGAGGAGATTGCTGAAGAGGCGGAGTGCGCAGTGAGTCTGCACCCTAATGCCGGCATGCCCAACGAACTCGGTGAATACGACGATACTCCCGAAAATATGGCACGGGTATTGCGCGAATTTGCGCGCGGCGTCGAAAAGAATGAACGGCATGGGGCGAACATTATTGGTGGTTGCTGCGGCACGACTCCGGAGCACATCAGAGCGATCGCGGAAGCTTTGGATGGAATTCGACCGCGCCGCTTCCACCCCAAGACCTTTGCTTCCGGCTGGAGTTCCCGCCAGAAACACAGCGTGCTTGCAGGCCTTGAGCTGCTCGATATAAACCCCGAAACGCTGTTTGTCAACATAGGTGAGCGAACCAATGTCGCAGGCTCCCGCGCCTTTGCAAGGCTTATAAGGGAAGGCAAACTGACCGAGGCACTCGAAGTCGCCCGGGCGCAGATCGAAGCTGGCGCCCAGATTATCGATATCAACATGGACGACCCGCTCATCGATTCAGCCAACACCATGGCACGCTTTCTCGACCTTGTCGCAGCCGAGCCTGATATCGCGCGCGTACCGGTCATGCTCGATTCTTCCAATTGGAACACGCTTCTGGAGGGCCTCAAACACCTTCAGGGCAAGGGCATTGTCAATTCAATCAGCCTGAAAGATGGAGAGGAAACTTTCCTGGAGCGGGCTCGGACTATCCGGCGACTTGGTGCAGCCATTCTCGTTATGGCGATGGACGAGCATGGTCAGGCTGAAGACTACGAGCGCAAAATCAGCATCTGCGAGCGCGCGTACCGATTGCTTACCGAGCAAGCGGGCATACCGGCCGAGGACATTATTCTCGATCCGAACATTTTTGCGATTGGCACTGGTATTGAGGAGCACCGGAACCATGCAGCGGATTATATCGCCGCCGTCGCGTGGATAAAGCGCAACCTGCCAGGGGCTCTTGTCTCGGGTGGGGTGTCCAATCTCTCGTTTGCCTTCCGCGGCAATGAGGCTTTGCGCTCGGCGATGCATGCTGTTTTTCTGTACCATGCGAGAGCAGCTGGCATGGACATGGGCATTGTCAACCCTGCCCAGCTCGTGCCATACGATGAAATCCCGCCTGATATCAGGGAGAGGATCGAAGATCTGGTGCTGAACCGAAGGCCGGATGCCGATGAGCGGCTGATCGAAGTTGCAGCGGGTCTTTCGGGCTCAGCTTCTGGTCAGCCTGGCGAAGCGAGCGAAAAACTCTCTCCGAAGGATCGGGTTATTCATGCGCTTGTATCCGGCAAGTCCGAGACACTGAAAGATGATATCGAAGAGCTTCGACGCCAGTATGCCCGCGCCCTTGAAATCATTGAAGGGCCGCTCATGGAAGGCATGAACAACGTGGGTTCGCTCTTTGGGGAGGGCAAGCTTTTTCTTCCGCAGGTCGTCAAAAGCGCGAGGGTGATGAAGGAAGCGGTGCACATACTTCAGCCATACATCGAGGCTGAGCAGGCGGGACAGCCTTCCAGCAGGGGGAAAATTCTGCTTGCTACGGTCAAGGGCGATGTACATGACATAGGCAAAAATATAGTTTCTCTCATACTTTCCTGTAACGGCTATGAGGTGATCGATCTTGGGGTGATGGTGTCTTCCGAACGCATTGTAGAAGCGGCAATCGAATACCGCGTCGATGCAGTCGGGCTTTCCGGCCTTATTTCGCCCTCGCTGGAAGAGATGGGAAGAGTGGCTTCGCTGATGGAAGCACACGGCTTACACATACCGCTGCTGGTTGGTGGCGCTACGACAAACCCGCTCCATACGGCGCTCAGGATAGCTCCTGAGTACTCTGGTCCGGTTATCCACGTGGGCGATGCCTCCCAGGCGCCCGGCGTGATGGACAAGCTTCTTTCGGAAGGACGGCGCAATTCCTATCTGGAACAGGTACGGATGGAACAGAAGAACACGAGGACTCGTTATCAGGAGGGGCGGGAACTTGTGCGCTATGTGAGTCTTGAGGAGGCGCGGCGCAATGCGAGTGCTTCCAACCTTGTGCCGCCCGTACGTCCCTACGAGCCTGGTTCGGCTGTGCTTGCTTTTAAAGTAGCTGACCTTGTTTCCATGATCGATTGGTCGCATTTCTTTAGGGCATGGGGCCTTAAAGGGCGCTATCCCGACATTCTTCAGGATCCGCAGAAGGGCGAAGAGGCGCGCCGGTTCTATCGAGATGCTATGGAACTCCTCGAACGTGCTGCCCGGAGTGGCCTTCTTGAGGTAAAGAGCGTTTTCGGAATATTTCCCGCTGCTCGCGCGCAGGACGATATCCTTATTTACGCAGGAGAAGATAGAACTAGTCTTCGGGCCAGGCTTCCATGCTTGCGTCAGCAGCGTTTCAAGCCGGAAGGCGGCTATCTGTGCCTCGCGGACTTTCTGCAGGCAGCGGAAAGCGGCAAACCTGACTGGATTGGAGCCTTCGCCGTAAATGCTGGGGGCAATCTTGAAGAGAGCAAGATTGCGCTGGATGCAAAGGCCGACGACTACCGTGCGCTTTTGATAGCGAGCCTGGCTGATCGCCTGGCCGAAGCGGCTTCGGAGCGCCTCTACATGCTCGTCCGGGACGCCTATTGGGGATTCGGCTGTTCCGGAGCCGAGGGAATCCGGCCCGCCCCGGGCTACCCCACCTGCCCTGATCACAGGGACAAGGCGCTCATTTTTTCCTTATTGGATGTGAATCAGCGGATTGGTCTTTCGCTCACCGAATCGTTTATGATGAGGCCCGCGTCCGCCGTGTGCGGCTGGTACTTTGCAAGCCCTGCAGCCCGCTATTTTTCGGTGGGGAAAATAGGGCGGGATCAGGTCGAGGATTACGCAGCCCGGCGAGGAGAGCCACCCGAGGTTGCCGAAGCCTGGCTTATCGGTGCGCTCAATTATGACCCTTCGGCAAAGGCTTCAAGCGAAAACATCCCTGCATGCCCATCCTGTCTCCGACCACGATAAGAGCGCCGAGTACTTCGCTGGCTTTGCGCAAGCTTGCGAGTGCTGGCTCGATATCATCCGCTGTTTGTACCATATTGCCGGCCGCTGTCGCCCAGGCATCCGCGGCTGCAGCATCGCGGCAGAGAATCACCGCGGCGTCAGCATAGCCAAAACTTAATGATGGGCCGACAGTCCCACTCGATGTACATAGCCCGCATGGCGAAAGCTCGGGCTGTATCTCGATACCAAGAACACCCGAGAGCGGCGAATTGCCCGCAAATACTGCAATTTCAAGAGGGCTTGAGAAAGCGAGCCAGAGATCGCCGCCATTTTCGACAATTATTTCCTTACAGCCGAAGGCAGAAATGAGCGCTCTGCCGACATGTTCTGCTATTGCCCCGGCTACGGCCGCCATCGGGCCGACGCCAGCCTTCAGGCCCGCTTGGAGCATGGCCCGCACCACAGGCGGGGCCGAAAGGTCGTCGTCCATTGGTGCAAGGGTTTCAAAAAAGTTCGCAGCTGACTTCCGGGATCTGCCATACCCCTCAATTTGCTTCCGGGCATCCATGAGTGCCGCTGTTGCCGTCCCCTCCATTCCTGGGCTCCAGGACTCGGGAGAAACACCGATCCAGAGGTCGCTTTCCTTATACTGGATAGTCCATGACCGGAAGCGCTGGCCCATGGTGTCCCGGTAGAAGCGCTCCTGGACAGGAGATCCGCGATGCGGCCTACCCGCGCCCTCGCCCATCCTTCAGTCTCCGAATTTGAGCGTAAAAAGGCCAAGAGGACAGGCAGGCACGCACAGCCCACAGGCTATGCACTTGCTGCGATCGACGTGCAGTTTCCAGTCTGGCTCTCCGATCGTGAGGCATCCCGAAAAGCACACTGCTGTGCAGGCACCGCAATCGATGCATGCCTCTTGCTGAAAGCCAAGGCTTTCCGCTATAGGGATCATTCGCACAGAATGTTCGTTCAGAAATGCCTCAGCCCTGGCCAGGCGATCCGGCTCGCTTTCGATTTCGACCAGCATGCTGCCTTCGCGCCCCGGCGAAATCTCGGCGCGCAGAATATTCACCTTCACATCGAAATGTTTTACCAGGCTATAAATAATTGGCTCTTCGACAACTTGTTCCGTATACTCGAGAATATATTTTTCTTTCATATCGCATCTCCTTCGACCCGAAGCCCGCGCACAACTGCATGGTCCGGCAGAGACTGGACAGGCGGCGCGAGAGGGAAGAGACCTGAAGCTACTTGCTTCTTGAGGATTTCCGCGATTTCCCGTGCTTTGGTCAGGCTCGAGAGAGGGGCGGTCCTGATTTTCTTTCCTTCGAGCGTTACATAGCCCGACCGCAGTTCGGCATAGCTCACCTTCGCGATGCCAGGATGCCCAGGGGCGGCATAATCGCAAATTGTTGTCTGAATCTGCTGGTTTGAAACCGAAACGCTGCGTGCGATATCTTCATCCAGCACAGGAATGGGGATACCCACGCCCAGGAAGAGTGACACCCCATAGCGCTCGAAATATGCGGCCTTGATAAATGCAGGATCCATTTTTTTGACATTGGCGGTGAGCATGAGTGTGCGAGCATTGCTCACAGGAAGTCCGAATTCGTTCCTCGGTTTTTCCGTGTTGAATTGGGTGCCATTCCAGCTGACAAACCCCTGGGCGCCGGCCAGAAACACTCTCGTCCCGATGCCGATTGTTCTGAGTTCCGGATCATTGAGCAGCGGCGAGAGCTCTCCCGACGTCGAGTAGGTGATATTACCAAAACGCGGCAGCAGTGTACCCATGTAGGTGTACATGATGCGATTGCTCGAATTTGTGGCCGCCGGATAGTTCTGGTATGCGTTGCGCGGGTTGACCATGATGATTTCATTGACGTTGTCTATATCGATTATGGTGCGAGCCGACCTTCGCGGATAGCAGTCGGTACCCTTGCCGTGCGCTTCCAGCACAAGACGCTCTCCGCGCACCAACGCCTCGATCAAATGCCCGCCGCCATAACGGGGATTGCTTGGCGCGACTTCAGTTGTTCCGATATAGGCATCGACGGCTGCGAGCCCGCCAAAGATCGGTACACCATTGAGAGAAACTGATTCCATGCGCAGACCTGGCTCAGGGTGCCCGAAATTGATAAAGCACCCTGATGAACACATCGCGCCAAATGTCGCAGTTGTGACAACATCTACCCTGGCCGCAATTTCTGCGGGGGAGAGCTCCGACGCCATGCGGGCTACTTCTTCGGCTGTGAGCACAACCGCTTCGCCACGGGCGATTTTTTCGTTGATCTCTTCATAGGTCTTTTGCATTTCCGCCTCCCGCTCCGCGCAGGTTCGTCAGTATTTGGCTGCTGACGTCCGGGCGCTTCTGGATATTGAGGGCTACTATACGGCACTTCTGGATGCTTTTGAAGTATTTTGCAGGCAGAAATGCAAAAAAATACAATCGCGGCGGCCTGACATCTATGTCGCGTGGCCATTTCTAAAAAACGGCCGGTACACCATCTCATATTCCGGGAAAGGTTCGAGCGCCCTGGGCAAAAGGCCATTCGCCCAGGCGAAGAAAAGGCCGTAGTTGGTGACAGGGATGCCGAGCCCAGCGATGGCTTCCATTCTGGCATGGACCGCAGTCTCGTTGAGCATACAGCTTGCACAGTGGATGATGAGATCGCAGGGCATAGTTTTTACTACCTCGAGCGAGCGGGCGACGCTGAACCGGGCGTTGGGCTGGACGAGCTGTTGAAAGAGGCGGGGTATTTTGACGGTGGCGATATCGTCAGCCTGCCGGTGATGAGAACATGCTTCCATCACCGCCACATGGCCGCCGGCGGGGAAATTATTCAGAGCGGAAATGCCGCGAAGGAATGTATCGAGTTCGCCTTTCTTGCGCGCGAAGAGGATCGAGAAGCTGGTGAGAGGCTGGTCCGGGTCTATATCGGCAGCCACCTTGCTGAAGGCCTGGCTGTCGGTGATGACGAGGCGGGGTTTTCCCATGAGTCTGTTATAGGTTTCGAGAAGCTCACGTTCTTTGACTATGATAACGGTGCAGTCGCGGTCCAGGCCGTCGCGAATCGTCTCGACCTGCGGCTGAATAAGCCGGCCTTTAGGCGCGGCAAGGTCTACTGGAGCTACAAGCAGTATCGTGTCACCTTCCTGCACGAGCCCTTCAAGCGGGCTGGGCTCGAAATGCACGATATCTTTGAGCGCGGAAAGCGCTTTCCGCACCTCGGCGGCACCGTAGCCTTTCAGGTTGTCGACGGCGATATACTGCTCTTTTGAAAGCCATCGCAGTTTGGCCGCGTCAAATCCGCAGTCTGTATGAGTCAGTACGATGATATAGGGCTTTTTGCTCGATTTCAGCTGTTCCAGAAAACGGATTTCCTGAGGCTGCGGCGCGCGGTGGGCAGGGGAGGCAAATACTACGATGGAAGAGAAAGCCAGGCGCGCCTTGGTTTTTTGTGTACGCATGGCGCCGAGCTCGCCCTCGTCGTCGATACCGGCAGTGTCGATAAATGCGACAGGGCCTAGACCCGGAAGTTCCATCTTTCGCACCACCGGATCGGTCGTTGTGCCCGCAACGGGAGATACGATCGCGACTTCCTTTTCAAAGAGCGTGTTCAAAAGGCTCGACTTTCCCGCATTTCTGATGCCGGCGATTACAATGCTGATGGATTCCGACAGGGGGCTTTCGTTGGTGGCGCGGGCATGAGCAGGGTTCTCGCTGGATGGGTTCATGGTGGTTCCTCATGGTTTCTCTGGAGGCGCGCTCATAGCGCCCCCGGTTTTGTCGGCGCAAAAGCCTCCAGTTGGCTGTATAGAATTTCTTCTGCTATGCCGCTTTCCTTGCTCAAGGTGCGAACAAGCTCTTCGATTGAAGCAAAGGGAAAGCAGGCGCCTTCTTTGCAATGGCTTTCGTAAAAGGTTTTGAGCGCTTCATAGGGAACGACGGCGCGCAGCGCATTCAGGAGGGCAAGGGATGAATGCAGGTTATACACAATCTTCGTAACACTTGCTTCGAGCCGCGGCAAAAGCTTTTCCGACAGCGCACGAAGTGCTTCGCCAAGGTCATCCGATGCATGCAAAAGCCCGTCGAGGATAAATGGCAGAAACGCATTCAGCTGGAGGTTCCCTTCATGTGCATACTGCATGACAGCCGAACAATGCGCGTTTGCACGCATAGCAAGGCCTTTTGCATATTCGATCATCACGGGGTTTGTCTTGAAGGGCATGATTGTCGAACCCCACTGCAGACTAGGGTGCACAAGTTCCCTGACTGCGGAACTTGTATAGAAAAAGAGGTCGTTGCACAGCTTGATTATGGTGCCGGCAACAAGGGAAAAGCCGGACGCGACTTCCGCCAGCTGGTCCTGGTTTGCGATGGCGTCGGGCAGGTTTTGCGAGCGCGAGAGCGGAAGTCCCGTTATGGCGCGAAGATGTTTTTCCGCAAGGAAAAGGTATTCTGGCGGAACGAAAAATGCTGTCCCAATCGCAGTGCCGCCCAGCGGCACAGTCCGCAAGCGCTCTTTTATTTTATGGAGTCGCCATCGATCGCGCTCGACGGCTCCTGCCCAGGCGCCAGCTACCTGCGCAAGGCTCATGGGCAGTGCATCCTGCCATTCGGTTCTTCCTGTGACCACAATGCCGCGCCATGCCTGCTCCTTTGCTACAAGCGCTTCTTGCAGAGCAATAACGCCAGCTTCGATTTCTCGCAGGCGCCTGCACGCAACAATGATCACCGCAGTTGCGATGACATCGTTCGTCGACTGATAGCGCGCGCCTTCATCGAGAAAATGAAACGGAACATTCGTCCGGCTTTGGACAAGACTGGCTAGCACTTCGTTGAAATTCATGTGCAGGCTGGTACCCGCGCCTCCCTGTGCAAGCGGCAAAGGGAAAGCAGCATCATGAAGGCCACAGCGAATTTCTTCAATCGCCGTGCAGATTGCTGCATAGACCTCGGGAGCATACCTTTGCTCGCTCTCCTGAATGGCGGTGAAAATGGCTTTTTTCACCTCGGCGAGCGCCGCTATGAAGTCTCGCGGGGTCTGACCCCGTCCGAAGTTTTCCACGGCGTGCCGTGTTTGTTCACCATACATGGCTACGTTCCTTCAGCCTGAGCGCATCGCCTCGATCCCATGAAATGGAAAGCCCGACAGAGGCAATCCGCATTGCCTGGCATGACACGCACTGGAAGCCCGATTCATCGATGCAAATCTTTCCCGGGTAGAGCTGGTAGTCTTTCTTGTGTTCGACGGTCGTGATGTTCGGCATGAGAACATTCGCACCTGCTGCGAGCATTTTCTCGCGTCCCAGGGGATCGAGGCTTCCTGCGGCGGTTGTCGCAGGAATATGGCAATGGGGAAGCATGAGGCGCAGTAATGCTGTCGCCCTGATTGCGAGCTCGATGGGCTTTTGGACCGCACAGCGCAGGGGCGTATCGGGATGGGGGATAAAGGGTCCGACGCCGCCCATGTCCATATTGATCCTGCCGGCGAGCATGATGTTCTGGATAAGCGTTTCTTCGGTCTCTCCGGGCAGGCCGACCATAAAGCCGGAACCGACCTGCAAACCGCTTTCCCTGATACAATCGAGCGCCTTGAGCCGCGATGCAAGGCTATTCCCGTCTCTGAGCTTTTCGTGCAGAACAGGGTCGGCTGTTTCGAAACGCATGAGGTATCGATCGGCTCCGGCCCGGGCAAGGTCTCGATATGCCGCAAGGCTTTTTGTGCCAAAACTCAAGGTTATTGCTGCTTTTCCCGCGGTTCTATTCTTGATTTCCTCACACAATGAGGCAAGAAATTCAGTTGTGTAGCAGGGGTCTTCCCCGCCCTGAATGACAAAGGTTCTGAAACCGAACGCGAATCCCCTTTCTACGATGGCCAGTATTTCTTCCCTGGAAAGCCGGTAACGCCTGACCTTTGCGTTGTTTCTTCTGATGCCGCAATACAGGCAGTTTTGAGTGCAGTAGTTGGATGCCTCGATAAGGCCCCGGAGAAAGACGCTCGTGCCGTGATATTCCAGGGATACAGCATGTGCGCGAGAAGTCAGGCCTTCAAGGGGCAGTTGAGCCAGCGCCCTGACCTCCTGTTCCGTCAATTGCGGCAAAAAGGCAGGAGAGCTCATAGGTAAATGTCCCGCTCGCCTGATGCGGTATCGAGAAGGGCTTTGTCGAGCACATGGGCGACTTTGGCCGGAGCGGTAGTTTTCATAGCCTCTATGAGCGCAAGACCCTTCTGCCGTGTCGGGGGAGAAGCATAGTCGTACAGGTACTCGGCAAAGGACACAAGCCCATTCGGAAGACAAAATTCTTTGATCAAACCTGGCTTTGCCAGGTCCATGAAGTCAGCGCCAACCCGGCCACGCCGGTAGCATCCGGTACAAAATGAGGGGATATAGCCGTCATCGATCAGATCGGAAATCACTTCTTCAAGGGTTCTGTTGTCCCCGACGGAGAATTGTCCATTGTCTTCCTTGTGGGCGCTGTACCCGCCCGGATCTGTCTTTGAACCGGCAGAAATCTGGCTTACCCCATACGCAAATATTTCCTTTCTCAATGCCGGACTCTCGCGCGTCGAGAGAATAATGCCTGTATAAGGCAGGCTGATTCTGATAACAGCGATCAGCTTTTTAAAATCAATATCGCTTACAGGCGCAGGCGGATTGAACGATAGAGGTGCTCCCTTTGCCGGCTCGATTCTCGGCACGCTGACCGTATGCGGTCCACAGCCAAATGCCGCCTCAAGATGATGAGCATGTTCGAGTATTGCGAGAACTTCGTAGCGGGAATTGCCCAAGCCAAACAAGGCACCTATTCCTACATCGTCGATGCCTCCTTCCATTGCCCTGTCCATGACATACAGGCGGTTTCTGTAATCCGCCTTTGGGCCGTCAGGGTGATACATCGCGTACAATTCCGGGTTGTAGGTTTCCTGGAAACAGACATAGGTGCCAATATTTGCTTTTTTCAATGCCCGAAAGCCTTCGACAGATAGAGGAGCGATTTCGACATTGATTCTTCTGACTCTGGCCGTGTCTTCCCGTACGCCGTAGCTTGTTTGTATGGCTTCGAGGGTATATTCGAGCGACTGGTTTCCCGCTTCGCCCGATATAATCAGAATCCGCTTATGGCCTTGCTTGAGGAGTTCGGATGTCTGCTGAGCAATTTCATCCATGGTAAGGCGCTTGCGCTCGAGGCTGTGGTTCGAGCGCCTGAATCCACAATACAGGCAGTCGTTTGTGCAAAAGTTCCCGGTATACAGAGGTGCAAAGAGCACAAGCCGTTTGCCGTAGATTTCTTCTTTTATGTAATGGGCAGCGGCGAGAAGAAGGGAAAGCTGCGCCGGGTCTTGTACGGCAAGCAAAAGCGCAGCCTCTTCGGTGGTGATGCCTTTTAGGCGCTTTGCTTTGGCAAGAATTTTCTCTACTTGAGCAAAGGATGGCGCGGAAAGGCCAGACAATTCCTCGAGCTTTGCATAATCAAGAAAAGTTTGTGTCGCGGTGAGCATCGGCATCGTCTCCTATAGCACGCGTAAGGATGGATTTGACCTGAACGCCTTTAAGGCGCCCAAGCGGCCCGGTAAGGGCGTTAATCTGATCCGGATTTCCTTCGACAATCAGCGAAATGATCTGGACACCCCTGTCCTTGAAAGGCAGGCCCATTCTTCCGTTGATAATGTCGCTGTGATTGGAGAGGATGCTGTTGATGGCAGGAATATTGTCGCGGCCTTCTATAAGGATGGCAACGACACCGATTCTCTTTTCCATTGGAAGCTCCTTTGGATCAGAAAAAAAGCATAAACCTCGGGGTCAGACCCTCTTTCCCCTAAGTCGATACTATTATATCGAGTAAAAATGAGCGAATCAAGGGGCGTGAGGCGGGGGCGGGCGCGAAGTTGGGGCAGGGTATTTGCTATAGCTTGTATTGTCAGGCTGCAAGAGCTGGTTTTCGATGAGGCAATGCGTACTATTGAATACTTTGTCGTGTCTGCATTACACTCATCCCACTTTGATGGCGGTCGCGGCTCCCGCCTGAACAAAACAGGAGGTCCTTACCCATGAACAAGGATAAGGCGTCGTATTCGTTCGTGTTTCTGGTTCTTTTTTCAATTTTTCTGGCCTGTCTGCTGATTTCCAACATTATTGCCGGCAAACTCATTCTCGTATTCGGCATGGTCTTGCCATCTGCGGTCATTCTGTTTCCGATCACCTATATTCTTGGTGATGTTTTTACCGAAGTGTATGGATATGAAAAAACCCGGTCCATTATCTGGATCGGCTTCGCGGCGAACATGCTTATGTCCATGATTTTCATGATAGCCGTAGCTCTTCCTTATCCGGGCTTTTTTAAGGACCAGAGCGCATATGCGACGGTGCTAGGGTTGACTCCAAGAATCGTGTTGGCATCGCTCATAGCATATTGGGCTGGCGAATTCGCGAATTCGATTTCGCTCTCGATATTGAAAAAGCTCACGAAGGGCAAATTCCTCTGGGTCAGGACGATCGGCTCGACGGTGGTCGGACAAAGCCTCGATACGGTTCTCTTTATCAGCATAAGCTTTGCGGGGAATGTGCCTTTGTCTGTGCTTCTGCAGATGATGGCGGCTCAATACCTTTTCAAAGTGGCGTACGAGGCCGTGCTTACGCCCTTTACGTATAAGGTTGTGGGCTATATCAAGCGGATTGAAGGGATTGATACCTTCGATCATGGAGTCGAGTACAATCCATTCAAACTAGGAGTGAAATGATGGCAGAGTACAGTTTCGAAATTCTCGGCAAAAAAGTTTCGGAGCCGATGCGCAAACTTGAAACCTTCCCCGCCCCTGAGCATGTGAAGAAAGTCGTTCTGGATTGCGACGAGGTGACGAGTCTCTGTCCTGTTACGGGACAGCCGGATTGGGAAACGGTTCGGATTGAGTTCGAGCCGGACAAATTCTGTATCGAAAGCAAGAGCCTCAAGCTGTACTTGTGGTCGTTCAGGGAGGAAGGAGCATTTTGCGAAGGCCTTTCCGCAAGGATAGCGCAGGACATTTTCGATGTGTGCAAGCCGCGCTGGGTTAAAGTGACTGTTGCACAAAAGGCCCGCGGCGGAATCGCGATAACTGCAGAGTCGCGGATTCCCGATTTGGAACAGGGAGCATGGGCATAATGAGGCGCAATGCCTCATCATAAAATCTAGCCCTATTCCATTGACAAGAGAATATTTAATCACTATATTTATATCGAAATTGATCTTCAGGGCGGGGTGCAATTCCCCACCGGCGGTAAAGCCCGCGAGCGAAGAAAACGGAAACGCCGTTTTTATAGCATGATTCGGTGAAACTCCGAAGCCGACAGTATAGTCTGGATGGAAGAAGATACATGTGTGGTAACACTTTGTCCGTTTTCGGACGTGTATAGCCCTGTAGACAATATTGTTTACGGGGTTTTTTTATGCACGAATTTTTCATGCAATCAGCTCTCGATCTTGCCCGAAAGGGTACCGGATTGGTACACCCCAATCCCCTTGTGGGAGCTGTGCTCGTGCGAGATGGTGAGATCATTGGACGGGGGTTCCATGCGTTCTATGGAGGCCCCCATGCAGAAGTCATGGCAATTGATAACGCCATCCTTTCTGGAAATACCGATTTTTCCAATACAACCCTCTATGTTACCCTGGAACCCTGTTGCCATTTCGGCAAGACGCCGCCCTGTACATCATTGATACTGAATAGTGGAATTCGTTCTGTAGTCGTGGGAATGGAAGATCCCAACCCTCTGGTCGCAGGCAAGGGAATCAGGATTCTGAAAGAGGCAGGGATTGATGTTGAAGTTGGAATTCTTGAAGCAGAATGCCGGGAACTAAATCGTGTTTTTATAACATACATTACAACTGGCAAGCCCTTTGTACTCCTGAAATCTGGATTATCTTTGGATGGAAAAATATCGACCGTTTCCGGGGAATCGAGATGGATTTCCTGTGAGGAATCGCGCAAAGACGTACACCGGCTTCGCAGCGAATACATGGCCATCATGTGCGGCATTGAAACGGTACTTTCCGACGATCCTGCGCTTACGGTTCGCATGGTTGAAGGGCGCAACCCTATACGGATCATTGCAGACAGCCATCTTCGCATTCCAATGGATTCTAACATCGTTACCACCGCACATAAGATTAAAACAATTATAGCTACCACAGAAGACAGCGATACTGCGAAAGCGGAAAAACTGAAAGATGCTGGCGTACATCTAATATACACCAGGCAAACAGAAGGACATGTGGATCTTCAGGAACTGATGACCATTTTGGGGCAAATGGAAATTGATAGTATCCTGCTGGAAGGCGGCGGTACCCTGGCTTTTTCTGCGCTAAAAGCGGGTATTGTGAATGCTGTACGCTTTTATATGGCTCCTGTTTTATTAGGTGGCCAACGCGCTAGAACTGTAATCGCGGGTGAAGGATTTTCTGCTCTTGCCGATGCCTGCAAAATTGAGAACATTCGTATCGGTTCCTGCGGATCCGATATTTTGATCGAGGGGACCGTATGTTCACCGGCATAATTGAAGAAGTCGGGTATGTCCGGTCTATTACCCGGGGGGCTCATTCCGCAAGAATTACAATACTAGCCCACACCGTATGCCAAGGAACTCGTCTTGGGGACAGCATCGCTGTAAACGGGGTCTGCTTGACGGTGACAGAAATTTCCTCCTCAGTTTTTGCATCGGATATAATGGCGGAGACTCTTCAGCGAACAACCCTTGGCGAACTTCAATGCGGAGATGCGGTAAACCTTGAACGGGCTCTGACCCTTGGCACCCGACTCGGGGGACATTTGATCAGCGGTCATGTCGATGGTACCGGAACAATTCGTTCGATATTGAAAGAGGGCATCGCATCAATATTGGAAATCACTTGCAGTCCGGAGCTTCTGAAATATATTGCGGTAAAGGGATCCATAGCCCTTGATGGTATAAGCCTTACTGTCTGCGGCGTTTCTGATTCCAGTTTTTCTGTCTCGCTCATTCCTCATACACAGATGCAGACAAATGTATATCTAAAAAAAGTCGGGGATACCCTTAATATCGAATGCGATTTGATTGCCCGATATGTCGAAAAATTGATCATGTCCAAAATTCCTGATGAGGCTGAACACCCGCGCCCTGTTTTGACTGAGGAATTATTGAGATTGTCCGGGTTTATTGGAGGGAAATTATGAACAGTGTCGAAGAAGCGATACGCGCCTTTCAGGCTGGAAAGATGGTCATCATTACAGACCATGAGGACAGGGAAAACGAAGGGGATGTATGCATCGATGCGCAATTTGCCACCCCGGAGGTAATTAATTTCATGGCTCATTTTGCCTGTGGGCTTATCTACGTGCCCATGGAACAACGGAGGCTGGAAGAGCTTGAACTGCAGCCTATGGTTCACCACAATGAGGATAATCACGGGACAGCTTTTACCGTTTCCGTGGATCACGTCGAAACTGCTACCGGTATTTCGGCATTCGAGCGAGCACACACCATACAGAAACTTATAGATACATCCTGCGGGCCGGCCGATTTTCGGAGGCCCGGGCATATTTTCCCCCTCGCGGGACGTACCGGTGGAGTTCTGGAACGACAAGGACATACAGAAGCCGTACTCGATCTGGTCAAATTGGCCAGAAGCGAAATGCCAGCTTCTTCCAATACCGCTATTGCAGGGGTGATTTGCGAAATACTTGATTCTGATGGCACCATGGCTCGGCAAAAATCATTGGAAAATTTCGCTAAAACGCACAACCTTTGCATGATCAGCGTCGCCGATCTGGTCAGGTACAGAAAAGACCGGGAGCTCGGTATCACAAGGGAAACCGAGACTATTCTGCCGACGGAATACGGGACTTTCAAGCTTGTGGGATATACCGAAAACGCAACAGGAAAAGAGCACCTTGCCCTGATTCTGGGTGATATATCGGGAGATAAGCCGGTGCTTTGTCGCGTGCATTCCGAATGCCTTACCGGTGATGCGCTCGGTTCCCTGCGATGCGACTGCGGGGAACAGTATAAAGAAGCAATGCGGCTGATTTCCCGCCAAGGACGTGGAATTCTTGTATATCTTCGACAGGAAGGCAGGGGAATAGGACTGATCAATAAATTAAAAGCCTATGCATTGCAAGACACAGGAATAGATACGGTTGATGCAAATATCCATCTCGGATTCCCGGCCGACATGCGAGATTACCGAATTGGAGCCTTGATACTGAGAGACCTTGGAGTCCGGAGCGTGCGACTTATGACCAACAATCCGCAGAAAATTGAAAGCATGGAACAAAATGGCATCAAGGTGTTTCAGCGTATTCCCCTGCATATTCAGGCTAACACGTACAACAAGTTTTATTTGCGGACAAAACAAGAGCGGATGCATCATCAGCTCGAAACCTTGCAGATTTTAGACAGGAGTGCCAAATGAAAATTATGGAAGGGAATCTCATTGCTCAACATATCCGAATAGGAATTGTTGCTGGAAGATTCAACGAATTCATCGTATCAAAATTGCTCGAGGGAGCGCTTGACGGGCTAAAAAGGCACGGCATAGACGACACAAATATCATTATGGCCTGGGTTCCAGGGGCTTTTGAAATCCCCCTGGTCGCAAAAAAATTGGCCGAACGAACGGATATCGATGTGGTTATCTGCCTTGGTGCGGTAATTCGAGGATCGACACCGCACTTTGACTATGTAGCCGCGGAAGTATCAAAAGGGGTAGCCCAAGTCTCCTTGAGTTCGGAAAAGCCTGTTATCTTTGGTGTCCTTACGACGGAGAACATAGAACAAGCCATAGAACGAGCCGGAACAAAAGCGGGCAATAAAGGATATGATGCTGCCTTGAGCGCAATAGAGATGGCAAACCTCATGCGCGCATTGAGCGAATAATAGAGCGAATAGCTGATGTACAGGCTTTACCCGGCTTTACACAAGAGCCCGGATATGGTAAGCATCTTGCAGACATTTTTTTCGTTCTTGCGGGGGAACCTCACGGTTGAGAAGGTTAAAACCTGACCCTTGGAACCTGTCAGTTAATACTGTCGTAGGGAAGCAATGCACGTATTGAATAACTACTATTTAATGCAAGCGCTTCTCCATCGGTGGGGGAGCGCTTTTTTTGCATAAATTACACATAGCTCCTACCTGGTGGAAAAGACCAAACACGCCTCCTCTCCGGTATCCTTCAAAAGCGAAAAAAGAGGAGGAAATATGTACTCGACACAAATGGATGCCGCACGAAAAGGGCTTATAACGGAACAACTCCGTTTGGCAGCCGCGTGGGAGCAATTGGATGAAGAAGTCCTTAGAGCCCTCGTAGCGCAGGGCAAAGCGGTCATCCCCGCAAACAAGCGACACAAGAATCTGGTACCTCGCGCTATAGGCCGCACCCTGAAGACAAAAATTAACGTTAACCTTGGTACTTCACGGGACTGCTCCGACCAGGAAGCAGAGATGGAAAAAGTCCGTACAGCCTTGGCTTTGAATGCAGATGCCCTGATGGATTTGAGTTCCTTTGGAAACACCCATTCATTCCGTAAACGACTTATCGACGAATCCCCGGTCATGATCGGTACCGTGCCTATTTACGATGCGGTCGTTTATTACAACAAGCCTCTTCGGGAAATCACCGCAGAAGAATGGCTGGCAACTGTACGGATGCACGCGGAAGACGGGGTGGATTTTATGACCATCCATTGTGGTCTGAACCGCGCCACCGCGGAACGATTCAAGAAAAATCCACGGTTGACCGGAATGGTATCCAGAGGCGGATCCCTTCTGTTTTCGTGGATGGAAATGACGGGGAAGGAAAATCCTTTTTACGAGCATTATAATGAGCTCCTTGCGATATGTCATGAATATGACGTGACAATCAGCCTGGGAGACGCGTGCCGGCCCGGATCAATCGCCGACGCGAGTGACGCGGTACAAATTGAAGAGCTCATTGTGCTTGGCGAACTGACGCGGCGAGCGCACGATCAAAACGTTCAGGTAATTATTGAGGGTCCAGGGCACATGGCCTTGGATGAGATTGCGGCCAACATGAAGCTGGAACAGCGCCTTTGTGATGATGCCCCTTTCTATGTTCTTGGTCCGCTCGTCACCGATATAGCGCCAGGGTATGACCATATTACCGCCGCTATAGGCGGAGCATTGGCCGCATCGGCCGGGGCAGCCTTTCTCTGCTACGTTACTCCGGCGGAACATCTCCGGCTTCCTACCCTTGAGGATATGAAAGAAGGGATTATCGCTTCGCGAATCGCAGCACACGCGGCGGATATCGCAAAAGGGGTAAACGGTGCGCGAGAATGGGATAACCGCATGAGCCAGGCCCGGAAAAACCTGGACTGGAAAGAAATGTTTGCATTGGCCGTAGACCCTGAGAAAGCCCGCCGATATAGGGCTGAATCTAAACCGGAACTGGAAGACACCTGCACCATGTGCGGGAAAATGTGTGCGATGCGAAATATCAATACCATCATGCGCGGAGAGGAAGTCGATGTCATCTAGTTCTATGCGGCATGTACTCTCTATCGCTGGAAGCGATACCAGCGGTGGGGCGGGGATTCAGGCTGATTTAAAAACCATGAGTGCCTGCGGAGTCTTCGGGATGTCGGTCATCACAGCCCTCACCGCGCAAAACACCCAGGGGGTCCAGGCTCTCCGCCAAGTTGATGCGGATTTTGTCGGCGCGCAGATTGACGCAGTATTCAGCGATATTAGGGTGGATGCAGTAAAAATTGGCATGCTTGGCACCCTGGCGGTGATGAAAGTAATTGGAGAGCGATTACGCTGGTATCGCCCCAAATGGATTGTGGTTGATCCTGTTCTGCAGGCTAAAAATGGATACCCCCTCATGGAAGACACTGCAAAAGACATTTTTTTGTCCGAAATTGTGCCTTTAGCCGATCTTATTACCCCCAATCTCCCCGAGACTGCAGCCCTTGCAGGTTTTGTGCCCAAGACCATGGCTGAATTGGAAAGCGCGGGAAAGAAGATTCTATCGCTTGGGGCTAAAGCAGTCCTTATAAAAGGGGGACATCGGGAAACCGATGCTGATGATGTCCTGGTAACCAATCAAGGTGTGCACGTTTTCAAGGGGGAACGCCTTACCAGTCAGCATACCCATGGCACCGGATGCTCTCTTTCGAGTGCCATCACGGCATATTTGGCTCGAGGCTTGACGATCCTTGAGGCTATAGAACGTGCCAAGAATTACGTCAGAGTGGGTATCGAACATGGCCTCAATATAGGCCATGGAATCGGTCCTATTCATCATTTTTATAACTTGTATCAAGGAGAGGTGCCTCAATTATGAACCAGACCAATTTCGAAGCAATGAATCTCGCGGATGTTCTAGAGAACCTCAGATCTTCTTCGCCGCTCATTCACCATATCACCAACGCGGTGACAATCAACGATTGCGCGAATATTACCCTTGCCTTAGGCGGCTCCCCAGTAATGGCTGATAGTCCGGAGGAAGCCAGCGAAATGGCTGGCTTTGCAGGAGCTCTGGTAATTAACATGGGAACGCTACACCCAAGCGCCATTTCGTCAATGATCGAGGCGGGGATCCGGGCTCGAGAAATGGGCAAACCGGTGATTTTTGATCCCGTCGGTGCAGGAGCAACGCAATTTCGGCGGAATACAGCTGAAGAAATCCTTAGGAAGGTTCGACCTACTATCATTAAAGGCAACGCTTCCGAGATCAAGTTCCTGGCAGGGGAGGCTTCCAACCAACGGGGAGTTGATTCCATGGACAGCGAGGCGGATCAGGCCGCAATAGCGCTTGCGCGGTCAAGCGGAGCCATTGTAGCCGCTACAGGGGCTATAGATACAGTCACCGATGGCAAATCGATGTATAAAATTGGCGGAGGAACCGCAATGCTTGGCCGAATAACCGGCACTGGCTGTATGACCTCTTCCTTGGTTGGCTGTTTCTGCAGTGTTATGTCGTCCCATCTTTTTGCTGCCATCTTGGGCATCTTGGCCATGAAGCTGGCCGGTGAAAAAGCTCAAAAAGCCTTAAAGCCAGGACAGGGCACCGGACAATTCCGAATCAATCTATTTGATGCCATCAGCCTCCTGACGCCCTCGGACTTCCTTTGGAAAGAAAGGATCACCTATGTTACGCTTTGATTCATCCCTATGCTTGATAACCGACAGATCCTTTTGTCCCAAAGCTGATTTTTTCCCGATTCTGGAAACAGCCATTGATTCCGGAGTCACCTGGGTTCAGTTTCGGGAAAAATCCGGGCTCGCCGATCGGGAGATGTTTGAATTGGGCCAAAAGGTTCGTGAATTGACTGCCAGAAAAGGGGTGCCGATGATAGTGAATGATCGCCTTGATCTGGCTATGGCCTTGGATGCGGATGGAATCCACCTGGGACAAGGGGACCTGCCCCTCTGGGCTGCAAAAAACTTTGGAGGCCGGATAAAATATATGGCGTATCGGCACAGACCTTGGAACAGGCAGAAAAAGCCCTCCACGATGGAGCCGATTATTTGGGAATTGGCTCGCTATTCCCCACCATCAGCAAAAATGACGCCATCATGGTACATCATCGGCAGATTGAACTGATCAGAATGTTAGGAGTACCCCTTATTGGAATTGGGGGCATAACTCCTGAACGGATAAAAGACATACGCCGCTTTGGTTTTTCTGGCATCGCGGTCATATCGGCGATATGGGGAGCTCCAGACCCTGCAAAGGCAGTGAAAACTTTTGTTCAACAATGGAAGGACGTTTGAAAGATATGCTGACCAGCAAAGCTGTACTTTGGGATAAAGACGGCACGCTCCTGGATACTTTTGGGAGCTGGATTGATGTGGAGCGGAAGTTGGCGGAAGCAATGGCGGCCGAGTATGGATTTTCATCCGTAAAAGAGCAGGATTACATTCAACGAGTCCTTTTTCGGCTGGGAGTCAAGCCAGATGGGACGGTTTCTGGCCAGGGCGTACTGGCTTCGGGAACGAGCGAAGCCATTATTGGGGAATTCTATTCCGCATTTCTTGAAATGGATTCTTTCAGTTCTGAGAAAAAGCAAAGCTTCTTTTCTTTAGCAAAGTCAAAACTCGCCGAAATTCTGGAGCAAAGCCCAATTACGCCGATACCGGCACAAGGCGCGCAAGAGGCTCTCAGGTTTTTTAAGGATTTGGGCTTATGCCAGGGACTTGCTACCTCGGACTCGCTCGCGAACGCCCAACGGGATATGGCGGCGGCAGGATTTCTTGACTATTTTACGTTTATTGCCGCATCTGATACCATCGAACAGCCGAAACCACATCCCTGTTCTGTGTACGCTTTTGCCGACTTTTGCGGAGTTTCCCCCAGCGAGGTTCTGGTAATAGGCGATACGCCCGCCGATGAGGCAATGGCTATGGCCGCGGGTGCTTCCTTTGTGGCAGTTCTCAGCGGAACAGGAGTTGTCCAGGATTTTTCTCAAAAAGCCAATGTTGTCCACGACCTGCTTGATCTCCCGGGCTTTTTCGCAAAGGGATAGGTGACCTTGGTTCGTTAGCAATACAATCTGATCGGCTACGAGAACCGCCTCCTTGCGCGCGAAGATTTCAACGACGACACCAAGGATGCCGGCGAAATGGGCTCCGGCCATGCTGTTACCGCGTTCTATGAAATTTTTAAAAAGGGGTCAGACCCCAATTTTTATATTCCCCGCACCATCGCATGCTTCCCCAGTGCCCGGGCAACCTGCACTAATGCTTCAACCTCGCTGGGGGCCGGTTCTTTAAGCAGATCCCATTGCGGGTCCAGGCAGTTGCCACCCCGAAAGCCGGCAAAATACCACGGGCTTTCATCAACTAACGCCGCCAATTCCTCAATATCTTTTTCGGTAATGAAGGAGCCCAGCAGGGCGAGTGTGCGAAATTCATGGGGGATGCCATACTGTTGCAAGAGTTCGGCCGAGCGGCGCAGGTTTTGGCCGGGAGATGCATGTGAGTCTTCATCGCTCATTTTTTGCGGTTCGTGGGCGGCAAGCTTGTGAGCGGAAAGCCTGCGGCCGGGGAGGAGCTCGCGGTATCTGTCAGGAGCAAGCTTCAGATCCATGGCCACATAGTCCGGGCGCGTTTCATCTTCCCGCAACAGCTTTTCCAGGCTGAGCAGCAAGGTTCCGTTCGTATCCAGCTTGACCTCGAGGCCTAACCGATGAATTGCCGATACAATGTCCGGCAGTTCGGGCCTGAGGGTTGGCTCCCCTCCAGTGATGGCAATACCACCCAGAACGTTCTTTCTTTTTTGTATGATGTCCAGAGCCTGTGAAAGGGGAATCAGGGCAGGAGCGTTTTCGGGTGCCTGAGCCGGCGACTGGGCCCCCGTAACAGAGAAATTTTGCGTGGCGGCTCGGAAATGGGTTTCATTGATATTGAGATTTTGCGCCGCAGCGAAGCCCTGAGGCTCCACCAACTCCCTGTTATGGCACCAGGGGCATCGAAGATTGCAGCCCGGGAGGAACAGCGTCGCTGCTATTCTCCCCGGATAATCCACGAGGCTTGTCTTCCTGAGGCCGACCATCAGCTCTGCCATACGCTGTGCCTTTGGCTCAATCAGCCTTGAGGGCAAACATTTTTCTCTCTTTGTACTCTTCCCGTTTCCCTTTATTCCAGTTGCGGACCGATCGGTAGTAGCCCACAATGCGGCTATATACTTCGGTTTCGGCTCCACACACCGGGCACGAAAAATGCTCGCCATTCAGGTATCCATGGGTGGGGCAAATCGAATACGTCGGGGAAATCGTGAAGTACGGAATCCGGTACGAATAGGCGATAGTTTTGACTAGATCCCTGCAGGTGCGCCAATCGTCAATGGCTTCTCCCAGAAAAGCATGGAAAACTGTCCCGCCTGTGTACGCTCTCTGCAATTCCTCCTGCAAGTCGAGCGCATCAAAAATGTCATTGGTATACATGACTGGCAACTGGGACGAATTGGTGTAGTACGACTCCGCAGTACCGGCGGTAATGATATCGGGATACCGTTCTTTGTCGTGCCGAGCGAGGCGGTACGATGTCGACTCGGCGGGAGTCGCTTCCAGGTTGAAGAGCTCCCCTGTTGCTTCCTGATACGCGACCAGGCGGTCTCGCATATACTGCAGGGTCTTGAGCGCAAAGGCCTGGCCCTGTTCCGTAGCCAATGTCACGTCCTTGCCGAAGAAATTTAGAAGGCATTCGTTCATTCCCACGATGCCGATGGTATTGAAGTGATTGTCCAGATGCTTCAGATATCGTTTGGTATAAGGGAAAAAGCCGGCATCCAGCAGGCGGCTTATCATCTTGCGTTTTGTGACGAGGCTCTCTTTTGCAAGGTCCATCAATTTCCCAAGGCGCCTGAAAAAGTCATCTTCATCCTTGGCCAGATAGCCGATGCGTGGAAGATTGAGAGTAACAACCCCAATAGAGCCAGTAAATTCATCGGACCCAAAGAGGCCGCCTCCCCGTTTGCGCAGTTCGCGTTTGTCCAGCTGAAGCCGGCAGCACATGGAGCGGACATCCTGCGGTTTTAGATCCGAATTGACAAAATTCTGGAAATACGGCGTCCCATAGCGGCTTGTCATTTCAAAAAGAAGGCGGGCATTGTCAGAGTCCCAGTTGAAATTTGCTGTTATATTGTAAGTCGGGATTGGGTACTGGAATCCTCTGCCATCGGCATCTCCTTCGAGCATCAGTTCAATAAAGGCTCTGTTGACCCTGTCCATTTCTTCCTGGCAGTCCCCGTAGGTGTAATCCATCATTGTGCCGCCCACTATGGCAGGCATGTTCTTCATGTCCTCGGGGACGACCCAGTCGAGAGTGATATTGGTGAAGGGTGCCTGGCTCCCCCAGCGGCTTGGCGTATTGACGCCGAAAATGAAGCTTTGCAGGCACTGTTTGATTTCCTTGTCCGAGAGATGATCTTCTTTTACAAAGGGGCTTATGTACGTGTCGAATGAACTGAACGCCTGCGCCCCCGCCCACTCATTCTGCATGCAGCCAAGAAAATTCACCGCCTGTTGCATCAGCGTGCTGAGGTGCCTAGCCGGCTTGGATCGTATCTTGTCGGGGACTCCTCCAAGGCCTTCCTGGATTAACTGAAGAAATGACCATCCGGCACAGTACCCCGAGAACATAGACAGGTCATGGATGTGAAAATCGGCATTCCGGTGGGCTTCGGCGATTTCTTCGGAATAGATGTTCTTCAGCCAGTAACGTGCCGTGATGGTGCCTGAATTGTGGAGAATGAGGCCGCCCAAGGAATAGTTGACATTGGCATTTTCATTTACTCGCCAGTCTGATTGATTGAGATAGCCGTCCATGGTGGCGTCTATGTCTAAAAGCAATTTTCTCGTGTCGCGGATGGCTTCATGGCGGGCCCGATACAAAATATACGCCTTGGCTACAGATACTTCCTTTGACTCAATGAGAGCTGTTTCCACGAGGTCCTGGATTTCTTCTATGGCGGGAATGGAATGGGGATGGCGGCTGGCTAGAAGCTGGGTTACCAGTTCTTCTACGAAGCTTGTGATGCGGTCGATTCTCTCTTGCGTTTCTGGAGCCGAGACAGGGAAACCGACTGCCGCAAAAGCCTTTTGTAGTGCTGACTTGATTTTCGTGGCATCATACTCTTCCAGGGCGCCTGAGCGCTTTACGACGTACTGCGGCTTTTGCACTGTGCTTTTTGCAGAGGACTGGATTTCGTTAAACATATTCCCCCGTCGGGTTACAAGGGAGCAAAGAAGGATTGATACGAAGAAGCGGCGTTCGGAGAGCAGTAGAATGCCGACCCCATGCCTTCCCTCGAGGCTCCCAGGTACTACATCGTTGCGTACAAACAACAATGGCTTCGGCAGGTCTTCGGACTTGCGGGCGTTTCGATCGGCAAGATCGTTTTTCTACTGGCTGTTGCTTCCCAGCGCTTTGGAGCACCAGTGCATTCGTACAGCGTTCGTTCCCGTATACCGCTGCGGGGCAGTCCCGGATTCTCACCGGGTTCCCTTTTGATCGCGCCCCTTAGAGGCTGCGAACCGTAGCATGGTCAGTATGTGGGGGTAGCCCTGCAGTTGTCAAGGGGCTGCATTTTTGATTCAAAGCGCAGAGGCATAATAGGGCGATTTTCAAGGTCGAACATACCGCCAGCCTTCGTTTTGAAGGTCTACCAGCGTCCGAATTCCTGCTGGAACAGTTTTCAGAATGGGAGGAAGCGAATCGGCAGGAATTCCGTGCTTTTTAAGAGAGTTCTCGCACAGGAATATTTCCACACCATGTTTTGTGAGCATTTCGAGCAGTTCCAGAAGCTTCGGGCTGCATGGAGCGCAAGCTAAAACAGCGTCGGAATTGGCCACTATACGAATTTCCAAGTGCTCGCCGGGAGCAGCAGTCTTGAGGAAGTTTGCAGCATTGCTGATTGCTCCTTCCCATTTGTCGACTTGAGCAACATGGAGGACAAGTTTGAGTGATTCTGGCATACGGTATCCTTTACTTACTACTTTGCAAACCTTTCTTTCAGCACGGTCATTGTGTAGCCGTATTGGTCTTTCAGATCCCGCAATGGCTTATCCGTGGGGAAGTCCGCCGGCAGCTGCAGCTTCTTGATCACCGCTGCTTCGGATGTTTTGAGTGCCGCGGCGACATCCTTTACGGTCATTGTGCCTTCCAAAGCAAAGTCTGGGGGCACGGTGAGTTGGGTCGTAGAGGCGGCGGGCGCGCTGGATGGAGCTGCATTTACTGGAGTAGAGGTCGGCGCTGGAACAGGGGAAACAGCCGCAGGCGCAGCAGCAGGCGTTGGGGAAGCTGGCGCAGCCGCGGCCGATGAACTCGGAGCTGCGCTGGTCGGCTCCGCGCTGGAAGGAGCAGCACCCGAGGGCGTCGCTCCAGGGCTCGCAGGCGCCGCATTTTCACCGGCATACGGTATGCCAGTTATTTTCGAGACAGCAAATCGCGCAGTGTCGGCTTCGAAGGTCTTTCCTATGAGCGCTCCCGTATCTTTGAGCTTGGTTTCGGGCGGGACTTTCGAAGCATCGACCCCGGCTTCGCGATAGAGCCGCTCGAGGTCAATTCCAAATGCGGTCGCTACTTCTGCCCACGTCGAAGAGCCTTTGATATCCCCGATCGCCAGTGTGCCACTCGTGGCTTTCTGGCTCAAAGTGGGGCCGACAAAATCGAGTTTCCCCAGAAGCGCGCCGACGCCCATTGTGCCAAGGTAAATAGCCAGGCCAAGTGCCGCGATTTTCCCAACACCTACTGTTTTCCCGGCCAGGGTCGTTACAAGCGAATTCTTTTTGGTCGGGCAGACAGAGACGCATTCCATGCAGGCGATGCATTCTGGCGACGAAATAGTGTCGGCATGTGAAACATCGATGTTCATCGGGCACGCTTTGTCGCATCTTGCGCACGAAATGCAAGTGGTCGTTTCGCGCTTAATTCTGAACAGAGGGATTCTGCTGAGGATCGCGGTGACCGCACCAAGTGGACAGACATATTTGCAAAAAACCCGCTCATAGAACATGGAAAGAACGAGGGTAAGCACCAGAATGACAAAGCCGACCGCAAATTCAGCCCACACCGCGGACAATCCCGCAGACAGATGCCCGTATGCGGCGAGCGGATCATACGGCCGTATCACCAAGGTCCCCGTTTTCCATGTAAAATAGACAATTGCAATCAGTATCGGATATTTCGCCCAACGCAGGACTCTATCGACCTTGGGCGGCACCACAAAGCGGCGCTTGAAAATCTTTTTGCCAAGCCAGCCGAACACGCCCTGCAGTGCGCCGAATGCACAGATCCATCCGCAGAAAAATCGCGACAGGACCACGCCCAAAAGGATAATCCCAACCAGAAGCACAATGTTGGCCGGCACTATCTTCTTGATGAATTCTCCACCGGCAAGATACTTGAAAAGCGTTTCAATGCCGCCAAATGGATCGAGCGCATCGATCGAAGGCATGTTCTGCACTTTCTGATGCAAAATTGTCAGCACAGTGACAGCAACAAGGAATATTCCCAGCGAAATCCTTCGTATAAGCTGGATGCGCGGCATTTTCTTGGCCATATGTTCTCCTTTTGCAAGAATTTTAAGTGTTCGGGCACCATTTTGCATGTTTTAGGCTGCCAAATCGCCCACGATACTTAAATAAATGTCGCCGCACGCTGCCAAATAGTTCCAATTTAATTTGTAACTGCGCTTTTGCCGGCCGCCGCACCCAGGCTTTTCAGAACAGGCGGGCCTTTCTACTTTAAATACCCCAGCCACTGCGCCTGGCGCTCGATCATCACGTCCACGAGCTCGGGCACGCGCGCGCAGGCTGTCACTACAGGATTCACCAGGAGAGCCTGGATGGCGAGGTCTTTGCTCTTCTGCAAAATAGCCTCGGCGGTGAGGTCGTAAACGCCGGTGTAATTCCGAAGCAGGGCTGCGAACCCTTTCGGGTAGTCCGGGAAGGCAATGCCTTCGAGCCCCTTGCGCCAGACACGCGCGGGCACTTCGACAGCCACCGAGTCCGGAAGGCTCGGAATGAGGCCGGTATTCATGATGTTAACGGCTGCCTCTTCGTAGCCGGTGTCGCCGAGGATGCCCTCGATGATGGGCACAACGCGCTCTTTGACTTTGAGTTCGATGGTCGGTTTGAGCATGCTGAGCGAGGCGCGGTACAGCATGTAAAAGTCGAGGATGCCCTTATGATCAGCCACTTCATGAGCCCACTGGATATACTCGCCAATATGGCTGTCGGAAGTGATGGGCAAAAGGTGGAATCGCTCCAGAATATGGCGGAAGAGTCCGCGGTCGGACCATGTTCGCGACGATTCGGTGCGCCCGATGTCCGGCAGCCCGGTTTCGCCCTCGGTTCGGGGGATGTTGCCGGTTGTCTGGATATATTCGAGGATGTCGGAATAGCCGAGCACTTTTTCGAAGAAAGCGGGCGCCTTGGCGAGGATGTCAGGATAAGCGTCTTTGCCGCTAGTGCGATAGCGAGCCGAGACGAGGACGCTGAAATGGTTGAGGCCCGCCGCCCGCAGCTCGAGTTCGCTAAACGGCACGTCGAGCATGAGCGGCAGATATCGCTCGAGCGAGGCGATTTCGTGGCACAGCCCGACAAAGCGCAGGTTCGGGAACTTGCGGAGCACCGTGGTGGTGATGGCGGACATCGGGTTCGAGAAATTGAAAACGAAGGCGTCGGGGCAGAGGCTTGCGCAGTCTTCACAGATGTCGAGAATCGCAGGCGTGATGCGCAAAGCATGGAACAGCCCGCCGGCGCCGCCGTTCTCTCCGTACACCTGAGGAATGCCGTACTGAAGGGGAATCATCCAGTCCTGGTCCCAGAGCTCGAAGCGATTACCCACTTCGATTGAGATGATGACAAAATCCGCCCCTTTCAGCGCCTCGCGTCTATCGGTGTGGGCTGAGAGGGTAAAATCGAGCCCATTTGCTTCGATAAAGGCCTGGCCCGCAGCCTGCACGCGGCTGAGCGATTCTCCATTGATATCGACAAGCGCGATATGCGAGCCTTTGAGCACCTTGCTCGAAAAAATATCGCCAAGCGTGCCGAATCCAAACTGGGCGCTCCCTGCGCCGATGAGAACGAGTTTCATTATGATTCCTCCTGTAAAATGAGCTGCAAAAAGCAATTAACTTCTGCACGGCTATTTATTTCATGCAATTTTCCTCACGACGATGCTCTTGTTACCAAATTGCTCGGGATAACCACATGAAAAGGCTCCGGTTTTTCACCCTTGATCATGCGTATTAAAGTTGAAGCGCCTTTTTCTCCCATTTCTGCAAGAGGAAGGGAAAATGTGGTGATGGGTATTGGCCAGAACCAGTCGAATTCGCGGTTATCATAGCCGACGATGCGCAGTTGCTGAGGAATGGCTATATTCTGTTTCTGTGCTTCGGTAATCGCGCCTGCAGCCATGTAGTCATTTGCACAGAATGCCGCATCGATGGAGCGGTCGCGCTGCAAAAGAGTCGCCATGCATGTTCTTCCAGAATCGAAGGAAAAGTCGCCATAGACAATCATTTTGTCCCTATCAAAGGGAATTGATTGTGCGGCCATTTCATCGATAAAGCCTTGTATGCGTTCTTCACTTGCCAGTCGGGATTCTGGCCCGCCGATAATGGCTGGATTTTTTGCGCCTCTTTGCAGGAGATAGCGTGCTGCCTCTCTTCCTCCGGAATAATCATCGGGTTGAATTGAGGGAATATCGTCCGAAACTCGAGCATTAATGGAAACCACAGGGAAGTCCAGCGCCTTGGGAAGTCGGTTTTCGATTCTTTTTCGTATGCCAAACGATACAATAAGGCCATCAATTCGTCTTCTTTTAAGAAAATGCATTGCCTCGGCAATATCGTTATTGAATTCAACCCCGCTGGCAAAAATAATATAGTAATTGTTTTCCCTGCAAATGCGCTCGGCTCCTTGAATGATCAAGGTTGAGAACACTTCTGTTATGTCGGATGCATAAAAGGCGATAATGCCGGACGATGTCGAGCGCAATGCCTGGGCATTGGGATTTGGCTCGTATCCAAGAGCTAATATGGCATCGTGTACCCGCTTCTTGGTGGCATCGCTTATTGGACGCTTGCCGTTGAGCACATGGCTTACGGTTGAGGGTGAGACGCCGGCAGCTTTTGCGACATCGATTATCGTTACCATACTGGCCTGTATTCAATCCTGGCGCTTTACGATGAATACCAATAATAAATGAAAATGATGTTCTATGTATATCATATTTACAGGCGGAAATCCCTTTTTTGAAGCTCCAGAAAGAATTTTATTTTTAGCCTTGACAGGCAGGAAAAACGATCCTACAATTCAATCATCAAAACCTTTTGATTGCCCAAGCAAGGAGCGTGCGTGAAACTTGAGATCAAGCATCTATCCAAGCTTTCTATTCGCAACAGCAAGGCCGAAATCTATGGCGAGAATGGTGCGCTTTTCATTACGCCGTTTTCGAATTTTTTTCATATTGAATACAAGATCGGGTTTTCGCGAGATTTGACTTCTGAAGCTGACCAAAATCTTGCAAGCGAATTTGATGTCCCCACGATAAACTGCTGCAATTTCGAATCGATCAAAGAGCTGGAAGATAGATTTGTCTTTGTGCAGAACGATGCGAGGCTTGAAGTATTGAAAGAAACCGCTGTGGTCAGTGTCTATTGGAAAAATAACTTGGCCTTTGGCGGCACAATAGGGAACAGCGACACCGTGCTTCCGAAATTTCCTCTCAGAATACGATACGAGTCGCAGAAGGCAGAACATCAGGGAATTGGCGAGGAATGGCCAGCTCAGTTTAATTTTCGATCCGAACCGGACGATATCTTTTTTGGCCTGGGAGAAAAGACAGGGAAACTCAATAAAGCCTACCGGCGCTTCAAAATGTTCAACCGCGATGCGTTGGGATACGAACCAGAATATTCCGATCCTCTCTATATTTCGATTCCGTTTTATTTTCAGGTGAGCAGGCGCCATTCGACAATCGCCGGCGTGTATTTCCCGTCTGAGGCGGTCGAGGAAATCGATTTTCTTGTTGAAAGCAATTTTTATACTGCAGTATCAATGGCAAAAGGCCCTTACGCATATGTTGTGTTTGTCGGCGATACTTATAAAGAAATTCTCGCACATTATCTGACATTAGTTGGCACACCGGCGCTGCCTCCAAAATTCGCCTTCGGTTTTTTTGGTTCATCGATGTCATATGCCGAGCCAAAAGATGCACAACAAAAAATATTGGAATATTTCCAAAAAGTTGAAGAATATGGAATCCCTTGTGAAGGCATGTATCTTTCTTCCGGTTATATCAAAGCAGAAAATGGCCGTCGCTATACCTTTTTGTGGAATACAGCAAAATTCCCAAATCCCAAAGAATTCATTCAATCTATTAGAGAGCGGGGTTACCGACTTTGCTGTAATGTCAAACCAGGTTTTTTGCTGGACCATCCGTGGTATGAAGCGCTCAAGACCAAAGGATATTTTATCAAAAATACGTTGGGAGAGGCAGCAGTTGAATACTACTGGGGCAATTATGCATCTCTCATCGATTTCTCTAAGGAAGAAGCATACAACTGGTGGAAAGAACAGATTAAAAAGGCATTTCTGGAATTGGGCATTCTGGGCATATGGAATGATAATAATGAATTCGAGCTGGAAGATGACGAAATCCAGATGACGAAGACCCTCCCTGTTCTCATGTCGAAAGCAAGTTACGAAGCCTCGCAGGAAGTGTTTCCAGGCAAGCGGCCATGGGTTATTTCGCGGTCCGGCTTTACCGGGATACAGAAATTTTCTTCAACATGGACAGGAGATAATGTATCTGACGAAAAGTCCATGATTATGAACATTCCAATGGGCTTCAATCTGGGGCTTTCCGGTCTTTTTTTCTATGGTCACGATATCGGAGGATTCTATGGCCCTCGGCCGGGGAAGGATCTTCTTCTCAGATGGTGTCAGAGTGCAGTTTTTCAGCCTCGCTTTATAATGCATTCCTGGAATCCGGACGGCATTCCAACCGAACCGTGGCTGTACCCCGAGATTCTCGATGCGATTCGTGGGCTCATCAGGCTGCGCTACAAGTTTCTTCCTTACATATATTCTTCTGCCATTCGTTCAGTCCTGGAATCAGTGCCTCTTGAAATCCCCTTGTGGCTCGAGTTTTTCAGTGACGATTCTCTCGATGTCGATTCAGCCAATCATCTGGTTGGCGATGCGCTGCTTGTTGTACCGCCCCAATCAGTCGGGGAACATACCATTAACTGCCATTTTCCTCAAGGCACTATGTGGCTTTCTTCAGACCTTGCGACTTGGTACTGGGGCGGGAGCACAGTCCAGATGCAATACCCAGAACAAGAGCCCCTGTTTTTCTTCCGGGCAGGCTCGGCCATCCCGTTTGAGAGCAGGCAATCGGGGCCGCTCGAAGGCTATAGCGACAGCGTGCATGTGCTTATTATCCCCATTCCGGCGGAGTTGACCCAATCAACGGTTTTCCATGTGTACGAAGACGATGGTCTGAGCGAAATGCAGGATGGAAGCTATAACTGCTTTGAATTTGTCCAGCACAAGCTTGGGGACACTAGCGTGCAGCTTTCCATCACCATGAAAAGCCAGGCGCACAATGGACCAAAGCCAAGAACATTGGTGCTGAGCCTGCCGCCGGGCTACGGATTTTATGATTCACCGGCAGGCGCAAGCACGAACAGCGAATGCACAATGAAGTTATTCAGCAAGGGCCAAACCGAGAGCGTTCGCATTGTAAAACTACCGGACTCTTGGAGTTCGGCATTAATATAGGGAGGCATACTATGAAACGACTGTTTCTGTTGGCAAGCATTTTTTTGCTTGTAGTAGGAATTTTTGCGTTTGGTCAGGCGCAAAAAGAGCTGACAGCTCTATGGTTCTATGACGATCCATCAGAGCTGGAGTTTTTGAACAAAAAGGCAGCAGAATATTCCACTTTCCACCCCGGCGTGACAATCAAGGTGAATACTGTTGCCTACAATGACTTGTTCACTCGGCTTACTCAGCTCGTCGCGGGCAATAATCCGCCGGACATCGTCAAGCTGACAGATATTCGACCGGAAATCGAGCCTTTTATCCTTGACCTTTCGAAATATCACGGCAAGGACTTTTTGAAACCATTTATCCCGGGCGTCGCCGCTGCCCTCAATCGAGAGGGGAGAATTCTGGGAGCTCCTCTCGATGTGACCGCAAATGGCATTATTCTCAACAAGACCTTATTTGACAAGGCTGGTGTCGCTATTCCATCCAAAGAAAAAGCCTGGACCTACAATGAGTTCTTGCAGGCAATTTCTGATGTGAAAAAGAAAACTGGAGCGCTGTATGCTCTGGTATGGGATGTCACTCCGCATCGCTGGTCTACCTATCTTTTCGAGAATGGCGGTTCTTTTTACGATTCGACCGGCCGCAAGAGCAATTTCAACTCTCCGGCAGCAATTCAAGCGCTCCGCGGATTTGCTGACATGTTCGATAAGGGGTACATCCCGAAGAGTATCTGGATCGGCTCGGAAAATCCGCGGGATATGTTCTTCAGCGGGCAGGCGGTTGCTTGGATGAGCGGCAGCTGGCAAGTCAAGGCAATGCTCGATAATATCAAGAATTTCGAGTGGACTGCAGGGCCAAACCCTTACGTGACTACACGATCGAGCGTTCTCGGATACAAGTTCGTTTCAGCATTTTCCACGAGCAAATATCCGGATATTGCGGCTGACTTCATCAAGTTCTTTACTTCAAAAGAGAATAACAGTGACTATGCCAAATCGCTTATGACCATTGCGTCGAGGACCGATACCGGCACCATCAATTATGGCAATGCGCAGGCTTCTTCGGCTTTGAACAATTTGGCCTACGAGCTTGCCATCAGCCCGCTGCCCGCAAGCACCGATATTGCCAACCCGGTTATGGGCTATGTCTGGAACACGGTAAAGGAGAATGTCATCGCTGTGCTGACAAAAACCAAGACTCCTGAGCAGGCGGCTGCAGCCATCAATGCCCAGATCGAAGATTCTCTCCGCATAGTCTACGGAAAGTAGCCTTTCGGAAAATATAATTTTATTGCTTGGCGAAGGAGGCGGCGCAAAGCTGCTTCCTTCGCTTCATGCGAGAGCCTATGAGCAAAAGAAAAATACCGATAACACCCTATATTTTCATTGCGCCGGCAATAATTATTTTCTTGCTTTTTATTGTTGTGCCGGCAATGGAAGGGTTTTTGCAATCTCTTTTTACCCGTGGCATTATAGTGCGGCAGGACATTCCTGCGCTCCGTTCAAGATTTGTAGGGCTCTTCAATTACCAGAAGCTTGTGTCGGACCCGCGGTTTCTGACAGCCTTCGGAAAGACAATTCTGTTTACGCTGACCACGGTGCCGTCCATTATGGTTGTATCACTGTCGCTGGCCTTGCTTTTGCAAGAGAAAATACATGGGGTCGGCATTGCACGCGCAATGGTGTATTGGCCATCGATGATAAGCCCCATAATCATCGGTATCGCGCGGCGCTGGATTCTGGGGTATGACACTGGCATTTTGAATTATTTTCTGAACCTTTTTCATATAGATAAACAACCCTGGCTCATTGACAACGCGCGGGCGTTTATTTCAGTGATTGTTGTCTCCATATGGGCACAGACTGGATTTTTTATGGTCATTTTTATTGGTGGCCTCAATACCATACCTGATTCTTACTACGAAGCCGCCAGGATAGATGGTGCAAACAAATGGCAGCAGTTTTTGGGGATCACTCTGCCTTTACTCAGGCCCACGACACTGCTCGTGCTGGTGCTGTCTACCATCAATGCATTCAAAGTGTACCAGCTCGTTACCGTGCTCACCTCGGGCGGACCCGGGCGCGCGACTGCGTTCCTGGTACAGAATATCTATGAAGAAGCATTTTCAAAGCCACTGAGTGTTGGTTATGCCGCAGCGCAATCAGTTGTGTTTTTCTTTGTAATGCTGCTATTGTCTATTGCCCAATTCAAACTCAGCAAGGAAGAATCCGTATGAAAAGCAAAAAGGTTCTCATCGGATTTTTGAAATATTTGATTGTGATTATTGTATCTGTCATTTTCTTTTTCCCGATGCTCTGGGTTGTTATCAGCGCATTCAAGGGGGAGAGCGAGCTGTTTCTCAACCCTCCAAGGATACTTCCTGTACATTTTACGCTCGACAATTTTAAAAGCGGCTTGAAATTCGGCAACTTTACCCAGTATTTCGTCAACAGCGCCTACGTGACCATAACGAGCACAATTATAACCGTGATTATCAGCACTATGGCGGGCTATGGTTTTGCGAAATTCAAGTTTCCCGGGAGGGATGTTCTTTTTATTGGTGTCATGGCGACATTGATGTTTTCGCTCGAAATAATCATGATTCCGATGTTTCTGACCTTGAAGGGGTATGGGCTTATCAACACATTTATCGGCATAATTATTCCGCCGGCGGCTACGCCGACAGGTATTTTCCTTCTGCGGCAGCATATGCGCAGTATCCCCGATGAACTTTTAGAAGCGGCAAAGATCGATGGGGCAAATGAATATCAAATCTTTACAAAGCTAATTGTGCCGCTATCGGTGCCAGCCATATCGACACTGACAATATTCAGCTTTGTCTGGCGCTGGAACGATTATCTCTGGCCATTTCTCGTGATCAACGATGACAAGAAACGGACGGTCCCGCTCGCGCTCGCCAATTTTGTCGGGCAATATGCAGTCAGATGGGGAGACCTGCTCGCAATGACGACACTTTCAATTATCCCGACGCTCATCATTTTTCTGATTTTCCAGAAATATTTCATAAAAGGAATAAGCATGACAGGGCTGAAGGGGTAGCTGGATGCCGCCATCAATCGAGAAAATTGACGTCCTTGTAATTGGCGCGCATCCTGATGATGCAGAAATCGGCGCTGGCGGCTTTCTTCTGGCGGCCAGGAGCAAGGGCTACCGCACGGGAATTGTCTGCATATCCGATGGATCTGCGGGGGCTTCTGGCGATGTCAGCCAGAGGAAAAGGGAAGCTGAAAATGCTGCTTCCGTTCTTAAAGTAGATGCGCTGCATTTTCTAGGTATGGAGGATCTGCATATTCCATTCGAAAAAACTGCAGAATTGATTGAAAAGCTCCTTGTCGAAATGCGGCCCGGTCTGATTTTGACACATTCGCCTGACGATTGGCACCCTGATCATCGGTTTGTTTGGCAAATTGTCGATGCAGCCTGGGCGCTTGCCAACAGAAGAAGCCGCCATGGAGAAGACAGCATCGAGAGGCCTCGAATGCTGCAATTTTCCACAGATGTATTGCGGGCGCACAAGCCGGCACTTCTTGTCGATATCAGCGCTTTTGCGGAAGAAAAACAGAAGGCGCTTTCGTGTCACGCTTCACAGAGCGAAATCGTGAAAAATGTATTGGCCTTCAACGCACTGTGGGGCGCATCAATCGGCGCTCTCTATGCTGAGCCTTTTTTCAGCCCTGAACCGCTCGTGCTTACTTCATCGCTGGGTTTGCTTGAAAAGCTATGAGTCGATTACAAGACATCGGGAATGGATGGCTCGCGGGCGATGCTCCTTTTCTTCTTCCGTTTTCGGGGAGCCGTTTGCAGGGGTTTTTCAATCATCGGGGCGCTCTGGATATTGCGCTGTGGGGTGCGGGCAAAATAGGCTCATTGTATATGCGAGCAGCAGAGCGCGCCGTGGGGCGCAGGAGCTTTGCTGAATATCGTGCTTCTCCTAATGTGCTGGAACTGAAAAGCGAAACACTCACCGTGCGATTGTCCGCGATGGTGGATGAGCCTGTCATCGTACTATATCAGGAGAGCAGTGGCAATGCACTGAATCAGAACATAACATTCGTACCTGCAAAGAATTATCTATGGCAAACGGAAAGCGGCAAACAGATACATACATCATTCATTTTTGGGGAGAGCGCGAGGCTGTCGGCGATACATGAAGAGCTCTATATATATTATGAAAATAGCGTGCATGATTCTCAAGGCAAAAAACTACGCGTTTCCTTTTTTGTGATTGGCTCGGCCCAAGAAACCAAAAGGGCGATTGAAAAGCTCAGCGCACTTTTGCAGAATGAATCTGAAGCATACGATTTTGCGGCTCGCTCTATCCCTACCAACCAGTACATGTCGAAATTGGCGCAACATGGGCTTTCGGAACATTCCTGCACCACTCAGGCCATCCACTGCTTTCATGCGGCATTCTCCTGCGTAAAAAGCGACGATTCCGGGAATTTTGCGGGAATTGCGGCCGGCATAGGATATTCCATTCCTGCTCGAAGCTATTTCAGGGATTCGTACTGGACATGCCTGGCGCTTCTGCCATTCACGCCCGACATCGTGAGGCAGCAGATCCTTTTTCTCGAGAAAGGCGTGTATGAGAATGGTGAAGCGCCATCAGGCCTGATTTTCCCTACCGATCCAGGTATGCGGTATTGGGAAGAGCGTAAGAAAACCGACCCAGCCTTGGCTCGCGATCATGTACGGCCGCTCGATTGGTGGTCGGATCACTTTGATTCACCGCTATTTTTTGTCAATCTGGTTTTCGACTATATTGATTTCACTGCTGACTGGTCTATTTTGGATGAAGGTACTGGCCAACCCATTTTGGAAAAAATCCGCACTATCTTTTCCGGATACAAGGCTCTGGAAGACGCAGATGGAGTTCCTGTAAAACCATTTCACGACCGGGATTGGGCAGACAATGTATTCAGACAAGGGGCAGTTACCTATGATGTGGCACTCTATTACGGGGCGCTCGCAAAAGCCTCAAGGATCGATGGGGCTTTCGCTGCACGTGCGCAGGCACTGCGCCGCGCCGCTGCCAAGCGCCTTTGGCTTGATGATAAAGGCTATTTTGCTGAATTTGTGCAGTCAGATGGCTATGCAGAAACACATTTGGCAATAGAAACCATTACCGCAATTCATTTCGGCTTGGCCACAGAAGAACAATCAAGAAAAATCCTCAAGGCGGTAAAACAACTCCTCTTTACAAGGAATAATCAAGCACAGCCATTCGGCGATTGGGGAGTCATGTCGGTTTTTCCTGGATATTCGGCGCGTACAAAAAGAAGAGGTAAATCCTTATTCCCTTATCGGTATCACAACGGTGCAGATTGGCCATATTGGGACGGACTTTTGGCCTGGATTCTTGCGGAGCGGAACGATCCAAATTATCAATATGCCTTGACACGTTGGTGGGAATATGGGCTCGAGCAAGGATGGCCAGAACCAGTCGAGTACTTTTCTCCACCATTTGGCAGAGGGTCCCCTTTACAAGCATGGAGCAGTCTTAGCCTCAGAGCGATATATGAGGCGAAAAAGAAAAAACTTTTTTAAGGCGTATCTGGAACTGATCATTATTTCAAACTGAGAGGCAACGCTACTTTGGCTCTCGTTCCCTCACCCACCACACTCGAAATCTCGATCTGCCCGCCATGGGCTTCGGCTATTTCATGGGCTATTGCAAGGCCAAGACCAGCGCCGCCGTGAAGCCGGGATCGATCGCTTTCCACCCTGTAAAAAGGCTGAAAAAGAAAAGGAATTTCGCTCTTGGGGATTCCAGGCCCATTGTCGCCGATCTCTATAACGGCTGCCTTTCGCGCCTGTACCCGCTTTATTGAGATTGAGAGCATGACCTCAGTATTCGAGAACTTGACCGCATTGTCCAGAATGTTGAGAAACAGTCGCACGAGATAATCGCGAACGCCCTCAATTTCCACATGATGTTCGTAATCCCTTTTTACCGTGACATGTTTGTCCGGAAAGGCCGTGATAATCTGGTCGACACAGGAATCCAGAAGCTCGCCCACATCGATTTTTTCAGCTCTGGATGAGAGAGCAACATTCCCCATCCTTGAAAGCAATAAGAGATCTGCGCTCAGGGATATCAATCGCTCGACATCCCCTTTCATGTTGGTCAAGGCTTCTTCGTATTCTTTGGCAGTTCGCGGCCGCGAAAGCGCCACTTCCAGCTTGCCTTTGAGTGCGGTAAGCGGTGTTTTCAGTTCATGGGCTGCATCAGCGGAAAAACGCTTTTCTCGCGCAAACGAAGCCTCAAGCCTGTCCAGCATCGAGTCGAAGGTAGCGGCGAGGCTTCCAAATTCATCGCTCGGCCCTTGGTAATGAAGGCGGTCGGACAGCCTGTCCTCCCGCACATGTTCAGCAAGATGCTGCATGGCGACAATCGGTTTCAGCGCGGTATTGGCCAGAAACAGCCCACCTGCAGCGGCTATGAGCAGTATGAAAGGCAAACCGACCAGAAATCGCACGATAAAGCTGGATAGCTCTTTATCTATATTGGACAAGGAATTGGCGATTTGCAGGAAATTTTTCGTTTGAGTGCCCGCAATAATGAGCACTGCGGTGACCACCCTGTAGTGCTCTGTCCCCAATTGTATCGTTTGATAGATTGGCTTCGAGTGGTCGCCGAGAGCATGCAGTGCGCTCTGATGTATGGGGATGGCCGGGAAGCCGCTCGCAGAATAGATGACATTGCCGCCCGCATCGAGAATGCGAATTCTCAGGGCAGTCTGCGTCTCGGATAGTGGCTTTATAGGCGTTTTTTCGACGTTTTGGAGAGCTAAATTGCCGTTTTCGACATCCAGATTCTGGATGGTCTGGTCCATGGCAGACAAGAGCCCAACGTCCATCTGGGAAATAAGGTTTGCTTTGAGCTCGAAATAGCTGAATGTCTGATATGCCAGCAGAGAAATGCTGAAAACAGCAATATACCACAATGTGAGTCTGTATCTGAATGAAAAAGTCCTGCGGAATTTTGACATATGCTATCCTTCCGGAGAAAAGCGATAGCCGACACCCCGAATTGTTTTAATGTAGCTGTGCGAGGGGTCTTCATCGATTTTCTTTCTTAGATAGCCGATATAGACATCAACTACGTTGGATCCGGCATAGGCATCGAAATTCCAGATATGCTCCGCTATCTGAGTTCGCGTAAGCACTTGCTCAGGGTTGCGCATGAAATACTCAAGGATACTGAATTCGCGTCCGCTCAGTTCGATACGCTCTCCCCTGCGGCGGAATTCGTGCTTGATGGTATCGAGCTCGATATCGCCAAATGAAATGACGGTATCTGTGCTGATGCTCGGTCTTCGCAAAAGCGCCCTGATTCTGGCAAGGAGTTCCGCAAACGCAAAAGGCTTTACAAGGTAATCATCTGCACCGGCGTCAAGGCCATGGACCCTGTCATCCACCGTACCCCGGGCAGTCAACATGATGACAGGAGTTTTGATACCCGCCCGCCGCAATTCCCTTACCACTGCAAAACCATTCAATTTCGGGAGCATGACATCGAGCAGAATGACATCATACTGGGTGGCGAGCGCATAATCGAGACCTGTCTGCCCGTCATTTGCAATATCAACCGCATAGCCCGATTCTTTCAAGCCCTGCGAAAGGAAATCGACAATGCTCTTTTCATCTTCAACGACAAGAATGCGCATAATTGTTGATACTATAAGATTATTGTTCATTCAGTGTCCAGCCCGGACAGAAAACGCAAAAAGAGGGCGGCCATTTGCTCATCGCGCTTGGCCGCCCTGAATTCGGCAGTATCAGGCTGCCGAATCGGCTATCTCCGAATTACTCCTGGACTTCGATATTGTCAGTATCAGCAGCCGATTGAGATTCGGAACTCTCCGCCACTGCTTCGGTTTCCTTGTTCTTCTCGTCTTTTTCGCCATTCTCGACCGAAGCGCTCTCTTCCTGGGATTCTGCGCCGTCGTTCTCTTCACCTTCGAACTCATGCTGTCCTTCCTGATCCGCCTGAGCAGTAGCTGCAGGAGCAGCGGGTGCCGTTGAGGTTGCTGCCGCAGGTGCAGTAACCGGTGGGGTTGCACTGGCTGACTGGGCAGAAACGCCCAATAGCCCGATGAGTCCCACCATCAGGGCCAGAATCGCAATTTTCGCCTTTTTCATAATGACCTCCTCGTCATTTGTATTTGGCACGGTGTCTCCGTGTCATGTACATAAATCTATAGGGGTCATATGAGAAGAGGATGAAAGAAAAATAAGACTTTTCTAATAAATCGGGGAATTCTGGCTGTGCAAAAAAGCAGTATTGCACGAGGCGGTTCGGCGCGATTCTAATTTCTTGTAAGGAAATGAATAGCGCCGGCTACTTTTTAGGCGCATCCTTTGCATCGCCGCGCTGCTTTTTCAAAACCATGGTGCAGGTTGATGCCCAAAATCGGGCTGCGGTCTTTCCAGTATTCCAGGTCGAGAATGGCATTCCGCAGGTTATGCGTGCCCCGGATAACAGCATACTGCAGTCCTTGGTCCGAATCGACTGCATAGGCATGGCGATTTGCTGTCGCAGGGATTTCCCGGACAACAAGCTCGTCGAATTTGTCTTGCCAGTCTACATTCACCTTAGTTGCAGGATCGAGAAACAGCGAGCGCTGCAAATCCAGAAGCCGCACAAGGTCTTCTATGGTGATATTGAATCCACGGGCTTGCAGCGAATCATGTTTGGCTGCTGGAGCAGGGCTCGCTTCCTGAGCAGGGATGAAGCTGACAATAAGCCCTGCGAAAAACAACATGCTCAGGAATAAATACAGCCGTTTGAACTGATGACAATTGCACTTACAAAAATTGTTGCAACAAATTTATCTGCATGCCAGCTTATGTGTGCTATATTTCAAAAATAGCTTATCGTATCAAGACAAAAGGGAAAGCATGCAAAAGTCGGTGAGCATACCTATCATGGGTGAATTGCTGTCCAAACTGGAAGCATCCGGACTCGAAAGAATAATGCCGGATTCTCTTGACTATGCCATCAATCTAAGCGCTGCCGCATTTATGAGTGATCCACTATATGTTGCCGCGGCTCCCGATGCAGAAGGCCGGGATAGGCTCGCCAGGAGCCTGACAGAATTATTTATACGCTATGGGATGAGATTTGGAATAGCGTATAAGACTGGTGGAACATTCGATGGACTTGCAGTGTGGCTCCCTCCTAAAGAGAGAGGCATTTCCTGGGTCAAAGCAGTCCGCATTGGAGCGCTTCATCTGCTATTCAGAACAAAACTGAAAGATCTGCGCCGCCTTATGGCTGTAGACAAGATTGCGAGGCGCGCTCACATTAATAATGCGCCCGGCCTCTATTGGTATCTCCTTGTGCTCGCTGTCGCTCCCGACAAACAAGGCCGAGGAATCGCTTCAAAACTCATAAAGCCATTTCTTGACATGCTGGATGAAGCTGGAGAGGCGGCATATTTGGAGACCCAGAATCCGAACAATGTAGGGATCTACCGTCATTATGGTTTTGAGCTTTTGGGTGATTATGAAGTTCCGCAGCTGTCTGGCTTGCGCCATTTTTTCATGTTCCGATCTGCCCGTGCAAATAATTTCAGATAATATTGAGCTTTTCGGTGTGGCCTTTGGATCTCTGTAATGCGCGCTGCGTCTATTCCATATTGGCTATAATTTCCTTCCCAAATTCAGAACAAGAAAGCATTGTCGCCTCTTCCATCTGGCTGGCCAGATCATAAGTCACGCGCTTTTTGGCAATCGCGCCCACCATGCCTTTCTGAATCATGTCAGCGGCCTCTTTCCACCCCAGGTGTTCAAGCATGAGCGCTGCGCTCAGGATAATCGAACCGGGGTTCGCCTTGTTCTGCCCCGCCAATTTCGGCGCCGTCCCATGGGTCGCTTCGAACACAGCAGCATTGTCGCCAATATTTGCTCCGGGGGCCATACCGAGGCCGCCGACCTGCGCGGCGCAGGCGTCCGAAAGATAATCTCCATTCAGGTTTGTCGTGGCAATTACCGAATATTCCTCAGGCCTCAGGAGCAGTTCCTGGAACATGGCATCAGTGATGACATCTTTGATGACTACTTTGCTGGGCGCGGGAGCTGCCTCTGTCCCCTGGATGGTCTGCTCGAAAAATTCTTTTTGTGCAAGCTCATATCCCCATGTGCGGAAGGCTCCCTCTGTATATTTCTGGATATTGCCTTTGTGAACCAGGGTAACCGATGGGAGCCCCATTGCAAGAGCATACCGGATTGCCCGGCGAATGAGACGCTTCGAGCCTGTTTCGCTTATAGGCTTTATGCCAATGGCGGTTGCGGCGATGTCCTCGATCTTTTTGCCTTCATGCGGTGTTGCGTTGATTGTCTCGATGATGGCGCGAGCTTCGGGGCTGCCGGCTGGCCATTCTATGCCTGCATACACATCTTCGGTATTTTCGCGGAATATGACCACATTGAGCCGTTCGGGGTGTTTCATTGGCGAGGGCACGCCCGGGAAGTAGCGCACAGGCCTGACGCATGCATACAAATCGAGTTCCCTGCGCAGCGCCACATTGATTGAGCGAATCCCGCCGCTCACGGGGGTTGCAAGGGGCCCTTTGATCGCTACTTTGTATTCGCGGATAGCTGCAAGGGTTTCCGCGGGAAGCCATTCATTTTCGCCATAGACAGAAAGAGCTTTTTCACCTGCGTAAATTTCGAACCAGTGAATTTTTCTTTTGCCGCCATATGCCTTCTGCACGGCCGCATCAACGACCGCGCGCATGACAGGGCTTATATCCTTGCCGATGCCGTCTCCTTCGATGAAAGGAATGATTGGATTATCCGGGACCTTGAGCGAACCGCCTTTGTCAATCTCGATTGTGCTGCCCTCTGCGGGCGCCGCCAGCTTGGAAAACGCTTTCATGGTTGGCCTCCTGCTAATCTGAATCGCAGTCTGAAGTCTCAGATTTTGCATATTTGTGTTTTTCGAACTCACAGCGTGCCGCATTGAGCGCACCGCCTGCGCGCAGAATTTCGATCTGGCGCTCCGAAAGGCCGTGCTTTGCCATGAATACGGCGCCCGTCGTCAGATTCTGTACTTCGATTCTGTCGCTTTGCAAGCCCTCGAAAAGGTTCAAAATAGCGAGCCTGTTGCCCTGCCTGATTTTTTCAGCATCCTGAGGGGTTTCAAAAATCAGTGGCACTATGCCGGCGTTCACAAGGTTCTGCCGGTGGATTCGGGCATACGATTTTGCGATAACTGCACCAACTCCCAGATAGCGCGGGGACAGAGCCGCGTGCTCCCTGCTTGAACCCTGGCCATAATTCTCTCCGGCAACCAGAATGCCGCCCGATGCAGCGCGAGCTCTCTTGGGGAAGGAAGGATCGATTGCACTGAAGCAGTATTCCGAAATTGCAGGCAGATTCGAGCGAAGGGACATGATCTTGCTGCCTGCAGGCAGAATGTGATCCGTCGTAATGTTGTCGCCCATTACAAGAAGCACTTCGCCTTCGATTGTGTTGGGAATAGGCTTGAATTCAGGAAGAGGTAGTATATTGGGACCGCGCCGTATGCTCTGGGAACGCCCTTCCGGCTTCGGGAAGATGATCATAGCATCGTCCACCGCAAAGCGTTCGGGCACAACAGGGGGTTCAATGTTGCCCAGGTCGCGCGGATCGGTAATGACGCCCATAATGGCGGAAGCTGCCGCAGTTTCTGCGCTTACAAGGTAGACGAAGGCATCTTTCGTGCCTGAGCGGCCTTCAAAGTTGCGATTGGACGTGCGCAATGAAATACCGCCTGTTCTCGGAGCCTGGCCTATTCCTATGCACGGCCCGCAGGCGGATTCAAGGATGCGCGCTCCTGCCTCGATCAGGTCAGTCAGAATGCCTGCGCGGCTGATCATGAGCAGGGTCTGTCGCGAGCCTGGTGCAATAACCAGGCTGGTTTTCTCTGCTACATGGCGCCCCTTCAGAATTTTAGCGCTCATCGCCAGATCATAATAAGAAGAATTTGTGCAGCTTCCGATAAAGCACTGGTCGACAGGCGTTCCGGCAACACTCCGTACCGGGACTACCTTGTCAGGCAGATGCGGGAGCGCAATGAGCGGCTCCAGTGTCGAAAGGTCAATTTCAATTTCCTCGTCATATGCTGCATCCGGGTCGGCAGAGAGCGGGATAAAATCCTGTCCGCGGCCTTTCGCTTCGAGGAAACGTTTTGTCTGCTCATCGCTCGGGAAGACGGAGGTAGTAGCGCCCAGCTCCGCCCCCATGTTCGCAATAGTCGCTCTCTGCGGAATAGTGAGCGTTTTCACACCTTCGCCGGAATATTCGAATATTTTGCCTACACCGCCTTTTACCGTGAGCCTGCGCAAAATTTCGAGAACGACATCCTTCGCGCTTACCATTGGCCCGAGCCTTCCTTTGAGATTAACCCTCACGATCTTCGGATAAGGAAAAGAAAACGGAAAACCGGCCATTGCTAGCGCGACATCGAGTCCGCCTGCTCCGATAGCCAGCATCCCGAGCGCTCCTGCCGTAGGCGTATGGCTGTCGGATCCAAGTAGCGTTTTCCCCGGAACGCCAAAGCGCTCCAGATGGACCTGGTGGCAAATCCCGTTGCCCGGCCGCGAAAAAATAATTCCATATTTTGCAGCGACATCCTGAAGGTAGTTATGGTCATCCGCATTTTCGAAGCTGACCTGGAGCGTGTTGTGATCGACATAGCTTACCGATCGTTCGGTTTTTATATGGTCGATACCCAAGGCTTCGAACTGTAGATAGGCCATGGTGCCAGTCGTATCCTGCGTGAGCGTCTGATCGATTTTGATCAGCACTTCCTTGCCCGGCATCGAAGAGGCGCCATTGTCAGCATCAGACAAAAGCTTCTGCATCGCATGACTTTTGATGAGCTTCTGAACCAGATTCATTCCAGCCATATATTCCTCCTGCAAACCGGCTGCAGTATATAGATTTTATATAAAATACGGAATATCCAAGCCGCGAGGTATTGCATAATTATGCAAAAAATGTTTAATTACATTGCATTTCCAGGCACTGAAACATGGAGGGGCCTATGGATATGCAGTATTATCTCAGCAAAATCTTTGAAAATAACAAAATAGAAGAAGATCTGTACGCCCGTTACGATGTCAAGCGTGGGCTGAGGAACGCCAATGGTACCGGCGTTGTCGTTGGGCTTACGCGGGTTGGCGATGTTCATGGCTATATCATGGATGAAGGCGAACGCGTGCCCGTCGATGGAAAATTATACTATCGCGGCATCGATGTCGAAATGCTGGTGAAGCATGCGCAGCAAGAAAATCGATATGGATACGAAGAAGCTGTCTACCTTTTGATGTTCGGGAATCTTCCTACAAGAAGCGAGCTTGATGGGTTTACGAGGTATCTCGGAGAAAAACGGGCACTGCCCGATAACTTTGCTGAAGACAGCATCATGAAAGCTCCTTCTCCCAATATAATGAATAAACTGGCTCGCTCGGTGCTCGCCTGTTATGCCTACGATCCCAATCCGGAAGACTTGTCGCCAGGGAATGTGCTGCGCCAATGCCTCGAGCTCATCGCCCGATTCCCTACTATTGTGGCTTATTCCTATATGGCCAAAAAACATTATTACGATCGGGAAAGCCTTTTCATTCATACCCCTGCAGCCAATGGATCGACTGCTGAAACGCTTCTTTCTCTCATACGACCGGACCAGAAATTCACTCGCCTCGAGGCGGAAGTATTGGACCTCGCGCTTATCATCCATGCTGAACATGGAGGCGGCAACAACTCTACCTTTGCCGTTCGCGTCATTACCTCAACGGACACGGACACCTATTCAGCTATTGCTGCCGGCGTAGGGTCTCTAAAAGGGAACAAACATGGCGGCGCCAATATCAAAGTCATGGGTATGATGGAAAATATCAAAGCTTCTGTCAAAGACTGGTCAGACGAAGAAGAAGTGGCGGCTTACCTGGCTAAATTATTGAAAGGCGAGGCGTATGACCGCACAGGCCTCATTTATGGGCAGGGACATGCAGTCTATACACTTTCAGATCCGCGTGCCACGCTGCTGCGCAGCAAGGCGGAAGAGCTGGCAGCAGAAAAGGGTTTCGAAAAGGAGTTCCAGCTCTACAGAACAATTGAACATCTGGTGCCCACGGTTTTTCAGCAAGTAAAAGGCTCTACCAAACCGATTTGCACAAATGTGGATTTCTATTCGGGCTTTGTCTACCAAATGCTGGGCATCCCCGAAGAATTGTTTACCCCGCTCTTCGCAATCAGCAGAGTGGCGGGCTGGTGCGCCCACCGAATGGAGGAAATAGTAGCCGGCGGTCGTATTATCCGCCCGGCAAATAAATGCGTGCAGCCGAGGCTGGCGTATGTTCCTCTTGCTGAAAGGGGATGAGAAGGCAAGCGACACAGGGCGAGCGGTGAGCGAAATCATATCACGTGTGAGCGCCGCCGTCCCGGCTGTATTTTTGCTTCAACTATGTTCCGGCTCGAACCGCCTGCATTCAAGATTCGGTATGTATTTATAATGCTTGTCGTTAGCCGTGATTAAACCATCGCCTGTTTGTACAGCCGTCGCTGCAATCAATGCATCTCCAAGCGTCATCGAATGACTGAGCGCATATTCTTGCATATAAAATACTGCTCGTGATGATATTTCTTTGTCTATGTGCAGTATTTCGATATTCCATTTCTGTATCTGCTTTTGAAACATCCTGAACTCATCCTTGCTCTTCATGCCCTGGATGAGTTCCATATAGGTTACTGCCGATATCGAGAATGGAATATTGCCTTCAACGATTGCTCGGGCCCTTTCGTTTCCACGTAGATACCATATCAGGACATCAGTATCGATAATCAAAACTGCCTCCCCTTGCGGAGCTCTCGGACCGTCTCTTCGACGCTCTTTTCATCCTGATGCGATTTCCACATCCCAAATATGCTGATTTGCTCTTTTTCATGCTCAATTTGCTGCTCACTGATGGGAACTATCCGAGCAAGGGCTTTTCCTCTGAATGTTATTGTAACCTCTTGCCCATTTGCAACTTGATTAATAATTTTCCCGGGCTGAATTCTCAATTCTTTTGTGGTGATTTTCATGGCCGGCCTCCAGTATACACTTTATAGTATACACTAAACAGATGCTGGCGGCAATTGCTGAGCGGCTCTCACGATCATATTGGGCGCGGGCTTATCGCCCCAACAACTTCGCGTAAATTTGCTGCGCGAGGATATCGGCTCGCTCGTTGGTCATATAGAAGGCTGGAATATTGAACATGTCGATGGTGCCCGGTATCATCACGCCTGGCGTCGAGGAGCGGATGCCCCAGTAGCCCAGGCTTTTTGCCGTATCGATGATCTCTTTGCGGCCCGCGCCGGCGCCGAAAGGAAGCGCAAAATATCGCACAAGCGCACCGATCTTGCCCTCTATCGCCAATTTCGATTCTGAAAGCTCTCTCGGGATTTGGTCTGCTGGAATTTCGTCGAAGCGTTTGTGATCGAGCGAATGCGAGCCGATAGTAAACAGCTTTTCACCCTTTGCGTTGCGATAATCCGACATTTCCTTGAGCTGAACCCAGCTGACATAGCCGGTGGTTCCCACAAAATCAGTGATGATAAAGAATGTTGCCTTGATGTCGTATTGTTTCAATAGAGGAAAAACAACTGCATAGATCGAAAGGTCGCCGTCATCGAACGTGATGATCGATGCGTCGGTGTCGAGCTTTTTCTTGCCGGATTGAATGTCCGGTAGTTCATCGAGGCCAATAATCTGCGTGCGGTTTCTGAGGAACACAAGGTCGTGCTCGAAATTGTAGAGGTCGCGATTGTACTCGCCGCCTGTGCGCCCGAAGACGATGTTGTGGTACATGAGCAGAACAATCTTTGGGTCAGTCCTCTTCGGAACGCGCGCTGCGAGCTGTTCCGGCGTCTCGATGGCAAGCTCTCTGATTGGGTCTTGCTGGCCCTGATCCCACCAGCGAATCGGATCGAGGTAGGAGGGCTTGGGTGCGGTGGCACAGCTTGTCAGCGCGAAGAAGGCAAACAGCAGCGCCAAAGATGACAACTTTACAAGATGATTCTTTTTCATTTGCATGAACCTCAGTCAAAATTTCAAAAGCAAATAATTTTATCACGCCAAGTTATAAAAAAACAGAAAAATGGTTGTCAAGACTCGATAAAATTTCGCTCTTCCATTTTCTATCAATGGGGATATTTAATCGAGTCTTGACAATATGGCGGCAAATCCGCTGCAGAATTGATACTTTGTTTCAATTCATAGCTTGCCAGGCTGTAATCAAGCTTGACTTTGGGCGCGAATAGAATAGAATAAATATTCCGTATAGCCGGCGTTGCCGGTGGGACGACTCTAGGAGGCAATCTATGAACAGAAAGAGAAAAGCAATTGCAGGGCTGCTATTTCTAGCAGCACTCTCTGTAGCAGTGGCGGCGAACATACCCAAGGATACGCTTGTCGTCGCAAGCAATAGCGAGATATTCAAGTCATTTGATCCGGGTGTGTGCTTCGAGGTGGAACCATCTGTATATGTCAAGAATATCTATGCAAATCTTGTCACGCTGAAAATGGTAGATGGGGCATTTACGCCTGTTCCGGATCTCGCAGAAAAATGGGAACAATCCAGCGATGGCAAAACATGGACTTTCTACCTCCGGAAAGGGGCAAAGTTTGCGAATGGCGATCCTGTGAAAGCTTCGGACGTCGAATATTCGTATCGGCGAGCCATCACCATCAATAAATCGCCAGCGTGGCTGTTCAAAGATACATTGGGACTTACCGTGGACAGTATCAAAGCAGTGAACGATACGACCGTCACCATTGTCACGAATGGCGCCCCTTCGAACATTGTGCTTTCAGTGCTTGCGGCAAATATCGGTGGTGTTCTCAATGAAAAGGAAGTGCGAGCGCACGAGGTAAGTGGCGACATGGGGCAGGCGTGGCTGACCGATCACAGTGCGGGCGCGGGCGCCTATGTCCTGAAGGAATGGAAGCGCAAAACACAGATTGTTCTGACTGCGAACAAGAACTACTTCAATGGCGAGCCGCCAATCAAAACAATTATCGTGCGCGACGTCCCCGAAGCTTCAGATCGCTATTTGTTACTGAAGAAAGGCGATGTCGATGTTGCGTGGCAGATCACGGTTGAGCAGGCCGCTTCTTTGAGAGACAAGAGCGAAGATGTTGCTCTCATTTCGACGCCGGCGCAATCGCTGGAATATGTGGCAATGAATGCCAGCTGGGGTCCTTTTAAGGACAACAGGGTGCGGCAGGCAGTTAAATATGCCATCGATTACGATGCAATCATCAACAAAGTGCGCGAAGGCTTTGCGATTAAAAACCAGCAGTTCCTTGCGATCGGATATTTTGGCTACAAAGAGAGCAATCCGTACAAGCGCGATGTAGAAAAGGCTAAGAAACTTCTGGCTGACGCAGGATATCCCAATGGCTTTGAAGTGGAAATCGTCACCAGCGAATCGGACATCCGCCGCGCAGAGGCTGTCGTTGTACAGTCCAATCTCGCCGATATCGGCATCAAGAGCAATATCGTTGTGATGCCCGCTGCCCAGATGTACGACAAATATCGCAACCAGGGCCTGCAAATGATTGTGGCTGGCTGGGGAATCGATTATCCCGATGCCGATGCGCTTGCAAAACCGTTTGCCGACTATACCGTAAAACAGCTTGCGTGGAGAAATGCCTGGCTCGACGATAAGGCCGCGGCGATGACCGCTGCTGCCGCCAAGGAAATCAACGATAAGAAGCGCGCGCAGATGTACATCGATCTCGTGCAGTACTGGCAGGTCAACGGCCCCTTTGCGATGCTGTATCAGCCTATCGAGTACTGGGGCATAAGAAAGGAAGTGAAGGGCTACGACAAAGCGTTCGAAGGCTACAACGTGCATTGCAACTTTACGCTGATCAGCAAGTAATTGGATCGCGCCGGGCCGCGGCTTTCAGGAAATTGTAGCTTCCGAAAAACCGCGGCTTTTGATAAATTGCCGCCTTTGGCAAGCCCCCATTACTATAAAAGACAAATGACGGCTTTGTTGCTCCAGTCGACTAAAAGCGGCTGGAGCAACTGCGTATTTTTAGTTCAGTGGGGCATCGAACAAACTCGATCAAACAAGGAAAAATGCATCGATGGAATTGAGTAGCTTTATCCTGAAACGCCTGATTCTGATGGTCGTAGTCATTTTCGGCGTGCTCATCATAGTGTTTGTCGTTACCCGAATCATACCTGCCGATCCGGTAGGAGCCATTCTTGGGGGTAATGCGCCGCCCGCGGCTGTCGACGCAATGCGACATCAATTGGGCCTTGATAAGCCCATATTCATGCAGCTGCTCGATTATCTGGGGGGCGTGCTGCGCGGCAATTTCGGCAATTCTCTGGTGAGCAGCCGCTCGGTCATCACTGATATTCTGGAGTATCTTCCGGCCACAATCGAACTCGCCATATCGTCGATTATTTTTGCTGTCTTGCTGGGGACGACGTTGGGGCTTTTGTCCGCGGTTTTTCGGAACCGGTTTATCGACCATTTTTCTCGTGTCTTTTCAATATTAGGAATATCATTGCCGGGATTCTGGCTTGGTTTGATATTGATTTTGTTTTTCTATTATCGTTTGGGATGGCTCCCGAGCGGAGGTCAATATGACATGTTTCTTTCCCCTACGAGAGTAACCGGGCTCGTTTTGTTGGATTCAGTCATCACTGGGGAATGGAATGTGTTCTTTAATGCAATCAAGCATCTTATCTTGCCGACATTTATTCTTGGCTATAGCAGTACAGCTTCAATCGCGCGCATTATGCGTGCAAGCATGCTCGATGTACTGCACCAGAACTATATCCGCACGGCGCGGGCCAAAGGGCTTCCTAAAAAAACCGTTATTCTGCGGCACGCTCTGCGAAATGCGCTTATTCCGGTGGTAACCATTATCGGACTTGAATTTGGTGGACTTTTGAGCGGCGCGGTGCTCACCGAGACGATTTTCAGCTGGCCGGGGCTGGGGCGATATATTGTCAATTCGCTTTTGACGCTGGATTATCCGGCAATAAGTGGAGGCACCATTTTCATAGCTTTGATTTACTCGGTCGTCAACCTGGTTGTTGACATTCTGTATGCGGCTTTGGACCCGAGGATGCGGGCTTGAGGAGCAATGAAACTATGAGAAAACCATCTTCGGACAAAAAAATAAGCGGGCAGTCGGCTTTTCGGGAGTTCTTGCGCGAAAGAAAGCCAATGCTGGATGATGTTCGCCATACTGTCTACCTTTGGAAAAAGACGCCGCTCGCGCTGGTCGGAACAGTGATAATATGCCTGTTTCTGCTGGTTGCGCTGTTTGCGCCTCTGCTTGCGCCGTATAGCCCGATAGCGACTGATCTTTCCCGCAAGCTGGAAGCGCCGAGCGCGGCCCATCCTTTTGGTCTCGACCAATTCGGGCGGGATGTGCTCAGCCGCGTCATCATGGGCACGCGGATTGAAGTGAGCATTATTGTCATCATATCGGTGATAAGCATTGTCATCGGGCTGATTGTCGGCATTGTCGCCGGATATTTCGGCGGAATTATCGATGAAATTCTTATGCGCATCACCGACATATTCCTTGCGTTTCCCAGACTTGTGCTGGCAATGGCCTTTGCGGCGGCTTTGCGGCCGACGCTCACGAATGCGATTATTGCGATTTCTCTTGTGGAATGGACGGTGTATGCCCGCCTTGCGCGCGCGGAGGCCATGAAGATTCGTTCCCAGCCGTACATTGAAGCAATACGGGCGGTAGGGGCAAGCAACATAAAAATTATGGTTTTTCATGTTCTGCCAATGTCGATTTCGCCCATCATCGTGCAGCTTACCATGCGAATGGGGACAATTATTCTGACCGCGGCCAGCTTGGGTTTTCTTGGTTTGGGCGCACAGCCACCCTTGCCGGAATGGGGGGCGATCGTCAGCGATGGGCGCAGTTACCTCATGAACAATTGGTGGATCACCGCGTTTCCGGGCATGGCAATTGCGGTCACCGTGCTTGGTTTCAATCTGCTCGGGGATGGCATACGCGACATTCTCGACCCGAGGATCAGGAGATAGTGATGGAGCAACAGCGGGGAGATTTGCTTGACATTTCCGGCCTGAGGGTTGTGTTTAATACCTATGCGGGGCAGGTGAAAGCGCTCAATGGCGTCGAGCTCTGGATGAACCACGGGGAGCGTTTGGGCGTTGTCGGCGAGACAGGCTGCGGCAAGTCGGTGACTGCTTTATCGGTTATGCGCCTGATCGAGGAACCCGGGGAAATAACGAGCGGTTCTATTTTGTTTGAGAGCAGGGACCTGGCGCAGTTATCCGAGAACGACCTGAACAGCATCCGCGGGAAAGATATCGCAATGATTTTCCAGGAGCCTGTCGCCGCGCTCAATCCGGTCATGAAAGTCGGCGCGCAGATCATTGAGAATATCGAGTGCCAGCGACGCTCGGCGGATGCGGGGCAAATTCCGGACAAGAGAGCATTCTCCGAAATAATGCGGGACATGCTTGGGCGTGTCGGGCTCGATTGGCAGCGGACCGAGAACTTGTATCCGCATGAATTGAGCGGCGGCATGGCGCAGCGAGTAATGATCGCCATGGCACTTTCGTCCAAGCCCAAGCTTCTGATTGCGGATGAACCAACTTCGGCCCTCGATGTCACGATTCAGGCGCAGATACTGAATCTTCTGAACAAGCTGGTAAGAGAGACGCAAACGGCGGTTTTGCTTATCACGCATGCGATGGGGGTTGCAGCGCAATTCTGCGATTTTATCGCGGTGATGTATGCCGGCAATGTCGTCGAGTATGGGTCCGTTCAGTCGATTTTCAGAAATCCCTTGCACCCCTACACAAAAGGGCTATTGAACGCGGTGCCGAAAATAGGCAGAACCGACGAGCTCCAGAGCATTCCCGGAATTGTGCCGGATCTGATCGATCCGCCGAGCGGATGCCGTTTTCATCCTCGATGCCCGTACCGCAAACCCGATTGCGACACATTGGAGCCAACGCTCCGGGCAGCCAAAACAGAGCCGGCGGCAGACAGGCATCATGTCGCATGCTTTTTGTACCAGAACGATGCGTAAGAGGAACAGACTGCGATGCAATCAAGTACAAGCGATGATATGTTGCTGCAAGTAAGTCACCTGCGGAAATTTTTTGCCGTGAGGAAAAATCTGTATTCCAAGCCGCTGTACGTGAAAGCGGTTGATGATTGCAGCTTTTCGATTCAAAGAAATACTGTGTTCGGCGTGGTGGGCGAATCCGGCTCGGGCAAGACGACGCTTGGCCGCGTGCTGCTTCGCCTTATCGAAGCCACAAGCGGATCGGTTCTGTTCGACAATACCGACATACTCTCGCTGAACACGCAGGAGCTCAGGCTTTTCCGGCGCAGAATGCAGATCATTTCGCAGGACCCTTATAATTCTCTCCACCCCAGAAAAGTGGTAAAGAAACTGATCGGCGAAGGCCTGCAAATTCATTTTCAGCTTTCCGCCCAGGAAATCGATGCGCGTGTGCGGGATATTCTCACGCTGGTGGGGTTGAGGGAAGAGCACATGTATCGCTATCCGCATGAATTTTCAGGCGGGCAGCGGCAGAGGATTGCCATTGCGCGGGCCTTGGTGCTCAAGCCGGAATTCATTGTTCTGGATGAACCTACGTCGGCGCTTGATGTTTCGGTTCAGGCGATCATTCTCAAGATGCTGAAAGACCTGAAAAAAGATTTTGCCCTGACCTATATGCTGATAACCCACGATCTCGCGGTCATTGACTATATGGCTGATTATGTGGCGGTGATGTACCTGGGGCAGATCGTGGAATCAGGCTCGAAAGACGATATTTTCAAAAGAACTGCGCATCCGTATACAAGCCTACTCATAGACTCGGTGCCGCCTCCTACTCCAAGCGAGCATTGGAGCGGGCACATACTGAATGGAGAAATCCCGAGCCCCATCCATTCGCCCTCGGGCTGCAGCTTTCATCCTCGCTGCCCGCAGGCTAAGGAGATATGCAAGACGGCGGAGCCCGAGGTCGTTGAAGTGCAGCCTGGCCATGTGGTCATGTGCCATTTCCCGCTTGGGTCGTAGGGAGAGGCGGCGTCCGGCGGGCACCCTTGCACCAGGCGCGCGAAAATTGCCGACGGAGGCCCGCTGTATTAGGCGCGCCAGCTCTCAGCCGACTTTGTGGTATCTGTCGCGCTCGATATAGAGGTCAATCCCCTTCGGGCCGGCTCGGAATTCTATCGGCTGGCGCACCCCTTCCGTGAGCGTATAGAATCGATAATTCCGCAGAGAATCGTCCTCCGGGATAAGCGGCACCACCGAATCGAGGAAGGGATTTTTCTGCTCAAGGTACAAAAGCCCGCCCTTGACGAAAATCCGCACGCTGACAGTGCGGCGGTATGTTTCATACGTTCCGGCCAGAAGGTTCATTCGCTTCTTGATGTCAAAGACTGGAATCGCTTTGTAAGGGTCTTGCCCAAGGAGGGCTGCCAGGATTCCCTCCGCGATGGTCGCATGTGGCATTCCTGAGGAATTCGCAGCGAGCATGACGCTCATTCGCTTCTCCGGGAGGAAGGCGGCGTAGGCGGTGGATACTTCTATGGAACCACCGTGGGCGACCATTTTGTGCCCGAGGAAATTGTCGGTGATCGTCCAGCCATACCCATAGCCATTGCTGCCATAGTAACCGGCTGGGCGGTCGATATACTTTGTCTGCATTCTGCCGAGCGTCTCCGGCTTGAGAAGGGGCATAGCGCGGCCCGGCATATTCGCGCTCAAGAATTTCATCATGTCGCGGACCGAGGAAATAAGCCCGCCAGCAGCGACAATAAAAGAAAAATCCGGGATAAGCCCGATATCCGGATAAGGGAATTCTGCAGGCACAATCGTGCCATCCGGCTTTGCCCAGTAGGGGCGCATTTTATCCGCGTCGCGTTCGTACGCAGAGCGCACAAAGGTAGTTCGGGACATTCCAAGCGGCTGCAGAATGTTCTCGGTGACAAATCGGTAAAAAGGCATGCCGGAGACAGTTTGGATGATATGACCGAGCATTCGGTAACTCTCGTTGCTGTAAAAAAATCTCTCACCTGGCCGTGCGGAAATTTCATCCTGGGCTCCATTCACCCAGCGGTAGAAATCTTCGGCGCTCGCTAGTGGGACGCCGGTCTCCAGCCCAAGCCCCTGCTGCAAAAGAATTTCAGATGTCGAAAGCGACGGAAGGCCCGAAGAATGCGTCAGAAGGTGGTGAATCGTGATGGGGCCACTTTCGGCGCTACCATCGAAGGCGCCATCGGGAGTGCCTCCGGCTGCGCGAAGTTTCAAAGGGATATAGCGCTCGGCAGGGTCTTCCAGCTTCAGCGCGCCCCGTTCAGCAAGCAATAGAACGGCAGTAGCCACAAAAGCCTTGGTGCATGAGCCAATTCCATACAAAGTGTCAGCAGTTGCGGGCAAAAATCGCTCGCGATCCCGCCAGCCAAAACCGCCTTCATACACGAGCTCATCATCTTTCATAACCGCGACACTGTAGCCAGGCGTTTTAGTTTCGCGCATGGCTTCGGGGATATACTGTTCTATAAATTGCGCGGCGTTTTTTGATTCGGATAGCTGCATTTGGTTTTGGTCCTTTAAATGCGGAATGTTCTTTATATTTTAGTTTACGCTTCATAGAAAAGCTATGCTGGGGGCGGAGATGCGAAATGTATAATAAGTTGCAAGATGCATATAGAAACAGCCTCTTTCAAATACATGGGTTTTTGAAGAATTTCTTCATTTTTCGTTACGTGCAATTATGAACCATGATATTGCATATAAAAGCTATATGGAATTAGACGCTGCATTTATTATTGACGTCGATTATTGCGCCATTAGTGAGCAGTTCAGACGTACAGCGACCTTACTAATATCAATCCCATTCACCTTTATTACTTTATCAAGAAGCTCGCCAGGGATATTGAGATTTTTCCCGCGGGAAGAGCAATATGCTGCTGAAAGAGCGCCAGCCAGTGCTGCAACAGTATCAGTATCCCCACCGAGCGAAGCCCCCATACGTATGCTGAGCCATGTATCTTCTGCAGCATAAAGAAAAATGCATATTGCTGCTGATGCTACATCTATAGACTCAAGGCTCGCTCCATATACGTTGTAAAGAAAATCCAATACGTCGTCCGGTCCAGCGAATCTTGAAGAGATTGATTTGAAGTGTTCAACTCTGGCTACCAGAGATGGGCTGCAATAATCATAAGGGGCAAGTCTAGCGCCTTTTTCAGCGCCTTCTTCTAGTGCAGCAAGGATTGTATCGAGATTTTCCCCCAAAAGCGCGGCTCGCAAAGCAAAGGCATATCCCATGCCTGCCTCTAGCGCTGGCTTTGTATTATGGGTTGGCAAGAGGCAGGCATGGACGCTTTTTTCAAGTGAAGCATTTCTTGCTAAAGCAAAAAGCGCTGCCGAGGGGCAACGCATAACGCCGCCGCATGTTGTTCCGCGAAGGCCAGTGGTGTTTGGATCTGCCCCTGCTTCGATTGCTTCGAGCGCTACCTTGGAACTTGGGCCTATATAGCGTTTTTCAACAGCGCCGCTCTCTTTCATCCATCGTAGCAATCTGTATGCCGTATCATAAGCGCTTATGCGACCCTGAATGCAATACTCATCCAACAGAGCCATTACCTGCTCGGTATCATCAGTTACTTGCCCCTGTTTTAAGTCTGAATGATTTTTAGACTCATGGGGTTCCAATAATCGGTCAATAAGGCCGAATTTTTCATGGATTTCCTTTCGGGTCATGAATTCTGTTGGCATGCCCAGAGCATCCCCCATCATGAAACCTTCAAGCGCAGCTTTTTCTGCATCAATCATGCATTACCCTCAAACAATCCAGCCAAGAATTCGAAAGCCTTGGCAAGCTTTTTTTCTGGTTCATCAATATAGTAGCGATATAAAGGCTCAAGAGTGTAATAACCCTGATATCTTTCAAGAGCTCGCTTGATAGCATGCCAATCATTCTCACCCTCTCCGGCCGGGATGTGCTTTTCATTGCCGGCATGATCACTCAGATGGAGATGTGCGGGCTTCGCTTTTATAATGAATTCAGCCGGGTCGATTCCAGCTTCGCATGCTTCCGTTGTGTCTATCGCTGGCTTTATGACCTTGCTGTTCCCGAGCGAAGCAATATAGGAAAGCAGGCCTTCCGGGGACCTGCCAACTCCCTTGGGGCTATTTTCAATTGCAAGGATCAGTCCGGCAGTCTCACATGCTTCAGCCAACAGCAGAATATTGTCTCTGATTGGTTCTTCCAGGCGCTGCTTTAGAATCGGGTCTTTCTGCATCTCATGCGGATGAATCACAAGCACTTCAGTGCCCAGCGCAGAACACAAGCGCACAAGCTCATTTCCGAAACGCCTGGCTTCCTGCACCATCCCTTCGCTTGAATTGTACAGCATAGAAAACATTGCAAGCGGATAATGAATGGAAGCGACATGAGTTCCGGATTTTTCTGCGGCTTTTGCAAAATTCTCGCGCGCATCGGCGAAGCATTGCGGCATCAGCTCAGCATGACTGAATCCGGCTTCTGCTATCAAGCGAAGGGACTCGGCAGCGCTTCTGGGGTAAAGCGCTGCCGTTGAAAATGAATATTTGTTCTTGCTAGCCATCAATTTCCGCCTGCAATTCGGCCGCTGCCTTGTTGAGCGCCGTCTTTGGATCCTGGACATTTCGTTCAATGATATCGATTATTTTGGCGAGAATCTGATCCATGGTTCCCATCTGCTCAAAATGCCAGTATGACCAGCTTATATCAAGCTGATCGAAAGCGACTGCATACATCTGATTTGTGCTTATTGCTTCTTTTGCTTCCGAGAGAGTAAGGCCGGATTTTCTGATTGGCAAATAGCCAGTCTTTAGGGCATAAGAAGTCTGATTTTCTTTGCTGGCAAGATATTTGACGAGCTTCCATGCTGCTTCTCTAGTCTTTTGATCCTTGCCGAATATGACGAGAACATTTCCGCCCAGTGCCACCGATGGTTTCTGGAAATAGGGCATTGGTATCGCCCCAAACTGAAGCGTAGGATCTTTTGCCCAACGAGAGACCCTGGTTGATGATGCGACCAGGAAGGCCAGGTTGCCGGAAAGGAATTTTTTCTCTGCATTGGCATGCTGACCTATCGCCATGATTTTTTCATCTGTCAGTTTTTTCCAGAATGCTGCAACTTCGATTGCTTTTTCGTCCGAAAAAGCAGGGGCTACTTTGGCGCCATTTACTTTTATGATAGGGTTGCCATTCTGGTAAAGCATAGTCTTGAATAGCCATGCTACATCGGTGACATCAAACCCCCAGAAATCGGAACTGCCGGAAATATTTCCCTTAGCTTGCGCAGTCTTTGCGATTTGATAGAACTCGGTCCATGTTTTTGGCGGGTTTTTCATGCTGATGCCAGCTTTTTCAAGTATGGTCTTGTTGTAGAACATTACAGGAGTCGAGATGCCATAAGGAATTGCGCAAATCCTTCCATTATATTTTGCATAATCCCATACTCCTGGGTAGATATCATCTTTCATGAAATCAGGGTCATTGATCTTTGTTTCAATGAAGTAGTCGTTGCGGGCGCCAGTATAGAGTGGTCCTGCAGCCATGAGCGCTACATCAGGTGCAGTATTCGAGATAAGAGCGGCGCTTACTTTTGTTGCTGTATCCGCATAATTGCCGGAATATGAATACTCAATGGTGACATCTTCGGTCATTGCATCATATTTTTCCAGCATAGCTTTGAATGCTTCACCAGAATCTCCCGAAACGGCGTACCATACTTTGAGTTTGGTTTGTGCAGAAGCAGGAAGCAACCCAGCAAACAGTACAAGAAGTGCGGCGAAAACCAGTACCATGCGTTTCATGTTCGTACCTCCTTCAAAGGTCTATCTATATCTATCGGACCACACATAGGGCGATCCGGCATTCACTTTTATGTTTTTAGGCCTGTCAGAGTGATTGATTGTACAAATTCCTTTTCCATGAGCATGTACACGATAAGCACAGGGACTATTGCCATGAGAGATGCAGCCATGAGTACCTGATATTCTGAAGCTGTCTCTTGCACCAAATATTTCAATCCAATTGGCAATGTCCTCATTTTTACATTATTAGTAATTATCAAAGGCCACATATAACTGCGCCAATGAGTCAGAAAAGCAAAGAGCGAAGCGGTTCCTATAGCTGTGCGGGAGTTGGGAAGTATTATCTTGAGAAATACGCGATAATAGCCGCAGCCATCTATTTTTGCAGCATCGATAAGCTCATTCGGTATTGTCTGAAAGAATGACATGAGCAGTATTGTTGTAAACGCACAAGTAAGGCCGGGAATAATCAGCCCGGTGTAGGTGTCTACCAGGCCCGCCCAGGAAGCGAGGAGAAAAAGCGGTATCATTGTCACCACTTCAGGCACATACATGCTGCTCTGCATGAATGTGTAGAGTTTTTTTCGACCCGGGAATTCCAGTTTCGTGAGTGCGAAAGCTCCCATTGCAGATATCGAGATTTGCAAAAAAGTCTGAACTACAGCAATAAAAATGCTGTTTGCGTAAAATCGAATAAATGGGATCTTTTTAAAGACTTCGTAAAAATTAGTAAGCTGGAAAGAACTGGGAATCCATTTAGGCGGATAGCTGTATACATCGCGAGGAGTCTTGAATGCTGACAAAAACATCCAGATAAAGGGGAAGAACATGACAGCAGAACTCATGATAAGAAAAACAGAAGTACCAATATAGCGCTTATGCAATTTTGCTTTCATGCTATTCCACCTTCAGTCATAGCTTATGTTCTTGCGCCCAAATGCGCGTTGCAGCATTGTGAACACGAATATTATGACAAAGAGTATCAAGGCAGACGCTGCACCTCTCCCCATCTTTCCTCTTGTGAATGATTGGTCATAGATATAGCTCACCATGAGCAATGTTGATTCGAGCGGCCCATGATTAGGTGTCATCACATCAACTTCGGTAAAAACTTTGAAGCAATTGATAATGCTCATCATGATTACAAAAGAAGTTACAGGCGATAGGAGAGGCAGCTTGATTCTGAAGAAAACCTGCTTTTCGCTGGCACCGTCGATCCTTGCTGCTTCGATATATGATTCTGGAATACTTTGTAATCCTGCTAAAAATAGAATTATATTGTAGCCAAGTCCTTTCCAAACTGAAAAAAGGATGACTGACAGCAACGCTGTCTTTTCGCTATATAGCCATTGCAATGCAGGAAGCCCCAGCATTTTCAGCAATTGATTCAATGGGCCTATGCCAGGATCGTAAAACCAGAGCCATATCAAGCTGGAAGCGGTTATGGGAACAACCACCGGCGCAAAATGGGCAATCCTGAAAAACTGTCTGAAAGGGATTTTCCGGTCCAGGAGGAGTGCAATTCCCAGAGCAAGCGTAGTATCGGAAACAAGTTTCAAGACAGTATAGAAAATCGTATTCCCCAGAGCCTTCCAAAAACGGTCATCATTGAGCACAAACAGAAAATTCCTGAAGCCGACGAAATTGCGCGCAGGAGTAGTCATGCTCCAATTGGTGAAGCTCATCACAACTACCAATGCCAGGGGCAGAAGAAAAAGGATGATAAGGGTAATGAGAAGCGGCGCAACCATCACAACTGCGGCCCTCTTTTGGTCGCGAGCCAAAATATGAGTGCTTGTGCGGTTTTTGCTCAAACTTACATTCATATCATGTACATCCTTCTAGGTTTTTCGGGATGGCTACATCAACGAGATTGGGGAATACTTTGAATTGCAGGACATCGCCATTGCGTGCAAATGGATTTCCGTCTACGATGATCTGTCCATTCGGGGACAAGCCTTCGATCTGGATTATCTCTTGAGGGCTAAAAATCAGTTGGTCGGAATGTGCAAAATCGCGAAAACCGTGCAATGGCATTTCGGACTTAATAATTACCTGATCAAAAAGCGCAAGAGCTGCTGATTCCCCCAAAAACGCCGCACTGCATAGCACACCTGATACCGCTCTTCCGTAAAATTCGTGAGGCCTGAGCGGTGAAATGATGATTTGTGCAGGTTTCTTGATACTGCAATCCAAAGCGATTCCATTTTTGCAAATTCGAAAGCTTTCTGTTGTAATATCTGAAGAGGGCTCTTCAATTTTCTTTTCTTCATTCAAGAGCAGGGCGTTTGCAGACAGATTTACAGCCTTTCCTTCCAGAGTGCCAAGAAATGTGTTTCCAATTACGATATCATTGAAGCCGTATGCCAAATGCCTGCCATCAACCAATACTTCGACACCGCTGACTCTCCTCTTTTCAATATGCTTGAAATCGAATGCCAAAAGCTCATCGAGGCGCATGGTTATGATTGGGCCGACATTGATTGTCCCCGCACCTATTCCCAGGAGAAGCATGGGTCGGCCTATGGCAAGCATTGCATCGGCCGCATACGAAGCGAGGCCATCTCCTCCCACGCAAACAAGCAATTCCGCTCCCCATGACGCAATTGCTTCCACTGAGGAATAAAGATTGGCGACATATCCTTCTCGAGAATGAGGAACCAGCTTGAACCATCTATAAGGTTGTTTATCGGTTCCAAATATGCCGTGGCATATTGCAACAGAATAGTCTTTCAGCTTTTCTGCGAGAAGGACTTCAACGCCAGCTTTCCTGCCATTCCCTGATGCTGGTCCAAACAAAATTCCCACTTTCATGCTTTTGGCCTATGGTCTCAGAATTATCTTGAAAGCCTGGCCTGCAGAGAGCAAGGCAAAGGCCGCTTTTCCTTCTTCAAGCGGCATTTTGTGCGTGATGATGCGAGAGAATTCCTCCTTGTGCTCCATAATCAAGGCAAGCGCATTTCTGAAATGTCTTGATGCATAACCAAAGCTCCCCGTGAGACTGACTTCTCTATAATGAATGGAATGGGCGTCGATTTCGACAGTTTCTTCTTTCGAAAGGCCAGAAAACATGAGTACAGTTCCGCTATCAGCTACACTTTTTACATATTGCGATACCAGCTCCTTTTTGTTTACTGCAATAATAATGTTATCGAACTGGCGCAGGTCGATATTCCCGGGTTCGCGCACATCAATTCCCCAGGAAGCAACTTTTTCGCGCCGCAAAATGGATGGCTCTATTACTGTGACTGGAATTCCTTTGATGCTGAATAAAAGAGCAAACAGCGCTCCCATTGGGCCAGATCCGACAACAAGAATAGAGCTTTTTTGCCTTATGGAAAGATGCTCAAATCCATTGAACACACAGGCCAATGGTTCAGCAAGCGCAAAAACGTCATTATCCTCAGGAATTCGGAACACGCCTTTGCTAATGTAGTCGTCAGGAATACTTACGAACTCGCAGAATGCGCCCTGACTAATATAATATTTGTTTTTGCACAGGGAACCAGAATCTGCAAGGCACAAATTGCAAGTGCCGCATTCAATGTATGGTGCAACAACGACAAAATCGCCAGGGGAAAAACCACAATTCAAAGGAGCCTTGTCGACAACCCCATAAAATTCGTGGCCCAAAATAGTTGGAGGCTGAAATAAGTGATGTCCTTTCAGATAGGTTTTTAGATCGGTGCCGCAAATTCCGCAGCCTAATACTCTTACAATGAATCCCGACTTGGGTTTCGGAACATTTTGTATTTCCACATGGCCTATGCCTGTATATATAAGTGCTTTCATATCCTGTGTGCCTCTTTGACTATTTTTTCTGCCTCAAATTGCATTCCTGTTTGCGAATCTGACTGCATTAATTTGACAATGGAAAGCGCAGTTTTCTCGTCAGTGATGAGATCAGTGATATATCCTGCACGAGCAGCGGTCAAAATGCCTTTGTATTTTTCGCTTCCGCCAGCCAAGCAGATAGATTTTTTTAATCCTGAGAGGTTTTTAATATTGTATGCGAGAAGATCATAGTCATGTTCTGGTTTGAAGAGATTGCCATCTGGATTGAAGAATTGAGCAAGAATATCTCCGCAGGCAGGGCTTCTTCTGAGTTCATTTTTGTATTCTGGTGAAAGTTCATCTATAAGGTTGGGTGATTTGGATGGGGGGGCTCCTAAGCCAATTACCGCTGCTTCGATTGTAACCCATCGTTTTTTCAAATCGGATATTCTCTTTTCCTCGATCTCGGTGAGGGCAGCTCCTTTTTCTCGCACACAAGGAAGATTCACGAAGAAGCCTTTTGATTGAAAAGAAGAACTGAAGCGATCAATAATTGTATTGATTTGAAGATAAGGATTATCATCACCAGAAATTCCAATGAGGGGCACGAAAAATGGCTTTTCGCCTTTAGCCTTTGCATGCGGCAAAATCCCAGCTGTTTTATAGACAGTGCGACCCCAGCCTAACCCCACTACAGAATATTTACTCAGTTCAGTCATTAGATAATCAGCTGCTCGAGTCGCAATGGCCATGGTAATTTCTCCGTCATCAGCATTTTTGCTGACGGGCACAACGATTGCCGAATGCAATTTAAGTTCCTTCATCAAGAAGCATGAGAGATCTTCTGTGTGCTGATCAGTAGGCGGAAGGAGTGTTATCTTAACCAAACCAAGGTTTTTAGCTAAATCGATGAGGCGGGAGATTTGCGAGCGCGAAAAGCCTTCTTTTGCTGCGATTTCCTCTTGAGAAAGGCCGTCAGAATAATAGTACCGTGCAATTCTATAAATAGTAAAAATATCAGGTCCCTTTTTCATGATCAGGCTTCCTTAATTACTTTTGCTTTTCAACCTCACTTTATCTGCCTCAAAATGACTCCCAGTCGCTCTACTATTTCTTCAGGCTTTTCGGATTGAAAAATGTTGCGGCCAAATGCAAAGCCTTTTGCGCCAGCATCCAAAGCCTGCATGGCTACTGTAAATATGTCACGATCCTTTGGCCCGCCGGCCAGGATGACAGGAACCGGACAACAGGCAACGACTTTCTCGAAGCCATCAACATAAAAAGCCTTAACAATATCAGCGCCTAATTCTGCTGCAATTCTTGCTCCATGATACTGAATATCGAAAGTTGCGGTTTTGCTGAAATCAGAGGCAATTATTTCTGCAATAACTGGTATAGAGAACCGATGAAATGCATCGATATCTGCAGCAGCTGCTTGAAGACTTTTATAATCAGCTCCCCCTACTGCAGCCATCATCAATACTGCGTCTGCTCCTAACGCGAGCGCGGTCTCTGGGCTGACATGATTTGCATGCACAGAAGCATATTCATTTGCTAGCTGAGTGCCTCCAAATGAGGTTCTCAGGACCAGTTTCTTTCGCAAGAAAGACTGTTCTGCCATATAGCCAGCCATTCCAACATTGAGAATAAAGCCATCTATTATGGAAGATGAGAGTTTGGCCATGAGCTCGAAAGGTTTTTCCAGACCCTTCAATATTCCGCTCTGAGAATGATCCATTGCAAGAAGGAACAAATGCCCCTGATTATCGAAAAGAGAGGCAATATTTCGGCGCAATCCGTCGGTCATCCCTGCTCCTTGATTCAAGCAGCCATGAATCTGGTGCTTGAATTCTTAATGCACATTTGTGCATGAAATATTCGCATTAAGTATAAGTCTTAATGATCAGCTTGTCAAATACATTCGACATAAATAAGCGTTATCATAGAGTTTCGCCAAAACTACTGACTTGGCATAATCAAAACTTTCAATCCATGCCATGCTGTCGCAACGGAACAAGAAGACGGACAGAAGCTCGCAAGAGCAGCATTCGAAGAACGGCGGAACTCATCAACCGAATGCAGGTGCGTACTGCAGGGCTCTATCTTGAGCGATGGGGATTCACGTCGCAGAAGCCGAGAAAGAAGAATTCCCAACCATCAAGACGAGAGAGAAGCAGGAAAAGGGTGAAATCTACTGGGGTGACGAGACAGGGCTTCGGGCAGGCAATGTACGCTCTCGCGGCTGTGCGCCAATCAGCAACTACAATCGGGCGCAGTTCATTCCAAGTTTCCTCGCGCCGCGCCGATTTTTATTGTGCTATTTCCGGATTGTTCCAGCGCCGAATCGCGATACCTTTATATTCAAATTCTCGGTCACCGGCATAGATGAGCGCGCAATCTTCCGGCGACGAACCTGAATACCGTATCCACGCTTCGAGATTTGAGGTGAATTCAGCGGAAAAGGTCTTGCCTGATTTAATTTCGAGCGCTCTCAGCTTCATGCCTTCTTCGAAAACAACATCGATTTCTGTGCCGATATTGTCGCGCCAGAAATAGATGTCCGCTTCGGAGCCCTGATTGTACCAATGCTTCAGCATCTCGGAGATGACAAATGACTCAAAGAGCCCGCCCCTGGCTGGATGCAGGAATAATTGTTCGGCGTTTTTGATTCCAAGTATGCGCGAAGCAAGCCCAGTATCGACAAAATACAGCTTTGGGCTTTTCACAAGACGCTTGCCGAAATTTCTGTAATAAGGCCGCAGCAGATACACAATGCCGCTCGATTCAAGCACTGAAAGCCATTCTTTTGCTGTATTGTGCGAAATTCCGCAATCCCGAGCAAGCGCGCTCAGATTCAGGAGTTGACCAATCCGGGCTGCGCACATTTTCACAAAAATCTGGAAGGCTGCCAAATCCTTCACATTGAGAACAGAACGCACATCCCGCTCCACATACGAGGCTAAATAATTTGTGTACCAGTCTTCAGGCGTGACTTCGCGGGAATAAAGAGCTGGATAGAATCCTTTGACAATGGTTTCAAATGGATTTGAAAGAGTTATGCCCGCTTGCATCAACTCTTTGACAGAAAAGGGAAGAAGACGCACAAATGCAGCCCTGCCAGCCAATGACTCAGTAACTCGCTCCAGAAGTCCAAACTGCTGTGATCCAGTCACGATAAAGCGCCCCGGGCGTATATCGCTATCCACGGCTGCCTTGATATACGGGAATATTTCTGGCACGTACTGAGCTTCGTCAAGAATCAACCCTTCTCTGTATGTATCCAGAAGCCCTCTCGGATCCTGCCGCGCAAACATGGCAATGTCGGGGTCCTCAAGTGAAAGATATGGCATATTTGGATACGCCATGCGAACGAGCGTGGTTTTTCCTGATTGACGCGGGCCGGTGAGACATAGCACAGGGAAGCCTTTTGCAAGGCGATAGAGCGTGTTTTGTGCAAGTCGCTGAATCATAATGCAATATTGCTCAATTTTTTACAATTTGTCAATTCAAGTTACAAAATGTAGAGAATATAAGGAAGGAAAAATGTCGATGGCTGTGCAGCTGGGATAAAAAAGACTGAAATACCGGCTCCATTCCATGATTTCAGTTGCTCAGTTTCTGCTCAAGGAAATCGAATACTGTACCAAGATCAGAAAACCTGAGGCTGGCGGCGGCATCGAGATGGGTCGCCATATCATTGACGATCACGAGCCTGCCGCCATGTTCGAGGGTGTATTCCGGAAGGGTCGCGGCAGGGTAGACGAGCAGGGTCGAGCCGAGGACGAGGAGCAGATCGGCTGAGCGAGCTTCTTCTATTGCCTCGCTGAGCGCTTCTGCGGGCAGGCTTTCGCCGAAAAACGTGATATCCGGCTTGAGCACGGCGTCACATTTTTTGCACTGGGGAATATCTCCTGCGCGGACAATTGCGGCCACTTCGCTGAAGGTCATGGACCAGGCGCACCTCGGGCAATGATGCAAGGACGGAGAGCCATGGATTTCGATGACGCGACGGCTTCCTGCTTTCTGATGCAGCAGGTCAATATTCTGCGTGATAATGGCTTTCAAAATGCCCCGCTTTTCCAACTCCGCGAGGACCTTGTGAACGACCGAAGGCTTCTTGTCGTCCAGCCCGTAGATGAAGTCCTTGGTCATCTTGTAATAGAAGGAGGGGTCCTGCCTGAAAATGTCGATATCGAAGATCTTGTCAGCATCGGCGGTCTTGTAGAGCCCGTTCTTGCCGCGAAAATCGCGTATGCCGGAGAGGGTGCTCACCCCTGCGCCAGTGAACGCGACGCAATGGCGGGACGCGAGGAGCATGTCGTAGAGGGCCTGGAGGTTTTCGGGGCTGGCGCCGTCACAGTCGCGAGATATTTGTGATTGTGATGTCATATTGTCAGTATAACAAAAAGGCCCGCTGTTCGCAGGCCATTCATCGAGAGCGACCGACGGGAGTCGAACCCGCTTCACGAGCTTGGGAAGCTCGGGTAATACCGGTATACGACGGTCGCGTTTTTAAATTCGCCGCTTTTCGCGGCGGCTAGCAGAGGTAACCGTCGTGCTGCTCCGGCCTCTGCCGGTATGCGGGCACTGGGGGCCTCTGGGGGTGCGCCGTCGCGGTACGACGGTCGCGTTTTTAGATGCGCCGCTTTTCGCGGCGGCTAGCAGAGGTAACCGTCGTGCTGCTCCGGCTTCTGCCGGTTTGCAAGCGCTGCGGGCCTCTGGTGGTGCGCCGTCGCGGTACGACGGTCGCATACATTGCGCGTCGCTAATCGCGGCGCGCTGCGATTTGAAAATATAGCCGGCAGGCTGGGGCTTGGTCAAGGGCGCAGCGGCGACCTGCAGGGTTCAGAACGAGGTAATGACGTTGATCCCGGTACCGGGGAATTGGTCCATCTTTTGCAGGAATTCGACACCCTGCATGAGGGACAGGCGCGCGGTGATGAGCCGTTCAGGGTGGAGTTTGCCCGCAGCGATCATGCCAAGGAGCACACTATAGCGATGCGCTTGAATGCCGTGGCTTCCGTAGATTTCCAGTTCGCGGGCTACCACGAGGTCCATGGGAATTTCCGGATGGCTCTGGTCAGCGAGCATGAGGCCCACCTGGACGTGACGCCCGCGCTTGGCCAAGCAAGCAATAGAATTGAAGCAGGTCTGTCGGCTTCCCAGGGCATCCATGGAAACGTCCGCTCCTCCTCCAGTGACGTCGCGGATTGCGGATAGGACATCGGGGACTTCTCGCGAATTGAACACGACTTCCGCACCGAGTTCCCGCGCCATGGCAAGTTTGTCGTTCTGGATATCAATCGCGATGATTCTGGCACCCATCGCTGAAGCAATCATGATGGCGGACAGGCCGACTCCTCCGCAACCATGAATGGCTACCCATTCGCCCGCGCGAACTTTTGCCTGGGCTTCCAGGGCACGAAAGGCTGTCGCAAAGCGGCATCCGAGGCTCGCGGCTGTGGCTGAATCTATCGCGTCGGGAAGCCGCACGAGGTTCATGTCGGCATAGCGGATAGCGACGAATTCGGCAAACGAGCCCCAATGGGTAAATCCGGGCTGAAACTGGTTGTCGCAAACCTGCTGATTGCCGGTGAGGCAGGGCGTACATTGCCCGCAGCCGGCTACAAATGGCATGGTCACCCGGTCGCCTATTTTCCAGTTCTGCACGTTTTTCGCTACCTCGACGATGGTTCCTGCCAGTTCGTGTCCTGGCACGTGGGGAAGCTTGATATCAGGATCGTGTCCTTGCCATCCATGCCAGTCGCTTCGGCATATGCCTGTGGCATCAACAGCAAGGACAACGCCTCCGTCAGGGGCTTTTGGGTCAGGGACTTCCGAGATGGTGAGCGGCGCTCCAAATTCGGCGAATACTGCTGCTTTCATACGATACTCTTATTTTCTGTGAGTTTGTTTTCATTCATGAATAGCTCCGCGTCTGCCTCCGAGTAAAATACGAACCAAATGACGCGCAGCAAAGACGCAGGGGAGCCCGCTAGAAACTCCTGCACGGTTCTCCATGCGATGCGCGCCGCGCGCACTTTTGGAAAGCCATAGATGCCTGTCGAAATTGCCGGGAAGGCGACGCAGGCAAGGCCTTCGCGCGCGGCTACCGCCAGGGATTCGCGATAGCATGATTCAAGGGTCTCGTCTTCGTGATGCTCCCCGCCGCGCCATATGGGGCCGACGGTATGGATGACTCGCTTAGCGGGGAGGCGGCCTGCGGTTGTGGCGACGGCGCGGCCGGGTGGAAGGCCTTCTTTGAGGGGGCCAGCACGGAGCGTGCGGCATTCTTCGAGAATTTGGGGTCCTCCAGCGCTATGGATGGCTCCATCGACACCGCCTCCGCCAAGAAGGCTCGAATTCGCCGCATTGACGATGGCGTCACATTCAAGCGTGGTGATATCGCCAACCGCTACAATGCAGCGACCATCGGGAGAACGATACAATGTTTTCATAGTGGCGCCCTCCTGTTTTTGCAGCCTCTGGTTTATTTGCTGGGCTCTTCCCTCGGATTTTTGCGGGCTTCGAGCAATTCTCTTATTTTTGCGATGAGCGCGTCGAAGTTGAGGGGCTTGGCAAAGAAGGCATCGGCGCCGGCTTCCATCATTTTGGGCTGTGCTTCTTCCTGAGCGATACCGGTCATGGCGATAACAGCTGGCTGCCCAAACGATTCGTCCGACCTGATTTTCTTGCAGAGAGAAAAGCCATCGACGCCGGGAAGGTTCAAGTCCAAAAGCACGATTGCCGGATGCCGCTCGGCAATGATTCGCCCCGCCTCAAAGCCGTCGAATGCCTGCGCGACGCGCAATTCTTCGATTTTTCGCTCGAGGAGCCGCTTAAGGATAGTATTGAGGTCTTTGTCGTCGTCGACGATAAGGGCAAGGCCCAGGTCAACCGGCATGGTGAGATCTTCATGCAGTTCTTCAGGGATGCGCATGTCACGTTCTTTGAGGAATGTAACGAGGTCTTCTGCATAGACGCGGTATTGGCCGCCGGGGGTGGTGAATGCTTTGAGATGACCTGCTCGTATCCAATTTATTGCTGTTTGATTGACCACTCCACACAGTTTGGCGATTTCGAGTGCGGAGAACGTGCGCACTTTCTTGTCAAGTTTGCCCCTCTGCTGCCTCTGTCTTCAATAGTATACAGAAAGAGTCTTTTGGAATCTATAAAAAGCATATTCTATTCATGCAAGAAAATCCATAGAAGAAATGCACAAACATAGCAGGCAAAAGTCCTTGCAATTTTCCCTTTCTTCCCGTACCGTACGGTCACTATGGAAGCAACGACAGTTTTGGATTCGAGCAGCATTGAGGCGCTCACTATCGATGAATCCGGGATCGCGCAGCGCATTGCTCAGGAGCTGGCAATTCGTCTTTCGCAAGTAATGGCGGTCTTGAGCCTTTCGGCAGAGGGCTGCACGATTCCCTTTATAAGCCGATATCGCAAGGAGCGAACGGGTAACCTCGACGAGGTGCAAGTCCGCGATTGTATCCAAAAGTTCCAAAGTTACAAAAATCTCGAAGAGCGAAGGCTCGAGGTGCTGAAAGGCATCAATGCGCTCGGCAAGCTCGATGCGTTTCTCTATGAGAATATTCAGAAAGCAAAGACCCTCGCGGAGCTCGAGGACCTATGGGCTCCGTTCAAGAAAAAGAAAAAGACGCGGGGCATGCTCGCGCAGGAAAAGGGCCTGGGGCCGCTTGCTGAGCTCATGGCAAAGGCACCGCTGGAAGAGGTTCTGGCCGCTGCGCCTTCTTTTGTGCGCTTGGATGATGAGCATTCCGAGCTATCGGTACCGAGCGCTGAGGAAGCGCTGGCCGGAGCTCGCGATATTCTTGCGGAGAGGCTTTCGCAGGATGCAGAGATTCGCGCGTACGTCAAGCATGTGGTCATGCAGAATGGTGTGCTTTCGGTGAAAGGCATCGGCGAGGAGGAAAAGCGCGAGCAGTCCACCTACCAGATGTACTGGGATTACAAGGAGCCGCTCTCGACACTCAAGCATCATCGGGTGCTGGCTGTGAATCGCGGAGAGCGCGAGGGCGAGCTCGATGTGTCGATCGAAATCGATGATGTGCTCGTGGAGGAGCGCGTGCTGGAGCGGGTTCGACCTGCGAATGCCCAGCACAAGGAAGCCTTGGCCGATGGGCTTGCGCGGCTTCTTTTGCCAGCTGTGCGGCGGGAAATCCGCTCGGACCTCACAGAGAGCGCAGAGATGCACGCCATCGATGTGTTCAGCACGAATCTGCGCAATCTTCTCATGCAGCCCCCCTTGCGGGGCACGCGCGTGCTCGGTATCGATCCGGGCATCCGGACGGGAACCAAGTGCGCGGCGCTCGACGAGACCGGCAAGTTCCTTGACTATTTCGTGATCAACCAGGAGACGAAGCCCGAGCAAGGCAAGAAGGATGTGGCCGCTGCAGTGACCAAGCACAAGCTTTCGGTCATTGCGGTCGGCAATGGTACGGGGAGCCACGAGGTACAGAAGCTGGTGGCCGAAGCGATTGCGGAGAACCATCTCGACTGCCGATTTGCGGTTGTGGATGAGGATGGCGCTTCGGTGTACTCGGCGAGCGACCTGGCGCGCGAGGAATTTCCTGAGCTCGATCTGACGATTCGAGGGGCTATTTCCATTGGGCGGCGCCTGCAAGACCCGCTCGCGGAGCTCGTCAAGATCGATCCAAAGAGTATCGGCGTGGGGCTCTACCAGCACGATGTGAACCAGAAACAGCTTGCGGATCGCCTGGATGAAGTCGTGAGCTCGGTGGTGAACCAGGTGGGCGTGAATCTGAATACGGCAAGTTATTCGCTCTTGAAGTATGTGTCGGGTATCAACGGGAGCTTGGCCAAGAAAATCGTCAAGTTCCGCGATGCGAGCGGCGTGATTCGTAATCGCTCACTGCTCAAGGAAATACCAGGGCTCGGGGAGAAGACATTCGAGCAGTGCGCGGGCTTCCTCAAGATTCCGGAGAGCGACAATCCGCTCGACAATACCTGGGTGCACCCCGAGAATTACGCGCTCGCGGCGGAAATCCTGCCCATTGTAAAGTCTGGCCGCGATCCTTCCCGCGAGGAACTGGCGGCGCTCAAAGAAAAATACGGCGTCGGCGATATCACGCTCGACGATATCATCACCGAGCTCAAAAAACCGAACCGCGACCCGCGCGAGGACCTGCCGCCGCCGCTTCTGCAGCAGGGAGTGCTCTCGTTTGAAGATTTGCAGCCAGGCATGAAGGTGAAGGGCAAGGTCAAGAACGTGGTCGATTTTGGCGCCTTTGTCGATATCGGAATCAAGGAGAGCGCGCTCATCCATGTGTCGGAAATGGGTGACCGCTTTGTGAAAAATCCGATGGAAGTGCTGCGCGTGGGCGACCTCAAGGAATTCACGATTATCAGCATCGATCCGGTGCGACGGCGCATCGGGCTTTCGCTGCGGAGTGATGCGAAGGTGCAGGCTGGAGGGGTTCAGGCGAATGCTGAAAAACCAAAGGTGGTCACTGACTCGAGGGCGAATCTTGCTGGCAGCGCGACAACAAGCGAAGGAAGACGTGCTAACAAACGGCACGCGCCACGAGAATCCGAAGGCGACGGCATGACCTACAATCCGTTCGCGGACCTGCTGAAAAAGAGATAGCAAAGAAGGCGGTGTTGGCGCTGGGCAGGCTGCTAAAATGACCGAGCAGGGGCCTGTGCTTGGGCCTGTGCGCTGCTGCCGTCAGGTTTTTAACTTGACAACTTGACAAGTTGAAATATTCTCAATATTTTGATGCTATGAAGAACTTGTCCGTCGGCGAACTCAAAAATCAATTCTCCGAAGTGCTGGAAAAGATACAAAAAGGAGAATCGTTTGGTATTCTATACGGCAGAAAGAAAAAGCCCATTGCTATGATTGTTCCCTATGCTGAAAAAACCAAGAAAAGTAAACGGCAGATCGGCCTGCTCGAAGGCAAAGTGGATATCCGCTTTGCTGACGATTTCAAGATGACCGAAGAGGAATTGTTAGGGCAGCAATGAACTATCTTCTTGATACACATGTATTTTTATGGGCGCTTATAAAAACGGAAGAACTTTCGAGAAAAGCAAAGAAAATCATCGAAAATCCCGGCAATGAAATTTATATCAGCGCAATTTCATTTTGGGAAATCTCAATAAAGACCCGACTGAAGAAACTGGATTTGGGCCCGCTGCGTCCAGATGATCTGCTTCAGTATGCAGAAAAAATGGAATTTCAAGCTATAAGCCTCACACCAGAAGAAGCAATGACCTATTATAAACTCAATGAAAATTCGCATAGCGACCCATTTGATCGAATGCTTGTCTGGCAAGCAATTTCCAGAAATATGGCGTTGATAAGCAAGGACAACGAATTCGCAAAATTCATTCCGTATGGCCTTACGCTTGTTTGGTGAAGGCAGTTGATAAAGGTAGGCCGCGCAAGGCCTGGACATACTGCATGATTTCCAGCTTTGCGCCTTGCATCCTCTGTTCCCCTTCAGTATAATCATGATTGCCCTCGTGCGAATGCTCGGTGTCGGTTTTTGTGCCGCCTTTTCCCCCAACCCCAGCGGCCAACCCTACCCCCCGATGCCGACGTTGCACGAGGGTTTTGTGTAGTTTGGAGGCCGCAATGGAAACGCATCACGTGCCCGGTGCGCGGCAGGAAAATCGCGCTGGGTCTCCATCCTTGAGCGGACGCGCCCTTATGATCCGCAGCGCAACACTCGAGGACAGCCCCGCGCTCGCGTCCTTGGCTGGCCAGCTCGGCTATCCCGCGAGCCCGGAAAAGGTTCGCGAGCGCCTTCCGCGGTATATTGGCGCACCCGAGGCTCGCGTCATCGTCGCGGAGCATGAGGGGCAGGTTATCGGCTGGACAAGTATCGAGGTTGTCGACCATTTCTATCTCGACAAGTTTGCGGAGATTTCGGGCTTTGTCGTCGATGAGCGGTTTCGCGGGCAAGGGGTAGGGCATGCGCTCATGCAGGAGGCAGAGCGCTGGACCGCCGCGCATGGGCTCAGCACTTTGCGGCTCAAAACCAATGTCGTGCGCGAAGATGCGCACCGATTCTACGAAGGGCTCGGTTTCGAGCGGACGAAAACGCAGTATACCTATGTGAAGAAGCTTGCGCGGCTTGCGGCTGACCTGTAACAATACAATATGGCTATCAATTTTGAGCGCCTTGCTGGGAATACGTTCGTAGCGCGAGGCCCGACCAATATTGGGCTCTATATTTGCAGGCGTGAGGGCGTGCCGGGTGAAAGTGTGCTGGCAGAAGGCGTGCCGATCGAAGCCCAGTCGGGGAAAGCCGCGTCGCAGGGCCACGGCGGATCACGCGCTTTTCTCATAGATTCCGGCGGCGATGCGGATGCGGGTAGGCGGATTCTGCGCGAGTGTGAGCGGCTTGGCGTGCGTCTGGCTGGAATCATCAACACGCATTCGAACGCGGACCACTGCGGAGGGAATGCGTTTTTGCAGGCTCGAATTGGCTGCGCGGTCTGCGCGACCGAGGTCGAGGCAGCATTTCTCGGCTATCCTCTGCTCGAGACTTCGTTTCTGGCCGGCGGCTACCCTCAAAAAGCATTGAAAAACAAGTTTCTTATGGCGCCTGTTTCGCGGGCGACGCATATTCTGAAGCCGCCCTGTGCGCTCTCTCTTGATGCCGAGGGGCAGATTCAGATGCGCATGCTTGCTGAGGGCCAAGTTCAGGTACGAGCGCTTCCTGAGGGTGTTGTCAGCGGGGAACCAGCCCCTCGCGCAGAACCAGAGTCCCAAAGCGAGCCGCAGTCAGAATGCCGTATCGTTTCCTTGCCAGGCCACTATTTTGGCATGGTCGGGGTGATGACGCCCGACAGGGTGTTTTTCGCTGCAGATGCGCTCGCAGGCAAGCCGATTCTCGAGAAATACCACATTTTCTTTTTCTATGATCTCGCTGCTGAACTCGAGACGCTCGCGATGCTTGAAACAATCGAGGCGGACTGGTTTGTGCCCTCGCACGCCGAGCCAACGCAGGACATACGGCCGCTTGTGGAGCTCAACCGGCGCAAGATTAACGAGATAGCTGATGTAATTGTGGGGTTGTGCGCAGGCGGCCAAGATGCACGGGAATCTGGCGGTCACTCTCTGGAAGATATCTTCGCCGGGGTATGCGCGCACTATGGCGTCGCGCTCGACGATAATCAGCATGTGCTGGTTGGATCGACGATTCGTTCGTATTTGTCCTGGCTTTCCGATCAGGGACAGCTGGAATATTCGTTTATCAATGGTAGAATGATCTTCAAGGTGAAACAATGAGCAAAAAGAAAGCAAATCAGGCGCGAGGCTGCACAAGAAATTTCAATAAGCGCGTTGCAGCAGGCTTTGGACGCACAGCTATGCTTGTTGCGCTTCTCTTTTTGATTGCAGGCGGGTCAGGAACTGCATTTGCCCAAGGGCACTTGGCGGTGGATCTAGGGCACCCGGTGTATTCAGTCATTGAAACCGCAGAGCTACGCGGGGTGATCACGAGGCTTTCTTCGGTGAAACCCTACACAAGCCAGCAGGTGGCCGAGCTCCTGGCTCAGATGCTGGGGCACATGGAGGCATTTTCACCATCTGAACAGGCACTGATCCAGCACTATGCCAAAGAATTCAAGGCCGGCAAAGGCGTTGAGCAGGCGCTCTGGCAGGATGCCGCTGGTACAGCGCGGGCTGGAATCCGTGTCGAGGCAACAACGCGCTTCGGTGTTGGCGAGCTTGTCGATTTGATGGATGGTTCGGGTGCGACGGCGCTCAAGGACCTGTGGCATATCAATTCGCGATGGGTGCCGTATTTGGCGGGCGATCCGCTGCTATGGCTCTCGATGAAGGGCGAGGCGGGCTTCACCTTCGACAAAATCGAGAAAAATTTATATTTGCCATACGAATTTACGAAAGAGTGGGATGCGACGCATATATGGCTTGGGACGCCTCGCTATTCAGATGGCACGCTCGACTATCCCACTGCGAGCTACGATATCCGCGAAGATATCGCTGCGGAGACCGATTCGGGCTCGCTGATGGTGCGGCTTTCGCGCTTCAGGCGGGATTGGGGCATCGGCTCGGGTTCGTTCTCGCTCTCGGGGACGGCGCGGCCCTTCGTGGGCTTCGAAATGGCGTTCCGGCCTTCGAAGCTGTTCGCGATTTCAGGGCTCGTGGGCTCGCTCACGAATTGGGAGAAGGGAGAGAATGAAAAGAGCACAATAACATCATTAATTGCTGATACCAATGGTGATGGCTTAATAAACAATCTTGATACGCCCGTATTTTCAGCCCTTTCCTACCAAAAGATGCTCGGCCTCCAGCGCATGGAGCTCTTCCCATTCGACTGGCTGACAATTTCTGCGACGAGCACGCTGGTGGGCGCTAAGCGCTTCGAACTCGGGTATTTCTCGCCGCTTTTGTTCTCGGTGATGTACCAGAACCAGCTCGCCGATGTCGACAATCTCGGTGTGCAGGTGGACGGGCAGATTCTCGTGCCGCGGATCGGCAAGTTCTATGCGTCGTTCTATGCGGACGAGATGGAAATCACAAATCTTTCGGAGCTCTTCACCAAGGCGCGCAACATGTTCGCTCTGCAGGGAGGCGCCAAAATTCCCCTTCCAGGGCTTCCGTTTACAACCCTGACTGCCCAGTACACCAAAATCGAGCCCTTTGTGTATTCGCATTATCCGACCTGGTACCCGGATTACAGGCTGCGCGTGGATACTTCGTATACGCAGGATGGGGAGAACCTCGGCTATTACCTTCCGCCAAACTCAGACGAATTTTTGGTCAATCTTGAAGCGATGCCCGCGCCTGGCTGGCGTGTGGCGCTCAAATACCGCTTTGTGCGGCATGGGGACAATCCGCAGGCGGACTGGGATAACCACTTGCCGGAAATTTTTGGCGATGTCAACAAATACATGGATTATAATCAATTATATTCCTACAATAAAAATTTCCTCCACGATGGCATCTACGACTACAACCATATCGGCACAATCAATGTAAGCTGGAAGCCGACCCAGCCGCCAAAGCTTCTTGGCGCTTCGATCCCCTTCGAGCTCAGCGCGGGTTATGGGCTATCCTACACCTGGTGGGAGGATGGGACAGGCGCAGGCAGGCCAGTTTCCGCCCCGCAGTGGAAGAATGTGCTCACAATGTCGGTGAAATTGTTTTTGTAGAGAGGGAGCTGTGCTGCTCTTGAGCCTAAGGTTGATACATAGCATTTCAAGTTTTCAGTAAATTTTGATTGACAATTCAGAAAAAGCAGTCGTATAATTCTTGCTAAGCTTGTATAACAAGTTCGATAGAACGTCTAACAAGCCAAAGGAGCACGATGATATGAGAAGAATAGGCATGTTCGCGGTTGTTTTGCTGGTCGTTGCGAGTGGTTTTACGTTTGCGCAATCTTCTTCGCCGACTCGGGTTGGATGCATTCTTGGTGTCGGTGGTCTGGGGGATCTCTCTTTCAATGATCTCGTCTATGCAGGTCTTCAGAAGGCGCAAAAAGAGCTTGGTATTCAGTTCGATTATGTTGAGCCACAATCGATTTCAGATTTCGAAACCTATCTGCGGAAAATGGCTTCAATGAAGACCTACAGCGTTATCATTTCGGTCGGGTATGACCAGGTCGACCCGCTTACCAAGGTTGCGCCCCAATTTCCCGGCCAGAAATTCGCCATTATTGATGAAAGTCTGAATTTGCCGAATGTGGTTAGTTATGTTTCCAAGGAAGAAGAAGGCTCCTTCCTGGTTGGTGCACTTGCCGGCTTTCTAAAAAAAGCAAACACAGCGAAGAATCCAACCATCGGCTTCATCGCCGCGCTTGATATTCCCTTGCTCGATAAATTCTATGCAGGGTATGAGGCGGGCGCCCGCTATGTGAATTCTTCGGTCAAAGTGATTGCGAACTATATTGGTGGCAATGCTCCGTTCAGCGATATTACTACGGCAAAGGAAATCGCTCTGAAACAGTTCAACCAAGGAGCGGATATCATTTATCACGCCGCAGGCGGTTCGGGTCTTGGTGTTTTCCAGGCTGCCAAGGAAAAAAATTTCTATGCTATCGGCGTGAATTCGAATCAGAATCCCATAGACCCCAATCATATCATTGCAAGCATGCTCAAAAGGGTCGATACCGCAGCATACAAAATTGCATTAGCGGCTAAGCAGGGCAATCTGAAGACAGGCGAGACGGTCATACTAGGCCTGGCTGATGGCGGCATCGATTACACCGTCGAAGGAAGCAAGGTTACTATTGATCCAAAAATTCTCAAGGCTGTCAATGATATAAAGCAGTTAATGATTGATGGGAAATTGACTGCTCCTGACACACATGCCAAAGTTGAAGCGTTTTTGAAAGCGAATACATATAAATAAGGCTTGCAGCTTGTAGCGAGAAAATACTGCGGGATTTTTCCCTTCCCGCAGTATTTTTATAAATGAGGTAACAAATGCCGGCGATACTGATGAAGCAGATAAGCAAAACCTTCGACAGGCTCAAAGCGCTTGATAATGTGGATTTTGAGGTTGACGCGGGGGAAGTACATTGTCTTCTCGGTGAAAATGGTGCGGGCAAAACTACTCTCATGAATATTCTGTATGGGTTATATCACGCTGATGCGGGAGAAATATATATCCACGGGAAAGCAGTTCACATTGCGAATCCCAAAATTGCGCAGCAATACCATATCGGTATGGTACATCAGCATTTTATGCTTATTGAGTCGATGACTGTCTTGCAGAATATCATCCTCGGGAATGAAGCCGGCAGATTTGCAATCGATTATGCTGAAAATAGATCACGAATCGATGAGTTGGAAAAATTGTATCATTTTGATTTTGATCTGGATAAACCGATTTCGTTCCTCAGCGTTGGAGAAAAGCAAAGAGTAGAAATTTTCAAAGCACTCTATCGCGGGGCAGATTTTATTATTCTGGATGAACCGACAGCGGTTCTGACCCCTCAGGAAGTCGATGTACTATTCCGTATTCTTAATGACATGCGAAAACAGGGTAAAATAATTATTTTCATTACCCATAAATTGCGTGAAACCATGATGCTTTCGGATCGAGTCACTGTACTTCGCAATGGCAAGGTAGTCGGTTCGCTTCGCACGGAAGACGCGACACCGAAAATGCTCGCAACAATGATGGTTGGACATGCAATAGATTTCGACATTGTCAAGAGTACCTTCAAACCGGGCAAACCTGTTCTGGAACTTCGGCAACTGAAGGTGTTGGCAGCCTCGCATGCGACAATTTCTCTGCAAGTCCGGCAGGGGGAGATATACAGCATTGCGGGCGTTGATGGAAACGGCCAGCAGGAGCTTGAGAGCATCCTGGCAGGGACATCGAGGCCATTATCTGGCCGGATAATTTTTAATGGAGAAGATATTACAGCCATGCCAGCAGCGAAACGAAAAGCAAAAGGGATAGCTCTCATACCTTCTGACAGGCTGCAGAATGCAATTCTGCCGGGTATGCCGATCATCGACAACTATCTTCTTGGATTCCAGAACAGCAGGATTTTTTCTCATTTCGGAATATTGCGACTCAGTGTTCTGAAAAAGCATGCCGACAACATGGTCCGGCAATATTCCATCAAAATTTCCGCTCTAGATCAGCCTATTTCACAGCTTTCGGGTGGGAATCAGCAGAAAATCGTCTTCAGCCGAGAAGCCGGTCTTGATCCTCTGCTTCTGGTCGCCGTACAGCCCGTTCGAGGTCTGGACATCGGCGCAATCGATGCAATTCACCGGCAATTGCTGCAATTGCGCGACAAGGGGAAGGCAATTCTGCTCATTTCCACGGAGCTTTCCGAAATCATGGAAATGAGCGACACCATTGGGGTTCTGTATAAAGGCGAACTTAACGCTGAACGCAAAGCGGGAGATGTTACCATAGAGCAATTGGGGCTTTTCATGGCCGGGGGGAGACCCGAATGACAAGAAGTCGGAAATATCTGGAAGATGCGGGTTTTTCTTTTGTCGCGATCTTGCTGTCATTCTTGCTTGTTGCTGTCATCATGCTGATTCTTGGCTATGATCCGGTCGAAGCGTATGGAGCACTGTTTGAAGGAGCTTTTGGTTCTTCGTATTCGCTCTCATTGACCTTGAGCAAAAGTGTGCCGCTCATATTTGTGGGGCTTGCTGTGGGATTTGCTCTTCAGGGAGGCTTGTTCAATATCGGCGGTGAAGGACAGATCTATATTGGAGGATTTGTAGCTGCAATTGCCGGTCTGCTGCTGCCGAACCAAATTCCGGCTTTAATTGCATTGCCTGTTGCCGTATTGATCGGCATGGCAGGCGGTTTTTTGTGGGGCGGCGCAATCGGACTCATAAAAGCCAAACTGAACATTAATGAAGTCATTGTAGCCATAATGATGAATTATATAGCCCAGCTCATGACTTCCTATTTTGTAAATGGCCCTTTCATGGCGGCCAAAAGCATGACTCCGCAGACTGAAATCTTGCCTCTGAATCTTCAACTACCCAAAATCATACCGAATACGCAATTGACCACAAGCCTGTATATTGCCTTGATCATGTGCGTTCTTTACGGGTTTGTCATGAAAAGGACTGTATTCGGTTTTGAAGTGAAGGCCATGGGCAACAATATGCACGCGGCAGCGACGGGCGGCATCTATGTAGCCAGAAACACCGTTCTCATTATGGCACTTTCAGGTGCCTTGGCGGCTATGGCCGGCATTTTTGAAGTATTTGGCACATATGGAAGGTTTATTGACGGTTTTTCCTCTGGTATCGGATTTACCGGCATTGCGATCGCGTTTATCGGGCAGAGCACCCCCGTCGGAATCATTCTTGCGTCGCTATTATTCGGCAGCCTGCAAGCCGGTGCTATGCAGATGAGCATGATGGCCGGCATATCCGCGAACATAGATAAAGTAATCCAGGGTCTGGTGATCGTTTTTATCGCAACACCGAACATCATCATATTTGCGTTCAGAAAACGGAGGTCATGAAGAAGATGGCAACAATGACATTTGTTGTGAATATATTGATGATGACGTTCAGATTGGCGGTACCGATTGCGCTCGCCTCGATTGGGGTTTCCATATCTGAAAGAGCCGGAATAATCAATCTCGGTATTGAAGGAATAATGCTTTTCGGGGCGCTTGGCGGCGTTGTAGGATCATATGTATTCAGCAATGCATGGATGGGCATATTGCTGGCGCTCATCACGGGCATAGCGATTGGTCTTCTGTATGCGCTCTTTGTCCTGAAATTCGAAGCAAACCAATCAGTGATCGGCATAGGTTTGAATATAATCGCGAGCGGTCTGACTGTCGTCATTGTAAAATTCATATGGAAAAAAGAGGGAATTTCAGGAATCGTCACTCAGATGTCCACGTATTCCGTTTCAGTTTTGCGCAATATTCCCGTGATAGGGGCTTTTTTCACTGATCAGTCACCTTTCATTCTGCTCACACTCTTAATAGCGCTTGCTTGCTCGTATGGAATGTGGAGAACGAAAATCGGCCTTCGGCTGCAGGCCATTGGAGAAAATCCGCTTGCTGCGGCAACTGCCGGTATACCTGTCGCCAGGTATCGTACAGGGGCAATTGTCGTCAGCAGCTCTCTGGCGGCACTTGGCGGTGCCTATCTTTCCGTTGTGCACAGCAATCTGTTTGTGAGCAATATGGTGGCCGGAAGGGGATTCATCGCAATAGCGGCCAATATTCTTGGTGGCTGGAATCCGATGGGCTCATTGCTGGCGAGTCTGCTGTTTGCGTTTGCCCAAGCATTGCGTTTCCAGTTCTCTGCAGTACATTTCCCGGACCAGATCAGCCAGATTATTCCCTATGTCATCACTTTGCTTGTGCTTGTTGGCGTGGGAAGAAAGACGAGAGCGCCTGCCAAGCTGGGAGTTCTCGAATGAGCCGCATATTTCTGCGCCATGGCATTGTGCTCACCATTGATGACCACGATGCCTATTACCCTGATGGATGTATTGTCATCGAACATGGGAAATTGATCTTTGTCGGCGAAGATGCGCAGCATCCCGGGATACATCCTGAAGATTCAGTGCTCGATATGCGTGGAAAGCTCATAATGCCCGGTTTGATCAACACGCATGTTCATTCTCATTCCCCCTTGTTCCGCAATTTCGGAGAAGATGTACCGTTACAGGTTTGGCTCAATGATATTATGTGGCCAGCTGAATCACACATGACGGAAGAGTACGCATACTATGCCGCGCTGCATACGTGCCTGGAATCCATTTCGAGCGGCGTCACAACATTTGCCGATCAGTTCTATTTTGCCGATGCGGTAGCTAGGGCTGTCGAAAAAAGTGGATTGAGAGCTTTTCTCTGTTCAAGCATATTTGAAAACGGAAAAAGCGAACGTGGCCAGACAGTGCAGACTGCGGCAGATTTTATTGCAGCATGGAAAGGCAGAAATCCGCTGATTACTCCAGGATTGGGCCCTCATGCCCCTTACAGTGTTTCGGCTGAACAGTGGCGAAGCATTGTTGCATTGTCGCAGACAACGCATACGCTGATTCACACACATATCTCGGAAACAAAAACAGAAAATCGGAAAATTTATGCGGAAAAAGGGGCAAGCCCCACGAAATGGCTCGAGAGCCTCGGAGTTTTCAGCGGCCCGACTCTAGCAGCGCATTGCATTTATTTGTCAGACGAAGATATTGCAGTTTTCAGGAACCATAATGTGCATGTAAGCTACAATCCCGTAAGCAATCTGAAGCTGGTTTCGGGGATTATGCCGTATTCGAAACTGAAAACTGCTGGTGTACAGATATCGCTGGGGACAGATGGCGCCCAGAGCAATAACACCCTGGATTTGATGCAGGATCTGAAATTGGCCGTGCTGATTCAAAAACAGAAGGAAAATGATCCTGCTTTTTTTTCGGTATTTGACGCTGTCCGGCTTGTGACAATTGAAGGAGCAAAATCATTGGGTCTGGATTCCATTATCGGTACGCTTGAGGCCGGAAAGCAGGCCGATCTTATCGCGCTCGATATACAGCAGCCCCATCTGCAGCCGCTCCATACCGATTCGATACAGATGCTCTATACGCTGCTCGTATATTGTGCCTCGGGAAAGGACGTAACCGATGCGATGGTTCAAGGGACATGGCTCATGAGGGACAGAGAAATCCTGACACTCGATGTTCATTCCGTTTTGCACAATACGACTGATATCTCGGGGCAGCTTCGCAAAGAAGCGGGACTGACCGGGGACTGACGCAGATATGTATTTTCGCCATTGTATAATGGCGAACAGAATATGAGAGAGGAGAGGCCAAATGGCTCTGGATAAGAATGCGATTACAAAAAACACAAAGCAATACCACATTGAGCTGAATGTCGGAGATATCGGGGAATATGTGCTTTTGCCGGGCGATCCTGCGCGAAGTGACAGAGTAGCCAAATACCTCAATGATGCGAAACTGATGGCAAACCACAGGGAACATCGAACTTTCACCGGCTATTACAAAGGCATAAAAGTCAGTGTTACTTCCACAGGAATGGGCTGCCCTTCTACCGCAATAGCGGCAGAAGAGCTCATTCATATAGGCGCCAGACATTTGATCCGTATCGGGAGTTCAGCCGCATTGAGGCCGGATGTCAAAATCGGAGATCTTCTCATTACCACTGCAGCGATGAAAAACGAAGGCACTTCGAAATTCTATGTCCCGGAGAATTTCCCTGCTGTCCCCGATTTTGAATTCACTCATCTGCTGATTGATGTTGCAAAGGAAATGACATCGGGCAGCGATAAAAGAGTATTTGCCGGTATAAGCAGCACCGATGACGCTTTTTATGGAGAGACGCCGGAGTTCATCAAGAAGCTTCAGGATCTCAAGATCCAGAATATCGAAATGGAAGCGTCGGCCCTCTTTACAATCGGCCACTTGCGAGATGTCGTGACTGCGTGCATATGCGGCGCCTCGGGCAATCTGACAACAGGCGAAGTCATTTATACCACGGAAAATTACAAGCTCGCAGAAGCATGGGATCTTGAAATCCGGGTTGTGCTGGAGGCAATTTACAGAAATGAGCAGAGGAAAAAATCTGATGTTCGTATGTAAGGACTGGCTGCGCCATGAACAAGGAAGAATCCCTCAAATTCAGGGAAACAAAAAAACCGCTGTATGTCGAAATCTATGAAAAGCTTTTTCAATTCATTGAGGAGAGGAATTTTCATGAAGGAGACAGGCTGCCTGGTGAAAACAGCCTCGCATCGGAATTGGGGGTAAGCCGGACCACACTAAGACAGGCGCTTGTCCTGATGACGGAAGACGGGGTGATTCATAGGATTCATGGCAAAGGGAATTTTATTGCAAATCTTGCGCCAAGAAATCTGGCAGGACTGGAAAATATCGCGAATCCCGTCAAAGCCTTCACGACAGTTCCTGTTGATGAAATCAATATTGATATACGATTTGAAGCCGCCAGTGAATATGTCATGAAGCTTTTTGGATACGAGAAAAGCAAAGTAGTTATGGCTTCAGATCGCTGGTACAAGTCTGGCACCCGCCTGATCGCATGCTGTTTCGCCTTTTCGGACCTTGATGTAATTTCGAGCCACAATATAGATATTCAGGATGCTGAAATAGTCAAAGCATTTCTGGAAAAGCAGGTTTACGAATTGTCTTCTGTTTCTCTGAATCACATCAATATTACTAATCGGAAGGAGTTCTCCAACATAAACATAAAAATGGATTCCAATACGCTCATATTGCTGAGCGAGACACTGTATTCTTCAGAAAATAAAATACTGACACATAACAAATATTATCTGGATCCGTTGTATTTCGATATAGTTGCCAATGGTCGCCATATAAATCGAATCTAGAATTCTAGTCGTTCACCCCCTTGATCCGCGGCATAGGCCCGCGGTAGAGCGACTTGTCGCCGCCGCAGCGTTCGATTTCCGCCTGCATGAGGTCTTGGACCTGATTCGAGAATCTGATGGCCCTGGCAAGGGTTTCATGAGCGGTGGCTCCGTAAGCAGGCGGCTGGATGGGGTTCAAAACATGCACCGTCACCTGAATGCGGCTCGACTTCTGTTCCCTGAACGTTGAGTGTCCTGCGCGCTTTTTGAGCACGGTGACGATGGGCACGACCGGCGCGCCAAATTTTATTGCGAAGTAGAACGCCCCGCCTTTGAAGGGATAGATGTTTTGATTACCGAGGAAGCACTCGCCCTCAGGATAGAAGTGAATGAGACCGCGTGTAGAAAGCGCATGCGCGACAGCTTGTTCAATATCATTCAATCGAGCTCTGTTCCTGGGAAGGGGAATGCCGCCGAGCAAGCGTACAAAGGACCCCAGTACCGGCGCCTCGCATGTCTCTTCGAGGAGGGTGAAAAAAGTGCGCCGCGGGAAAATTGCAAGCCCATGGAAGAGGGGGTCGAGCGGCATGCAGTGGTTGCTGACAAGGATTGCAGGGGAGGGAAGCTTGGGCGGCACGCTCGCTGTGGGCGATGTGCGCGTGGCGTTGGGCGTATTCAAGCGGCTGGGCGAGCCTTCATCCATGCCTGCGCTTGATGTGGCGTCGCAGCCCCGCCCTATTTTGATGCGATAGAAAGCTTTGCTGATCGGCCAGCCCACAAGCGCGATAAGCGCAATGAGAATATCCCAGATGAGACGCGAAAAAGGAGTATCGTTTGTGAGCGGCGCGCCTTTTCGGTATCTCATATGACCTTTCTGCCTTTCCACTCGACACCGCCTTCTTTGCGAACCTGCCTGTAGCCACTCCAGAGTGCCGAGAGGGCGTTTACAAAAATGAGTGGATAGATAAACGGCACATATGCCGGCAGTCTTCGGTCGATTGCTTCAAGAATCCATGTGTACAAGGTCAGAATTGCCGAAGCCTTGAGGAAGGGAACAGCCGGCCCGAGCCATGGGATGTTTATAAACCAGACGATAATCGGCACAAAAAAGACAAGCGGCACCGCAACCGTGCCCAGAAAGAGGAACAGGGTATTTTTGCCGAGATAATCATAGGCATTTTTTGCGATACCCTGTATTGCTCCTCTGTAATCGTTATACATGCGGCATTCTACCGACATCCTCAAATCAACGAATGCGATTCTGCCCCCTTGCTGCTTGACAATGTTTGCCATTTTAACATCTTCGGTCGCCTGTTTTCGAACAGGCTCATAGCCGCCAATCTTCTCGAAAAATGAGCGCCTGAACAGCATGAATTGGCCGATGGCATGGCTGATTTTGGATGATTTAACAAGGGGAATGAGGTAAAGCGGCATAGCGAGCATGGTCAAAATATAAATCGATGGTTCAACCGAGGCTTCGGCAAAAGTAGGCATGACATGGTGTACATACCCCGTGACGAGATCAGCCTTATATCGCTCTGCAACGGCTATCGCTCTGCCGATGGAATCCGGCTTGTGCACCGTATCTGCATCGGTGCAGAGCATATATTCCTCTTCGACATGACCGGAAAGCTCCTGCAATGCATGCGGCTTGCCGTACCAGCCTTCCGGCAGGGGCTCAGCTCGGAATGCCTTGAATTTCCGCGGATAGCGCTGCATGTAGCTTTTGAGGATTTCCCATGTTTCGTCGGTGGAATTGTCGTCGATGACATAGATTTGGTACGAACGGTAGTTCTGCTTGAGGAGCGAGTCGAGGCAGGGGCGTATCCGCAAGGCTTCGTTGCGCGCAGGTACAAGTACTGCGACTGAGGGGCCTGATTCTTTTGGCTCGATGGATTGGGTATGCACCAGCCAGAAAATATTTGACACTGTCACAAAAAAGAAGAAAATGCATGCGGCAAAAATGATAATACCATATGCGGTCAATAGTGCGATGCTCATTGTGATAGTTTCTCCAATTCGCTTTTTGCGTAATTATTTTCAGGATATAGCTCGAGCGCAGCTCTGAACCACCAGGCCGCATGTTCGGACAGTTTGAGGTTTGCATACGCGGTTGCAATGCCTACACGCAGATCGAAGAGCACATCGCGCTGAACTCCCCCTTCACACAGCAGCACAATACCTGCGTACATCTCGAGGGCTTTTTTGTAATTTCCGCCCCATATGGGCGGCGGGTAGGCAAGCGCGCTCGCTTTGAGCAATAGGGCTTTGATGTTGTGCGGGTCCGATTCGAGCGCTTTGCTGGCATACTGGCCGATTTTGGGGCCGTTGGCGAGGAGAAACCCCAGGTCTTTGAGAATACTGAGCTCACCTAGCGGCTCAGCCAGTACTATCAGCGAAGTCGGTGTTTCGCCAGAAATATCGATGACTGAGCGCGCAGCCGAAACCGCCTGCTCGAACCAGGGAACAGCTTGTTTCTTATTCTTGTGGTCATTCCAGGAACGCCCGGCAAGGTACGCGATGCGTGCATTCATGAGAGAGCGATCCGTATGGGAGAACGGTGCTCCAGCGACAATTTTAAGGAGGCTGGCTGCCCTGGCATCGATCGTTTCGGGCGGAACATTGTTGTAGACATCATCCCGCAGACCCAGGAATGCTTTGATCGCGTCAGCGCTCAATTCCTGCGGAAAAGCAACACCAGGCAAAAGCTCCTCCTTAGGGGACAGAGCTCCGGCGGAAGGAAACTGAAAATTGCCCACTGAGGAGGGATTCTGGGGAGGGGCCAGAAACGCGCTCTGTCCAGGGGCTTGCTGTGCCCCTGTATAATATCCATTCAGCAACAATAAAACAAAGGCCATTGCAGATGCTAACTGGCCCACTTTCTGGCGGCGGCTGTGTAGAACGCGCATTGACTTTAAGAATATCAGACTTTATCGCTTGCGTGAATATTTAATGTTGATATACCATTCATTTATTGGTCTGCGCTGGTTGCAGACCAAGGAGGAGCCCGTCTCATGTGCGATACTGTCATTCTCATGGACAACTCTGGCAAGCCAGCCTTTTTTGGAAAGAACAGCGACAGGCATCCAGAAGAGCCGCAAGCGCTTTTGTACATTTCAGAGCGCGCACCCTCGACCGTCATATTGAGAGAGGGGGTCGAGTACCAAGATAAAGGATTTGCGTTGCTTCTTTCGAAGCCCTCATGGATGGCAGGCGGCGAAATGGGCGTGAACAGCCAGGGGCTCTCCATCGGGAACGAAGCGGTTTTTTCGCGCTTCAAGCCCGATGAGCATGGCATTTTGGGTATGGATATCCTCAGAGCCGCGCTATCGGCATGTGCAAGCGCCAAAGAAGCACTAGATTTTATTACTTCTTTTATAGAGAAATATGGGCAGGGCGGGAATGGCGCGTATAAAGGCAAGCTTATCTACAACAACAGTTTCCTTGCTGCCGATCCCCAGGAAGCTTACATTATCGAAACCGCCGGCAAGCGCTGGGCATGGCGAAGCGCAATGGTCGCCGATGCGATTTCGAATGCATACTGCATCGAAGACGACTACAAGCGCCTCGATATGCAGACTCGCAAGGAAATCGCTCCTGTCAATGAGCGCGCAGCGTGTTCGGACGAATCAGACCCCGGCCGCAAGGGCAAGCGCAATTCCTGGAAAGCGCACGTTGAGGACCGCAAGTATCTCTTTTTTACCAAAGGTGAACAGCGACGCTCAAGCTCGCTTGGTGGGCTCATGCGCATCGCTGCGGAAAGAGCGAGCAGCGCGCAGACCGAAGCGCAGAACGAGGCGCAGTCCGAGCCGAAGGCGCAACTTGAAAAAATATTTTCTCTCCTGCGATCCCACGAAGGAGCGACAAAACCCGGGCCATTTCTTAGTCGAATGAAAAATCTCTGCGTCCATCCGGGCCTTTTCCCGCAGAGTGCGACGACCGCCTCGATGGTTGTGGAGTACCTGCCCGGAGGAGCACTCGTATGGCATACCGACAGCTCGTACCCCTGCATTTCGCTCTATAAGCCAGTGCTCCTGAAAGATGGGCGCTTTTATTCGCTCTGGAAGCCTCTCTGCGCTGAAAACAAAGCCGAAGAACGGTATGCTTCATGGAATTCGCACAGACAATGGGCTGTCAAATCAGGCCATCTGCAGCTTTCTGCAAAGGAAGATTTTGCCCTATCGCGGGATGCGGCGCAAGCGTCTATTATTCGCATCGCCCGGCAGGCTTTCGATTCGGTTTCCAGAGAAAAAGGCTCGCCTGAGCGCATAAGCTCAGTCTATGCGAATGAAGTTGCTGCGATTGTGGGCGAGTGGGAGAAACGCTGGGGAAATTGACCATGGATCGCACGCGCCCTTCTTCTCTTGTCATTCTGCTTTTTATTTTGAGTATCATTCTGGCGGTGGCCACAGTGGCGGTGACGCGAATTATCGAACATTCGCGGCCGGATGTCCGTGCGCAATTCACCATTTATCTTGAAAAACTCCAGCCGCAGTCGATGCTGGTAGCCGCGACAACACAAGAGCGCTACAGCGCCTCGAAGGAATTCACGGCAAAACTGCTCGCCATTTTCAAGATCAAGGCCAAAATTCGCCTGAGCGCGCTTGCGGATGTAACGTACGTGATTTCGGCCGCGGATCCTTCTGCATGGTCAGCTCGATGGGATCCGAAAAAGCGGATACTGTCGATTTCGACACCGCCACCCGATTGCCTTTTGCCTGCTGTGCATACAGATACAATTGAAATTGTGTCCGAAAATGCAAATCTGCTCACCAACACCATATTCCGCCTCAAGGAAGAAGCAGCGCGCATGCAGAGCGAGCTTTCGAATGACCTCATGGTTCATGCAAAAGCGAGCCTGGATGAGCCACAAGTCCTTCAATCGATCGAAGATGGTGTGCGCCGGTTTGCGCTTGTCTTTTGCGAGAGCGCACACATTGGAAAGCCTGCTGCAATTGACATACAATTAGCGCCAAGATTGACAGAACGATAAAACTGTAAGAAAATACATAAATCATATATTTTTCTGAAGGAAAATAAATGGAGGCGCACATGAAAAAACTTGCGTTTGTGTTTGTGTTGTTCGTGGCAGCGCTGAGCGCGCTGTCCGCGCAGCTGCCGGTCAATCTCTATGGCCGCGCGGCCTCGGGACCGAATGGCGTGGTCGCTGCAGCAAAGCCTGAAGCATCCCAGGTTGGCATTGATATCCTGAGAAAAGGCGGCAATGCGGTTGATGCAGCGGTTGCTACCGGGTTTGCTCTCGGCGTACTCGAGCCGAATGCATCCGGCGTTGGCGGCGGCGGATTCATGATTATCAAAATGAAAGACATGACTGAGCCGGTCGTCATCGATTTCCGCGAAATGGCGCCGTCAAAATCGACTCCGACCATGTATCTTGGTGCTGATGGCAAAGTTGTTCCGAACTCGACCATCGAGGGCGGACTTGCTGTCGGAGTTCCCGGCGAGGTTAAGGGCCTTCTGTATGCGCTCGAGCACTACGGTTCGGGTAAATTGAGCCGCGCGGATATCATCCAGCCCGCAATTCAGTGGGCGCTTACAGGCGTTCCGGTTACGGTCAACCTTGCTTCGATTATCAAGGACAACTATGGCAAACTGGTCAAGTACGAAAACGGTGCGCAGATTTACCTGAAAGACGGGCTTCCTTATGAAGTAGGCGATGTCATCTACAATCCCGATCTCGCAAAGACGCTCGCGAAGATCGTAAAGGAAGGAACTGACGCCATATACAAAGGCGAAATTGCCGAAGCCATCGTCAAGGAAGTCCAGAAACGCGGCGGGATCCTCACGCTCGAAGATCTTGCGAACTATGAAGTAAAGATCCGCAAGCCAGTTGAAGGAAGCTATCGTGGCTACAAAGTATATTCGGTACCGCCTGCTTCCTCTGGCGGCACGCACCTCATCGAGATTCTCAACATTCTCGAAAACTTCGATGTGAAAAAACTGGGCTTCCAGACTGCGCAGTCTGCACACCTGTGGTCCGAAATTCTCAAGCTGACCTTTGCGGATCGCTCCAAGTACATGGCTGACACCGAGTTTGTCAAAGTACCGCTCGCAGGGCTCACCAGCAAGGAATACGCAAAGGAGCAGGCAGCCAGAATCGATCTGAACAAGCCCCTCGCTCCAGTCGCAGCGGGCGACCCATGGAAGTATGAATCAGGCTCGACCACCCACTTCTCCGTGATGGACAAAGAAGGGAATATGGTCGCAGTGACCAAGACTATCAATTACTTTTTCGGCTCTGGCGTTACGATCCCCGGCTGGGGCTTTATCATGAACGACGAGATGGATGACTTTGTGGCCACTCCTGGCTCGGTCAATTCTGTCGAACCCGGAAAGCGCCCACTCTCCAGCATGAGCCCGACGCTCGTGCTCGATCCGCGAGGACGTTCGTTCATGACGATCGGCTCGCCCGGCGCGACCCGCATTTTCCCGACGGTGGCCCAGGTCATCTCGAATGTCATCGATTTTGGATTCCCGATTCAGGAAGCTATTCTGGCTCCTCGCGTGTGGCAGGGAGCCTCGGGCGCCCTCAACATCGAAGGGCGCTACCCGGCCAGCGCACTGGATGGGATCAAGAAGCTGGGACATGATGTCACTATCCGTGGCGATTGGGATGCCTATTTCGGCGGCGTACACGCGGTCGTGTACGACTACGACAAGGGCATGCTCTATGGCGGAGCCGACCCAAGGCGTGATGGGCAGGCCGCGGCGTTCTAATGTATGATTGGCAGACAGCGCAAACTGCCTGCTTCGCTTCAGCGAGCATTCAGCCGGCTGCCTCATGGGGCCGGCTGTTTTTCAAGAAAGGGGTTTTCTATGAAACGTTCTCGTTCTGTATTGCTTTTGGTGGCAGCCGTTATGGCGGTCCTTGCGCCGCTTTCGCTTTCTGCGTACAACTTGAAGGCGCCGTTTGCCTCGCAACCTGCTTTGCTCACTTCAATTGGGCAGAGCGCAGATGTCGAGATGGCAAAAGCAATTATCAACAGGCTGAAAATCAGCTTTACCATGGATTCGCTGGTTAAGGCACAGGGGCTTGCGGGCACGAATGCCAAAACACTCATTATTGTCATTGGCGGTTCCTCGAAAGGCCTGGGAGCTGCAGGTATCTCTGCAGATGCCGAGCTCGAACGCACCAAAGCGCTGCTTGCCGAAGCGAAAAAGCGCGGAATGAAGATAATTGGCCTGCACATCGGCGGCGAAGCGCGGCGCGGCGAACTCTCCGACCGCTTTATCAGTGCGGCAGTGCCGTCATGCGATTATTTCATTGTAGTTGAAGACGGAAACAACGACGGGCTGTTCACGAAGCTCTGCGGGTCGAAGATTCCCCTAGATGTCGTGCAGAAGATTTCCCAGGTCGGTGAGCCGCTTGCGGCCGCATTTCTGAAATAGCGAGGCAGATTGTGTCGCAGGAATTTCTGTTGTTTATCCTGATGGTAGGCGTGTTTGCAGCAGGCTGTTTCGCGCTCAAGTGGCCGGTTTCCGTGTCGATGCTGCTGGCTGCAGTGGCCGGCGCGCTCGCTGGTGGCGTGCAGAATCCGATTCGGCATCTTGTTGAAGGCACATTCGGATATGTCGATACGATACTGACGATTGCGACTGCGATGATGTTCATGACGGGGTTTCGGGATTCAGGGGCACTTGAGGCGCTGACCGCGGCGGTGATCCGGAAATTCAATAAACTGCCGGGTCTCCTCATGATACTGCTCACCTTTGTCATTATGGTGCCGGGGATGATCACGGGCAGTTCGACCGCGTCGGTGTTAACGGCGGGAGCGGTGGTAGCGCCGATGTTCGCTTCGATGGGTATGTCCGCCCTCGATTCGGGAGCGCTTATTTCGATTGCGGCGATTTTGGGCATGATTGCGCCGCCTGTGAATATCCCCGCAATGATTATCGGCGGCGGCATCGACATGCCCTATGTCGGTTTTGAAATACCGCTCATTTTGCTTACATTTCCGCTGGCGATCGCGTTCGCGCTCTGGTTTGGCTGGAGGAATGTACGCAAAGTCGACCGCTCGAAAGTTGTGGAATCGCTCGATTTTTCGGCTTTGAACCAGTATGGCGCATGGCGGCTTTTCTCTCCGCTCATCCTCATTTTTGTGCTGATGATTCTCGACAAAACGGTGCCGCGCGTGTTCGGCCTCGGGATGCCCCTCATTTTTCTTTTGGGGACAGCGCTGACCTGGGTGACAGGGAAGCGTTTTGAGATTCTGAAATCGGCAAAAAAGGCGATTGAGGATGTACTGCCGGTGCTGGGGATTCTGGTTGGTGTCGGGATGTTCATTCAGATTATGACTGCAACCGGCGTGCGAGGGTTTATCGTTGTAAATGCGCTCTCGGTGCCGCCTGCACTCCTGTATGTGATGATCGCCGTTTCGATTCCGCTGTTTGGAGCGATTTCGGCATTCGGGTCTTCAAGCGTGCTTGGTGTGCCGTTCATGCTCGCGCTGCTTGGCAAGGATCAGATTATTGCTGCAGCATCGCTTTCGCTCATTGCAGCACTTGGCGATTTTATGCCGCCTACCGCGCTCGCGGCGATATTCGCGGCAAAAGTTGTCGGGCTGGAAAAATATGGCGGAGTACTCAAAAAGCTTGTTGTGCCCGGCCTGATTATCGCGGTGTACGGTATCCTGTTCATTCTGTTCTCGAAACAGATCAGGGCTTTGTACTAGGAGGGCGGTCATGTTCTATATCTATTTGGCTATATTGGCGATTGTGCTCGCCCTGACGGTCTGGGTGCTCTTCGATACGAAGAAGCTTTCTCTGCAGGTGACGGCGGCGATGGTGATCGTGCCGCTTTTGCTCAGACTTTTGATGATTAAATGAGGGCGGCCATGCAGAAACATACAATTAGCGCGATTATTTGCCTTGCGGGAGCGCTGGTGGCGGCCGCGATTGCCGGAGCCTCGTTCCTTGCCATGCGAAAACCGGATTTGATTGTGCGCGGGCCTGGCGTTACCGATGTAAAGATGCTCTCGGACTGGTTCCCTGGTCTGAAAGGAACACCTGGCGATACCGAAGTGTATATATTGAAAGGCGCTGATGATGGCGCATCGATGCTCGTGCTGGGAGGTACCCACCCGAATGAGCCCGCAGGCCACATAGCTGCAATCATGCTCATCGAAAATGCTCAGCCGAAATCTGGGACGCTGTATGTGATACCGAGAGCAAACGCTTCAGGTTTTACAGCGAATGACCCGCAGGAGGGCGCGCCCCAGAGTTTTACTATTCAAACACCGAACGGTCCGCGCGTATTCCGCTATGGATCCCGGGCAACCAACCCCATTCACCAATGGCCTGACCCGAACGTCTACATTCATGCTTCGTCCGGGCAAACCCTCTCCGGCAGCGAAACGCGCAACCTGAACCGCGGTTACCCCGGTCGTCCCGACGGCACACTCACCGAACGTGTGTGCTACGGCATTGTCCAGCTCATCAAAAAAGAAAATGTGACAATTACGGTCGATCTGCACGAGGCGTCGCCTGAGTATCCGGTTATCAACGCGATCGTTGCGCACCCGAAAGCCATGCAGCTTGCTTCCGATATGGTGCTCGGCCTCGAAATGCAGGACATCAAGATCAGCTTGGAGCCATCGCCGGTCAATTTGCGCGGGCTGACGCACCGCGAACTCGGGGACTTCACAGACACGCTCCCGGTGCTCATGGAGACCGCGAATGCCTCCCAAGGTCGGCTCAGGGGGCGGACTGACGAAGCCCTCGTCCTGACAGGGAAGGACAAGTGGTATGTGCGCGCCGAAAAACTCGGGCGCCTCTATGTTCCATACGACGAAAAGGGGCATCCGCTCGAGGAGCGCGTGGGGCGGCATGTAGCTGCCATATCGGAACTTATGAATTCATGGAATCTGGAGCATCCGGAAAAGCCGCTCGAAGTAGAGGGACTTCCAGGATATGAGGATTTCTTGACAAAGGGCATCGGGGTGTTCCTGCTGCCGCTGCCTGCGAAAAATTAGCATTTGAGCGCGAGCAGCTTGATAAGAAGCCGTCCGGACAGTCATATGACGTTCATATGCATCCGGGCGGCTTTTTATTTCAAAGCAGGGCGGCCAGCAGTTCATTCAGCAGTGCTATCGAGCTTTGCGCGCGCCTCTGCTTCAATCAACATGGAAAAGCTTGAAAAATGACCGTTTCGGGCAGTCGAGCATCGCCGTGAACACGAGTGAATAGGCGAGCGCAAGCGCTGTCTCTCTGGCTCCCAGCGCAGGGATGATAAAACCAAAAGCTCCCATGAGGAAAAAAATCGCCATCGTACTGCCCGTGCTCACCAAAAGAAGCGTGCCCGGCATCGAATCCCACATGCAACGACGCTCTCGCACAATGAGTACGCGGAACTGGCTTGTAAAAATCAACGTGAGCAGAACAAAGGTCTGCATATGCCCGAAATCGAGCCGAAGCAGGTCCTGGCCGATAAAAATGCCGCCAATTCCTTGCGCAGCAAGCAAAAGTCCGATTGCGAGCGAGGCAAGCGTGATATTCTTCACTTTCCACTTTCCGCCATCTGCGAGCCCGCGGCAGCCTGCACAATGGTGAGGACCGCTGGCAGCGCGACAGGGACCGCACCGATCAGGAACGTCACGATGAAGGAAAGAATCATCAAGAATGGAATATGCAAGACCAGCGCATAAATTCCTACAGCAAAAGAAGATACGATGCCGAGATACATCATATATCTGACAATCGTGAGCATCACCTCTTCCTGGTGCGAAACCGGCTTGGCAATTTTGACGAGACTGGCGGTCTTGCCGAAAAAAGTGTTGCCTCCGGTATTCAGCACGAGGCAGGTGGCTTCACCCTGGCGCGCGATAGAGCTCGAGTACACAATGCTATTCTCGCTCCGTTCCGCGGGCAGCGATTCTCCGGTCAGGGAGGATTCGTCCACCGAGAGATTGCCTCGCACGATTTTTACATCGGCCGGGACAATATCGCCGAGCTTGACGAGGATAATGTCGCCGGGCACGAGCTTTGTAGCATCGATAGTCTGCCAGTTCCTGTCGCGGAGCACGCGGGCGTTCACGGCAAGGCGCTTTTTCAGAAGCTCGAGCGCCTTTGAGGCATTTCGCTGGTGCATGAATCCAATCACGGCGTTGATCGAAAGAAGAAGAAAAATTATGACCGATTCGGTGACATGGCCCAGAAAAGCGGCGAGTACAATGGCAATTTCCAGAAGCCAGGGCATTGGTCCCCAGTAGCGCGACAGATACTGCGCAAGTGGATGTGCTTTCTTTTCTTCGATGGCGTTGAGGCCGAGCCGGGCGAGGCGGGCTGAGGCTTCGGAGCTGGCAAGGCCGTCCACTGAAGCGTTCAGTTTTGCGAGGGTCTCTTCAAGCGAAAGGGTTTTGAACGCCTCGGTAGAGTCACTGAAGGCCCTGGTGGACGGTTGCACGGCCTGTGCCATGGTCAGCTGCTCTTCTGTAGTATGGGCTCGAGCGCTTTGTCGATTTTTTGAAGGACATCCGGCGTGAGCTTGGGCAGGACATCGAGTGCGCCGAGGTTTTCCTCGAGTTGGGAGAGGCGGCTTGCGCCAGTGATGACGGTGCTCACGTTCGGGTTGCGTGCAACCCAGGCGAGGGCGAGCTGGCTCATCGTGCAGCCAAGGGATTCGGCAATTGGGCGCAAATTCTCGATCGTCGCGATGACTTCATCGTGGTACCAGCGCTCCTGCAGCCATTCATAGCCTGGCAAGGCAAAGCGGGAATCTTTGGGTATGCCGTTTTTGTATTTGCCCGACAGGAGGCCCGAGGCGAGCGGGCTGAATGTGGTCAGGCCGAGGCCGATGCCTTCGTAGAGGCGGGCGAATTCCTTTTCGACTTTGGTGCGGACAAGGAGGCTGTATTGGGGCTGTTCCATCTGGGGTTTGCGTAGGTTGCGCTTGTCGGCGATTTCCCATGCTTCGCGAATCTGTTCTGCTGACCATTCGCTCGTTCCCCAGTAGAGCGCTTTGCCGGAGGAAACAATATCGTGCATCGCCCAGACTGTCTCTTCGATGGGCGTTTCGGGGTCAGGTCGATGGCAGAAAAGAAGATCGACGTACTTCATGCCGAGCCGCTCGAGGCTCCCCTCAATGCCTTCAAGAAGGTATTTGCGGTTGAGCGTGTTCTTTTCATTTGGGCCTTCGTTGATGCCCCAGAAAAGCTTGGTCGACACGAGGTACGAGCCGCGCCTGAGGCCGAGTTTGCGGAAGGCCTGGCCCATGATGGTTTCCGATTTGCCGGCTGAATAGACTTCGGCGTTATCGAAAAAGTTGATGCCATGGTCGTAGGCGAACTTGATCATCTGCGTGGCGGCCTCGGTATCTACCTGTGAGCCATAGGTGACCCACGATCCGAGCGACAATACTGAAACTTTGATTCCTGCTGAACCCAATCGACGATAGAGCATCATGCGACTCCTATAAAAAGTCAACCGGGGCGCTGACGCTGAAATACATCAGCCAGCAACGCCGGCTATGCGGATTGTTCTATGGATGTCCGCATTGCATCCGCTTTCTCCCATATTCGTCGGTCCCTCATA